>Ga0316225_1000447_pt1 | contig 51797 bp, 42 predicted proteins | sample TBH18015metaG_FD_206010 | JGI IMG/M metagenome (GOLD analysis project Ga0316225, IMG submission 206010) | Freshwater microbial communities from Trout Bog Lake, Wisconsin, USA - TBH18015 | ecosystem: Environmental > Aquatic > Freshwater > Lake > Hypolimnion/Profundal zone | place: USA: Wisconsin... | reverse complement strand
TCCTGCATACTACAAAACGGGCCCGGATGCAAGCAAATTATGCAAGCTGCTGGATCTTTCCTTTCGGGCAGCGCATGGGGCGGATCCTCGGCTGGGGAAGGCGCACGCCAACACCACGACACGCTACGTTGGGCTGAGGCAGGCGGGAGGAATATGGCTGAGCGGGACCGGGAGAGAAGGCTGGCTCATGAGGGGGGGAGCCTGTCAGACCACCACAATAAAAGAGCCGGGTACAAAGTCATACCCGGCTTGACGATGGCGTCTCCAACCTGGTTGGAGACGGTGCGTTACTTATTCGTGGTCCCAGTGCTCGCCGGAGCATTGGTGCTCGGCGGAGTTTGGGTTCCGGAGTCATTGTTACAGCCAGTGAGCAGAGCGCCCACAACGAAACCCAGCAATACGATCAGAGTATATGTCCTTTTCATAGGTGACTCTAGCTTTTCTCAAATTGGCGCAAAGCACAAGGAGAATCTGCGTTCAACCCGAGGCAACTATCGTGCCCGCACCACCACCGTCGCCGGCGCCAGTTCATCAGCCTCGGCTTTGAGAGTTATCTTGCCGGGCACGCCCGTCGGCCGGAGGATTACGAGGCAGCGGCCCTGGAAGGTCTTTCGTTCCGGCGCGTGGAAACTGGCGGGGTCGCAAGGATTGCCGTTCCCCGTGGCCGCCAGTTCCCCTTGGCCAGTGGTGGTAAAGCGCACGGTAACTTCCGGGGTGGAAGTAAGTTGACCCGCGGCGTCGATCACCTCGACAGTGAGGTAGGCCAAGTCGTTTCGGTCAGCCCGAATGTCAGCCCGGTCGAGCACCAGACGCAGCTTCTTGGCTGGTCCGGCCGAGTGCAGTGTGGTGCTGGCCACCTCTTTGCCGTCCACCAGGCCGATCGCGCGGAGTGTGCCCAGCGCGTACGGGACTTCAAACCGGGCGGTGAGGCGGGTGCTTGCAGAAACCAGTTTCTCCTCCACCTTCTTGCCGTTGAGTTCAAGCCGCACCTTTTCGCAACGAGAATAGACCGCGACTTTCATGGGGTGGCCTTTTTCGACCGGCCAAGCCCAGGTTGGCTGTTCGTCAGGCCAGCCCCAGGCGCTGACCTTCTCGCTACGCCCCGGCAGCAACGGGACCTGTACGGCCATTTCGATCTGGCTGCGGCCCCAGACCACGTCGCGGTAATAGGATTGCGGCTTCTTGAACCCGCACAGGTCGAGGTCGCCACAAAAGGCATTAAACCAGGGCCACGGCATGAGCTGTGGGTTCTTTTCGTTGTCCAGCACCGTGTGGCCGATGCCCGCCTCGCCCAAGTAGTCCAGGGCGGTCCAAACAAAGTCACCAATGACGTAGGGATGGGATTCCACTTTGGTCCAACCGTTGAGCGCATCGCTTGGGAATGACTCGGTGCAGACCATTACTCGGTTGGGGTTGCGCGCATGGTCAGACTCGTATTTCTCCGGCAGGTAGTTATAGCCGCCGACGTCCAGGTTTTGAAAGGCGGGGTCCGACATCCGGTCCCATTGCTGCCCGGGCCAATCCCAAGTATCGCAGATGGCGGCGGTGACCGGGCGGGTGGCATCGATGGCATGGACGAGGTCACGCAGTCGCCCGGCGAGCTCCGGCCGAGTGAATCGCTCATGGATTTCGTTGCCGATAGACCAGAGGATAACGGAAGGATGGTTCCGGTCCCGCCGAACCATCGAGGCGAGGTCGCGCTCGGCCCATGCCGCGAAAAAGCGATGGTAATCTTGCGGGTTCTTTTCCACCTCCCATTGGTCGAAGGCTTCATCGATGACTAGCACCCCCAAGCGGTCGCAGGCATCAAGGAATGCCGGAGAGGGTGGGTTGTGGCTGGTGCGAATGGCGTTGAAGCCGTTGGCCTTGAGGAGTTCGACCCGGCGTTCCTCAGCGCGGTCGATCGCTGCGGAACCCAGCGGACCGTTGTCGTGATGAACGCAACCGCCTTTGAGCTTCAACCTCTCGCCGTTCAAGCGGAAACCGTTGGCCGCATCCACTTCGATGCGGCGGACGCCGAAGGCCACATCGGCGCGATCCGTGCTCTTGCCATCGACTACGACTTCCACCTCAGCACGATAAAGCGACGGCGTTTGCAAACCCCACAGTTTTGGCGATGCGATTTGGAAGGTATGCTCGACGGTGTTGCTGCTGCCGGCTGGGAGTCGTACTGCCGATTCTACGGTCTGGATGGTCTTGCCGCTCGGGGCGCGCAGTCGGGTACGAAGGACGAAGGCGGCATCAGTGGCGCGTCCATTCTCGATAGTCGTCGCGACGACCGCTGAGGCCAGTTCCGGGGAGACCTTCGGGGTGGTGACCGCGATTCCCCAGAGCTCCACATGGAGTGGGTCGGTGACCGTGATCCATACGTGCCGGTATAAGCCCGAACCGGAGTACCAACGGCTGTTCTTGCCCTCGTTACGAACACGGACGGAGAGCACGTTCTCTTGGCCGGCGGACTTAAGATGGGGGGTCAGATCGTAGCTGAAACCGGTGTAGCCATAAGGGTGATTGCCGAGGTGCTGGCCGTTGACCCAGACGTCGGAGTCCATATAAACCCCGTCGAACCGGACCGAAACGGTCTTTCCGGCATCCACCGGGTGCAAGCGGAAATGGCGTCGATACCATCCGGTACCGCCGACGACATGGCCGGTGGAAGCCCCCCCCTGGCTGGCGCTGGGGTCGAACGGGCCGATCCGAGCGATGGGCACACCCGCCGCATAGATACCCCCGTTGCCGGTGCCATCGAACACCCGGACTGCCACCACGTCGGTCCCGTCGCCATGGGCCACGCCCGCCGGGACGCGGTAGCACCGCTCCTGGTCCCAGGCGCTGTGGAAATTGGGTGGAAACGAACCCATCCCGCCGATGCGGACACCGTTGAGATAGGTCTCATCGACATCATCGATCTTGCCCAGCAAGAGATCCACCTCCTTGCCTTCAACTTCCCGGGGCAGGACGATATGTCGCCGGAACCAACCATAAACATTGTCCTCGGTGTAATTGGAATGATGTTCCCAAGTGTCCGGCAAGACCACTTCCTCCCAATCGGCATCCTTGAGCCCGGGGCTTTTCCAGGCCGGATCGTCGCCTTTGCGGAACCGCCATTTGCCCTCGACGACCGGTATGGCGGGGAGCGTACGGCCCGACGGCTCCAGGTCTTCGATGCTCCAATCGTGCGGGGCACTTACGCTACGCCAGGCGCCGTCATCGAACTCGGGCCGTTCCGCCCCAGGGGCGTCCTGGTGCAGAAAACGCCAATCTTCGTCCAGGCTCCGCTCGCGTGAGCCAATGGCGGGATCAGGCGCCGCCAGGACCGTCAGCGTGAGACTCAAGGAGGCTAGGCCCAACCGGGCACTACCTCGGAACCAGGTTTGGATCATGCTCAAGCGCCTTTCTTTCCCTTGCGCGCGGTCGGTGCGGGTTGGCCATCGACGCCACCGGGCGGCTGTTCGTTGGCATACTGGTCGTCGTCTTTGACTTCTTTCTTGAGCCGATAGAGTTCGGTCTTGAGGCGGGCGACCATTTCCTTTTGGGCCGGATCGTTGTAGAGATTGTGCAACTCATCAGGGTCTTTCGCGAGATCATAGAACTCCCACTGGTCCTTCTTCCAGAAATAGATGAGCTTGTGGGTGGTGGTGCGGACCCCGTAATGCGCGCGGGTATTATGGTCGCCCGGATCGTGGTAGTACCGATAATAGTAACTGGTTCGCCAATCGGGTGGGGCCTCCCCTTTGATCAGCGGCACCAGGCTCTGGCCTTGCATGTCGGCGGGGATTTTGAGGCCAGCGAGGTCCATAAACGTGGGCGCAAAATCGGGGTTGATGGCCATGGCTTTTTGCACCGAACCTGGCTTGGCTACTCCCGGCCAACGGACCATGAACGGCATGATGATGGAGGCCTCATACATGAACCGTTTGTCATATAAGCCGTGGTCGCCGAGGAAAAACCCCTGGTCGCTGGTGTAAATGACCACGGTGTTGCTCAGGCCGTTTTTATCCAGCCAATCCAATAACCGGCCCACGTTGTCGTCGATGGATTGAACGCAGGCCAGGTAATCCTGGAGGTAACGTTGGTATTTCCAGGCGTTGAGGGCCTCCCCCGTGAGCGTTTGTTTTTGGCCGTTGATGAGAATTTCGACCTCAGTGGGTTTGACCCCCAACCACTGGTTGCGGGCGGGGCCGGTCAGGTCGGCGGGCGGTTCCAATTTCAGGTCGCGCCGGGTGAGATCCTGGAAGACCTTTTGCTCGCATTCGCGGATGGCGTCGGTGCGCGTCGAGTAGTCATCCCGGAGGGTGGTGGGTTCGGGAATGACGCGGTTGGCGAACATCGCGCGATGGATCGCGTCGGGTTCCCATGGACGATGCGGCGCCTTGTGGTGGCACATGAGGAAGAAGGGCTTATCCTTGGGCCGGTTCTTCAGGAAATCAATCGCCAGATCGGTGATGATGTCGGTCACATAACCCTTCACCACCTTGCGCCCGTCCGGAGTCAGAAACGCGGGGTCAACGTAGGCGCCCTGGCCGGGGAGGATGCTCCACTCGTCAAAACCAGTGGGGTCGCTGCCCAGGTGCCATTTGCCGAGCATGCCGGTGTGGTAGCCTGCGGCTTGAAGGTATTTCGCCACCGTTGGCTGCGTACCATCGAACCGATTGAACGTGGGGACGCCGTTGAGGTGGCTGTATTTGCCGGTGAGGATGGTGGCCCGGCTGGGACTGCAGATGGAGTTGACGCAAAAGCAACTGTCAAAGCGCACCCCGGCATTGGCGATTCGATCCAGGTTTGGGGTGCGGTTGACGCGGCTGCCGTAAGCACTGATGGCATGAGCCGCGTGGTCATCACTCATGATGAACAGGATATTCGGACGGCCATCTGCCGCTGGGAGATGTAGGGCTGACACCATGGCCAGGGCGGCCACAACGAGGCTTTCGAGAGTCTTCATGCAAACGATTTTGCTCGGTGCCGGCATTACTGCAACCAAAAAGCGATTTCGGGCGCGTCGTGGAGCGCGCGCGGACCCCAAATATACCGGTACAATCGCTTGCTTTGTCGCGCCGATACCATTAGAGTGACTGTGCATTTAGCCAACTTGCCAATTTAGAGGCAGGAAGATCCTCAATGAATTTTCTTCAGTGATGATTTGAAACCCGAGCGTCGGGAACACCTTGGAAAAGCAGTCGACTAATTCAAAGCATCATTATGAGTACAAAACTATACGTCGGCAATCTCCCCTTTGACGTTACCGAAGCCGACCTGAGGACCCTGCTATCCGAGCATGGACCGGTTGAAGAGATCGCCGTGGTTATGGATAAAGTGACTGGCAAGGCGCGGGGTTTCGCGTTCGCCACCATGAACACCCAGGAAGCTGCCAATGCGGCCATCCAGGGCTTGAACGGCAGAGACTGGAAAGGCCGCGCGTTGACGGTGAACGAAGCTCGTCCCCGCGAAGACCGGTCGGGTGGTGGCGGCTACGGTGGCGGGCGCTCGCGCTCTTAAGTTTAGCCTATGCCTTTCCGCGTCTTTGGCCTTAACGCCAATATTCTCAAAGCCGTCCAGGAGGCCGGCTACACCGAACCCACACCCATCCAGTCGGCGGCTATCCCCCTGATTACCGCCGGGCACGATCTCATCGGCGTCGCCCAAACCGGCACCGGCAAGACCGCTGCCTTCGTCTTGCCGATCCTCGGCAAGCTGGCGGGGCTCAGTCCCCATCCCGGCTCGCGGGCAATTCGCGTTTTGATTGTGGCGCCGACCCGCGAGTTGGTGGCGCAGATCGAGGAGAACGTTCGCGCTTACGCTCGACACCTGTCCCTGCGTGCTGCCACCGTCTATGGCGGCGTGGGCGAACGGCCCCAAATCGAGGCGCTTCGCTCCGGCGTGGACCTCGTGGTGGCGACCCCTGGCCGACTGCTCGATCTCATGGGCCGGCGGCTCTGCGACTTTTCCCGATTGGAATTCCTGGTCCTCGATGAAGCCGACCGAATGCTCGACATGGGCTTCCTGCCGGACATCCGGCGCATCGTCAAGGCCTTGCCTCAAAAACGGCAGACCCTCCTCTTTTCCGCCACGCTTTCTCGCGAGATCGAAGCAATCACGCGTGAGTTCCTGCGCTCGCCCAAAACCATTCAGATCGGGCGCCGGGCCAGCCCCGCCGAAACCGTCACGCAATTCGTGTACGAAGTTCCCAAACACCTGAAGCCTGCGTTGCTGGCGCACTTAATGCGCGACCCAAGCCTCAACATGGTATTGGTCTTCTCGCGCATGAAACATGGCGCCGACCGGGTTGCGCGCAACCTTGAGTCCCACGGAATCCGGACAGCCACGCTCCACTCCAACCGCTCGCAGAATCAGCGGTTGCGGGCCTTGAAGGACTTCAAGTCCGGCGCGGTTCGCGTACTCGTGGCCACCGACATCGCCGCCCGCGGCATCGATGTGGACGGCATTTCCCATGTGGTCAACTACGACTTCCCGATGCATTCGGAGGATTACGTCCACCGCATCGGACGGACGGGCCGTGCCCATGCCGTGGGCGACGCCATCAGTTTCGTCACCCCTGAAGATCTGAGTGCCTTGCGATCGCTCGAGCGCTTCATCGGCCGTGGAATCGTTCGCAAACGTTGCGAGGGGTTCAATTACTCGGTCGGCTCTCCGGCGGGTACGCCAGGGGATCAACGCGGGCGGCAGGCCGTTCAGGATCGGCCTCATTCCAGACCGGCCGTGGGACGTTCGCGCGACGATAGTTCCGCCCATCGCCGCTCCAACCCAGCCTCCGTCGGCCGCGGAGATCGCTGGCGGCGGTGAGTGGTTCGAATTATCCGTTAGTTGTTTGCGGAGTACGCGACCACGGGGTATGGTGTAGCAATCCCCGGGGAAACCGTTAATGCCGTGGATGAGTAAACCGTCAAACGAAAGAACAAAATCATGGGCGACAAGTCCCCAAAGTCAAAGAACAAACAGACCTCCCAAAAGCAGACCAAGACCAATACCGTGGTGCAGAAGAAGCAGCAGGCCGTCGCTGCCAAGCAGGTAGCCACCAAGAAGAAGTAATCACCGTGTGGACCGGCCAGCGGCGATGCGAACAGCGATCGCCCTGGCCGTTTGACTCCAACCGACGTCCGTGGGTGCGTCGCCGCTCGGGTCAGCAGTAAATTCCACCACTCCGCAGCCCGGGTGGACCCGTGGAAACCGAGACCTAGGCGCTATGGTCCTTACACCGCGAATGGTCGCCGTGCGGTGATTAGCTGTTGCTAAATACCACAACGATACCTGGGCTGTCCCCCTTCAGGGACTGGAAATCCGCCAGCGATAACGCAATGGCGGTTGCAGCTATTGGTCCCATGTTGGAACCCGGGCGGTTCCACCGTCACAGCAGAATTGTCAAAACCGAGGTCGAACCCGATCAAAGTAAATGATCACGGCTGCGACGAGGAAACTCATCAGCAAGCCCACCGCCAGCACACCAGCCACAACTTTTATCTTCCTACGCCGGTCAAAAGGGTCGCGAGTCATGTTCGGTTACCCGCTAAGCCTTCAACCAGTGTTGAGGCCGCTTACGGTTCTTGCCCGATGGCCGTACCAGTTCGACGAATTCGGGCATATCGAAGCTCATTTTTCCCTCGATGATCTCCAACAAGGCAATGTCCGCCACGCCGAGTTTATCGGCATCCGCCACCATGGGCCGGTTTTTGCCGCCGCCGCCGGAGTTCAACTGGCGAACGCGCCGTGAGACCATATTCACCAGGACGTGGGGGTTGAGGACGATATCGAGGGCTTTTTTGACGAGAATAGCATTCATGTGTTTTGGTAAGATGTGAACCTGGGGAACTGTCTCCCTTGAAAACAGAGTTTTACGCGCCATGGGCTACCGCTGGGGGTGGCGCTTGCGGAGGGGGGCGGAACCGTTGGAACGTGAGGTGCGGCTCGGTTTCATCCCTGCAAGTGTCTGCGAGTGGCTCAATTTGGCCCGCATCGAGATATTGGCGTTGAGTGCCCGTGAGATCGGGCAATTCGCCTTGGCTCGCAAAGCTGCATCGACAAAGTCGCTTTCGGCTATCTTGGGCACTGTGGCGACCACATCCAGATGAACCTGGGTCAGTGTCCATCCGCCGGTGAGGTTTTCCATGGTGACCGTCGCGCTGGTATCGATTTGGCTTGGACTGTAGCCCGCCGCTCCGATTTCATTGGCCAGAGTCAACGAGAAGCTCCCCGCGTGAGCGGACGCGACCAATTCCGTGGGATTCGTTCCCGGTCTTTTGATGTCTCCGGCGGTGGCGAATAGGGCCATTTTCAGCCCACCACTCGGCGTGCTCACGGCGCCCTTGCCGCGTCGGCGTGTCCCCAACCAAAGGACGGAAGCCTTCCGAGTATATGGTTTCATCACCCCTATAGCTTGGCGGGATCACGGCACGCGCGCCAATACTTAGAAAGTGGCTTGGCGATAGCTTTAGACTATTGACCGGTTGCTAACGCGACTGAACCTGCTAAGCTTCCCTACACGTTATGGAACTGCGTCACCTGCGTTATTTTGTAGCCGTGGCGGAAGATCTGAACTTCACCAAGGCGGCGGCCAAGCTGCATCTGGCCCAGCCTTCGCTCACCCGTCAGGTTCATAATCTGGAAGAGGAGATCGGGGTGCGCCTGCTCAATCGGACCAAGAGCCAAGTGGCTTTGACCGAGGAAGGCCGGGCCTTCTTGAGCGATGCGCGGCGCATTCTGGCCTTGGCGACGGAGAGCATTCGCGCCGTCCAGCGTTTGAGCCGGGGGGAAACGGGCCAGTTGAATATCGCCTACCTGTCCAATTTCGATTTCGAGCTTCTTCCCGAAACGCTCGCCGCCTTCCGCCTGGCGTTTCCCCACATCGCGCTGAACCTTTTCGATATGACCCCGGCGGAGCAACTCCGCGCTTTGGAAGCAGGGAAGATCAACCTGGGTTTTGTGGGGCTGCCCCCGCCAGCACCCATTGCCGGCCTGCTCTGGGAGAGCATCGCCTGGCATAGAACTGTCGTGGTGCTGCCGGCGAAACATCCGTTGGCCCGCAAGCGCCAAGTCAAACTCAATGAACTGGAGAGCCTGTTCTTTGTCGGTATGTCCGAGAAGACCCATCCCGGGTTTCGCGACTGGCTCAACCGAACCTGCCAACAGGCGGGCTTCATTCCGAGGGTGTTGCAAGATGCCGAGTTGGAGCCCGCCCTGATGATCTTCGTCGCCGAGGGCCTGGGTGTGACTCTCGCGCGCGAGCCGATCAAGAAACTGCCGCATCCCGGGGTCGCTTTCCGTCCGCTGGATCCCCCGGTTAAGAGCGAGTACTGCATCGCCTGGAACCGGAACAACGATTCGCGAGCCCTGCAGGAATATATCCAGATCGTCAAAGGCCTGGCGGCGCGGGGCCGCTGACTTGGGGTCAACCCGCTGCCGCCTCCACAAAGGCCTGGAGGTTTTCCGTGGTCACGCTGGGCGGCATGCCGCCGGCGCAGGAGAGGATGAGCCGGGAGCGATCCTTAGCTTCGGCCAGCAACCGGCGCACCGCCGCGCGCACTTCCTCGGGAGTTCCTTTCGCCAGCACATCGCGCGGAGGGACATTGCCTAACAGGGCCATTCGATTCCCTGACAGCGCACGCAATTCGGTGAGTGTATTGTAAACTCCGGGGTTGTACAAGTTCACCCCCATCTCCGGATAGTAACGAATCGACTTGGCGCACTCGGCGTCATTGTGAAAAAACTTGACGGAAACCTCCACGTCATAGAGCTGGCGAAAATAGGGAAGACCGAATTCCTTGAAATCTGCCCCGCCCACGAATCCGACGATGTCGTCGAGCATCATGATTCCGTCAATGCTCGCAAAGGTGTCTCGTTGGAGTTGATGCCATTGCTTGAGAAAGGCCGTGATCAGGCGGAGTAGCTTGTGGGCCCTCTCCGGGTCGGTCTTGAGCAACATGAGAAACTCAGTCATGCCCATTAGAAACGTGGCGATATTCAGCGGGCCGCGGGAAACGGAGAACCGAATGCGATGACCCAACGCTTCGATGCGTGGGCGAGTGCTGCGCAGCCGGTTGAGCATGAACGGCAGCAACCCGTCGGTGGCCGGGTTGGGGGTTTCCAGATCGTCGATCTGGAGCGGGTCGCGGATCACCTTTTCGGCGAAGGGAAACTCGTTCCCGTGAAAGACGCACTTGGCTCCAAACGCCGACGGCTCCGTACACATGCCGAACTCGGACCAGAATCCGGGCAAAAACATCACCTCGGGAAAAGTCTCGATGGCTTTGTGGTTGGCTTCGAACCACACACCTTCATTGGTGAAGTAATCCAGGATGTTCCGGCCAAACCAATTCGGCAGCCAGGGACAATCAATGATGAACCCGATGGGGGGACGATCGAATGACTTGCCGCGAACGACATCCAGCAGTTGATTCCAGTGATAGTCAGTCATGTTGAGCCTGTTTGCGTTCGTTCTTGGTAGTGGTTTTTCCGCTCGGACGCAACTGAATCTGTGAGTTCATCGGGCGCGGGTCGGCCCGCCTGGCCCCCTCCCGCCGTGCAGGTTCCGTTTTGCAACCCGGGAGCTAGTCACACGCCCACGGCGTTCTTTTGCGGACGCTGCGTAAACGCTGGTAGTGGGATCCCCCCTTGCTTCGCCCGTCGAGGTGCATCCCTCAGGTCCCGTTCCCGGTCTGCGGAGGGACCACCGGTTGGCGTTTGGCCGATCGGATCACTTCCTGGCGTCGCAGGATGTCCAGACGATCTTTCTCCGAGGTTGCGGGTTGATTGAGTTCCAGCATCAGACCTGCCATCTCCCGATCGAGGGCCTGATTGCGCAAGGTTTTCGTCACATCCGAAAGCTGTTGGGCCGGGTTGGGAACGGGACGTGGGTCCGTGACCGCCTCGGTCACCAGGCTGCGCAACTCGGCCCGCGTCAACTCCGCCACAAAGGCCGAGAGACTGGTCCAGGTCTGCTGGTGGTGTGCCTGGATTCGCCGTTGGACAATCTCGCGGGCCATTGGGTGCTGTATCCACTCTGGTTTCAGATAGGCCGACGCCCAGGCAGCGAGGTCGTCGTTCGCCAGTAGCAGCCTGAGCAACCAGTATTCCTGGGGGCTGGGGCGTTGGGCCGGAACCGCATCCTCAAAAGATTCATCGGTGTCTGCGGGCGCCAGGTCTGGTTGTCCTTGGGCGAGTTTGTTGAATTCCACGCGGACCGCTTCCGGTGCCACACCCAGGCGTAGCGCAGTTTTCTGGGCATATTTATCTATGATCACGCTGTTGGCCGTCTTGTGAACCGCTTCCGACATAGCGGCGAGCACCGCCAGCCGCCCTCTATCCGTGGTCACTTCGTTCGTGGCGCAGAGGCGGTTGAGGTAGTAATCGAAGAAACCCTCAGCCTTTTGCACCAGTTCCTTGAAGGCATTCCCCCCTGAGGCCTTGATGAAACTATCCGGGTCGTGCGGCTTGGGGAGGGTCACCACGCGCACCGCCAGACCTGAGCCGAGCAGATGGTCCAAGGACCGCACCGCGGCATTCTGACCAGCGGTGTCAGAATCGAAACAGAGCACCACCTCCTTGACGTACCGTTTCAGGATGCGCGCATGGTCGGCGGTGAATGCGGTCCCTTGAGGGGCCACTATATTCTGAACCCCCGCCATGAAACAGGCTATCAGGTCGATCTGTCCCTCGCAGACGATGGCGCAGTCGGCTTCTAAGAGCGCTCGTTTGGATTTGTCCAAGCCGAAAAACACCTTGCTCTTGGTGAAAATCGGAGTTTCAGGGGAGTTGACATATTTGGCCGTCTTCTCATCACCGCGGAGCACCCGGCCGCTAAACCCGACCACCCGGCCCTGGTCGTCAGCAATTGGGAACATCAGCCGGCCACGGAAGCGGTCGTAATAGCGCCCCGTTTCCTCCTTATGGAGGATCAACCCCGCCGTTTCCACGAGCGTCAGTTCGTGCCCCTTGCTCTTGGCCCAATTGACGGTGTCATCCCATGCTTCGGGGGCCGCGCCTAGGCGGAAGAGTTTGACCGCCTCCGCCGAGACCCCCCGTTTGGCCAGATAATCACGGGCCACCTGGCCCGCCGCCTCGTTGGCGAGCGCATTCTGCCAGCGTTGCGTGATCTGCTCGTGGATCTCCAGCAACTTGTCCTTCAGGTGCCGGGCTTGCTGTTGAACCGGGTTCTTGTCGAACTCGAGTGGAATGTGCGCGCGCTCCGCCAGCCGCCGAACCGCTTCCGGAAAATCCAGGTTCTCATAGTCCTGCACGAATCGGAAGACGTCGCCTCCCTTGTGACAACCAAAACAGTGGAAGGTCTGGCGGTGAGGGTTGACGTTAAAGCTGGGCGACTTTTCCCGATGAAAGGGACACAGGGCCACAAAATTGGCCCCGGCTCGCTTCAGCGGCAGATAGGAGCCCACCACGTCCACGATGTCGCTGGCAGCGCGAACTTGCTCAAGATTCTCCTGCGAAAACATGCCGCCCATAGCTTAATTCATCAAAAAAAGTGGCCGCCGCCGCGTTCGATGGCGGCGCGCCTACATCCACTGAAGCCTAACCGAAGGGCCGGCCCGGTTCAATGTTCCAGTCCGGGTATTCATGGAAGTCACCGCCCGGCCCCGGGGTCGAAGCCGCGGCTGGCGAGACTTGAGCCCGATTCCGGTGTTTTCTGATTTGTTACCGATCTCGAAACCTGCTTTAATAGCCGGACATGAAGAAGCGTCAGGCAGTGATTCGTCGCGAAACCAAAGAAACCCGGATACGGGTGCGGCTGAACCTGGACGGATCCGGCAAGTCGGCCATTCTCACTGGGATCCCGTTTTTTGACCACATGCTGACCCTTTTTGCCAAACACGGTGTGCTCGACTTGGAGTTGGAATGCCGCGGAGACCTGGAGGTGGACGCGCACCACACGGTCGAGGACTGCGGGCTCGCGCTGGGGCAGGCTTTCGTGCGCGCGCTCGGAGACAAATCAGGGATCCGGCGGTATGGGACGGGGTTCGACCCTCGAAACCCTGGTTGTGGAGAGGCCTACGTCCCCATGGACGAATGCCTGGCGCGGTGCGTGATCGACTTCAGCGGACGTTCCTTCCTGGTGTGGCGGGGATTGAACGATCTGGCCCACCGTTCGATCAGCAAAGCTGAGCAACGGCAGGATATGTCCTCGGCCTTTCGGTTCGGCCTGGCCCGCGAGTTTTTCCAGGCTTTTGCCAACGAGGCCCGGTGTAACCTGCATCTGGAGCTGTTGTATGGTGACGAGCCCCATCACATCGCCGAGGCCTTGTTCAAGGCCTTCGCGAAGGCCATCGATTTTGCTTGTCAGCGGGACCCACGGATTGTCGGTCAGCTTCCTTCGACCAAAGGAAAACTGTGAGCGGGGTTGAATAGCCATCGCATGCCAGCCGTCGAACCGATGACTGAAAAAGATCATTCCTCGACTGAGGATCCGGCGCTCGTAAAAGCGGCGCAGCGGGGTGACATGACTGCCTTTGAGGAGTTGGTTGCCCGGCATCGCGACAAGGTGTTCGCCCGGGCCTTCAGTATGGTGAGGAATGAGGAAGAAGCGGTTGATCTTTCTCAAGAGGCGTGGGTGAAAGGCTGGCAACGGCTGCCCCAATTCCTCGGTGAGTCCAGTTTCGGGACGTGGATTACACGGATTATCATTAACCTGTGCTTGGACCACTTGAGGAAACAGAAGCGGCAGCGGGTCGAGTCCATCGAGGCCATGGACGAGGAGTCCGGCGGGGTGGAGCGGCAGATGCCGGTGGTGACCCCGAACCCGACGGCCAACCTGGAACGTCAGGAGTTACGCAAACGGATTGACCAGGCGCTGGGCCAGTTGTCTTACGAACATCGCACCGTCCTGGTGCTCCACGAATTTGAAGAGATGGAATACAAAGAAATCGCCAAAACCATGGGTTGCTCAATCGGCACCGTGATGTCCCGGCTGTTTTATGCCCGCCGAAAAATGGCCGCCTTGCTGGCCAGCTTTAGGCGGCAGGATTTGACATGATCGACAACGAACTACATTTGAAATTGCAGGCTCACCTCGATGGGGAACTCTCCCCGGCCGAGGCCCGGCAGGTCGAGGAACGACTGGCCTCGGACCCTCAGGCGCGAGCTCTGTTCGCCGAATTGGCGGCTATGGCCTCCGTCTTGGCTGAATTTGAAACCGAAGTTTGCCTGCCGGAGTCGAGGGAGTTTTTCTGGTCGAAGGTGGAGCGCGAAATCCGCCGCGAGTCGAGCCGTCCGCAGGTCGCCCCCCGGCCTCCGTTTTGGGCCGGTTGGCGCCGGTGGTTGGTGCCCGCTGGGGCCGTCGCCACGGTCGCCCTATCCGCGCTTCTGGCCACCCGCCCGGGCTTGTTGCCGGCCGTGCAGGCCGACATTGCCGACCCCGGGGCTTTCACCTACCGCGACTTCGCCGCGCGCACCACCTTGGTTTGGCTCTCCTACCCTGCCGAAAATGAGTTTGCCGATAACGACCCAGCGGATACAATGGATTAGTTAATGAGAAGTAAACTGATGTTTGTGAATCCGGCGGCTTGCGCGGTGTTAGGGCTGATTTGCCTGGTGCTGGGTGCAGAGCGGCTAGCGGCCGCCGACACCGATGCCAAGCTGAAGCTCGAGGCTCAACTCATTTGGGGGACCAACGACCACCAATCCCCGGACCCGACACATAAGCCGGTGGATGCCGACATCCTCAAGAAACTGCAGGGTCTGCCCCTGAAATGGACCAACTATTTTGTCGTCAACCGTAAAGTCATTGAGGTCAGCACTACCGCTCCGCTCAAAACGGCGTTGAGCGAGAAGTGTGAAATTGAGGTCAAGAATCTCGGTAACGCCACCGTCGAGGTGGCGTATTTCGGCAAGCGCGAACGGGTAGTTAAGCAGGCCCTTCCCAAGGGAGAGACGCTGGTGCTGGGTGGCAACGCGCCTAACTCCACCGCTTGGCTGGTAGTCTTGAAACGGCTCGAATAGACAGTGCCGGGGAAGGGACATCGGGCTGAACGCCCCCGATGATACGAATCCAAGCGAAGCACAAACGTTCGACCTACGTCGGATGCTACTCAAGATCGTCAGCCCACAACTCAGATGGAGTTGTGGGCTACCCGCAGCGGACATGCAGGGTGGGCGTCTGGCGCCAACCCCGGGGATCCAGGAGTGGGGAGACCCTTCTTATTGGCCCACGGTAGCCAGTTCCTGGTTCGTCGCAACGTTGACGATCTTGAATTGTTCGGCGTGCAGCGCGGGATCGGCGCGGAACGAGAGCTTCCCGAAATAGCGTTTCTCGATCTCGATGAGGTGCTTTTCATCCTCGGTGCGCAGGCGATCGAGAATGGTGGGATGAACTACAATCCGGAGTTGGAAATCTGACTCATCCCGCGAGCGTTTCTTGAGGATTTCGCTGAGCTTCCGCTGAATTTCAACACTCATCGTGAGGGCGCTCTTGACCTTGCCCCGGCCTTTGCAATACGGGCAGTCGTCATAAACGGCGGCGTTGACGCTTTCGGAGTGGCGCTGGCGGGTCATCTCCATGAGGCCAAGCTGGGAGATGGGCAAGATATGGGTCTTGGCTTTATCCCGTCGCAGGCCGTCTTTCATGCGCTGATAGACCTGTTGCTGGTCGCGCCGCGATTTCATATCGATGAAATCCAGCACGATGAGGCCGCCCATATTCCGCAGCCGCAATTGGCGGGCGATTTCATCGGCCGACTCCAGGTTGACCTTCAGGATCGAAGTTTCCTGATCCTTGCCGCCTTTGTGGCGTCCCGTGTTGACATCGATGGCGACCAAGGCTTCCGTTTCGTCGACGACGAGATAACCGCCGCTCTTGAGATGGACCTGCCGGGAGAAGGCGTTCTCCAATTGGCGAGTGATGTTGAAGCGGTCGAAGATCGGCTGGGCCTCGTTGTAGAGTTTCACCTTGTCGGCGGCGCGTTTGGCTTTGATCTTGAGCATCATGTCGCGCATACGCTCGTAGGCCTTGGCGTTATCAACGACGATGCGCTCGACGTCCTCGGTCAGGAAATCGCGGACAGTTCGTTCGATCAAGTCCGGCTCCTGAAAGACACAGGTGGCAGGGGGTTGCTTCTTGATGCGTTCCTGGATCTGTGCCCATTCCTCGAGCAGCAGGGCCATATCCCGGACGAAATATCTTTCCTGCTGGTCTTCGCCGACGGTCCGCATGATGACACCCATGCCCTCGGGAATGCTCAGCTTGCGCAGGATGCGTTTTAAGCGTTGGCGTTCCTCCGGTTTTTCGATCTTGCGCGAAATGCCGCTCTGGTCGGAATTGGGCAGCAGCACCAGATAGCGGCCGGGCAGTACGAGGTTGGTCGTGACCCGGGGACCTTTGGTGCCGATGGGGCCTTTGGTGACCTGCACGATGATCTCGCTGCTGGGGGGGTAGAGGCGCGGGATGTCCTTTTGCGTGATCTTCGGCTTCTCCCGGCGTTTTCCTTCCCGCTCGACGATCTCGACGCCGCTGTCAAACGTGCTAGGTACGATGTCCCAATAATGGAGGAAGGCGTTTTTCTCGAACCCGATGTCGACAAACGCGGCCTTGAGGCCGTCCTCGAGGTTGCGAACCTTGCCCTTGAAGATGCTGCCGACCAGGCGTTCCTCGGTCGTGCGCTCGATATTGAATTCCTCGAGCCGCCCCTCCTCGAGCACGGCCACGCGGGTTTCGAGGCTCTCGGCGTTGATCACCACTTCTTTGTGGATGCGCTTGACCGGCTTGATCAGCCGTTGGACTTTCTTCACCAACGAACTGGCCGCCGAACGGATGGTTTCCAACAGGCCCTTGGATTGTTCCGGAACGGTGACCGGCTCGAAGGGTGCTTCCTCCTCGACCTGCACCGGCGTCTCGAGGTTCGGCTCGCGGAAGTCGCCCTTGACGGTTTCCGAGGGTTCCTGTTTGCCTTCGGCGGGCAGCCCGAAAGCTCGGTTTTCGTCACGCTCGATTTCCTGGGCGTGACGGTGTTCATAGACTTTTTCAGGGGTGGGCGGGCCGCCCACCGCTTCCGCGCGAGCCTGGAGCGCTTCGCGGTCGTTCTTTGGAGGTTGGCTGTGTCCCAGCCCGCCGGTGGGGCGAAAACGCATGTTCCGGCGGCGCCGGGAGAAGTTTCGGTCACTCATAGTTAATAAGCCTTTCGATAGATATACACACTTTGTAACAAGCCCATGGCGATTAACGAGCCGAGCACTGAGGACCCACCATAACTGAGGAGTGGCAGTGGCACGCCCGTCACGGGCATAATGCGGATGTTCATGCCGATATTGATGAAGACATGGCTAAAGAGCAGTGCTACCACCCCCACCGCCAGCAATTTGCCCAAGCGATCGCGCGCCTGGCTGGCGGTTCGGATTCCCGTGAAGAGAACCAAGCCGTAAAGCGTGAGTACAGTCACGCTACCGATGAATCCTTTCTCCTCGGCAATGACGGAGAAAATGAAATCGTTGTGGGCCACGGCACGCGGCAGATAGCCGAGCGCATTCTGGGTCCCGCGTCGCCAGCCTTTGCCCGTGAGGCCACCCGAGCCGACGGAGATCAACGCCTGGCGCACATTGTGCGAATCGTCGAATTGAAGCTTGCGCAGGCGTTCCCGATCTTCTCGCGAGGCCCCTGAGCGTGGGGCGTATTCCCGATCGAAATAGACCATTAACCGGCGCTTTTGATAGTCTTGCAGCTTCACCTGCCAGTTGGGCGGGGCAAACAGGACATCCACCAGGAACAGGGCACCCAAGACCCCCATCGCCCCTACGGATCGGATCAGGTAGCGGCGCGGCGTCCCCGCGACGAACATCATCAGCAACCCGGTTGGCAGCAGGACCAGCGCGGACCCCAAGTCGGGTTCTTTCATGATGAGCAGGAACGGCAGGAGCATCATGCCCACGGGCTTGAAGAAGTTTCCGGGCAGCGCCAATTCGTCCACTGGCCGGCTCAACTGGTGGGCCAGGGCCAGGATGAAGCTGAGTTTGGCGAATTCCGAGGGCTGAAACTGCCAGAATCCGAGGTCGATCCAGCGCATGGCTCCCCAACCTTTGGTGCTGCCGATGCCGGGCACGAGCACCGCGATGAGCGGCAGCAACGAAGCCCAGTAAATGACCATCGCCCAGCGTGAGATGGTCCGGTAATCCAGGAGGGAGAGTCCGGCGGCCGCGCCGGTTCCCACCACGTACCAGAGGATCTGCCGCACCCAGCTCTGGTTATGCCACGCCACCGCCCCGTTGGCTTCGTTCGCCATGCTGGCGCTATAGACGAAGGCCGCCCCCAGCAGCATGAGCCCCGCCAGCGCTGCGACTTGCAGTTTGTCGAAGCGCGACCGTGGCGCGTTGAGAATGCCGGTGCTCAGGTTCATTTTACGGCGGCCACGGACTGGCCTTTGGTGAATCCGCCTTCCAACCGTTGGAGTGTCTGGTAAACCTTCTGCGCTACGGGGGCGCAGGTCTTGCCGCCGGATCCGCCGTTCTCGACCATGACCACCACCGCGTACCGGGGAGTTTCGTAAGGAGCGAACGAGAGGAACCAGGTGATGTGTTCTTGCAGGACACCATGGGCATCCTTCTTTTGCGCGGTGCCGGTTTTCCCGCAGATGCGCAGGCCTTCCACAGCGGCTTCGCGGCCGGTCCCGTCCTTGTCTTCCACGTCTGCCAGCATCGCTTCGCGCAGGATGGAGAGCGTGTGTGGGGAGACCCCCAAGAGGTCCCGCACCTGGCCACCGGGCAAGACGACCGGCGGTTCAGTCGAGAACGGGTCCTGGGTTTGGATGCGGGAAACCAGGCGGGGCCACCAGACCTTACCGCCGTTGGCAATCGCCGAGGCCATCACCGCCATTTGGAGTGGGGTCACGTCCGTGTACCCTTGGCCAATGCAGAGGTTGGCCGTGTCGCCTTCCGACCACCGGGCGCCGACCTGTTGGAGGGTGGGGAAGTTGCCGGCCACTTCCTGACGGGTCACCATGCCCGTCTTTTCCCCCAGGTGCAACTTCTGCCCCACACGGACGATTTTCTCCGGCCCGGTTTTCAAGCCTTGTTTGATGAAGTAAGTATTACACGATATTTTGAGGGCGCGGCGAAAATCATACATCCCTGCAGGAGCTGTGTCCTCGATGGGCTTGCCGCGCCGGGGCTTATAATATCCGGGGTTGTGGATCTCCTCGCTCGGGTCCATGCCATCCTCCAGACAGGCCATCGCGACGACGGTCTTGAAAATGGATCCGGGTTGATAGTTTTCCTGGGTGGCCCGGTTGATCACGGGGCGTAGTTTGAGGTCATCGCGCCGCTCCATTTCACCCTTGGGATACCCCTGGACCGCGTCGTTGGGATTTACCGTGGGGGAGGAGGCCAGGGCCAAGATGTCTCCCGAATTGACGTCCATGACTACGACGGCTCCGAGGGTGTTCGGCCCGAATACTCCCTGGAGCGCCCGTTCTGCGGCCTGCTGGACCCTCACGTCCAGGGTCAGCGTGACGCCATGACCAGGTTCAGCGGCGCTCCAGACGTTTTCCGTCTGGCGGTAGCCGACGTTATTGACGAGCACCGATTTGCCCCCCGCCGTACCGCGTAACTCGGTGTCATAACCAGCTTCGATGCCCAGCACCCCACGATAATCCGGTAGCCAATAGGAAAAGAACGACTCATCCCCCGCTACGGATCGGTCGTCGCGTTGCAAGTAACCTAAGACATGGCCGGCAGTGGTTTGGAACGGATAGACCCGGCGGGATTGGATTTCCAGGTCCAGGCCGGTGCAGTTAAAACAGGATTCTTCGAACCGGGCGATCTGGGTGGGGACGAGGTTGGACATGACTGGGCAGGGCAGGGCGAGGCGGGTCTTGTAATGGTTTACGAAATTCACCGGGTCGAGAATCACCGGCGTGCCCAATTGCTGACTGACCTGGCTGACCAGGTTGCTGGCGGCCTGGTAGCGGGCCTTCCAGGTTAAGGCTTCCACCTCGTTCTTCTTGAGCCGGACATATTGGGTTTTCACTCCGCCAAACCCGAGCCACCGTTTCCAGAATGGACCGGCATTGGTCACGACCCGGATGGGGCGCAGCCGGCTGTACTCGCGGGTGAACGCCTCGCGCATTTCTTCCAGGTAGAGGCTCAGGTTGTAAGTGGGGCGGTTTTCGGCGAGCACCACCCCGTTGCGATCCAGGATGTTCCCGCGCACGGCCGGGACGCGGACGGTGCGATAGGATTGGGTCTGGAGCGAATCCTCATAATCGCGCGAGGAAACGATCTGAACCCACCACAGCCCCGCCAGCAGGAGGCACAAACCACCCAGGACCATCGCCGTCAAGGCCCGCAGTTGCGGGTCGTTTTTTTTGAGTTGGTCGAAAACCAGCATCAGCTTCTCCCCCGTCGGATTTCCCGATCCGCGCGGAAACTGGTTTCCGGGGCGCGGCTGTGAACCAAGGCCCGCTCCAGCCTGGCGAACAGGTGGAAGCAGGGCGGAGTGACCAAGGCGCCGCCCACTCCCATCACGGCGAGCTGCCAGAGGGTGCCCCATCCCAACAAGGGCTTGTGACCCGTCGTCATGAGTATGATCAAGGTCAGCGCCGGCACTGCAGTGCTTGCCGCTAGCCCCAAGACGAGTTGGGCGAATCGCTGATCTCGCAGGATCAACTCCCGCCCGCCGTAGATCACCACGCCCACGGCGATTAAGGGCAGCACGCTCACTCCCAGCGGGTTGACGGAGATCGAATCCAAGAGCAGTCCACCCGCAACTGCCAGGACGGTGATGGTGAGCATACCACCGGAGAGGGCCGCATAGACCATTAACGGGGGCAAGAGGTCCAACTGCACGCCTACCAGGTGCCGGAAGCCGCCGAAGGCGGCTTCCAGGAAGACCGCCAGATACGCGGTGGCCAGGACAAATAGCAGGCTCAGCAAGCTCATTCGGTCAGCACCCACACTTCCTCGAGGGCATCCAGGCGGGCCGCCAGTTTCACCCTCGCGACCGTGCCAAACCCGTACTCGACCGGTTGGGAATCCACCACCTGGCCGATGAGGATATCCCGGGGGAAAATCCCGCCTTGGCCGCTGGTGCGCACGGTTTGGCCAGGCTTCAGGTTTGCGCTTTTCGACAAATAGCCCAACTCGACCAAGCCACTGCCGAGGGGGCCGGAAGCGCCAATCACCCCCATGTCGCGGGTTTCGTTGTCTACCAACGCGGCCACATGAACATTCGGGTCGCCCAGCAGCACGACTTGCGAGCGGGTCAAGCGTACCGAAGCAATCCGACCCACGAGCGCGCCATCGGGACTGAGCACGGCGCGGTTGGTGGTCATGCCATCCCGGCTGCCCACATCGATTTCCACGGAGCGCCACCAGTTTGAGGGTTCACGCAGGATGACGCTGGCGAGTTTGAAGCGAGAGCGTTGGCGTGGTTGCCAGCCCACGAGTTGTCGCAAGCGCGCGTTTTCGCGCTCGGTGCCCTCGGCCAGGGCGGCTTGCAGCCGGAGTTCCTCGTTCTCGCGGCGAAGCGTCTCATTTTGCTGCACCAACTCGCCCCGTGGCTGGAGGGCGCCGGTTGCCTTGCCTGCCAACTGATCGGCGGAGTGCACCAGGCCCACCAAGGGGAGGAAGAGGCTTCCGATGGTCAGTTTCAGCCGGGCCGTGGCCCGGCTGGGCAGATTCAAGATGATCAGCGTTAGCAGCACAACCAGGCTCACCGCAATATAGTGAGGACGTTTCAACATTCAGCCATTCACATAAAACCGTAGCCAAGCTTGGCATTAACAGCCCGCTTGGCGGTCGCGGACTACGCGTCCGAGACATACAAAACAGTCAACCCCGGCGTCTGTCGGGGTGGCATTCGGTTCGATGATCGGGGGGGGGACTACTTGGAATTGGAAGAAACCCGCTTGAGAAACTGAAGTTCCTGCAGCACTCGTCCGGTGCCTTCGGCCACTGCGCTGAGCGGATCGTCGGCGATGTGGACCGGCAAGCCGGTTTCCTCCGCCACCAAACGATCAATTCCGCGCAGTAAGGCGCCACCCCCGGCCATGACGATGCCTCGGTCCACCAGGTCGGCGGACAACTCGGGCGGACATCGTTCGAGGGTGATACGGACAGACTCCAAAATGCTGGAAAGCGGCTCTTGCAATGCCTCGCGAATCTCCTCCGAGCGAATCGTCAGTGTCTTGGGCAGCCCGGCGCTCAAATCGCGTCCCTTTACTTCCATCGTTAATTCTTGCTCCAGCGGAAAGGCAGAGCCAATGCGTATCTTAATCTCTTCCGCTGTGCGTTCGCCGATCATTAAGTTGTAGGCTCGCTTCATGTGTGCGACGATCGTTTCGTCGAATTCGTCTCCGCCTACCCTCAGGCTGCGGCTGAAGACGATGCCGGCGAGGGAGATGATTGCGATTTCGCAAGTGCCCCCGCCGATGTCCACGATCATATTCCCCGCGGGTTCATGAACCGGCAGACCGACCCCGATGGCCGAGGCCATGGGTTGCTCGATCAAATACACTTCTCGTGCGCCGGCATGGGTCGCGGAGTCTTTAACAGCCCGTTTCTCTACTTCCGTGATCCCCGAGGGAACGGCGACGACTACCCTCGGTGCGATCAGTTTTCGATGATGGACCTTTTGGATGAAGTGGCGGAGCATCGCTTCGGTAATCTCGAAATCGGCGATCACTCCATCTTTCATGGGGCGGATCGCCACGATGTTCCCGGGTGTGCGACCCAGCATCCGTTTGGCTTCCTCGCCTACGGCTAGAACGTTGGTCGTTCCCGCTTGAATCGCCACGACCGACGGTTCCCGCAGGACGATCCCGCGATCTCTCACGTAAACCAGCGAGTTAGCCGTACCCAGGTCTATCCCAATGTCATTGGAAAACAGGCTCTTAAATTGCGCAAACATGCATTTTGCCTAACCAACGGCTAGCTTAAAAGCGCCCGGCCTAAAAGGTCAAGAATATTAACCGAGGTTTCGCATTTCCTGCGGGGTCGGCCGGGACCGGTGACTTGGGCCCCCGGGCGGGCAGGTTTTGGGAGTGATGGTGCCGACACCAACCAACCCAGCCGCCCGCTCCGACGCGGTCGGGCTTCGGATTCACAACTTGGTAATGTCCTTATTCGCGGCCAGGATCCACGCCGACCGGTGGGCGTCAAAGCCGATCCGTGGGTAGTAGGCCTCGGCTTTTGGGGCGGCCAACAGGATGATTTTCGCTTGGGCGCCCAGCTTCGCCTGGGTACGCACAATCAACTGCCGGCCAATGCCCAGCTTCTGATAGGCTTCATCGACCGCCAGATCCGAGAGGTAACAGCAATACTCGAAGTCGGTGAGGGAGCGCGCCACTCCGACGAGGCGGTCGCCGTCCCACGCGGTGCAGAGGAGGTTCGCATGACGGAGCATGGCCTCGAGGCACTTGAGGTTTTCCACCGGACGGCGCTCGGCCAGGGTCGAGCGACGCAAGAGGTCAATAAACTCGGGCGCGCTGATCGGACGCGAATCAGAGTATTGAATAGACATTGGGTTTCACGATTGAGGTTCATCCGCGCGGAGGAACAGGCCGTCTCGTTAAGGATCTCCAGAACAGCGGCCAGCCCAATTGGTCCGGGGAATCTCGAAACCGGCACTGCCGCTGACTGGAACTGGGGAGGGCCTATTTCTGGTCGAGCTTTCGGAGGGCGAAGGCATAGGCGCCAATGGCCACGGCCTCGCTGGTGCCCAGGCGGGAGACCCCCACGCCGATGCGAGCCATCGGATCGTATTTAAGTTTACGCTGGCTGCCGGGGATGGTGATCTCACGCGTCGCGCCCTTGAGGAACTTGCGGCGTTCAGCGGCATCTTCGAGGTTGAAGGCCATCTGGCCCAGGCGGCGGAACGGTTTGCCGGAAGGGGCGGTATAGTTGCCGTTGAGTTCGGCGACGAGCGCGGGGAGGAACAGTGGCGCGGAGCCCGAAATTCCCCCGCCGATGACGGCCAAGCCGTCCACGAGGGTCAGCGCCTGTGCCATGGCGTCACCGACGACCTCGCCCAGGCGGCGGAAGGCCTCGATGGCGGCGGCTTGGTTTCCGGGTTTCTTGCCGCGGCCAATGGCGAAGATGTCCTTCGGCTCCGGGGCTTGGTCGAACGGGATGCCCGCCGTTTCGGCGAAGGCGCGGCGCACGGCGCGGATGCTGGCGCCTTCCTCGGCATTCATGTGGGGTTGGAGTTTGTGGCGCAGCAACCAGACCTCTCCAGCGCTCGAATTGTCGCCGACGAATAATTCGCCGTCGCGCACGATGCCGCCGCCAAAGCCCGTGCCCAGGGTCACCCCGAACAGGTTTTTGTAGCGTTTGGGACTGCCGGCCTTTTCGAGCAACCCGTTCACGTAAGGCAGGAAGCCCGCAATGGCTTCGCCGTACACGAAGAGGTCGCCGTCGTTGTTGATAAATACCGGGATGCCGAATTGCTTCTCCAGCATCGGTCCCAGGGCGACGCCGCCGCGGAACCCGGGCAGGTTGCCCAGGTCGCCGATGATGCCATTGGGGTAATCGGCGGGTCCCGGGAAGGCGAAGCTGATGGCCGCGGGCGCTTTGGGACACTGTTTTCGGATGGCGGTAAAGCCCGCGACGAGGTTGGCCAGGCAACGTCCGAGGTTGTCGCCGTGAGAAGGCATGGCCACGGTCTCCGTGACCGGGGCATTGGCGCGGGTGGCGGAAAAGCGGAAGTTCGTGCCCCCGGCGTCGAGGGTCATGACAATGCGCGAGTCGTTCGTGGATTTCATAGGTGGGGAGTGTCTGGAGAGTTCAGTTTACACACTGGGATCCAAGGGTGCGAATCAGGCGCCTTTGGCCTGGGCGGCGGCTGGTTTCTTCCCGGCTTTGAGCGAGAGCGCAAAGAGGTAGGCGAAACAAGCGGCGGGGACGATGAAGGCCATGGTTTTGAGGTTGGCATCCACCAGTTTGCCCATGATGAGGGGGACGATGGCGCCGCCGGAAATGGCCATGCACATGAGCCCACTGAGTTCGTTCGCCCGCTCGGGTTTCTCCTCGACCGTGATCGAGAAGAGCATGGGCCAGATGTTCGCGAAGCCGAGGCCGGCCGCGAAGACGCCCGCGATCGCTAGGTTCGGCGAGCCGGTCATGATGGCCAGGGCGCCGAGGGTTCCGAGCAGGGCGGAGAGCCGGAAGCAGTTGCGTGGGGTCATCACGGTGAGGATGACGCCGCCCATGAGCCGGCCGACGGTGAGCAGCGCGAAGAAGAGGGCGGGGCCGAACTTGCTGGCGGTGTCCTCGCTGATCCCGATGGTTTTCAGGGTGGGGAGCAGGAATCGCCCCATCGAGGCTTCCGCGCCGACATAGAGGAAAATTCCGAGGACCGCGAGAAAGAACACGGGTTCCTTGAGCAGACCGAGGCTCGAGCCGATGCTCGGGGGGGCGTCGGCCTTGGTCTCATCGACCTTCACCAGAAGGACCCCGATAAAGGCCGCGAGCATGAGGAAACAAAACAGAGGGAAAGTGCCGCGCCAGCCCATGCCACGGAAGAGGGCGAAGGTGGTGATGGCGGTGACCAGCCAGGTGGAGGCGGTGCTGCCGAGGCCTTTGATGCCCTGGGCGAAGGCCAGATTGCGTCCGAAATTACCTTTTGCGCTCACATCCCGCATGATGGGGTTGCCGGCGACCTGGAGGAGGGTAGTGCCCACGCCCAGCAGGAAGATGCAGGCCAGCAACAGCCCAAAACTCGGCGGCTGGAGGGACGGGATCAGGCAGGCGATGGCGTTAAGTCCCAGTCCCAGGAGCAGCAACTTCTTTTTGCCGATGCGCGCCGCGAGCAAGCCGCCGGGGACGCTGAATGCCGCGAACGCGATGAACACGAAAAAGGAGAGCAAGGTCGACATGACGTTGCTCAGGTCGTAGCTCTTCTTGACTTGGTCGGACATTGGCCCCATGGCGTCGGCCAGGCCCATGAGGAAAAAAGCGAGAAAGATCGGGAGTGTTCGCATAGTGTTCTTCGATTCGGTTTTCAGTTTATTCTTCGGCTGCTAATGGACGGAGTTTATGGGGAGGGGCCCGCCTTGAAAAGGATTTTGTCAGCACGGGGGCAGGGCGGCTGACAAAGCCGCGCAGGCGTTCCGCCGGGTGAGGGTGGGGCTTTTGGCGGTGAGACGGATGTGAAACCCGCCGGGACGTCTGGGGCGGCGTTCGACTCGGGAGCTTGGAAGGGTTGGTGACTCGCCCTGGCGCAGTTGCGGCCGGAGGGCAGGCGGGAATGATTTCTCATGGATAAGCGAGTTCAGGCGAGTTCAGGCGGTTTTACGGGGCTTTTAGGCCGGCTCAGAGGTGAGTTTAAGTGAGTGGAGGCCGGTTGGGGCGGGTTTCAAGGGGTGCCCATTGCATACGGTCACAGCCATAGCCGTCGACGTAGTGTCACACACTGATACACATATAGCAACAGGAAAATGTGGGAAAAAGAATGGTGGGGAACCTCCCGGGTCCTGCCTGGGTGATGGTTTATGGGGACCCCCGCCAAGGCGCTGGGACGCAAAGACGGGAGGGGGACAGAACGAAAAGTAAGAGGGGTCACTGGGATCGCCCGGGAACTGGCGGGGTCAAGAGGGCCAGCGGCGTTTTCACCAATGCCGCTACGCACAGCGCTGCCTGTGCTGAGCGCTACGCGGGTGCGGGAGAATCGGTGGTGGCTATTTCGGTGTCGGTTCGATGTACCATGAGAAGTATACCTCCGGCAGGTCCCGGGTGAGCTGGGAGATAGCTCAGCGGAGGTAGTGAGTGTGGGGAGTGCCGGTGCGGGTCTTACGTGATCCGCACCGGCATCGGGGCCGACTGCGCCAGGAGTCCTGCCACTGGTGGTCTAAGGCACCTGAATGCGATAGTAGCCCGCTGCCTGGATGGGGGCGTTGGTGTCCGTGAACAGCGCGGTGCCACTGGATACGGGAATGGTCTGGAGCACCTGCCAGGTCTTCAGGTTGGTTGACCCGAGCACGGTGGCCGTCGGGGCACCGGGCGCGATGATGCCGAATTGGAGGTTCCCGTTGGGGAGCTGGGTCAGGGAACCGGACGCTATCTGGGGCAGATCCACGATGCTGAAGGGCGCGGCGCTCGTGCTGGTCAGGGCGGAATTTGTGGTACTGGTGATTTGGATGGTGTAATCGGGCCCCGGCGTCAACGCCGTGCTGATGGTCCATTTGAAGCCGCCGCTGCCGGCGGTGCTGGTGCTGAGCGGTCCCAGCAACGTGCCGCCCTTATAGAGTGAGATGCTCACGTTGCCGGGGACGTTGTCCTGGAAGCGAATGAAGTAGGGTTTTCCGCGCACCCAGGCTTCGCCCCCGGCCGGGGACGTCACTTGGATTGCCGGGGGCACGGTGGCGAAGGCGCCGGCGGACCAAATACCGGTGCCGCCGTCATTGGAGGTGTTCACGCGATAATAGTAAGCGGTGAGCGGTGTCGCGCTGCTGAACACATAGTTTGCCTGGGTCGTGGAGGGGACATCGACCGTGGGATTGGAATAGTCGGCATTGGTGGAGATCTGCAGATGGTACGAGCCGGCGAAGCCCTGGGGCGACCAGGAGAGTGAAATGGGGAGCGTCTGGTTCACCCGATAGACGGTGCCGGTGGTCGCGGCCAGCGGGGCGATCACCTCGACCGGTTGGACGCCACGATAGGACTCAACCGCATTGATAATGGGGGGCAGGGCCACCTGGGCCAGGTCCGGATAACCGAAGATGAACTCGCCGAAGCTGGTGCCCTGGGGCGACAACGACAGGGTGACGTCGAGCGTTGCCGTCGCCAGGTTATTAACGGTCGGTTGGGGCATGAAAATGCCGGCGCCCGGGGTGCTCCGATAATAGACCGTGAGGTTCGGGGCGTTGGTAAAAGCAAAGCTCCCGAGGTCGAAGTGAACGCTAGCGTTGAGGGTGTTCAGGGCACCTCCGCTGATTTCGACCCGGACCGGGAGCACGCGGGGCGCGGTGGTGAGGAAGGACGGGTAAACCGGCGCAAAGGGCGTTCGGGTGATCTCCATCATGTTGTAGCCGCCGCCACCGGAGTTCAAATCCAGGGAAACGCCGGTCCCCGTGAAGTCATAAGTGTTGCCCGTGGCCAGCTCGAATTGGTCGGCAGTGACCGCCAGCGAGGAGGAAGGCCAGGGATAGCGGAAAGCGCGGTAGCTGCCGATCATCGGGTTGTTGAACATCAACTGATAGACGATTTGGCCGGCGGCGTTCACTTCCGTGCAGGCGGGCACCTGCAGGTTGGTGGTGCCGCCGATGCCGGGGAGGATGTTCGCGCCACCCCAGCCGATGAAGGTGTTGCCGTTGGGCAGGCGTTGGGCGCTGCCGGCATGCCAGCTATAATAAGGGGTAGGGGGGGTGTAGCTCCAAACCAGCGTGGCCACCTTGTTTACCTCGTCCAGCTTGTACTCGTAGACCTTCGAGGTATGCGTGGCCGTCTGGTCGGCGTTACAGAAGATCATGATGTTGCCGTTGGCGAGCCGGGTCAGGTTGTGTCCTGAAAAATGCGTCATGGCCACCTGCGGATTCTCGCCCACAAATGAGAACTGGTTGTTCCACCCCCCCAGGCGCCACATGACCGCGCCGGTCTGCCGGTTAATTTTCTCCACGTCCACCTGGAAGTTAGAGATGAGCAGGTTCCCGTCGTTGTCCAGAGTCAACGCGTTGACGTGAAAGGAATCCACCACCGGATTGTAAACCAGCTTCATCTGGCCCAGGGCCAGGGGAATACCATAGTAAACGGGGAAGGAGTAGTGATCCCAGGAGCGCCATTGCCAGATGACGTTGCGGGAGGAATCGAGTTCCTGGATGGCAGCGCCCGCCACCAGGGCGTTCGGGTAGGCGCCGGAGGCGACCTTGCTCAGGTCCATGTAGGATTGGTAATAGCTGAGCACCAGCGCGTTTCCGTTCGGTTCTACTTCGATGTCATGCATCTCCGGCAAGTAGCCGTTGCCGGTGGTAATCGTCTCCAGCGGGTTGTAGCTTTCGTCGAGGAGGTTGTGGTTTTCATCCCCGCCGCCGGTCCAGGACAGGATGTGGTAGAGTTGGCCGTTGTGCAGGTTACCGTTGGAAACCACCTTCAGGTCCGCCACGGAGTTAGTGGAGCCCTGGTACCAAACGACCGTGCCGTCGTTCTGGAGGATCATCGAGTAGTAGCCGACGGCGCCGGTATTGGTCACCAGATTGTCGGTCACCGTCAGGAAGATGTAGCCGGGAGCGACCTGGTTCGTGGCGTAAGTGGTGACGGTGACCGCTGGGAAATCCGGCGGTAGCGCGGCGCCCGCTTGGAAAGCGGCGAAGCCGACGGTGAGCAGCGTGGCGCCTAGCGACGGGGATAGGTATTTTATCATAACTCAGTTTGGTGATTCAGGGGTGACTAATGGCTAGCCTTGTGAGGCCAGGTTTCGCCGACTGTCCCAGTGGGGGTGCGGCCAAGGGCCGGCCAACCGACGCTCGACGCAATGACGGCGATTGCGGTTCGGAACGTAGAAATCCTTATCATGCGGGGATGGTGGCAGGAGTTTACGGTTATGTCAACTCTACCTGTCCTGGTCCACCCGTCCTGGTGTCAGGCGTGACCGCAAACTCGCGTCCGATTGAGACGATAGCCATCCTCGGCCACTTGGGTCGGGACGACCCGCGAATCCGCCGACGTGAACGCCTGCGCTACGGGGTTGGGCCTGCCCGCCGTAGTAAGGTTCTGCGGGACGGAGACGGGGTCCGCACGCGAAGGCCGCGAAGGAATACAAGGACACGCCGGAGACCGGCGTTTTCACAAACCCCGCTACGCCGGTTCAGCAGAAGCAGCGCGTCAATCCCTGAATTCGAGCTTATCGAGAAGGATATACCAGCCATTGGTAGTCCGCCCCTGGATTCCAAGTCGATAGGCGGGGTTGGCGTCCTTGACATCCAGGAACAAGCCGACCGCCAATTTGCAGGGTCCAGATGAGGCCGAGGAAAACGTTGCGGCTACGGTTTCGATCGTGTTGGCCTCCGGTTGCCATTTCTCGGGTTTGCTGTCCGTCAGCCATTGTTGCTCGAGGATCCGATCTTGCTGGTCGAGGAGGCCGATGGCGACGTGGCAGGGCTCGTACACCGGAGCCACCCCGTCGTTCAACCATCGCCATTGGACGGAGAACGGCTTCCCCGGCTTGAGCTTGGTGGGGACGGTTGCCTCCTGGAGAATGAAGTGGTAACCGACCCGGTTGCCCAACATCCGGCAGAAGTCAGCGTTTTCCTGGAAGATCTGCGGGTTCCACTGCATATAGCTGGGCTTGCCGGCTTTGAAGTAGGTGTTGAGCAACAGGTCGGGCTTCCACCATCCGTTCTTCTTCATCTCGGCATAGCCGTCGCAATACTCGAAGACGGCGGGGTGATGGCCGTACGCGCGGGAGCATTCAGAGCCGTCCTTGGACCACACGCTCAAGATGCCATCGCGGCGGATGCCCGCACCGTGGCTGACCGCCCAATCATAAACGGCGTCGTACAGGCTGCTCCCCCAGACGATCATGAGTTGAGTATGAGGAAACGCCTCGAAATAGGGCAGGAGGTAGTTGGTCTTCAGGTTGTCAGGCGGCGTAAGAATAATGCCGGGAGCTTTGAGCATGCCGATGTGTCCCTCTCCCCAGTTGCCGTAAGCGCGGATGTCGAGGAAGGCGATGTCCGGGTTGCCGTCGTAATGCTGGCCGAGCGCTTGGACGAACGCCTTGAGTTTCCGGAGAAACACGGGATCATCCCAGGTCTTGGGGATGATTTGCTGGCCGGTGGGCGAAGAGTCGTCGGGAACGGCCAGCGGGACGGCGCCAGCATCGAAGACCCATTTGGGCGTGACGTACTGCCCCAAACCGGTGCTGACGCTCATTACCCCGAAGGCGGTCTTCTTGCCGTGGCGTTTGAACTGGCGGATGAAACCATCAATGTCGGCCCAATTAAACTGGCCTTCCTTCGGCTCCAGGACCGACCAGGCCCACCGGGTATAGCCGATGGCGATGTAGTCTTTGGTGTATTGGTCGGAGCCGTAGTACTGCACCCAGCCTTTGCCCGGATTGAGCAGCAGTGTGTCGTCCTTGGCTGGACGGACGACGGTGGTCCCAATCTGATTGGTCGGGGTGGGTGGTTGGGCGGGAATTTCAGCTAACGGGGCCAGCAGCGAAAAACTGCAGACAGCCAGGCCGATCAGCGCGTTCGTTTTCATCGCTTTGCCGTGGCCGACGGCGAGCGGTTCGGCGCTGAATCCAGCCCGTTGGGCACCCGTTCCTGGATATCGGCGGCTGCGCGTCGTGGTGCGGGCGTTAACCGCGAGAAGTCGTTCACGGCCAAAGGGTGGATAAGGCGTCCACTGAGGTCAAGCACAAGGGCAGGGCAGGCGGATCTATTTAGTGTGACGCCAAGAGCCGAAGGGACGGTTACGGGGCAAGGCTCGAATGATGGCACGACTGGCTTGGGCTTTGACAGGATGAACAGGATTCACAGGATGGCGACCGGTTAGAGGCCGCTATCCTCGAGTCGAGAGGTTGCGGCAGCGCTGGCAGGGCAACGAACGGAAGCTCCTCTTCAGTGATGGCGGAATGGGTCGCCGCCCAGGCGGGTACGTTCCACCCTTGCGCGTCCGGCACCAATGAGCGCATCTTTGAGAACGAAACCGTTATGACCGCCCATCACCTATCGCCAACTCTCGTCGAGGTTCCCGATTCGGGAGTCAAAATGCCTGTCCTTTTCGTCGGCCACGGAAGTCCCGTGAACGCGGTTGAGGATAACGAGTTTAGCCGGGCTTGGGCGGAGGTCGCCCAGGCGCTGCCGACGCCCCGGGCGATTCTCTGCATCTCCGCGCACTGGGAGACGAACGGCACCCAGGTCACCGCGATGGCGCGGCCAAGGACCATCCACGATTTCTACGGCTTTCCGGCGGCGCTCGTTCAGAAGCAATATCCCGCTCCGGGGTCGCCTGACCTTGCCCGGCTCGCTCAGACCATCGCGGACCCGGCGCCCATCGGACTCGATCTGGCATGGGGACTGGATCATGGGGCATGGTCGGTCTTGTGCCGGATGTTTCCCCAGGCGGACATCCCGGTCGTGCAGATGAGCTTGGACGGCATGAAAGCCCCGATTTCGCACTACGAGTTGGGCCGTGAGCTGGCCGGGCTGCGCAAGCGGGGCGTGTTGATTATCGGCAGCGGGAACGTGGTGCACAATCTGAGGGAGGTCATCTGGCAGGACACCGCCTTGGACTGGGCGGTTGAGTTCGATGCGCGAATAGCTCAGGCCGTCCGAGCGCGTGAGCACGATTCGATCATTCACTACCAGGGGTTCGGTCGGGCGGCAAGGCTAGCCGTGCCTACCGCGGAGCACTTCCTGCCGCTGCTTTATGCGCTGGCCATGCAGGACGAGGGCGATGGAGTTCGCTTCTTTGCCGAGAAGGTGACTTTGGGTTCGATGTCCATGCGCTCGATGAGGATTGGCTGAGCACGAGGGTGCTCCGGCGGCTTCCCTGGGAAGCGCTTGCTCTGCCGCGGCGGCCCATGGCTGGTTCGCGCCTCCGGCGTGGGGAGGTACCGCTTGACGTGCACAGTGCCGCTTGGCAGCTTGCGGTTCGGATGACTGCGCCACGAACCGAAAATGACTCATGCCTGAGCTAGACAGCCGCCAATTGATGGCCAACGCGCTCGGGGCGCGGACGGTTATCCCGGCCTTCAACATCCCCTACCTGGCGATGATGGAGCCGGTGGTGGAGGCTTTGCGGGACGCGAACTGTTTTGGGTTCATCGCGGTGGCTCGCCTGGAATTCATCAAGTTCCAGGCCCGATCGATACGGGCGGTCCGGGAGGAGTATGAGCGGCGCAACGGTAGGCACTATACGCGGCTGCACCTGGACCATGTTCCGGTGATCGATGAGGACCAGCAGCGGATCCAGTTCGTGGCGGAGATTAGCGAGGCCCTCGAACTGGGATATGATTCTGTGATGGTGGACGGCAGCCGGCTAAGCCTGGAGGAGAACATTGTTGCCACGAAGAACATCGTGGAGTTGGCGCATGCCAGGAAGGTCCCCGTCGAAGCCGAACTGGGGGCAGTGATGGGGCACAGCGACGGGCCGATGCCGTCTTACGAGGAATTGTTTGCCAGCGGGCAGGGGTTCACGGACCCGGAAGAGGCCCGCCGGTTCGTGCACGAAACGGGCGTGGATTGGCTGTCGGTGGCCGTGGGCAGCGTCCACGGGGCGATCACGGGAGCCAAGCGGCACGAGCATAAAATCGCGGCTCGGCTGAACCTGGGGCATCTGGGCCGGATATTTGAGCGGACCGCGATCCCGCTGGTGTTGCATGGCGGCACGGGTATTCGAAAAGAGTTCATTTTGGGCGGCATCCAGCAGGGGATTGCCAAGATCAACATCGCGACGGCGATCCGGCAGCCGTACGAACGGCGGATGGAGGACTCGCTCACGGCGGCTGGTCAGGCCGTCTATGACGCCACGCGGGCGGTGATCCGGGAGGATCTGGAGATCGAGAACTCCGCACCGATCATCAATCGTCCGGCGGGTTCGGGCCAAAGCGGTTGATCGCGCCAACCCCGATACAGGATGAGCACCCTAGGTTTGGATATCGGCACCTCCGGCGGCAAGGCCGTCGTCTTCAATGAGGAAGGGGACGTGGTGGCCTGGGCGTCGCGGTCTTATGCCCTCCGCAGCCCGCAGGCTGGCTGGTGGGAGTTGGAGGCGGAGGAAGTCTGGGGTTGCTGCGCGGAGTGCATTCGGGAGGCGGCCGGCAAGGCGGGGACGCCGGTCCGGGCGCTGGGCATCTGCAGCCAAGGGGAGGCGTTTGTGGCGGTGGACTTGCAGGGGCGGGCGTTGTCGCCCGCCATGGTGTCGTCGGACATTCGTGCGGCCGAGATCGTGGGGCAAGCGATCGCGGCGCAAGGGGTTGACTTTTTTTACCGTCGAACGGGCCACACGCCGCATTCGTTGTTCTCGTGGTTCAAACTGCTTTGGCTGCGGGAACACCAACCGGAGGTGTGGCGGAGGGCGCACCAGTTTCTCTGTTTCGAGGATTTCGCGCAACGCCGGCTGGGACTGGATGCGGCGATCTCGTGGCCGCTGGCGGGGCGCACGATGCTGTTCAATCCGGAGACTCATGAATGGAGCGCGGAGTTGCTGGAGTTGGCGGGGCTGACGCCGGATCGGCTGGCGCGCCCCTTGGCTTCCGGGGCGGTGGCCGGCGAGATTCCCCGCAGGATTGCCCAGGACCTTGGCCTGGCTGCGGGTTGCCAGGTGGTCAGCGGGGGGCATGACCAGGTCGCAGCCGCGCTGGGAGCCGGGGTGGCCGCCGCGGGACAGGCGCTCTATGCCATGGGCTCGGTCGAGTGTGTGGTGGCCGTATCGGACCGTTACCGGCTCAGCGAGGGGCTGCGTTCGGCGAACCTCTGCACCTACGACCACACGGTTCCGGGCTGCCGCGCGCATTTGGCTTACAACCTTACGGGATCGAACCTCCTGGCCTGGTATCGGGATCAGTTCGCCGCCGAGGCAGCCCCCGCCACGGGATCGGTTTATGACTGGATGTTTGGCCAGATGCCGAAGTCGCCGACGGATCTGCTGGTGTTGCCCTACTTCACGGCCACGGGCACGCCCCACTTCGATCCTCGCGCCCGCGGGGCCATCCTCGGTTTGGAGTTCCGCCATACGCGGTTCGATATTTTGGCGGCGATGATCGAAGGGTTGGCGTTCGAGATGCGGCTCAACCTGGAATTGCTGGCAGCCCAGGGAATCGTGGTGAACCAGTTTCGCGCTACGGGTGGCGGGACCCGCAATCGGGCCGCGCTCCAGATCAAGGCCAATGTGTTGCAAGCCCCGATCACGCCCACGCAGGAAAGTGAAGGGGGTTGTCTGGCTATGGCCCTGTTGGCGCGGGCCGCCTTGGACCAGCGGCCGATCCAGGACTACCTGGCGTCCTGGATCAAGCTGGGCCAACCGGTCGCGCCGGACCCGGGCCCGCGCCCGGCCTACGACGAGAGCTACGGCCGGTATCGGCAACTTTACGCTACGCTGAACCCGCTGCTCCACCCTGGTGCCAGGAGGTGAAGCCAGGTGCACCCCAACGAGGGGTTTGCTGGGGGCAGGCTAAGCGGTGTAAGTGCTGGAGGCGACGGAGCCGCCCCGGCCGGTCCAATTGGTATGGAAGAACTGGCCGCGAGGGTGGTCCAGGCGTTCGTAGGTGTGGGCGCCGAAATAATCGCGTTGGGCTTGCAACAGGTTGGCCGGGAGCCGCTGGCTGCGGTAGGAATCGTAAAACGCCAGGGCGGTGCTGATGGCGGGCACGGGGATGCCTTTCTTGACGGCGGTGGCCACCACGTTCCGCCAGGACCGTTGGGACTCCTTGATGGCTTTTCGGAAAAACGGATCGAGGAGCAGGTTGGTCAGGGCCGGGTTCTGGTCGAAGGCCTCCTTGATCTTGCCGAGGAAGACGCTGCGGATGATACAGCCGCCGCGCCACATCAGGGCAATGCCGCCGTAATTGAGGTTCCAGCCATATTCCTTGGCTGCGGCGCGCATGAGCATGTAGCCCTGGGCGTAGGAGCAGATCTTGGAGGCGTAGAGGGCCCGGCGAACATCCTCGATGAACTTCTGCCGATCGTTGCGGATGGCCGGGCGGGGGCCTTTGAGTTTTTTGGACGCCGCCACGCGTTCGTCCTTGAGCGCAGAAATACAGCGGGCATAAACCGCCTCGGCGATCAACGTGATCGGAATGCCCAGGTCTTGCGAGGAGATGACGGTCCACTTGCCGGTGCCCTTTTGGCCGGCGGTGTCCAGGATTTTATCCACGAGCGGCAGTCCGTCGGTATCCTTGAAGGCCAGGATGTCGCGGGTGATTTCGACGAGGTAGGAGTTGAGTTCGCCTTCCTGCCATTGGGCGAAGACCTGGTGTAGTTCGTCGGCGGTCAGGCCCAGACCCGTCTTCATGAGATGGTAGGCTTCGCAGATGAGCTGCATGTCGCCGTACTCGATGCCGTTGTGAATCATTTTCACGTAATGGCCGGCGCCGTTCTCGCCGACCCAGTCGCAGCAAGGGACGTCGTGGTCCACTTTGGCCGAGATCGCCTGGAAGATATCTTTGACATGGGGCCAGGCGGCGGGCGATCCGCCGGGCATAACGCTCGGGCCGCGGCGGGCGCCTTCTTCACCGCCGGACACCCCGGTGCCGATATAAAGCAGGCCCTTGGACTCGACGTAGTGGGTGCGTCGGGAGGTATCTTCGAAGAGCGAATTCCCGCCATCGATGATGATATCGCCCGCCTCGAGGTGGGGCAGCAATTGCTCGATGAATTCATCCACGGGTTTGCCGGCCTTGACCATGAGCATCACCCGGCGGGGCCGTTTGAGCAGTCCGGCCAGTTCCTCATAGGAATGCGCCCCGATGACGTTGGTTCCCTTGGCCTCGTGGTTCAGGAACTCATCGACCTTCGACACGGTGCGGTTGAAGGCGGCCACGGTGAAGCCGTGGTCGTTCATGTTCAGGATCAGGTTCTGGCCCATCACGGCCAGCCCAATGACGGCAATATCAGCTTTCGCTTCCATAGTGTGGTGTTCCGGTTTTGGATGAAGGAGTCTGGTTTCTAGCCGCCGAGTTGAACGCGTTTGTCGGTTTCGAGCAAGGTTTTGAGGGCGGGCCAATCCACCTCGTTCATGTCCTTAAAGGCGTTGAGGTAAACGGCGACGACCTCGGGGGGATATTTGGCCAGGAGGGCCTCGACTGCAGTTTGGAGCTTGGCCTCCTCGACCGACTCGGGCAGATCTTCAACAATGCCGTCTTTATGAACGATGCCGAGGCTGTCCAGGAAATCGACGAGCATGGCGTTTTGCTTTTTGAGCAGCCAGGACCGGAGGAGGTTGCCGCTGATCATGTCGAGGGCGGGGCGGCTCAGGGTGGCGATGATGGTGGCGTCGCGCTGGGCGCGGGGTTGGCGCTCCAGGAAGACCGGTCGGACTTTTCGGGCCTGCGCCACGGCTCCCATAGTGGCGCGGTAGAGCGGTTTGTCCGTCTCGAAGACGAAGGTGAGGATCTCCGTCGCCAGGCCGGGCGACATAAAGCCGAGGAGTTCGTGTGAAGCGAGCATGTTCGTCTGTTTTCTGAGTTGGTGTTTAGAAAATCTGCGGTGGCCAGGTTATCCCACCGTCGTGATAAAGAGTTTATGCTTCTTTGCCAGGCGTGCGCAAGCCTCCTGTTCGAGCAGGAGTGATTTGCCTTGCTCGAAGGCCAGGCCGGAAGCGCGGGAGGCGGCGCAGACCTCGAGGGTGCGCGGGCCAATACAGGGTATGTCGAACCGCCAGTCGTGATGTTCCTTGGCGACTTTTACGGCGATGGCGCCGCCCTTTTTCCCGGCCAGTTCACCGCCCCGCGCCAGGCACTGATCGGTTCCCTCGAAGCCCTCGACGGCCAGGACGGTGCCGTCCTTGACCACGGCGGTTTGCCCGATTTCGAGGCGGGAAACTTCCTTGGCGATGCGATAGCCGAAGTCGACATCGGCTTGTTGCGCGGTCGACAAGGCGGGACCCAGGCGGAACCCGGCTCCCGGCATCAGCGGTTTCAGCCACGGCGTCGCGGGGATGAGTTCGACTCCGTCTTTCTTCAGTTCGTCGGCGATGGCGCCGAAAATGGTGTGGGCGTTTTTTTCCTTGAGCCGGAACAGCAGGGCCACGGCGCGGAGGTCCGGTCGCACCTCGTAGAGGTTTCGCGGAGCGATCTGGCCTGCCATCACGCATTGGGTGACGTTCCGGTCGGTAAAGGCCCCGATCATTTTAGATAACTGCCCGACGCGGACCCAGACAATATCGTCCACCAAGGCCGCCAGCGCGGGGTCGGTTTCACCCTCGAAGGCGACCGCGACCAGGCGTTTGACACCCATCTGCCGGGCTTGCCGGGCGAAGATCAGCGGCAGGGAGCGGTTCCCCGCGATGAGGCCCATGGTCTCCGGTTGGGCGGTCATAGGTTGCGGAGCGGTCGATGTGAGGAGGAGGATTTCACGCCGATGGGGTCCATGGTTTTCCCGGAGGGGATCCTAGTTGTCTGGCCGGAACACTGATTGCGGAGTAACGGTCCATCGGAAGAGATGCGGAGGGGCGCCTATTTGACGCCGTTGACGAGGGGGGCCAGTCCCTGAATCCTCACTTCGAGGCGGTCGCCCGAGGCGATCGGCCCGATCCCGCTTGGGGTGCCGGTGAGGATGACATCCCCGGGCAGCAACGTCAGGTTGGTGGAAATAAAGCTCACCACCTGGTGGCAATTAAAGATAAGCTGGCTGGTGCGTGAGTTCTGGCGCAACTGCCCATTTTGGTAGAGCTCGATGGTGAGGTCGCGCGTATCCAGTTTGGTTTCGATATAAGGCCCCAGCGGGGTAAAGGTATCGAAGGATTTGGCCCGCGCCCATTGGCTTTCGGCGTGCTGGATGGTGCGATCGCTGATGTCTTGGGCGGCGGTATAACCCAAGATGTAGCGGGGTGCCGCCGCCGGGGTGACGTTGCGGGCTCGCCGACCGATCACGATGGCCAACTCCGCCTCGTAATCCGTGCGGTGGGCGGGGAAGGGGATTTCGATCTTGCCCCCGTCGGCCAGGAGGGAGGAGTTGGCTTTGAACCAAAACAGCGGCTCGCGCGGCAACGGGAGATTGGTTTCGCGCGCATGGTCCAGGTAGTTCAGCCCCACGGCGATGACCTTCGACGGGGTAACGGGAGTGAGCGTCTTTAACCCCTTGAGCGGAATGCCTTTGCGATCGAAGGTGGGCGCGCCGAAGACATCCCCGCCCAGGCGGAAAAGCTCACCCTCCACCACCTTCGCGTAGAAAATCTCGTCGTGCTTCTGGAATCGGCCAATGGCTGCCATAGTGTGCCGACTGGATAGCAGGACCGAGCTCTGGGGGCAAGGCGAAAGAGGAGGCGATGATGGGGTGGGAGGCGAGTCGGGTGGCTGAGGTTAGCCGAGTTGGGCCGCGTAAGGAGCCATGGGCGAGACTGGGGGCATGGGGTTTGGGGGCGCGCCTTGGAGGGTGACGGTGGTTTGCGGGAAGGGGAGGTGTATGCCGTCCTTGAGGAACCGTTGGTGGGCTTGTTCGAGGAGGTCGCACTTGAGGGTGTAGGCGGCCTCGAGGTGGGGGGCCCAGAGGTTGAGGGTGAGCACGACGCCGGCGGGGCCGACCTGGGTGACGGGGCAACCGGTGACTTGTTGGGCCAGTGGGTGGGCGCGAGCCAGTTCGAGCAGGATGGCACGGGCCTGGTTGAGGTTGGCCTGACAACTGATGGGGAAGGGGATGGAGCAGAGCGCGCGGGGGTCTTCGCCGGTGAGGTTGACGGTGGTTTGGCTGGCCATGAGGCTGTTGGGTACGACGATGCGCCGATTGTCGTCGGTTTTAAGGATGGTGTAGCCGAGGTTGAGACTTTCGACTTCGGCGGTTTCCAGGCCCGAGGGCGTGGCAAGTTGGAGGCGGTCGCCCACATTGAAGGGGCGGTAAAGGAGGAGGGAAATGCCGGAGATAAGGTTGCCGAGGGTACTTTGGGCGGCGATGCCGACCACGACGGAGATGACGCTGACGCTGGCGAGCCAGGCGGTGCCGAGGTGAGAGAGGGCCGGAACGAGGTGGGCGTAGGAAATGAAGGCAAAGAGATAGACGCCGATCTGGGCTAACTGGCCGAGAAATCTGACCGTGGTGCGGTCCACGAGCGCGCGTTTGTCATAGGCCAGCAGGCGGTGGATGGCCAACCGCAAGGCGCGGCCAACGATCCACGCCAGGAAGGCAAAGACGAGGGCATAGATGAAGGCGCCGAGACTCGTTGTGGGGTCGGCGAAGTCTCCCGCCTTAAAGTGGTCGATGAGATTGATGAAGCCGTTCATGGGGGACGATGCTCAGAGTTCGCGCAAGGCGGTAGCGATGGGGAGGCGCGCGGCGCGGAGGGCGGGGAAGAGGCCGCCGACCATGCCGATGAGGGTGGCCCACAGGATGCCGCTGGCGAGCAGGTGTGGGGTGACCTGGAAGGCGAAGGTGACCTGGCTGAAGCTCTGCCAATTCATGGTGGAGGTCTGATGGCCGTTGAAGACGGCGTAGGCGAGGGCGGCACCGAGAGCGCCACCCGCGAGGGCCAGGACGAGGGATTCGAGCATTACGGAGGCAATCACCGCGGCACGTCCAAAGCCCAGAGCGCGGAGGGTGGCGATCTCGCGGGTGCGGGTGGAGACCGAGCTGTACATAGTGTTGAGGGCGCCAAAGACGGCGCCAACCGCCATGAGGCCGGCGATGAGATAGCCGAGGGTGGTGATGAGCTTGGTGATCAGGGTGGATTGGTCGGCGAAATAATCGGTCTGGCGCGACACCTTCACGCTCAAACGCGGGTCGGTCGTCAGGGTATCCTTGAACTTATCGAACGCGGCGGGCGAGGCGAGCTTAGCGTAGACGGATTGGAAGGTGTCGCCGCGTTCATAGGCCTGTTGGAGGACACTGGCATCGGCCCAGACTTCGGATTCCGCCGCCCCGCCGCCGGCGGTGAAGGCGCCGGCCACGAGCCAGTCGGCGCGGCCGACGCGCAGGGTTTTGCCCACGTCGAGGCCCGCGAATTGGCGCAGGGCGCCGGCGCCGACCATGATCTCGTTATTTCCGGGCTCGAAAGCGCGACCCTGGATGATTTTGAATTGGTCGCGGACATAGCGGGCCTGGCGTTCGACGCCGCGCAAGGGGACGTTGGCATCGGTGCCGGTGGCACGTTTGGGGAGGTCGATGATGACAAAGAGCTCGGCGGAGCAGATGGCGCCGTCGGCGTTCCGAGCTAGGCCCGGTGCATCGGCGATGATGCGGACGCTCTCACGATCGAGCCCGCTGGACATCTCGGCGTCGGCCCCGCTGCGGAGGATGATGGCGGCATCCGGTGCGCCCGAGGCGCTGAGGGTGCTCTTGAAGCCGGCGCCCATGGAGAGCACGCCGACGAGCACGGTGACGACGCCGGCAATGCCAAAGACGGCGGCGGCGGCCGAACCACGGCGCTGGGGGATGCCCATGAGGCCGAACCGCGTGACGGAGGCAATCTGGGAAAGCCAATTTATAGGACCAGACATATCACATCCTCCTCAGGGCGTCAGCGACGCGCAGGCGCATGGCTTGAACGGCGGGGAAGATCCCCGTGAACACGCCCAGGACTACCACGCCGATGAGCCCCAGTCGCAGGTCGCTGGCAGGAAAATGGAAGAGGGGCAGCAGGTTGCCGGTGGGGTCGCCTTTGGCGATCAAGGCCCACGCCAGGGCGAGGCCGAGGCCGCCGCCCAGGAGGGAGATCAGGCAGGATTCCGCCAGCACCAGGCCCAGCACCTGGAGGTTGGTGAAGCCGATGGCCTTGAGGACGCCCAATTCTCCGGTGCGTTCGCGCACGGCCTGGGACATGGTGTTGCCCGTGACCAGCAGGATGGTGAAGAACACGGCGCCCAGGATGGAGGCGGTGATGAGCACAATGTCACCGATCTGTTTGGCAAAACCCTGGGCTACGGCGGCCTCCGTCTCGGTCTTCGTCTCCGCGGAGGAGTTCTGGAACTCGTCGTCGATTTGCCGGGCGAGCAGGGCCGCTTTTTCGGGGTCGCGCACGCGGATGGTGTACCAGCCGACCTGGCCTTTGTTCATCTGCCGGGCTTCGTCGAAATAATCGTAGCGGAAGAAGAGCGAGGTGGTGTCGGTGTTCTTGTTCTTACCGTCGAAGATGCCGACGACGTCGAATTCCCAGGTGTGATTTCCGTCGGATTTGGCCCAAATAGGGGATTGGATAGGGATCTTGTCGCCGATTTTGAAATGGTAGCGTTCGGCGGTTTTGCGCCCCACGATCGCGCCGGTGCGGGTTTTGAGCCAGGCCGCCTTTTGGTCGGGAGGGAGGAGGAACTCGGGGAACATGTCCAGGAACTCCTCGGGGACGACGGGGGTTTGCATGAAGAAGTTTTTGGGGTCCTGGTAAATGCCGCCGAACCAGGTTTGATGGGTGGCGAGGGCGACGCCGGGGTTGCGCAGCATCCGCTCTTGGTAGCGTTGCGGCAGCGACAGGATGAGGGAGACTTTGTGGCGGACCATCAGGCGGTTGGCGCCTTCGAGGCTGATACCGCCGACGAGCGCGGCGCGGATGGCGGAGAGGTAGCCGTAGAGGATGAAGGCCACCAGGATGGACAGGATCGTCAGCGAGGTTCGCAGTTTCTTCCGCTTGAGGTTACACCAGATGAGGTGGAGGAATCTCATTGGACCGGGGCGTTGGTGAGCTGGCCTTTGTTGAGATAGACGGTGCGGGAGGCGCGGGCGGAGGCATGGGGGTCGTGGGTGACCATGATGATGGTTTTGCCGTGCTCGCGATTGAGCCCGTGGAGCAGGTCGAGGATTTCGTCTCCGGCCTTGCGGTCGAGGTCACCGGTTGGTTCGTCGCAGAGGAGCAGGGTGGGATCCGTGACGATGGCGCGGGCGATGCCTACGCGCTGCTGTTCGCCGCCGGAGAGGGTGCGGGGAAAGTGCCTGGCGCGGTGCGAAAGGCCGACCACCGCCAGGGCGGTCTCGACATGCCGCTTGCGCTCGGCTCGCGACAAATGAGTGAGCAGGAGCGGCAGTTCGACGTTCCGTTCGGCGGTCAGGACGGGCATGAGGTTGTAGAGTTGGAAGACAAAGCCGATGTGCCGGGCCCGCCACGCCGCCAGCCGGGCGTCGGTCAGTTGGTCCGTTCGCTCGCCACCGATGGTGACGGTGCCATTGGTGGGGCGATCCAAGCCGCCGATGAGATTCAACAACGTGCTCTTGCCGGAGCCGGAGGGCCCCATGAGGGCCAGGAACTCGCCGGCGGGCACTTTGAGGTGGAGATCGCGCAGGACATGGATGTCCTCTGAGCCGCGATGGAACACCTTCTCAACCCCATCGACATCCACCAGTATGTTGTTCGTCGAACTCATGCATCGAATGTAGTCAACCCGTTTTAAGAACGCCGGAAAACCTAGTCCGAATTGGCCGGGGAAGCAAATGATTTAGCCGGAGCCGGTCCGGATAACCGAATAACCGGCGAGCCGCCAAGGCGGGATAAACTATGAGCAGAAGGAAGCCCGGCAAGGCATGATCCTGCAACCAGCGGTTGAACCGAAGAAAGCGAAGGAAACGAAGCGGAATGCATGGGATTAGCGACAGCTACTCTCCGCGTTCGATTTTCTCGCCGAGGTGGCGGGTGAAGGCTTCGAGTTGGTCGAATTGGCGTTGCTGGCGGTCCGCCATGGTGGAGGCATCCGCTGCAGGTTGGGGCAGGGTACCCGTGGGTTTGATTTGTTCGAGGGGAATTCCCAGGTCTTTGAGGAGCGCGGCAAGGGCGCGGTCGGACCCGGGGCCGGTGGCCATGCCCTCGGCGCCGCTGATCAGGGTGAACCGAAGGAGACCGGCGGGCTCGCCCTGTTTTAAGAGCGAGCGAGTCCGATCGAACTCCGCCTCGACCGATTCGAAGTCGGGAGGGTCGCTTTTCGCCGGGTTCGGAGCGGTCTCAGTCTCCAGGGGCTGAGGCGGGGGGCTGAACTCGACAACGAGGGCGCGGGGCGCGATCAGGGTGGCGATTTCGGCATCGCCAAACTCCCGGCGTAGGCCGAACAAGGTGCGCGAAAAGGGTTCGATCGTCAGGTTCGTGTGCGAGTCGAAGTAACCACTCACCAGGGTGGCGGTGATGCGGGTGTCCAGTGCGGCGCTGTAGAAAGCGATGAGCCCGCCTTCGCCATATCCGGCCACGGCAAGCTTCGGGGGGGCATTGGTTCCCTTGGCCGCGCCGGCGCACAGGAGATCGAGCGCGGCCAGGACTTTCTGGATCTCGTAGCCCAGAACATGACGGCCGAGTGGAAACGCCTGTCGGCAGATGAAATCCCGGCGTGAAAGGGGCGGGGCCGAGTTGGTTGGCTGAGCCCGGGCCCGATCCAGAATCACGGGCACGAGGACCTCGCAGCCTTGCTCGGCGAGGCGGCGGGCAAATTGGCGCTCCGGGGCGAGACCCGGGGCCAGGCCAGCCAGCATCTCGGGTGTTTGATCTGCGTCGGGCACGGCCACCACCCAGGCCACCGGCGGCGTTCTGGGCCGCAAGCGGAGGCCCTCCGCCCAAACCCCGTCGAAGACCGGCCAACGGGCGCGCTCAAAGAGCACGGAATCGGTTTGATCAAGCCGGTTCGTCTCGGTGGCTGGCAGCAGCCCGGAGGTCGACCGGGGGTCGATGGCGCCCACCATCCGGCGAAGCCGGTCCCGGTTTGGTTGGATAGACTTGTCATAGGCTGCTGCGGAACCGAGCTCGCGGTTCCAGAAGGCTTGCCGTTGGGGCGTGGCGGGGTCCGTTTCGGCCGCGGCAGGCTGGGTGGTAAGCCGGGCCCCGCCTGCCGCCATGGAGGACGGTACCGTCGGCGACTCGGCAGCGTGAGGGCTGCCTGCCAGTGCGAGGCAGGCCGACAACCAGAGGCTGGGGAAAATCTTCGAGTTCATTGGGGAGGTGTGCGTCACTGGTGAACGGTCGGGAGCTTCACCGGCAGACCGGCGGTTGGTCGCCAGTCGTCGGCTTTCGCCCCGGATGATCGGATTGATGCTTTCGTCATGGCAGCAGGTTCGCAGTTCTCGGCTGCTACCGCGATCGGAATCCGGTGTCGAACACAAACTGGGGAAGCGGGAATTGCCACGTTGCGGCCTAATCGTGGATCGGAGTTGAAAAAGGCTTGCCGGGGTGGGGGCCTCGGCCCAAACTGGCGGATAGTTCGATGAAACCTATTGAATCTTCAACCGTCTAGCAGACCATGACAAACTTTTCACGCCGTAATTTTCTAAAGACGACCGCGCTGGGTGCCGCGGCCATGAGTGTTAGTCCCCTGAGTTGGGGGCGGGCCGAAGGCGCCAATGGCGACATTCGGGTCGCCCAGATTGGTTTTCATAGCCAGGGCGCGGGTCATATCAGCACGCTCAACAAAATGAAGGGCGTTCGGCTGGTGGCTTTGTGCGACGTGGACCGGCATGTGCTGGACAAAAAGGCCCAGGAGTTGGGTGGCGGCATCCAGACTTATACCGACATCCGCAAGCTGCTGGAAAACAAGGATATCGACGCGGTGTCCATCGCGGTGCCTAACCACTGGCACGCCTTGGCCACGGTTTGGGCCTGCCAGGCCGGCAAGGACGTGTATGTGGAGAAGCCCGCCTGTCACAACCTGTTTGAAGGCCGGAAGATGGTCGAGGCGGCCCGCAAGTACCAGCGCATCGTCCAGTGCGGCACCCAGTGCCGATCCTCGATTGGTTTGCAGGAGGCGGTCCAATATGTTCGGTCGGGCAAACTGGGCAAGCTGGTCTTGGCGCGCGGTTTTTGTTACAAGGCCCGCAAGAGCATCGGCCTGGTCGACGGGCCGCAACCGGTGCCCGATTACATTGACTATGACATCTGGTGCGGTCCGGCGGCCAAGGAGGCGCCACGGCGCAACGGTAGTAACGGGACGGTCCACTACGATTGGCACTGGTTCTGGTCCTATGGCAACGGCGATTACGGCAACCAGGGGCCGCATCAAGTGGATATCTGCCGCTGGTTCCTCGGCGAGAATGCCATCGCCCCCTTCTCGATGGCGGTGGGTGGACGTCTTGGCTACAAGGATTCCGCCGAGACCCCCAACTCGCTCGTCGTGTATCAGGGCTACAAGGTTCCGATGGTGTTTGAAGTGCGCGGACTGCCGGCCAACCAGGCGTCCCAGACCGCGGGTTGGAAGATGGACAACTACAAAGGCGTCGGGGTGGGCAACGTCATCGAGTGCGAGGACGGCTACGTAGTCATCCCCAGTTACACCGAGGCTATTATCCACGACAAAGATGGCAAAGAGGTGGTTCGGTTCGATGGGCGGAAGAAGAAGGGGGCGACTGAGGACACGAAAACCCCGAGCGGCCTTTCAGCCGATTCGGGCGGGCATCATGGCAATTGGATTGCCGCCATTCGCAGTCGTAGGCCGGAGCAGTTGCACGCCGAGATCCTGGAAGGCCATCTGTCGGCCGGGCTCGTGCATACGGGCAACATCTCCTACCGTCTGGGTGCCCTCAAGCAGCCAGGCCAGATCAAGGAAGCCTTGCAGGACAACAAGAGTCTTGCCGAGGCTTATGATCGGATGGCGGGGCATTTGGACGCTAATGGCGTCGATCTGGCCAAAGACAACTTGCAGCTTGGCCAACCGCTCAAGTTCGATCCTCAAACGGAGCGATTCCTGAGCAACGACCAAGCTAATGCCTTGGTGTCGCGCAACTATCGTGCGCCTTTTATCGTACCCCAGCAGGTCTGAGCCCGAGCGCGGTGAAGGTTTGCCTTCGCCGCTGCTCTGCGAGGGCCTTACTTCTGTGCCGCGGCGAGCAGCGTCTCGAAATGAGGCGGTTGCTCCTCGCGGGCCGCGATGCTGATTTCGATCTTCTTGAAGCCGGTCTCTTCGAGCCACTTTTGGAGGTCACTCTCAGCAAAGCCGAGCCACTGGTCGCCATAGAGTTCGTGGGCTTGCTCGAACTTGTGGCGGGCCAGGTCGAGGATCATGAGTTGGCCGCCCGGTTTCAGGATGTGGTGCGCCGCAGCGATGGCTTTGCTGGGATCGGGCGCGTGGTGCAAGGCCTGGCTGAGGATGGCCAGGTCGACGCTGTCGGGGTCGATCGGCGGGCTCTGGAGGTCACCGAGGCGGAACTCGAGGTTCTTCAGGTTGTTCTTCCGAGCCTTCGCCGCGCCGAAGGCCACAATCTTCTCGGAATTGTCCACGGCGATGACTCGCTTGCAACGGCGGGCGAGCAGTTCGGCGATCAGGCCCTCGCCCGCCCCCAGATCCGCCACGACTAGGGGCGGCAGGATGTGCAACAACAGGTGTCCAAAGGCCTGCCAGGAACGGCCCGGGCCGTAGACCCGGTCAAACCGCCCCGCGACCTGGTTGAAATAAACCTGATCCTGTTCCCGCCGGCGGGTCAGGATGCGCTTGAGGTTGATTTGATCGGCCGGGTAGTCCGGGAGTTCATGGGCCCCCTGGATGGCGAGGTGAACCACCTCGCCGGAGGCGCCGGGGATGGCTGGCAGGAGCCGGTAGAAGGTCCGTTTTCCTTCTCGGCGCGAGTGGACGAGCTTGGCGTCCTGCAAGAGTCCCAGGTGGGTTGAAATCCGCGACTGTCCCATCCGAGTCACCTCTTGCAGTTCGTTGACGGACAACTCTTCCTTCTCCAGCAGGGCGACGATCCGCAGCCGAGTGGGATCCGACAAAGCCCTTAAAGATCTTAAAATAGACGGCATAGCGTTCATCCCGGCAAGATTTTCACAGAAACCAGTTGACGGTTCGGTCAAAGGTATATATCATCTTATCCTGATACGTCAATATGACATTTTTAACCGTGTTGTTAGCCTGAAGCTATGAGCAAAAACTACATCTTCTCCTCCGAGTCCGTCGGCGAGGGCCATCCGGACAAAGTTTGTGATACGATTTCCGATGCCGTGCTGGACGCGTGTCTAGCGCAAGACCCCCGAAGCCGGGTGGCGTGCGAGACCTACGCGAAGTCTAACCTGGTGGTGGTGGGGGGTGAGATCACGACCAAGGCCAAGCTGGACTATAACGCGATCGCGCGAGCGGCCATCCGGGAGATCGGGTATACCCACGATGACGATGTTTTCCACGCGGACCGGGTGTTGATTCTGAACGCGATCACGAGCCAGAGTCCGGACATCGCCCAGGGTGTGGATGCGCGGGCGGCGGAAGGGAAGCAGACCGACGAGCAGGGAGCCGGGGATCAGGGATTGATGTTCGGCTATGCCACGAAGGAAACTCCCGAGTTGATGCCGGCCCCGATCATGTATGCCCACCAACTCGGCCGTGAGTTGACCCGAGTACGGAAGACGGGAGCGGTGAAGTGGCTCCGGCCGGACGCCAAGAGCCAGGTATCCGTTCAATACGAGAACGACCAACCGGTGCGGATCACCAACGTCGTGGTCTCGACCCAGCACGCGGCCGATGCGAAGCACAGCACCATCGAGCGCTTCATCATCAGCGAGATCGTCAAGAAGGTGCTGCCAGCACACCTGTTGGACAAGAAGACGGTATTCCTCATCAACCCGACGGGACGGTTCGTGGTCGGTGGTCCGCAAGGCGACACCGGCTTGACCGGACGCAAGATCATCGTGGACAGTTACGGTGGCATGGGGCGGCACGGTGGCGGCGCGTTTTCCGGAAAGGACCCGTCGAAGGTGGATCGCAGCGCGGCCTACATGGGCCGATATGTGGCCAAGAATATTGTGGCGTCAGGCCTGGCTACCAGCGCGGAGATTCAATTCGCCTACGCCATCGGCTACCCCGACCCCGTGTCGGTGTGCGTGAACACGTTTGGCACCGGGAAGGTGAGTGACGAAGAGGTCGAGCGGGCGGTGGCGGAGGTTTTCAGCTTCAAACCCGCAGCCATCATCAAGCAACTGAACCTGCTCCGGCCGATCTACTTGAAAACCACTAATTACGGTCATTTCGGCAAGACCGACCCGGATATTACCTGGGAGAAGACCGACAAGGCCGATGCCCTCCTCAAAGCGGCAAATCGCCCCGGTCCGGCGGTGGCGCCGGCCACGCTGAAGAAGGCCAAAGCCTTGGTGAAGAAAGGCGCCGCTTAAGGCGTTGCTGGCGATCCGGAGAATTAACCAAACCAAACCTCATACTATGCCCACTTTAACGAAAACCAACGGCAAAAAGGCCGTTACGAATCATAAGCTCCGCAGCACCCAGGATTATTACGTGCGGGATATCACGCTGGCCGATTGGGGCCGGAAGGAGATCTCGGTCGCGGAACAAGAGATGCCCGGCCTCATGTCGGTGCGCAAGAAATACGGCCCACAGAAGCCGTTCAAAGGGGTGCGGCTTTCCGGGTCGCTGCACATGACGATCGAAACCGCGGTGCTGGTCGAGACCTTGGTCGAGTTGGGCGCTTCGGTGCGCTGGGCCAGTTGCAATATTTTCAGCACCCAGGACCAGGCCGCGGCGGCCATCGCCAAGGCCGGGGTGAGTGTCTTCGCCTTCAAGGGAGAATCGCTCGAGGAGTATTGGGATTTCACCCTAGCCGCCTTGACCCATCCGGGGGGCAAAGGTCCCGAATTGATTGTGGACGACGGCGGTGACGCCACCCTGCTGATCCACAAGGGCTATGAAATGGAGCAAGGCAGCGACTGGGTTAACAGCCCCAGTGGCAGCCACGAGGAGGACGTGATCAAGAAATTGCTCAAGCGGTGCGCTAAAGAGCGCCCCGGTTGGTTCGGCACGGTGGTAAAGGATTGGAAGGGTGTCAGCGAGGAGACCACCACCGGTGTGCATCGGCTCTATCAGATGCTCGAGGCGGGGAAGTTGCTCGTGCCGGCGATTAACGTGAACGACTCGGTCACCAAGTCCAAGTTCGACAATCTCTACGGTTGCCGGGAGTCCCTGGCGGATGGTCTCAAGCGGGCGTTGGGGGTGATGATCGCCGGCAAGACGGCCTGCGTTTGCGGCTATGGGGATGTTGGCAAGGGGAGTGCCCACTCGCTTCGCGGCTTTGGCGCTCGTGTCATCGTTACTGAGATCGACCCCATCAATGCCTTGCAGGCGGCGATGGAGGGATTCGAGGTCAACACTTTGGAATCGACGCTTGGCCGAGCGGACATTTATGTCACCTGCACCGGGAACCTCGATGTGATCACGGTGGAACAAATCCTGAAGATGAAGGATCAGGCCATTGTTTGTAACATTGGCCATTTCGACAACGAGATCCAAGTGGACCGATTGAACGAGGCCAAGGGGGTTTCGCGGGTTAATATCAAAGCCCAGGTGGACCGGTATGACCTGCCCGGCGGGCGGAGTATTTATCTGTTGGCCGAAGGCCGACTGGTGAACCTGGGTTGCGCCGAGGGGCATCCCAGTTTCGTGATGTCGAACTCCTTCACCAACCAGGTGCTGGCGCAGCTCGATTTATGGGCCAAGCGGGCCACCTACCAGCCGGGGGTCTATCGCCTGTCCAAGAAGCTCGACGAAGAAGTGGCGCGATTGCATCTGGGGAAGATCGGTGTCAAGCTGACCCGGCTCTCGAAGAAGCAGGCAGAGTACATCGGTGTCCCGCTCGATGGTCCCTATAAGCCCGAGCACTATCGGTATTAGTTGAAAGCGACCAAGAAACTAACCGGAGCTTGTGAGCATTGCGGCGGGCCGATTGAGTTCGGTGCGAACTCAATCGGCTTGGCTGTTCCCTGTCCCTATTGCCGTAAGTCGACCGGGTTTCATCTGGCGGCGCCGCCTGAAGAACCGGCAATTCCCGGCCGAATTGTGGTGTGGACGGTGATTGCTATCGTCATCCTGGTCTGTGGGCTGCTGGCTTCGCTTTTCGGCCTAAAGCTGATGGAAAAGAAGGTTGCCGAGCGCCAACAGCAACGCGACGGCGTCAGTGCACCGGGCGCGCGGTAATCCGACACCCGGAGGCGACAGGGCCCACCGCCCGCGCCTTGGTGGCGAGACTGGGGTGGGGGCACTCTCGGCGATGGGCATGGGCCGGAGCATATTCCGTTAGTTCTGACGTTCCACTGCCCAGAGCCAGCCGCCGGCGGTCGCGACATAGAGGGTGCCGCCAGCGACTACCGGGGAGGCGAACACTCTGCCACCGAGGTTAATGCGACCCAGGACTTCCAGGGTTTTGCCGGCGCGCAACACCCATAAGTATTTTGCCGTCGGCATGTAAACTTTTCCGTCGGCGACGAGGGTCGAACCCCACACCTCGGACTGAGTCTCATGCACCCAGTAGCACTTACCGGTCTGTGCATCGAGGCAGTGCAGCCGGCCGGCCACGTCGGAAAGATAGGCAAGGCCATCCGTCACGGACGCCGTCGAGAGCGTCCGATCCAGCCCCTGGTAGGTCCACACCCGGCCCGATCGGGAGATGTCGCCGCTGCCGGTCGCGTCGATGCAGTGCATGGCGCCGCGTCCGCGGCCATGTTCGGGGTCGCGCCCCAGGGCGACGAAGACCCGATTGTTGATGAAAACGGGTGTGCCAATGATCTCGCTCATGCCTACAAAGGTCCCATCATGTTTATTGAGAGTCCCCGTGACCCGCTTGTCTCCCAGGCAATAATGGGTGATCCGGTCCTCGCCCGCCGCAGCCTTATACTCGGCGGGGATGCAGTCGTAGGACCAGACGGTCTTCAGGTGGACCGGTTTTTCCGGTATGGACGCCAACGCCTCGAACGCATAGCAGCGGCCGTCGCCGCCCCCGAAAAACACTAACTTTCGCCCGCCTACCGTTCCCATCGAAAGGGAGGACCATTGTCCGTGCAACAGGTTATCGGTGATGCGAGTGTCGTCGGTGGCCACCAGGCGCCCGGTGCGCTTATCGAGGACGATGACGTTAGGCGCATCCGGGGCGGGGAACTTGCGGTGTTTTTCCTTTCCGGGGTTGCTGAAGGAGTTTCGATCCACGCCGTTGGAGGTCTGCACGTAAAGCAGGTCGCCATCGATCAATGGTGAGCCGTTGGCGGCATCACAAGGAAAGGCACCCACGGCCTCTTGCATATCAAAAGTCCAGATGACCCGCGGTGCGCCGCCGTCCGATCCCGTTATTCCCTGAGCGTCCAGGCACATGACCTCGAATCGTTGGTTGACGAAATAAACGCGGCCGTCATGGATGGCCGCCGTGGAGCAGACACCCATCTGGGCCGGAATTTCGTGGATCCCAAGGTGAAATCCGTCAATGTCCTTCGGGAATTTCTTGGGGGGCGCTTTCCATTTCCAGTTGAGCTTGCCGGTAGCCGCCTCGAGGCAGACGAAGGTGCCATTGGTCGATTCCATGGCGCCGACGAAGATCTTTCCGTTGGCCACCGAA
>Ga0316225_1000436_pt1 | contig 52729 bp, 41 predicted proteins | sample TBH18015metaG_FD_206010 | JGI IMG/M metagenome (GOLD analysis project Ga0316225, IMG submission 206010) | Freshwater microbial communities from Trout Bog Lake, Wisconsin, USA - TBH18015 | ecosystem: Environmental > Aquatic > Freshwater > Lake > Hypolimnion/Profundal zone | place: USA: Wisconsin... | reverse complement strand
TGTATTGCTCAAGGGCGATATTATTTTCTCGGCGCGTGATGTGTTGAGAGTGGGTGCTGAAGTTCAGAATTACCGGCTGAACGACTGGTGGCCGGCATCAGGCACCGGAATGATGATGTCGCCAAACGCTTTTCAGAATATCAACAATGGCTCGCGTGATCGCTTTGATATATTCGGAGAATGGGAAGCGCGCTGGAATCCGCAATGGATGAGTCAGTTTGGCGTGCGCAACGATATGGTCAAAATGGATACGAGCAATGTTCAAGGTTATAGCAGTATGTATGCAACTGATGCGAATTCCTTTAATTCGCTTAATCATGCACATACCGATCAAAACTGGGATTTGACGGCGTTGTCCCGTTATACACCGAACAGCACACAATCCTATGAATTCGGTTATGCGCAGAAAAGCCGCTCAGCCAATCTGGATCAGTTGTATACCTGGTCTGCGAATTCGATGGCGGCGATCATGAATAATATGGCAGGCGATGGCAATGGTTATGTCGGCAATAATAATCTGAAACCGGAAGTCGCGCACACGCTCAGCACCACCGCCAGTTGGCATGATGCAGAACAGGCGCAATGGGCGGCGGCATTGACGCCTTATTACACTTACATCGATAACTACATCGACGCACAGTGTTTGCCGGGTAAGACCTGCAAGCCCAACCAGTTCAACGTGCTGCAATACGTTAATCAATCAGCGCAGATTTATGGTATTGATTTATCAGGCCACCATCACCTGGGCAAATTCGGCAACTATGGCGACATCACTGCGAAAGCTGTATTGAGTTATACCCGAGGTGAAAACTTGACTACTGGCGACAATCTCTACAACATTATGCCGCTCAATACCAGACTGTCACTGGAGCAACGCACAGGTAGCTGGAGCAATAGTGCCGAGCTTCAGCTGGTTGAGGCCAAAACAGACGTCTCGCAACTGAGAAATGAGATTAAAACCGGCGGTTACAGCTTGTTTAATCTGCGCAGCAGTTATGAGTTGAACCAGAAAATCCGCATTGACTTCGGTATCGACAATCTGTTCAATAAGTTCTATTCCTTGCCGTTGGGTGGCGTTTATGTCGGTCAGGGCTCGACCATGAGCATCAACGGTATTCCCTATGGTATCGCAGTTGCAGGTATGGGGCGTTCAATTTACACTGGGATGACCATGAAATTTTAGAGCTATTTAGCTTTTATATTATGACGACATTCGCGATTCGTGTTAGTCAACAATGAATGAAATAGCCTAACTGCCGAAAGAAAACAATGGGATAACTGGCCGTTTTATGGCTGAAGGCAGGCATTATCATTAAAGTAACTCTGACCTAAGGCCTGCTGTGAATTACATAGCGGGCCGTCACAAGGAATCTAGGTTATAGCTGCAGTGTCTCGTTCACGGTACACCGGTTTGAAAATTGCCTGCCGGAAAGCTGACTGTGAGCCGAAAAAACATGCCAAGTGTATGTCCCGGCACACAATATGATGGCTATTCTCGTTAAGGGTTGACAGTGATCTTTTGTATCTCGGCTAAATTGTCCTTGCTGCGTCATCAGCCCGCAGCTGGTAAACCGGCATTCCGGGCACCTGCATCCACAAATCTCAATCTGTTCAGCACACCAGTTCAATGGTTAACTGATGTTATGCACTCGCCATCAAACCCGGTTATTGCCTCGCGATGCTCGTCGTATATCGGCAGGTGGCCTGTCATCTGCCTGTCTACCAATCATCCCTTCTCCCCCACTAGACCAAACGGCATAGGCCATCAGGCATATTGTGCGGCGGCTCGTGTGCCTTTATTCTTCGCCCTGTCGTTTTGCACTTGTATCTTGTCCCGGTCTTTCCGTACCGGTTTCTTTGTCTCTTGTACCGGTTATTTTGCGATCCTCATCAGGCACGCAGGAGCACTACAAAGTTACTTTTACAGGGTGATCAGTTACCTGTCATGACTATAGTCATGACTGAGGATCCGTTGAAAATCACTTTCAAACCTTGACGGGTAACGCGTAAACAACGAAAAGTAATGCATAACGACTCACCAGTGATTTTGCAGGGTTCTAGTAATCATTTTATAAGACCCAGCAGCAACGCATGAACCGTCATCAGTAACGCGTAAGGGATCAAAAGTAAGTTTGCACCCTGTAAAAGTAATTGAAAAAGTGCTCTTTGCAACCCGTAATTTGCCAAAAAATTCATAAAACATCAACTTAATCAAAGGAGTATCGTTTATGTCGAAAACTTCATACCTGCCACACGACGAACAGGTGGGGCAATGGAGCGATGTGGTCAGCATCAAGGCCGTCAGCTAAGCATCTCAAGTCAATTATGGCGGCCATTCGCCGCCACCGGTCATTCCGGGTAGGCTATGCAAAAGGCATTCAGCAGCGACTTGCTGCTATCTCGGCCTTATTCCTTTGACAAAGAACCCGACATACTTGAAGCCCTGCATCCTTACCTTTTCGGCCTAAAAATTTGCGACTGCAGCAGTTACAGACTATTTTCCAACTGATGCGTGCAGTCCAGCGCGGCCAGCTTGTAACATTCAGCGAGCGTCGGATAGTTGAATACATTGGCCACCAGATCGCGCACCGTGCCGTTCAGGTTCATCACCAGCTGCCCGATATGGATAAGTTCGCTGGCCTGCTCGCCGACGATATGCACACCAAGCAATTTTTCATTGCGTGTATCCACGATCAGTTTCAACATTCCCTGCGCATCACCGATAATCTGTCCGCGTGCACTGTCCCTGAAATAAACGCGACCGACCAGATAAGGGATATTTTCCTGCTGCACTTCCTTTTCGGTCTTGCCCACATAGGAAATTTCAGGGATGGTATACACCGCCATGGGCAAATTTTCCGCCATGACATGCTGTTCGCCGCCGAAGGCATACAATACTGCGGCACGCCCCTGCTCCATGCCGGTTGAGGCAAGTGCGGGACGCCCGATCAAATCGCCCACTGCAAAGATATTGGCGACATTGGTCTGAAAATGCTGATTGACTGCTATCCAGCCGTCTTTTGCAACGATGCCGGCACGCGCGACTTGCAGGCCCGCACTGTTAGGCTCCCGTCCTTGCGCATACAGCACAGCATCAGCATGGATGGTCTTGCCGCTCTCCAGCGTCGTTCGCGTGCCATTTTCGACACAGCATATTTCTGCGACGCGCTCCTGCATATAAAATTTAACACCCATATCGAGAAAACTGTCAGCCAGCACGGCGACGACATCCTCGCTTAAATATTCAAGCAACTGCGCATGACTGTCCACCACCGAAACTTGTACGCCCAGCGCGGCAAAAATAGAGACGAATTCGCAGGCAATCACACCGCCGCCGACCACCAGCAAGCTGTCCGGCAAATGACGTAAATTCAAAATGGAGGTCGAATCCAGTACGGTTTTTTTATCGAAGGGAACATTGCCCGGGCGCCGCGGACGGGAACCGCTGGCCAGCAAAATGACATCCGCCGTGATGTTGCGGATATTGCCGGCAGGATCGACAACCTGGAGTGTATGTGCATCAACGAACGAGGCCTCACCCGGAATCAGCGCGACGCCGGAGCGCAACAGTCTTTGCAAAATGACCGATTCCTGCTGGGCGATCACACCTTGCTTCCTGCGCACAGCATCTGCCAGCAGGCCATGACGACTGCGACCATCATGCGCCTGACGCATTCCGCCGGAGCGGGTCAACTGGTAAGCCACTTCACGCAGTGCCTTACTCGGAATAGTGCCAGTTTGCAAGCCGGCGCCGCCCAACTGGGGTTTACGTTCAATGATCGCCGCTCGTTTGCCCATGTGAGCCGCCTGCCAGGCAGCGTGTTGACCGGCAGGGCCGGAGCCGATAATGAGTATGTCGTAGTCCATGCGCATTTCCATAGTATTTATCCCGGACGAATACTACCCCAATTTGACGGCAAGGGCTCATCCATATCCGCAATCCGGGTAAGAAAAGCGAAGAAATGCAACGTTTTTTTTTCGTAACCCCCGCCGGAGAATCGACCCGCCGGAAGAGCCGGACGACATGAATTTCCTGAGGCTTTTGCAGGCATTGATCAAACTGTCCGGACTGAACTATCGTAACGACTTAGCTGGTTCGTCAATCCTGAGAGCTGAGAATTTGCTGATAATTACAAACCATGTTACTGTTATTCCGTATTCTACCCCTCTAATATTTTCATCTGGGATTAACCATGACTTACTGCCTTGCCATCAATGCGGAAACTGGCTTTGTGCTCTGTTCTGACTCGCGCACCAACGCCGGCTTTGATAACATTTCGACTTATTCAAAGATGCATACTTTCGCCTGGCCGGGCAACAGAGTGTTCGCGCTGCTGGCATCAGGCAATCTGGCCACCACACAATTAGTGGTAAAACGTCTGCATGCGGATCTTGCCAGTGGAGCCAGCCCTAATTTGCTCAGCGTCAACAACATGCATGAAGCGGTAGATTATGTCGCGACGGTCAGCAGTCACGTACAAAATATGCATGTAGTGAGAGATGGCGGAAAGGTCAATTTTGAGGCTACTTTTATTCTGGCAGGGCAAATAGGATCAGATCGCCATGAAACACTGATGATCTATCCGCAAGGAAATTATATACACGAGTCCAGTGAACACCCGTATTTGCAAATCGGCGAAATTAAATACGGCAAACCGATTCTGGACCGGGTGATCAAGCGGGATATATTGCTCGAACGCGCCGCCCGTTGCGCCTTGGTGTCGATGAATTCGACCGTGCGCAGCAACCTGACCGTAGCACCACCGATTGAATTGCTGGTTTACCGCAAAGACAGTCTGTGTATTACACACAAGCTCAGCCTGGCTGAAAATGATGACTTTGCCAGACAGCTGTCCGAAGTCTGGAATCAAGGTCTGGTCACGGCCTTACAAAATCTGCCGAAATTTGACTGGGAACTTTCAGACGCAGCGGTTGTTACTGATAACGCGCTCAAATCAGCAAAATAACCGCCTTTTGAGCGGTTCATCATTAAGCTCAGCGCGTGTTGAGCTTAATGAATCCGGCAACCAACCAGTCAGGGTTAAAAGCATGCACTAATTTGGGGCTTTATGCACCAGCAAAGCGCCCAACCAGCAGTCCATTCGCAATGATTATTCACAACACCTTGATTATAAAACCACATTAATATGGCATGAATTATGCTATCTTGTAAGTAGGCTTAAATCAATTGACGGAAGTGAATGATGAAAATTGCTTATGATGAAATGTATGCACCGGATGGCTCGGTGCGTAAGAATTACCAGGAATATTCAAAATGGCTCCAGGCCATGCCGGCTGATGTGATCGCACGCAAACGCGAAGCCGCAGATGTCGCGTTCCATCGTGCCGGGATTACTTTTGCCGTTTATGGCGAAGCTGAAAGCCAGGAGCGACTGATCCCGTTTGATATTGTACCGCGCATCATTCCAGCACATGAATGGACTCGCCTTGAGTCGGGACTGCGCCAGCGCGTCAAAGCGCTGAATGCTTTCTTGCACGATATTTATCACGATCAGGAAATTATCAAGTCAGGCCGCATCCCCGCTCAGCAAATTCTCGGCAATAGCCAGTTTCGCCACGAAATGGTCGGCGTAGATGTGCCTGAACAGATTTACGCGCATATTGCCGGTGTCGACCTGGTACGTGCCGACCATGGCAAGCAACTCGGTGAGTATTATGTGCTCGAAGACAATTTGCGCACGCCGTCAGGCGTCTCTTACATGCTGGAAAATCGCAAGATGATGATGCGATTGTTTCCTGATTTGTTCACCCGTCAAAAGATTGCGCCTGTTGAACATTATCCGGATATGTTGCTCAACAGTCTGCGCTCGGTCGCACCCAAAGGCGTCACCAACCCAAACGTGGTTGTGCTGACACCGGGTCAGTACAACAGCGCCTATTTTGAGCATGCCTTCCTGGCTCAGCAGATGGGCGTCGAACTGGTAGACGGCCTTGACCTGTTTGTCTTGAATGAAATCGTCTATATGCGCACCACCGAGGGACCGCTGCGCGTGGATGTGATTTATCGTCGGATCGACGATGATTTCCTCGATCCGAAAGCGTTTCGCCCTGACTCCATGCTGGGCGTAGCGGGCTTGTTCTCAGCTTACCGGGCGGGCAATGTCACGCTGGCAAATGCTGTCGGTACAGGCATTGCCGATGACAAGGCAATTTATGTACATGTGCCGGAAATGATCCGCTTTTATTGCGGTGAAGAACCGATTTTATCCAACGTACCGACCTGGGAGTTGAGTAAAGCAGATGATCTGAAGTATGTACTGGCAAATCTGGCTGAACTGGTCGTCAAGGAAGTCCATGGCTCGGGCGGATACGGCATGCTGGTAGGCCCTACCGCGAGCCGTGATGAAATCAGTTTGTTCCGCGAAAAAATCATCAGCAATCCGGCAGGCTATATCGCCCAACCTACCCTTGCTCTCTCAACCTGCCCTACCTTTGTCGACAGCGGCGTAGCGCCGCGCCACATTGATCTGCGTCCCTACGTGCTGTCAGGCAAGGAAGTCACTATGGTGCCGGGCGGCCTGACCCGCGTGGCATTAAAAGAAGGCTCTCTGGTGGTTAATTCATCACAGGGCGGTGGCACCAAAGACACCTGGATACTGGAAGGAGGAATGTAATATGCTTTCATCAACCGCAGAACACCTCTACTGGATGGCGCGCAGCATGGAGCGCGCTGAAAATACCGCACGCATGCTGGATGTAACCTATCGCATGTCTTTACTCAAGCAATCCTCGCTGGAAGCACATCACGAATGGCGCGCCATGCTGTCTATCAGCGGCCTGCACGAAGATTTCGAAGCGCGTTATGAAGTTCCTGATTCAGCCCATGTATTGCATTTCATGGCGCTGGACGAAAAAAATCCGGGCAGCATCTATAACAGTATTTTCACCGCTCGCGAAAATGCCCGTGCGGTGCGCGGCTCGATCACGTCAGAAATGTGGGAAGCGCTCAATGCGACCTGGCTGGAAATGCGCCGGATAAAAAATGAAGGGATCGAAGCGGACGGCATTTCCCGCTTCTTTGACTGGGTAAAAGAACGTTCACATCTCTCGCGTGGCATCGCCCATGGCACCATGTTACGCGACAACTCCTTCCGCTTCATCCGGCTGGGGAGCTTTCTGGAACGGGCTGACAATACCGCGCGTATCCTGGATGTGAAATATCATATTCTGTTACCCAGCCTGAGAGACATCGGCGGTGCGGCTGACTATTACCAGTGGAGCGCCTTGCTGCGCTCAGTGTCGGCATTTGAAGCTTATCGCAAGGTTTATCGTGATCAGATCACGCCCAAGCGGGTCACTGAATTACTGATACTCAGACCCGACATGGCCAGATCGCTGGTTACCTGCATGAATGAGGTAAACCGTTTGCTGCATGAGATAGACGGTCCGCGCGCGACCGAATTGATCGGGCAATGCGCTTTGCTGCGCAGCAAGTTGCACAACGACAAGATCGATAATATCTTCCAGTATGGTTTACATGAATATATCTCCGAGTTTCTGGAAAAAATTTATGATCTGGGCAATCTGGTCAACACGACCTTCTTCTGGCCGGCAGATGAATTGAAAGCAGCGGATACCGTGTCCAGCCAAAAGCAACTAAGTTACTAAAGAAGCGCCCTATGACTTATTGCGTTGCAACCATGATTGATGCCGGCATTGTTTTTGCATCGGATTCACGCACCAATGCCGGCGTGGACAATATTGCCACTTATCGCAAGATGAGAGTGTTTGAGCGTCCTGGTGAGCGGATACTGGTGATCATCAATTCGGGCAATCTGGCGATTACCCAGGCCACCCTCAATGATCTTGAACAGGCAATCCGGCACAATAACGAAATCCATCTGATGAATGTCGCGTCCATGTATGAAGCGGCTGAACTGATAGGCAGTGCGTTGCGTCAGGTGCGTCATCGGGACGGTCCTTATCTGGCTGAAAACCGGGTGGATTGCAGCGCTAATTTCATTATCGGCGGGCAGATCGCTGGGGAGCAGCAGCGGCTTTTCCTGGTCTATCCTGAAGGTAATTTCATTGAGGCAACGCCCGATACGCCCTATTTTCAGATCGGCGAAGTCAAATACGGCAAACCTATTATTGATCGTGTCATCAAACCTGACACCTGTATGGATGACGCCATCAAGTGCATCCTGGTGTCCTTCGATTCAACCATGAGATCCAACCTGTCGGTGGGCATGCCGATTGATCTGGTTTGCTATAACCGGGACAGCTTGCAAGCAGGTCTCGTGCATCGTTTTGACGAACAAGATAATTATATGCAACAACTCAGAGCCAGCTGGAACGAAGGCGTGCGACGCGCCTTTGCACAGCTGCCCAATTTTAAGCCGGAATCGCAACAGAAAGGTTACCCATGACTATCCGCGTTGCACTAAATCATCAGACCAGCTACACCTTTGATCGTGCCGTCAAACTCTGGCCGCATGAGATACGTCTGCGTCCTGCCGCACATAGCCGTACCCCTATTCTCAGTTATTCGCTGAACATTGAGCCTGCCGGACATTTTCTGAACTGGCAGCAGGATCCTTTCGGCAACTGGGTGGCGCGCCTGGTGTTTCCCGAAAAAGCCGGCTCGCTGAAAATCACCGTTGATCTGGTCGCCGATATGACCGTGATCAACCCTTTTGATTTCTTCATGGAAGAATTTGCCGAAACCTATCCGTTTGCCTATCCGGAAGGCTTGAAGCGCGAACTGTCTCCCTATCTGGAAGCGGATCCGCTCACGCCGCTGCTGGCTGACTGGCTGGCTCGAACCCGCAGTGAACTGCTGGCAAAACCGCTGCGCACCATTGATATGCTGGTTGGCATCAATCAGCGGGTAAAAGACGATATCAATTATATCGTGCGCCTTGAAGTCGGCGTGCAGACACCCGAGCAAACGCTGGAACTGAAACTGGGTTCCTGCCGCGACTCGGCGTGGCTGCTGGTACAGGCGTTGCGCCATTTGGGACTGGCGGCGCGCTTTGCTTCCGGTTATCTGATCCAGCTCAAAGCGGATGTCAAGGCACTGGATGATGGTCCTTCCGGCACTGAATACGATTTCACCGATTTGCATGCCTGGACTGAAGTTTACATTCCCGGCGCGGGCTGGATCGGGCTGGACCCGACTTCCGGCCTGCTGGCAGGCGAAGGACATATCCCGCTCGCCTGCACGGCAATGCCCTCTTCCGCTGCGCCTGTCATCGGCGGCACGGAAGTGTGCGAAAGCCATTTTGATTTTGCCATGTCTGTGACCCGCATTCACGAAGATCCGCGGGTGACTCAGCCGTACACCGAAGCACAGTGGCAGGCGATACTGGATTTGGGCTATCAGGTCGATAACGAACTGGAAAAACAGGACGTGCGCCTGACCATGGGCGGCGAGCCTACTTTTGTCTCTGTCGATGACATGGAGGGAGATGAATGGAATTTCACCGCCTTGTCGGATGCGAAACGCGAGCTGTCGGGCGAGTTGCTGGTGCGTTTGCAAGGCCATTTTGCACCGGGTGCCTTGCTGCATTTCGGTCAGGGAAAATGGTATCCCGGCGAGCCCCTGCCGCGATGGGCGCTGGGCTGTTACTGGCGCGTTGACGGCAAACCGCTGTGGCACGATCGCAAGCTGCTGGTTACCGGCAATAAAACAGGCACGCAGAAAACCGCTGATGCACAGCATTTTATCAGCAGGCTGACAGAGGAATTGAAACTGGATGCCGGCTTGGTCATTACCGCTTACGAGGATGTCACAAAAATCATCAATGAAGAGCTGCGCTGGCCGGACAACCTTGATCCGCTCACCGCTGACCTTAAAAAATCCGACGAACGTCGTCGTCTGGCAAAGCTGATCGAAGCAGGCTTAGGCGAGCCTGTAGGCTACGTGCTGCCGCTGAAAGCACTGCCGCCCGAGCAGACTCAAGCCGCCGGCAAAGCGCTTATTTCAGCAGGATTTTACTCCAGCCTCTGGCCGCTACGCCGTGAACACCTGTATCTGATCGGCGGTGACTCGCCGCTCGGACTGCGCCTGCCCCTGGCTTCCCTGCCCTGGCTGGCGGATGAAGACAGAGAAGAAGAGTTTGGCCGCGATCCCTTCGATGCCACCAGCGAAGCACCTGATCGTCAGACTGACCACGACAGAGCCCCTCTCCACACGCCTCCCCCGCAGGCAGGGGAGGAGGTAAACGATTTGCTACGCAAGACTAACGACTCTTACGATCCGCGTGAAATTGTGCACACGGCCCTCTGTGCCGAGGTACGTGACGGCGTGTTATGCATCTTTTTGCCGCCGGTGCCCAAACTGGAAGACTTCGTCACGCTGATCAACGCCATTGAAACCGCAGCCGCCGCATTGAAACTGCCCTTGCGTCTGGAAGGCTATACCCCGCCCTCAGATCCACGCGTCAAGGAATTCCGCATCACACCGGATCCGGGAGTCATTGAGGTCAATATCCATCCGTCCGGCAGCTGGCAACAACTGGTCGAAAACACGCATATTCTCTATGAGGAAGCCAGACTTGCCCGACTGTGTGCCGAGAAATTCATGATGGACGGGCGGCATACCGGCACCGGCGGCGGCAATCACGTCACGCTGGGCGCGGCTACTCCGGCAGATTCACCCTGCTTGCGGCGCCCGGATGTGCTGATGAGTCTGATCACCTTCTGGCAGCATCATCCTGCGTTGTCCTATCTGTTCTCCGGCATGTTTATCGGGCCGACCAGTCAGGCGCCGCGCGTCGATGAAGCGCGACATGAAAGCCTGTATGAGCTTGAGATTGCCTTTCAGCAAATGGCAGAACATCTCAAACCCGGTGCGGAGAACAAGCAACCTTGGCTGGTGGATCGGCTGTTGCGCAATCTGCTGGTCGATCTGTCGGGCAATACGCACCGTGCAGAGTTCTGTATCGACAAGCTATATTCACCCGACAGCGCCACAGGCCGACTGGGTCTGGTTGAATTTCGCGGCTTTGAAATGCCGCCGCATGCGCAGATGTCGCTGCTGCAAATGCTGTTGTTGCGCGCCCTGGTGGTGCGCTTCTGGCAAAAGCCGTATCAGGGCAATCTCAACCGCTGGGGAACCGAGTTGCATGATCGCTACATGCTGCCGCATTTCGTGGCACAGGACATGAAAGATGTGGTGCAGGATCTGCAGCGTGCAGGCTATGCCTTTGAATTCGAATGGTTCGCACCTTTCCTGGAATTCCGCTTCCCGCGCTTTGGCACGGTCGCCTATCACGGTATCGAAATCGAACTGCGTCAGGCCATCGAACCCTGGCATGTGCTGGGCGAAGAAGTCGCTGCGGGTGCGACGGCACGCTATGTCGATTCCTCGCTGGAACGCATGCAGATCAAGGTGCGCAACATGAATGACAACCGGCATATTGTCACCTGTAACGGTCGTCCGCTGCCGCTGACCAGCACCGGCACACGCGGCGAATACATTGCTGCGGTGCGTTATCGCGCCTGGGCACCGCCGTCCGGTCTGCACCCGACCATAGGCGTACAGGCACCGCTGGTATTCGATCTGGTGGACAGTTGGAGCGGGCGCTCGATCGGCGGTTGTACTTATCATGTCGCCCATCCGGGCGGGCGCAATTACGACACCTTCCCGGTCAACGCCAATGAAGCCGAGGCCAGACGTGTGGCGCGTTTCTGGAATCACGGACATACGCCGGGCCTGATGCATGTACGTCGTGAAGGGCGCAATCCGGATTATCCGCTGACGCTGGATTTACGCCGCGCACCTGAACCGATGATGGAAGGCGTAGCGGATGTACCGAGTGAAATGATGCAGCAACAGTAAGCAAGTCTCACGGTAAAAACGGGCGCGGCCCGTTTTTACGCCAGCTCTACCACTACCGGTGTGTGATCGGACGGGCGTTCCAGCTTGCGCGGAGCCTTGTCTATCACACAGCGTTTACATTCAGGCACCAGCGGCGAACTGATCAGGATATGATCAATACGCACGCCCATGTTGCGCCTGAAAGCCATCATGCGGTAATCCCACCAGCTGAAGGTTTTTTCCGCCTGCTCAAACAAACGATAACTGTCTGTTAATCCTAACGCCTGCAACGCCCTGAAAGCATCGCGTTCCGGTTCACTGACCAGCACGCTGCCAGCCCATGCAGCCGGATCATGCACATCACGATCTTCCGGCGCGATGTTGTAATCACCCAACAGCACCAACTTGGGATAGCGCAACAATTCTGCTTTGAGCCAGTCATGCAGGGCTGCGAGCCAGCCCAGCTTGTACTGATACTTGTCCGAATCCAGGCTTTGACCGTTGGGAATATACACACAAATAACGCGCACATCGCCAAACGTGGCGGCGATGACGCGCTTTTGCTCATCCACAAAATCCGGGATTCCCAGCTGCACATCCGTTGCCTGCTCGCGGCTCAAAATCGCCACGCCGTTATAGGTTTTCTGCCCGATAAACACGCTGTGATAGCCCGCTGCCAGTAGTTCACTTTGCGGAAAATCAGCATCCTGCTGCTTGGTTTCCTGCAAACACAGCACGTCAACCGGATTGGCCGCCAGCCAGTCCAGCACCTGCGGCAGACGCACTTTTAACGAATTGACATTCCAGGTCGCCAGCTTCATCAGGCCAGCCCGTTATGACGCAACAGCGCGTCGATGGCAGGCTCACGCCCGCGAAAAGCGGCAAAGGATTCCATGGCAGGCCGGGAGCCGCCCACGGCCAGAATCTCCGCACGGAAGCGCGCCCCGACATCCGGATTGAGCACGCCTTGCTCTTCGAACAGACTGTAGGCATCAGCAGACAATACTTCCGCCCATTTGTAGCTGTAATAACCCGCACCATAGCCGCCCGCAAAAATATGCGAGAAGCTTTGCGGAAAACGGTTAAATTCCGGCGGGATCAGTACAGCCACCTCATCGCGCACTTCGTCCAGCAGTTGCAATATGGACTTTTCGCCACCCGCTTCATAATCGCTATGCATCAGCATGTCGAACAAGGCGAATTCAATCTGGCGCAAGGCCTGTAAACCGCTCTGGAAATTCTTCGCCGCCAGCATCTTGTCGAATAAGGCGCGCGGCAAAGGCTCACCGCTCACAACATGCCGCGTCATGCCGCGCAGCACATCCCATTCCCAGCAATAGTTTTCCATGAACTGACTGGGCAACTCGACCGCATCCCATTCCACGCCATTGATGCCAGAGACGCCCAGATCTTCCACTTCGGTGAGCAGGTGATGCAGTCCGTGGCCGAATTCGTGGAACAAGGTAATCACATCGTCATGGGTGAAAACCGCCCGCTTGCCGCCAACCGGTGCGGCAAAATTACAGTTCATATAGGCTACCGGCGTCTGTATGCCGGAGGGCAACCTGCGACGTGTAATCACGTCATCCATCCACGCCCCGCCGCGCTTGCTGGCTCTGGCATACAGGTCGAAATAAAACTGACCGACAAGCTGGCCTTGCGCATCCAGAATATCGAAAAAGCGTACGCTGTCGTGCCAGACTTGAACTTGTCGAAGCGCAGTCGCATCGACAATTTTCAAGCCATACAAGGTTTCCACCAGACTGAACAGGCCCGTCAAGACGGCATCTTCCGGAAAGTATTCCTTCACTTCCTGCTCGGAAAAAGCATAGCGCTGCTCGCGCAGCTTTTCGCTGGCATAACTGACATCCCAGGAATGCATTTCACTGAGGCCAAGCTCCTCGCGTGCAAATTCGCGCAGTTCGAGCAGATCCTTCTCGGCAAAAGGGCGGGCGCGCTGCGCCAGTTCACGCATGAATGCCACGACCTGTTTCGGCGTCTCGGCCATTTTTGCTGCCAGCGACAATTCGCCATAGTTGGCAAAACCGAGCAGTTGCGCCTCTTCGGTACGTAATTGTACGATTTCCTCCATCAGCGCAGAATTGTCAAATTCAGGCTTGCCGAACTCCGAGGCGCGGGTGGCATAAGCACGATAGATTTTTTCACGCAACACACGGTTATCGGCAAACTGCATTACCGGTAAATAGGACGGTGCTTTGAGCGTAAACAGCCAGCCTGACTTGTCCGCTGCAAGGGCTGCCTCCTCCGCTGTCTGCAATGCATCTTCCGGCAAACCGGAAAGTTCATCCCGACTCTCGACAAGCAGACTGTACTCGTTGGTCGCATCGAGTAAATTATCTGAAAAGCGCGCGGATACTTCAGACTGGCGCTCCTGAATTTCAAGGTAACGCGCCTTCTTGTCTTCCGGCAATTCCGCACCGCCCAGACGAAAATCGCGCAGCTCGTTTTCGATGATTTTTTGCCGCGTGGCATTCAGGGTTGCAAATTCAGCACTATTGCGCAGTAATTTGAATTTATTGAATAACGCCAGATTCTGGCCAAGCTCGGCATAATACTGGGTCATCACCGGCAGCACAGCGTTGTAGGCATCGCGCAATTCGGGCGAATTCATCACCGCGTTCAGGTGTCCGACCGGCCCCCAGGCACGCGACACGCGCTCATGCGCATCTTCCATCGGTACAACAAAGTTATCCCAGCCAGGTTGCGTACTGTCGGCCAGTAATCTGGCTATCAGCGCACGGCAATCGCCGAGCAGCTGCGCTATGGCAGGGGCTACCTGTTCAGGTTTGATCTGTGCAAAATGCGGCAAGCCGCTAAAGTCGAGTAATGGGTTCATGAATAGGTCCGTTCATTGGGAAACTTACCCTGGCATATTACTACGAAATAGCGCATTCAGCGCGAGGGAACGGCTGCTATCGACGCGCAGTCGCGACTGTGCATATTAAAACCTCACCCGCCAGTATTCCGCCGCTCCTACAAGCCAAGCGCGCCCTCCCCCATCAACCCTTTGATAATCCTTGCCTGTTAGCTTGAAAGCTTCGATTTCTTTTTCTATTAGCATGGAGTCCCCACGTTTTTTGTTGTCCCCATGGGTTAAATTCGGATTCAGGGAGATTTAGGGGGCAGGGGAATTCGAGAAGGACTTTATCGCAGGCTTTGATTGGATTATCCGGGATTGCTTTGGACGATAAAAAGGCAGGAACCCTTGCTATTGCTTGAGTTACCTGCCTTTTTCAGGACTTCCCTGGAAGTCCTGGGAACCATCTAAAAAATTAGATGCTGTAGTACATTTCAAACTCAACAGGATGAGTGGTCATGCGCAGGCGCGTGACTTCGTCCATCTTCAACGTGATGTATGCGTCGATGAAGTCATTGGAAAATACGCCGCCACGGGTCAGGAATTCGCGGTCTTTATCCAGTGCATTCAACGCTTCGTCAAGTGACGTACATACCGTTGGAATCAATGCATCTTCTTCAGGCGGCAAGTCGTACAGATTCTTGTCAGCCGGGTCGCCAGGGTGAATCTTGTTGGCGATACCATCTAAGCCTGCCATCATCAGTGCGGCAAAGCACAAGTAAGGGTTGGCTGTCGGGTCCGGGAAACGGGTTTCAATACGGCGTGCCTTGTCGCTGGCGACGTGAGGAATACGAATTGACGCAGAACGATTTTTGGCAGAATAAGCAAGCTTAGTCGGTGCTTCGTAATGAGGAACCAGACGCTTGTAGGAGTTGGTGCCCGGATTGGTAATCGCGTTCAGTGCCTTGGCATGCTTGATGATACCGCCAATGTAATACAGCGCGGTGTCAGACAGACCGGCATAACCATTGCCTGCAAACAGATTCTTGCCGTCTTTCCAGATAGACTGGTGCACATGCATGCCGGAACCGTTGTCGCCAACGATAGGCTTGGGCATGAAAGTTGCTGTCTTGCCGTGTTGATGAGCCACATTGTGCACAACATATTTCAGATATTGAGTCTGATCGGCGCGACGCACTAGCGTGTCGAACTTGGTACCGATTTCGCATTGACCGGCAGTCGCCACTTCGTGGTGATGCACTTCAACTTCGATGCCGATATCTTCCAGTGCCAGACACATCGCAGCGCGGATGTCATTCAGGCTGTCAACCGGAGGAACAGGGAAGTAACCGCCTTTAACGACTGGACGGTGACCGGTATTGCCCCCGTCATATTTTTCATCCGAGGACCAGGCCGCTTCTTCGGAATTGATTTTGACCGAACAGCCGGACATATCAATTTTCCAGTTGACCGAGTCAAAGATGAAGAATTCCGGTTCAGGGCCGAAGTAAGCCGTGTCGCCCAGGCCGGAAGATTGCAGGTAAGCTTCAGCGCGCTTTGCGATAGAACGTGGATCGCGGTCATAGCCCTTGCCGTCGGTAGGTTCAATGACGTCGCAGGTAATGTTCAGCGTGACATCTTCAGTGAAAGGATCAAGGTAGGCGGCGGAAGGATCCGGCATCAACAGCATGTCGGAAGCTTGAATACCTTTCCATCCTGCGATGGAAGAGCCATCAAATGCGTGACCTTCTTCAAACTTGTCCATACCAACATATTTGGCAGGAACCCCTACGTGCTGCTCCTTGCCCCGTGTATCAGTAAAACGAAAGTCCACGAATTTGACATCGTGGTCCTTAATCATTTGCAACACATCATTAGCGGTCTTCGCCATAACTCTCTCCAAAATAATCAATCAAACAGTGAACTACTACCCGAAATATCCCAAGCAAAAAACATGCCAATTCACCAAACAAGTCGTCGCGCGCATTATTAAGCGAGCGTTTTCTTCCTTTTCATTTTCTCCGCCAGCGGCGCAGAGGTGTTTGGGCTTGCAATGCGTGCGCTAAATCAATGTGCATTGTGCCATAAGCCGGCAAACTAACACAAATCGCACCTAAAAGGGGACGCACGCCAGAGCCGCACGCACTATTATAGGGCGTGATGAATTTGAATGGTGCGGAACAGCGGATCATTGAGCGCAAGCTGATTGCAGCGCACCTGTAAAGCTTTGGCGTCCAACTGCCCGCCGGGCGGCAGATAAAGTTCAGCATCAATATGACCATCCAGATAATGGAACACCACACGATAGCTTAGCAGTTGACTATCGCCAAGCCGCTCGGCTAGCTGTGCCAGCAAAACCGGCCGGTCAGGCAATTTAGCGTTATGTGCGATTTGCATATCGTCTTCCGGATCGATATGCACCATGACGTCGAGCACAGGATGCGCTTTGAGTACCGCATGACGTGCCGTTTCGGCAATGTAATGTCCTTCAGATACGCTGATTCTGGGATCGACTAAGATATGCGCATCGACCAGGGCATTATCTGCCATTTTACGCGTGCGCAATTCATGCAGACCGAGCACGCCATGCGTTTTTAGCAAAGTGGCACGAATCGCTTCCACTTCTTCAGCATTAAGTCCGGTATCGATCAGTTCCGACAGCGCTTCGAGCGCCAGCTTACCGCCCATATGCGCAATCATTACCCCAACCACCGCTGCGGCGACCAGATCCAGAAAGGTATAGCCTAGCAAATTGCCGATAATTCCGACCACCACCACCAAAGAGGATGCTGCGTCAGAACGCGCATGCCAGGCGTTTGCCACCAGCATCTGTGAGCGCACCCTGAGGGCGACCGACAGCATGTAGCGAAACATGCCTTCTTTGGCAAGCAGTGCAAATATGGCAATAGCCAGTCCCAGCGGACTGACCGCGCTGAATGTCAGGGGATGCTGCAAGCGGATTGCGGCAGCCACCAGCAAACCCACCCCCAGTGCGGCGAGAAAAACACCCAATATCAGCGTGGCGGCAGTCTCGATTCGGGCGTGGCCATACGGATGATTGGCATCGGCATGACGATTGCCGTGCCGGTTGGCGAACAGCACCAGTAAATCGGCAATCAAATCTGACAGTGAATGCAATCCGTCGGCCATCAGTGCCTGTGAATGCGCAAATATTCCGCCACTAACCTGCAGCAGGGTTAGCAGTAAGTTGATGGCGATGCTTACCAGCGTACTTTTTTGTGCGGCGGCAAAGCGTTCCGGATTGGCGGGTTCAAATGTCGCTTTGTCAGTATGTGCAGGTTGTATGTGATTTTTCATTTCGATTGAGCTAGTATGCGTCTGTTGCATGCAGCATAGCGCATGATTCGTTAAACTGGAACTGGAAAAAAGACCATGGGAAAAATTACCTCTATTTTGCTAACTGCGCAACAACGTGCAAAAGACAAAAAACTGCCTTATGAGGGGGCGTTATATCCGGACGAGGCTTACGAACTTCTTCAGTCCGCGCCCGGCGCAAAACTGGTTGATGTGCGCTGCCGTGCAGAGCTGGACTGGATCGGGCGTATTCCCGATGCGGTAGAGATTGAATGGTTAACTTATCCCGGCATGAAAGCCAATCCGAATTTCAATGCGGAACTGTTGCAGCAGATTGATAAGGAAGCGCTGGTGCTGTTTATTTGCCGCAGTGGCGCACGTTCGCATGCGGCGGCGGTGGCTGCTACCCAGGCCGGCTTTCGCGATTGTTACAATGTACTGGAAGGTTTTGAGGGTGACAAGGATGGTCGCGGGCATCGCAGCAGCAGTCAAGGCTGGCGTGTGGCCGGCTTGCCTTGGGTGCAAAGTTGATCGTGGTTTATTCGGTCGGACAAACACCTTGCCGGCTTTCGCATCTGTTGAGATATTAAAACTGTAACATTTCGCAGGCATAATCATGTTTGCGTGACTTCCGATTTTCCAAGATAGTAAAGTACAACTCACAGATGAGTGAATATAAGCAATTTTTCCCAAGGCAGGTCGTTGATTCAAGATGGAATCGCTGGGACTGGGCATTGTTGCCCATGGTGCTGGCTATCCTGGTATTGTTAGCTTACGGCGGCGAGCAGATGGCGAAGCCCTTTCAACTGGGCGAAACACTACCGCTTTCGCTGGCGCCAATAAACTTACCCTATTATCTGTTACGCACCACTTTGCGCATGTTTATCGCGCTGGGTGCATCAATCGGGTTCAGTTGTGTATTCGCCGTGCTGGCAACCAAATACCGCGCTGCTGAGAAGGTTTTGTTGCCGATGCTGGATATCCTCCAGTCGATACCGATACTGGGATTTTTGTCCATCACCGTGACCGCGTTTATTGCCTTGTTTCCGGGCAGTCTGCTCGGCGTTGAATGCGCGGCAATTTTTGCAATCTTTACCTCTCAGGCCTGGAATATGGCTTTTAGCGCCTATCAGGGCTTCAGGACAGTCCCTGCTGAGTTGAAAGAAGCGGCGCGGGTGTTCAAACTTTCCGGCTGGCAGCAATTCTGGCGGCTGGAACTGCCCTTTGCCACGCCGGGTCTGCTGTGGAATATGATGATGTCAATGTCAGGCGGCTGGTTCTTTGTCGTCGCTTCTGAAGCCATTTCCGTATCCAATCAGAATATCAAGCTGCCCGGTATCGGTTCGTATATTGCCATGGCCATCGAGCAGAAGGACTTGCATGCCATTGCCTGGGCTATCTGCGCGATGCTGGTCGGAGTGATTCTCTACGACCAGTTGTTTTTCAGGCCACTGTTAGCCTGGGCGGACAAATTCCGTTTTGAAGAGTCAGGCAGCGAAACGGCACAGGAATCCTGGTTGCTCGACTGGTTGCATAAAACCGAACGCACGCAAGGCATCGTTACCGCATTTGCCAGACTGCTTGAACGTTCATTCGTCTTATTCAGGCTCAGTTTTGACGGAACATCAATCAAGGCGCGACCTCTGGCGGCTTCAAACGCGCCGCAACGCATCTGGGATGCGGTGATTGCTGCGGTGGTTTTCTATTCCTTGTGGACCTTGTTTCATTTTATCCATGCCGAGGTCAGCTGGAGCGAGGTCGGACACGTGTTTGTGCTGGGGTTTTACACCATGCTTCGTGTTGTTGTGCTGATTTTTCTGGCCGCCCTGATCTGGATTCCGGTTGGCGTGTGGATAGGTTTGAATCCGCGTATAGCAGGAAGGGCACAAGCCGTTATACAGTTCCTGGCGGCCTTCCCGGCCAATCTGATGTTTCCCGTGGCTGTGTTCCTGCTGGTCAGATACCGCCTCAATCCGGATATATGGCTCTCCCCGCTGATGATCCTGGGCACCCAGTGGTACATCCTGTTTAATGTGATCGCGGGTGCCTCTACCATTCCGACAGAATTACGCTATGCCGCACAGAATATGGGGCTGACCGGATTGCTGAAATGGCGGCGTTATCTGCTGCCGGCAATTTTTCCCAGTTTCGTCACCGGCGCCATTACTGCCTCAGGCGGGTCATGGAATGCCAGTATCGTGGCCGAATATGTCACCTGGGGAAATACCACCGTTTCGGCGCACGGCATCGGCAGCTATATCGCCGAGATGACCGCGCACGGTGATTTTCCCAGAATTGCCTTGGGGATAGGTGTGATGTGTGTGTTTGTGCTTGGCTTTAATAACTTCGTCTGGCGACGTATGTATGCCATGGCTGAAAATCGTCTGCATTTTTAACGGGCATGGCAGTAGCCACCCCAAATAATTAAACTTGCCATGCCCGTTCTCCCTCTCCCAAACCCTCTCACGGAGGGCGAGGGATCAAACGATCGCTTCGCGAGTTTTACGCTAAGGAAAATAATGAACGCGCCTATCGTCGAACTAAAGTCTGTCGGAAAATCATTTCGTTCAGCGGATGGAACCGCCCGCTCGGTGCTGGAAAATGTCGATTTTTCCCTGCGGGAAGGGGAAATCGTGGCCTTGCTGGGCAAGTCCGGTTCGGGAAAATCCACCATGCTGCGCATTATGGCAGGACTGATTTCTGCCGATGAGGGGCAAGTGCATTACCGCGGCTTGCCGCTGTACGGACCGGCTGATGGCATCAGCATGGTGTTTCAGTCCTTTGCGCTGTTCCCCTGGCTGACGGTACAAAAAAACGTCGAACTGGGGCTGGAAGCAAAAGGCATGCTGCCCGATGAGCGGGCGATCAAAGCCAAGGCTGCCATTGAACTGATAGGCCTGTCAGGTTTTGAAGGCGCATTACCGCGAGAATTGTCAGGCGGCATGCGTCAACGTGTCGGGATTGCCCGTGCGCTGGTGATGGAACCTGAAGTGTTACTGATGGATGAGGCTTTCTCAGCCCTTGATGTACTGACCGGCGAGCGTCTGCGCGAAGATATTCTGGAACTTTGGGAGTCAGGGCGACTGCCGACTAAAGCCATCCTGGTGGTATCGCATAATATTGAAGAAGCGGTGATGATGGCCGACCGCGTGCTGGTTTTTGCCAGCGATCCGGGACGTGTGCGCGATGAATTAGCCGTAAAACTGACGCGCCCCAGAGAAGTAGAGGGTTCGGAAGTGCGCGGACTGATTGATAAGGTTTACGGCTTAATGACGGCGGGTAGTATGCGTGCAGGGCGCGGGGCTGACAAGGGTGTCAAGCTGGGCTTAGGCGACCGGTTGCCGGAAGTGGGCATTTCCAGCATGGAAGGCGCGCTGGAAATTCTGGCTGAAGAACCCTATCTTGGCCGGGCTGACTTGCCCAAGCTCGCCGAAGACACCGAACTAAATGACCATGAACTGCTCGATGTTGCCAGCGCGCTGACTTTGCTGGGTTTCGCGCAGTTGGAGCAGGGCGATATCATGCTGACCGAACTGGGTTCACGCTATGCGCTGGCGGATCAGGCTGAACGGAAAGCAATCTTCGGGCAACAATTGCAAAATAATGTGCCTTTGATCGCATATATCCGCCATGGTCTGGTGCAGGATCCTTCCGGTGATCTGCATGAGGACCTGTTTCTCAAGTTGCTGCATTTCACCCTGAGTGAGACGGATGCACTGGCCGTGTTGCGTGTGGCAGTTGAATGGGGGCGCTATGGCGAGCTTTTCGAATACGACTTCAATACCGGCATTCTCAATATGCCTGCCAGTGAGGAAGTGGATATTACGTAGTCGCATCAGCTTCAGCTTCAGCTTCAGCTTCAGCAAATATTTTCGCCACAAGGCCGGTGGCTGGTTACTTTGGCTGTGTCCAAGTATGTTTTTAAGGATGAGCCCTGACTGCATTGTCTTTTTCCGCCAAAAAAGCAGCGGCGACCGGCCAAGCCGCCTGTTGCGGGTTTAGTTCCGCCATTTCACATTCATCACGCGTACCATCCGCAGCTTAAATGCCGCTGGTCTGCGCAATAAATCGCCTGTTCCTGAATGAGCCTGCCCATCTTCACCGCTGCCGGCTCTACTTGCCGCAGGCAAGGGCAAACCATCTATCTTCGACGGCGTACAGAGGGGTGATACGCGAGAAGTATTACAACAAGAAAGCGGCCTCCAGGTTTTATGGCGAGTAGGTAATATCAGTTAGAGAGTGACTTTAAACCCCGCACAACTACAAATTTCAGGTAAAAAAAAGGCATCGTAAGATGCCTTTAAAACTGAAGTTAAGGGGGCTTCAGGAGGGAGAATGAGGTAAAAGTGCAGTTACTCACTAATATGTTAGGAATTATAATTGTTAACCTATTAGTGAGTCAATAGGTATAATAAAAAAATTAATATCAGCCGTATAGCTTAGTCACATAATTCTTGTAGTGGAGTGCCGCTTGAATAAACTAATTACTTACCCGAACCTTCCCCATCGGTTATTGAAATCCCGCGAGTGCCTGATGGGACATTTCCGCCCCATATTGAACCACTTCGGTATAACTGATCAACAATGGCGGATATTGCGTGCGCTAGATGAGCACGGCCGGCTTGAGCCAAGAGAAATATGCGAGATGTGCCATTTTTCCAGTCCCAGCATGGCGGGAATGCTGGCACGCATGGAAGACATACAATTAATTATGCGCGGTCGTATACCAGGAGATCGGCGAAGAGTGTCAGTGTACTTGTCGCCGCAAGGTATAAAGCTATTGAGCCAAGTCGGCCCTTTGATTGACTTGCAATATTCTTATCTTGAGCAAGCTTGCGGGAGTAAGATGTTTGCAGACTTACTTACGACGCTCGAAGAGTTCATTGATCTGACAATGCGCCCCATCAAACATGTTGACCTGCCTTGAAATGGACGAATACCCGGGAAACGGTGTTTTTGAATGGAATGTCATCGCGTTGTAAATCGCGCGCAAAGTTTGCATGATATCTCCGTTTGCCTTTATTCGCCGGCTGCCAGCACTGTCAGAGCTTGGGTTGTCAAGGCTGATAGCTGCAAAGAACGAATCGCCCGATATGGTCATTTCACGGTCAGGATTTGCAACTTGGCTGGCATCCCTTAGGTACGCATGGCGGCTTGTTTATTTATACCGGTCAGGCGGCACTTAGCCAATGGTTACATCCCCCCTCGGAGTCACGCAACAATTCTGACAGGCTCCTGCTACTTTCAGCTTCCCTGAAGAGGGCCTCAGGGAATGAGAAATGCTACCCGCGCAAAATGCACTTATTTGATGCAGGGCATGCACCAAAATAATTGTTTTCAGCGAATGCTAAATCTTCAGGGCATGCCATTTGTCAGCACAACATATTAATTATTAACTGTTAATTATTTATTGCATCGTCTGGCACGCGTATTGCTTTATAGCTTGCATCAACGAGTCAACGACGATTCGGCGAAATGCAACACAGGACAAAGGCGTCCCACTGCGTATCTGCGCGGTTGGATGCCTTTTTATTTTTTAATTCCGGTTTCTTTGATATCAAGGAGTGCAAATCATGCAAAACACGTTAACCAGCAAAGACAAGCATAAAAATCGTCGTGGTTTTCTCAAACTGACAGCTATCACAGCCTGCCTGTTCGCCTTTGCAGCCCTCCCCTGCGCCGAAGCGGCCACCGGCAAGGCCGAGAAAACTTCGCTGAAATTCGGATTTATCAAACTGACCGATATGGTACCCCTGGCGGTTGCCTACGAAAAAGGCTATTTCGAAGACGAAGGACTCTCGGTCAAGCTCGAAGCGCAGGCCAACTGGAAAGTGCTGCTTGACCGGGTCGTGACGGGCGAACTGGATGGCGCGCATATGTTAGCCGGTCAGCCTATTGGCGCTACCATCGGCATCGGCACCAAGGCCGAGATCATTACCCCATTTAGCATGGATATGAATGGCAATGCGATCACGCTCTCCAATACTGTCTGGAAAGAGCTGAAAAAGAAACTGCCGGTGAAAGATGGCAAACCGGTGCACCCGATAGATCCGAAATACCTCAAAGAGGTCGTCAACGAATATAAGAAAGCCGGCAAATCATTCAAGATGGGCATGGTGTTCCCGGTGTCCACGCATAACTACGAGTTGCGCTACTGGCTGGCGGCAGGCGGCATGAATCCCGGCTATTACGCCCCCCTCAAGGGCGATACCAGCGGCACGCTCAAGGCTGATGTGCTGCTGTCGGTAACGCCGCCACCGCAAATGCCCTCGACCATGGAGGCCGGCACGATAGATGGCTACTGTGTAGGGGAGCCCTGGAACCAGCAGGCGGTATTCATGGGGATCGGTGTGCCGGTTGCGACGGATAACGATGTGCAAAAGAACAATCCTGAAAAAGTATTCGGTATTTCCAAAAAGTGGGCGGATGCCAATCCGAATACCCTGATTCATGTGGTCAAGGCGCTGATCCGTGCCGGTTACTGGCTCGATGAGCAAAAGGACAAGAACCGCATGGAAGCGGTAAAAATGATCTCGCAATCCAAGTATGTGGGGGCAGACGAAAAGGTGATTGCCAACAGCATGACAGGCACTTTCGAGTATGAAAAAGGCGACCAGCGCATGGCACCTGATTTCAATGTGTTCTTCCGTTACAACGCCACCTACCCGTACTACAGCGATGCGGTCTGGTATCTGACGCAAATGCGCCGCTGGGGACAGATTCCGGATGCAAAACCGGACAGCTGGTATCTGGATATGGCTAAGAAAATCTACCGTCCGGACATTTATGCCGCTGCGGCGAATGACCTGATCCGGGAAGGCAAGATGAAGGCGTCCGATTTTCCGAATTTTGCAACTGAGAGCGGATTCAAAGGGGTGGAGACCGGCTTTATTGACGGGATCAGCTACGACGGTCGCAAACCGAATGATTATCTTAAGAAATTCAAAATTGGCTTAAAAGGTAATGAACAGCCGTGAAAATGATGCCCCGGCCTGTGCCGGGGTGCAAATGACGAGGAAATGAAAATGACAATGAAACTCTCAGCTTGGCCGGGACTGACGGCAAGGATGCTGCCCAAAAACGGCGATTCAATCACAAAGGTAATTTTTCGCAGTATCGCGCCGCCCTTGCTCGGCATCATGATATTCCTGAGTTTCTGGCAAGTTGGCGCAAGCCATGTTCAGACATCGCTGGGTACCTTGCCAGGACCGCTTGCCGTGATCAATCAGGCCGGCAATCTGTATCAGGAATATCTGGATGAAAAAGCGCGCAAAGTCAACTTTGATGAACGGCAAAAGCTGCGCAAGGCGGAATTTCTTGCACAAAATCCGGGGCAGACGTTTGATGTTATCTATTACACCGGACAGCCTACCTATCTGGATCAGATATTTACCAGCCTCTACACGGTATTTGTCGGCTTCATGCTAGGAACGATCATTGCAGTGCCGCTCGGTATTCTGTGCGGCCTGAACAAGACAATGCAGGCGGCGATCAATCCGCTGATCCAGATTTTCAGGCCGGTATCGCCGCTTGCCTGGTTGCCTATCGTCACGCTGGTGGTCAGTGCGCTGTATGTCAGTGCCGATCCAATGTTCGCCAAATCTTTTGTGATTTCGGCAATTACGGTGACGCTGTGCTCGATGTGGCCGACGCTGGTCAATACCGCGTTGGGTGTCGCCTCGATAGACAAGGACTTGCTCAATGTTTCCAGGGTATTGCGCCTGTCAACGCGCACCAAGATCATGAAAATCGTGCTGCCGTCATCGCTCAAACTGATCTTTACCGGTATGCGACTGTCTTTAGGAGTGGCCTGGATGGTGCTGATTGCGGCCGAGATGCTGGCACAGAATCCGGGGCTGGGTAAATTTGTCTGGGATGAATTTCAGAATGGCAGTGCGCAGTCCTTGCAACGCATCATGGTGGCGGTATTCACGATCGGTTTCGTCGGTTTTGTGCTGGACCGGATTATGCATACCTTGCAGCAGATGGCCAGTTTCGGACAGCGTACTGACTAAGCGGAATACTCAGGAGAAAAATGATGTCCCACTATCAACTTAAAACGAGCGAAGCGCCTTCAGCTGAAACTTTCGTGCCGGGTCTGGAATTCAAAGGCGTGAGCAAGTCATTTGGCACCGGCGTGCCGGTGTTGAACGATATCAATTTACAGATCAAACAGGGGGAGTTTGTCGCCATCGTTGGTTTTTCAGGCAGCGGAAAGTCAACCCTGATTTCGCTGATCGCGGGTTTGCAGTTCCCAGACAAAGGTGAAGTGCTGTGCAACGGTCAGCCTGTCACCGGACCCGGGCCTGATCGCGGGGTGGTATTTCAGAATTATTCACTGATGCCGTGGATGACGGTACGCCAAAACGTCGCACTGGCAGTCGACCAGGTATTCAGCCATGCCTCTAAAGCCGAACGCAATGCAAGGGTAGAAAAATACATCGACATGGTGAATCTCACCCCCGCGATGGATAAACGACCATCCGAGTTGTCAGGCGGCATGCGTCAGCGGGTCTCGGTGGCGCGTGCACTGGCGGCATCCCCGGATATTTTGCTGCTGGATGAACCGTTGAGTGCGCTGGATGCGCTGACCCGTTCCAAACTACAGGATGAAATTATCCGCATCTGGAGTCAGGAAAAGAAGACCGTGATCCTCATTACCAACGATGTGGATGAAGGCATCATCATGGCCGACCGCATCATCCCGTTGAATCCGGGCCCGAATGCGACACTGGGGCCTGAATTTATCGTCACGCTGCCGCGCCCGCGCGACCGGGCAGCGATCAATCACTCAGCGGAATTCAAGCGTATTCGCGGCAATGTGACCCAGTATCTGATGCAGGCCGGCGCTGCGAAAAATGCGTCAGCCGGGGGCAACGTGATCAAATTGCCTCAGGTGTTGCCGAATACTTCGCGTGAACATCAGGACAGTGTAAAGAAGGGTTCGGGCGAAGCACTGGCACCGAATGAGGCGCGTTACGTGGATTTTTCGCAAATCTCAAAAATCTACCCGACGCGCAAGGGCTCGGTGAAAGTGGTCGACGGGTTTGATTTGAAGATACGCAAGGGAGAATTCATCTCCATTATCGGCCATTCCGGTTGTGGCAAATCGACGGTGTTGTCGATGATGGCGGGTCTTAACGAGATCAGTGAAGGCGTCATCGTGCTGGATGGCCGTGAAATTGACAAGGCGGGTCCTGACCGCGGTGTGGTGTTTCAGGCACCCAGCCTGATTCCCTGGCTCAGCGCCTATGAAAATGTCAGTCTGGGCGTGGAGCAGGTTTATCCGCACGCGACGAAAGAGGAACGTCAATGCATTATCGAAAGCTATCTGACTCGGGTAGGGCTAGCTGAAGTGTGGGATAAAAAAGCCGCCGAACTCTCCAACGGAATGAAGCAACGCGTGGGGATAGCCCGTGCTTTTGCGCTGTCGCCCAAGATGCTGCTGCTCGATGAGCCGTTTGGTATGCTTGATTCGTTGACGCGCTGGGATTTGCAGGAAGTATTGATGGAAGTCTGGACGCGCACCAGGGTGACTGCCATGATGGTGACTCATGATGTAGATGAGGCGATTTTGCTTGCTGACCGGGTGGTGATGATGACTAACGGCCCGAATGCCCGGGTAGGCAAGATACTTGACATTAATCTACCGCGCCCGCGTACCCGCAAGATGTTGCTCGAACATCCGGATTATTACGATTTGCGTGAACAGTTGCTGACTTTTCTGGCGGAGTGCGATCATGGTTGAGCATGCGACAAGCGGTGTGCCGGAACTCCATGAAATCAGAGTAGGCTTCATGCCGCTGACTGATTGCGCCCCGCTTATCATCGCCCGGGTGATGAAGTTTGACGAGAAATATGGCATCAAAATCCTTCCTGTCCGGCAGCCGTCATGGGCGGCTGTGCGTGACAAGGTGATCAATGGCGAGCTGCATGCTGCTCAATTGCTTTATGGCATGGTGTATGGCGTACATCTTGGTATTGGCGGCTTACAAAAAGACCTGGCCGTGCTGATGACCATTAATAACAACGGTCAGGGAATTTCGCTTGCCAGCCATCTCAAAGCCAAGGGGGTGAGCGATGGCGCCAGCCTTGCCAAACTGATTAAAGCGCAGCCGGGCATCTATACTTTCGCGCATACTTTTCCGACCGGCACGCATGCCATGTGGCTGTATTACTGGCTGGCCAATTACGGCATCAATCCACTCAATGACATCAGAACCATTACCGTGCCGCCGCAGCAGATGGTGGCAAAGGCAAGAATGGGCAGCATGGATGGTTTTTGCGCAGGGGAACCCTGGAACACGCGCGGCATAGACGAGAAGGTCAGTTTTTCGGTGGCGTCCTCTCAGGATGTCTGGCCTGATCATCCTGAGAAAGTATTGGGCGCAACGGCAGAGTTTGTACAGCACTATCCGAATACCGCGCGGGCGCTGGTGATGGCGATGCTGGACGCTGCAAAATACATCGACGTCCGCAGCAACCGGGAAAAAGTGGCTGAAATCATTTCGGCTAAGCCTTATGTTGATGCGCCGGCGGGCGTGATAAAAGCACGTTTCACCGGCAATTATGAAGATGGTTCGGGCAGGCAGTGGCATGATCCGAATTACCTGAAGTTTTTCAATGACGGCAAGGTCTCCTTTCCCTATCTGTCTGATGGCATGTGGTTTATGACTCAGTTCAAACGCTGGGGATTGCTGAAGGAAGATCCTGATTACCTGGCTGTTGCCCGCCAGATTAATCAGATTGAGCTATATCAGCAGGCTGCGGCTCAAATCAATGTCGCTGTGCCGCAGGACGCGATGCGCGGCTCGGTATTGATGGATGGCATCGTCTGGGATGGCTGCAACCCTGCCACTTATGCCGCTGGTTTTAAAGTATGCGCATGATGGTGCATTGAAACAGCATAGTGAACCAAAAGTGTGCATCTCAGACGTTTTCATTGACAAGTAATGGCAGCACGAGCGTTGAGTTAAGCTGATAGTGTGGTGTTTCACCGGATGGCATACATATTGCTTTATAAATACTGAAATCTTTTCTGACCCAACGGCGGGTAGGAAAAACCGACAAAGGCGTCGACTTGAATTGAAAGATACCGGACAACACGACAGTTTGCCCGGGCATCTGAAATTCAGGCGACGCCTTTTTTATTGCGAGGATGAAATGATGACTGTTAAAAAAACAAGACTGGTTGTGATTGGCAACGGCATGGCCGGCATACGCACAATTGAAGAACTGCTCAAGATGTCGCCGGATGAGTATGAAATTACCGTGTTTGGTGCCGAATTGCAGCCCAATTACAACCGGATACTGCTCTCGCCGGTGTTGTCAGGAGAAATGAAGTTTCAGGATACGATATTGAATGACTGGAGCTGGTACGAAGATAATCACATCACTTTACATGTCGGCAAAACAGTCAGCAAGATTGACCGTTTCCGTTGCCGGGTTGAGACAGAGGACGGGTTGGTCGTGCCTTATGATCGTTTGCTGATCGCAACCGGATCAAATCCCATCATGTTGCCGGTACCGGGCATGACTCTGCCGGGTGTGCTGGCTTATCGCAGCATAGATGATGTCGAAAAAATGCTCATCGCAGCGAAAACCGGTAAGCGCGCAGTGGTGATCGGTGGCGGACTGCTGGGGCTGGAGGCGGCGAATGGCTTGTCACTACAGGGTATGGAAGTATCCGTGGTGCACCTGTGCGACTGGCCGATGGAGCGTCAGCTCGACAAGGTTGGCGGTGGCATGTTAAAAGAAGCTTTGGAAAAACGCGGGCTTAAATTTTACCTGGCGCGTCAGACAGAAGCGATACTGGGCGAGGATAAGGTAACCGGACTGCGTTTCAAGGACGGTGAGGAAATCGAAGCGGACCTGCTGGTGATGGCGGCCGGCATACGCCCCAATATTCAACTGGCTAAATCAGCCGGCATCCATTGTGAGCGCGGCATTGTGGTGAACGATACCATGCAGACGTTTGACCCGAAAATCTATTCGGTAGGCGAATGTGTGCAGCACAGAGGACAAACTTACGGACTGGTAGCTCCGTTGTTCGAGCAGGCCAAGGTGGCAGCCAATCATCTGGCGCAATACGGCCGTATGCGTTATGAAGGCTCCTCCGTTTCCACCAAACTCAAGGTGACCGGCATTGATCTGTTCTCGGCGGGTGAGTTTAATGCCGGAATCGGCGATGAAGAACTGCTGTTGCAGGATACCGCGCGGGGGGTGTATAAAAAACTGGTGTTGCGCGACAATAAATTGCGCGGTGCGGTAATGTATGGCGAGACTATGGATGGTCCGTGGTATTTTCAGTTGATGCGGGATGGCACCGATGTGTCCGAGCTGCGCGAACATCTGTTGTTCGGGCAGATGCATCTGGGTGACTCAGGTCTGGGCGGCGTCTCCAGCGTGGCTGCCATGCCGGATAATGCGGAAATTTGCGGCTGTAACGGCGTATGCAAGCGCACCATCGTCAATGCAATAATCGACAAGAAGCTGTTTACCCTTGAAGAAGTTCGCGCGCATACCAAGGCCTCCGCTTCTTGCGGCTCCTGTACCGGCTTAGTCGAGGCGCTGCTGCAAAATACGCTGGGCGGGGATTATTCTGCCAAATCCAGCAAAAAGGCGATTTGTGCTTGTACTGAGGCTGCGCATCAGGATGTGCCCCGTGCGATACAGAATCTTAAAATCAAAACGATGGCGGAGCTGATGCAGGCCTTAGCCTGGAAAACGCCCGATGGCTGTCATGTCTGCCGTCCCGCGCTGAACTATTATCTGATGACGGCCTGGCCCGGTGTCTACCAGGATGATTCCCGTTCGCGCTTCATCAACGAGCGTGTGCATGCCAACATCCAGAAGGATGGCACTTATTCAGTAATCCCGCGTATCTGGGGCGGGATGACCTCCCCTGCCGAATTGCGCTCAATTGCTGAAATCGCCGAGCGTTATCAGGTGCCTACCGTGCATATCACCGGCGGTCAGCGCATCGGCCTGTATGGCGTCACCAAGGAGAACCTGCCCAAGATGTGGGGCGAGCTGGTCGAGGCAGGCTTTGTCTCAGGGCATGCTTATGGCAAATCGCTGCGTACGGTCAAAACCTGCGTCGGACTGGATTGGTGTCGTTTCGGTACGCAAGATTCCAGCGGGCTGGGCATCAAGGTCGAAAAGATGACCTGGGGTTCCTGGACACCGCATAAATTTAAAATTGCCGTGTCCGGTTGTCCGCGCAATTGTGCGGAAGCGACGATCAAGGATTTCGGCATTGTCTGTGTGGACTCGGGCTATGAGATTCACATCGGCGGCAATGGCGGCATCAAAGTGCGCGTGACCGATTTTCTGTGCAAGGTTGAGACAGAAGCGCTGGTGCTGGAATACTGCGGCGCATTCATGCAACTGTATCGCGAACAAGCGCACTATATGGAGCGCACCGCCCCCTGGATAGAGCGGGTAGGCCTGGCTTATGTGAAGCAGCATATTGTTGAGGATGCAGCGGGCCGTGCGGATCTATATGCGCGTTTCCTGGAGTCACAGCGCTATTCTCAGGATGACCCGTGGAAAGAGCGCGCTGAGGGGAAAGATGCGCATGAATACGCAGCACTGGCCACGATAGCGTAGCTCGGATTTTAATCCGACAAATTAATCACGAAAAAAGGTAAATATAATGAACTGGATACAGGTAGGTGCTCTGGAAGATATTCCGCGTCAGGGGTCCCGGGTGGTCAATACGGCATCGGGCGAGATCGCCCTGTTTCGCAGCATCGACGACCAGGTATTCGCTCTGAATAATCGCTGTCCGCACAAAGGCGGGCCCTTGTCTCAGGGCATCGTGCACGGACGTCGCGTCACGTGTCCGCTGCACAGTTGGGTGATTGATCTGGAAACAGGTTCAGCGCTGGCACCGGATGTCGGCTGCGCGCATCGCCATGAAGTGCGCATTGCGCATGGCGCGCTGTTTTTGGAAATCAAAGATCATGCTATCTGATAGCGCGATCCGCGATCCGCAATCTGCAATCAATACTACCTGTCCTTATTGCGGAGTCGGCTGCGGGGTGAGTGTCTCCCGCGAGCAGGCGACTGAGGGCGTAAAGGCATGCGCGAGCTTCACGATAAGCGGCGATAAACAGCATCCGGCCAATTCAGGCCGGCTGTGCGCCAAGGGCGTGACACTGGCAGAAACGCTGGGCAGCGGGGGACGCCTGCGGTATCCGCTGATTGACGGTCAACGCGCCAGCTGGGATGAGGCGCTGGATATGGTTGCGACAGGTTTTAAACACATCATTGCCGAGCACGGGCCGGATGCGGTGGCATTCTATGTGTCGGGTCAGCTACTGACTGAAGATTATTATGTGGCCAACAAGCTGATGAAAGGCTTTATCGGCAGCGGCAACATCGACACCAATTCACGCCTTTGCATGTCATCCGCCGTGGCGGCGCACAAACGTGCTTTCGGTGCGGACGCAGTACCGGTCTGTTATGAAGATATTGAGATGGCGGATCTCGTGGTGCTGGCAGGTTCAAATTATGCCTGGGCGCATCCGGTGCTGTACCAGCGTCTGGCGGCCGCGAAGAAGGCGCGCCCTGCGATGCGGGTAGTGGTGATTGATCCCCGGCGTACGGCGACCTGTGATATTGCCGACTTGCATCTGGCGATCGCACCGGGTAGCGATGCCTTTTTATTTAACGGCTTGTTGCAGTATTTACGCCGCGAAGACAGGATAGCTCTGGATTATCTTGAAGCAAATGTCGACGGCTATGCGGCAGCTTTTGCAGCAGCGCGCGAGACGGGATCAGTTCCCCGCGTGGCGCAAGTCTGCGGCGTGCCTGAAACAGAGATCAGTGAGTTTTTCAGTCTGTTTGCGCGTTATGAGCGTACCGTGACGATCTTCTCGCAAGGCATCAATCAATCCTCCAGCGGCACCGACAAAGCCAATGCAATCATCAACGTGCATCTGGCCACCGGTCGTATCGGCAAGCCTGGCATGGGGCCGTTTTCAGTCACCGGACAGCCGAATGCGATGGGCGGACGGGAAGTGGGCGGACTGGCGAATCAACTGGCGGCGCATATGGATTTTTCCGATCCGGGCAATGTTGCGCGCGTGGGCAGATTCTGGGATGCGGCCAACATGGCCCAAGCGCCCGGACTCAAGGCGGTAGAGATGTTCCAAGCGATTCTTGACGGTAAAATCAAGGCGGTGTGGATCATGGGCACCAATCCTGTCGCCAGCATGCCGGATGCCGACCGCGTGCGTCTTGCCCTGAAAAACTGCGAACTGGTGGTGGTGTCCGATTGTGTGCAATACACCGATACCACGGCTTGTGCCGATATTTTGCTGCCGGCCAGCGGCTGGGGGGAGAAAGATGGTACGGTGACCAACTCCGAGCGCTGTATCTCGCGGCAAAGATCCTTTGTGCCGCATACAGGGGACGCCATGCCCGACTGGTGGATCATCACGCAGGTCGCACAGCGCATGGGGTTCTCTGCTCAATTTCCTTATAGCAAACCTGCACAGATTTTCCGCGAACACGCAAGCCTGTCAGGCTTTGAGAATGCAGGCTCACGTGCCTTCGATATTAGCGGCCTGGCCGAACTGGATGACGCCGCCTACGATGCGCTGCTGCCGGTGCAATGGCCGGTCAACAGTCAGGCGCAGGCCGGGACGCAAAGACTTTTTGCTGATAACAGATTTTATACCCCCAATGGCCGTGCGCGCATGCTGGCGATTGCGCCGCAGCTGCCGGCGATACCGGCAGATGATAACTTCCCGCTGGTGCTCAATACCGGCAGGATACGCGATCAATGGCATACCATGACGCGCACAGGACTGGTGCCTCGCCTCAATGCGCATCTGTTCGAGCCCTATGTACAACTGAGATCCGGACTGCCGGATGGTTCGCTGGCACGTCTGACCAGTCGTCAGGGCAGCATGCTGGCACGTGTGCAGTTGAGTGCCGATCAGCGTGCTGGCTCGGCGTTTGTGCCCATGCACTGGAGCGATGCCTATGCCAAATCCGCTCGGGTTGACGCCCTGACCGCATCCATTACCGATCCTGTTTCAGGCCAGCCTGAATTTAAACACACCCCGGTACGGATAGAGGCGTACCAGCCCGCCTGGCAGGGATTCGTGCTGAGTCGCCGCCGTCTTGAACTATCTGACAGCAGTTATTGCGCCTGTACACAGGGCGACGCTTACTGGCGACATGAAATAGCCGGTGAAATAGTGCCCAAGGACTGGTCCGCCTGGGTAAAAACGGAGCTGGATGCGGGCGCTTCTTCCGCAAACTGGCTGGAATATCGCGATGACGGCATGGGGCGTTACCGTGCCGCCTGTATCCTGGATGGCCGCCTGGAGGCGGTATTTTTCATCGCATCCGATCAAAAGCTGCCCGAACGCGAATGGCTGGCCAGCCTGTTCAACAAACCACAGCTTGAAAATATCGATTTGTCCGGTTTGCTCGCAGCCCGCGCACCGAAGGGAGCGGATACCGGACGTGTGGTGTGCGCCTGTTTTGCCGTGGGTGAAAAAACCATTCTGAATGCCATTCAAAATCAGGCATTGCAGAGCGTCGAAGCGGTAGGGCAGTGTCTCAAAGCCGGTACCAATTGCGGCTCCTGCGTGCCGGAAATCCGCCGTTTTCTTGAAAGTCATTGATGGATAGGCGCTATTTAACCCGATAAATGGCACAATTAAAACCAGCACGTGGAAAACCGCATTTGTCAGCTGCTGGTTTAATTTGTGGCATAAGTAAGGCATGCTCAAATGACCGTTGCCGGCAAGCTTGAAAAACGACTATTGATCAAGAAAAAGACAGTTTTAAAATTACTAGGCATTGCTAACGGTATTTTGTCAGCAACAAGCTGTGCAAAATTCGTTATGATTGGGCCATGCAAAAATCAAACAATACCGAAATGGTACGCCGCTCCCTGTCAGCCGTCTGGCATCCTTGCTCGCAGATGAAGCACTATGAAACATTTCCGCTGATTCCGATTGCCAGAGGATTGGGAGCCTGGCTATATGACTTTGACGGCAAGCGCTATCTGGATGCGGTCAGTTCATGGTGGGTCAATCTGTTTGGTCATAGCAACCCGCAGATCAATGCCGCACTGCGCGAACAACTGGAACAACTGGAACATGTGATGCTGGCAGGCTTTACCCATGAACCTGTGATTGCATTATCTGAACGACTGCATGAACTTGCGCCTCCCGGGCTTGGGCATTGCTTTTACGGTTCGGATGGCGCATCGGCTACCGAAATCGCCCTCAAGATGAGCGCGCACTACTGGCGCAATAGCGGTTATGCCGACAAAACAAACTTTATCAGTTTGCAGAACAGTTACCACGGCGAGACGCTGGGCGCGTTGTCAGTCACCGATGTCGCCCTGTTCCGCGATGCGTACGGTACGCTGATCAGGCAGCAGGCGACCGTGATCAGTCCTGACGACAGGCTGGCAGAAGCTGATGAGACGCGTGAAACTTACGCACTGCGTTGTGCTCACGCACTTGAATTACATTTACAGCAGCATCATGCACAGCTTGCCGCACTGATCATCGAACCGCTGGTGCAGGGCGCAGCGGGGATGGCGATGTATCACCCGGCATACCTTACGCGCGCGCGCGAACTTTGCGACCAATATGGTGTTCATCTGATCGCCGATGAAATTGCGGTAGGTATGGGCAGAACCGGCACGATGTTCGCCTGCGAACAGGCGAATATAACGCCCGATTTTCTGCTGCTCTCCAAAGGCATCACCGGCGGCTATCTGCCCTTATCGGTGGTCATGACGAAGGATTCTATCTATCAGGCCTTTTATGCTGATGAAATGGCGCGCGGTTTTCTGCATTCGCATTCTTATACCGGCAATCCGCTGGCCTGCCGTGCGGCACTCGCCACACTGGATATTTTCAAACAGGATGAGGTGTTAGCCGCTAATCGGTTGAAGGCCGCCTGTCTGAATCGCATCGCCGAACCATTGCGCGCTCATCCCGCAGTGCGTAACTGGCGCAACACCGGCATGATCTGGGCCTTCGAAGTAATGACGCCCTATAGCGACTTTGCACAGCGTTGCTTTTCGCTAGGCTTGCAGCATGAACTGCTGCTGCGACCGATGGGTAATACGGTTTATTTTATGCCGCCCTACATCATCACCGAAGCCGAAATGCAGCTGCTGGTCACGCGCACACTGCATATCATCCAGGAACTTACTTGAAAGTCGCGCTGTTTTTTCTTTATTTACTGGGCACACTGTTTCCGGCTGGCGCCGGTGAACTGCCCCCATCCGTACTGCTGGAACTGAAAAAAGCCAATATTCCCGTTGAGTCCGTCGCCATCGAAGTACGCGAAGCGGGCAACGAGCTGATCAGCTTGAACGCAGACAGGGCAATGAACCCGGCGTCCACCATGAAGCTGCTCACCACGTATGCCGGACTGGAAATACTGGGGCCGGCCTATCGCTGGAAAACAGAAGTTTATCTCGATGGCAAGCTGGAAAATGGCATTTTATATGGCAATGTTGTTTTTAAGGGTTATGGTGACCCTAAGCTGACCGTTGACGCGCTTTGGCTATGGCTGCATGAGCTGCGTCAGCGCGGTTTGCGTGAAATTCGCGGAGATATCGTGCTGGATCGCCGTTTTTTCGCGGATCATTTCAACGATTCTGCTGCCTTCGATGATAAGCCTGGCCGCGCCTACAATGTGACACCGGACGCGCTGCTGCTTAATTTCAATGCATCGTATCTGCGACTGATACCGGGCAATAATGCGCAAACTACCGCGCTGCTGGAACCCGAACTACACGGCTATCCGCTGATTAACCGGATCACGACTTCCGCCAGTCTGCCCTGTAACGGCGAAGATGCCTATCAGTCGCACCTCGAAGGACACGGCATCGTGCTGGAAGGGCAGATTCCGGCTGACTGTGGCGAAGCACATGATTATTTTGCGCTGTTGACGCATGAAGAATATTTTGCCGCAGTATTTACCGCGCTTTGGCAGGAAACGGGCGGCACGATACAGGGAACAGTACGCGAAGGATCGGCACCTGAAGGTCTATCGGCATTTTCTACTCACCTTTCCCCGCCCTTGTCGGAAGTCATCCGCGACATTAATAAGTTCAGCAATAATGTGATGGCAAGACAGCTGTTTCTCACACTGGGCAGCGTAGATAACGGGCAAGTCAGCATAACAAACAGTAAAGCCGCCATTGCACACTGGCTGGAAAAACAACCTTTTGTCGAGCTGGTGCTGGAAAACGGTGCAGGCTTGTCGCGAACCGAGCGGATCAGTGCGGCTCACCTGGCAGATATTCTGCAACAGGCGGCAGACGGGCCGTTTGCAGCTGAGTTTACCGCTTCGCTGCCGATATTAGGCATGGACGGTACCGTCAAGAAGCGTTTTAAGGGAGATAAAATAGCAGGCTCCGCCCATCTCAAGACCGGATCACTGGAGGGCGTAAAGTCCCTCGCAGGTTATGTGCATGCAGCTCACGGCAAACAACGGGTACTGGTGTTTATCATCAATCATCCGAATGCAAAATACGGGCAATCCGCACAGGACGCGCTGATAGCATGGCTGGAGAAAGGGCAATTGATAATTGATAATTGATAATTGTCCCAGGTAGAATACGCCTGAGCTTGATGAGCAATATAACTGTATGGTGGCGATGCTAAAATGCCCTGCTGGATAGTAATGCGGTCATGGGATATCTGAATCAGGATCCGGCACTTGGCTTTATTGAGCAATTTGAACAAGCCTTGCTTGAAGGTGCAGCAGTTGCTGTGATTACCACCATAGAGGTTTTAGGTTGGCGTGGCCATGATGCGGTCAGTCGGTTAAGTGCAGAAAAATTGCTGGGATGTATGGATGAAATTTCATTATCCACAGCAGTTGTTCAGCAGATCTCTTCGCACTCGTTATTCGATCAAACTTCCTGATGCAGTTATTGCCGGGACGGCCATCAGCGATGATCTGAAACTGATGACGCGTAATCTGGCAGATTTTGAACGGGTTGCCGGATTACATGTCGTCAACCCGTTTGTCATGGCCATATAATTTTTGCTTTAAAGTCCCAGTTCACCCCACATCGCATCCACTTTGGCTTTGACTGCGGCATCCATTACAATCGGCGTGCCCCATTCCCGCTGTGTTTCTCCTTGAAACTTGTTAGTTGCATCCAGACCCATTTTCCCGCCTAAACCGGATACCGGACTGGCAAAATCAAGGTAATCTATCGGTGTATTTTCTACCAGCAAAGTGTCACGCACCGGGTCCATGCGCGTGGTAATCGCCCAGATCACTTCCTGCCAGTTGCGGATGTTGATGTCTTCATCTACCACGATAATGAATTTGGTGTACATAAACTGGCGCAAAAATGACCAGATACCGAACATCACGCGCTTGGCGTGTCCGGCATATTGTTTGCGGATTGAGACAATCGCCAGGCGATAACTGCAGCCTTCCGGCGGCAGATAAAAATCGACAATTTCCGGAAACTGCTTTTGCAACAGCGGCACAAACACTTCATTGAGCGCCACCCCCAGCATGGCCGGTTCATCGGGCGGCTTGCCGGTATAGGTGGAATGATAAATCGCATCGCGGCGCATAGTGATGCGCTCGATGGTAAAGACGGGGAAGCTGTCCTGTTCATTGTAATAGCCGGTATGATCGCCGTAAGGACCTTCCATCGCCTCCTCCCCCGGATACAGGAATCCTTCCAGCACGATTTCAGCGGAGGCCGGCACTTGCAAGTCGCTGCCCAGACATTTGACCAGTTCGGTCTTAGAACCTCTGAGCAAGCCGGCAAACTGATATTCAGACAAACTATCCGGCACCGGCGTGACCGCACCCAGAATGGTGGCAGGATCAGCACCGATCACCACGGCAAGGGGAAACGGGACACCGGGATTTTTTTGGCAATGATCGCGAAAATCCAGCGCACCGCCGCGATGCGCCAGCCAGCGCATGATCACCTTATTTGGTGCAATCACCTGCTGCCGGTAAACACCGAGATTCTGGCGGGTCTTGTCCGGACCACGGGTGACCACCAGCCCCCAGGTAATCAGCGGTGCGACGTCCCCTGGCCAACAATGCTGAACAGGCAGTTTGCTCAAATCCACCTCCCCGCCTTCCCAGACCACGTCCTGACAGGGCGCACTGGACAACACTTTGGGCGACATATTCAACACCTGTTTCAAAATCGGCCATTTTTCCCAGGCATCTTTAAGTCCCTTGGGCGGCTCGGGTTCTTTCAGATAGGCTAGCAGCTTGCCCACTTCGCGCAGCGCTGAAACCGATTCTTCACCCATGCCCAGCGCCACACGGCGCGGCGTGCCGAATAAATTAGCCAGCACCGGCATAGTATGACCTGCAACATTTTCAAACAATAGCGCAGGACCTTGTGCGCGCAGCACGCGATCACAGATTTCAGTCATTTCCAGATGAGTGGAAACCGGCAGGCTGACGCGTTTAAGTTCGCCAATTTTCTCCAGCTGCGCAATAAAATCGCGCAAATCACGGTATTTCATTTCTTCTCCTTAAATCCACTCACCACACACTAATAAATTTTTTGTTCGCCTGCCGGTCGGGTCTTGAAGCGTTTGTGCAGCCAGAAGTACTGCTCGGGCATTTCGCGCGCACGAGCTTCAATGAATTCGTTCATGCGCCGCGCGTCCAGAATAGCGTCACTGCTGGGATAATTCTCCCAGGCGGGATAGAAAGTCAACAAATAACCCTCGCCTCCCGGCAGCATGCGCGTGATGCACGGCACAACGATGGCTCCTGTCATCTGCGCGATGCGCGACATCGACGTCATAGTAGCGGCAGGCACGCCGAAAAAAGGGATGAAAGCGCCGTCCTTGATGCCCTGATCCTGATCCGGCGGATAGATAAACGGTTTGCCTTGACGCATGCCTTTGAGTATCGGACGCAAGCCCTGCTGGCGGGAATAAAGCAACTGATTACCAAAGCGCTTACGTTTATTTAACAGCAGTTCAGTCAGATACACATTTTTCTGATTCGCATACATGCACACGCTATCCGCATGCTGAGCAACCCATTGTCCCCCCGCGTCCATCGCCACAAAATGCGGGGTCAGTAAAATTGCCGGCCGGCCTTTGATTGCCTCGAAATGTTCAATCCCTTCGACACGAATCAGGCTGTTGATACGCGCAGCGCGGCTCCACCACAAAATACTGCGCTCTATCAGGCCGCGCGTAAACATCTTGAAATGTGCCCGTAACAGTTGGCGGCGCGCTGCATCGCTCATATCGGGAAAGCATAGCTGCAAATTGATACTGCCAACGCGGCGCCGTTCAGAGGCAAGCAGATAGAGCAGACTACCTGTGAAATTGCCGATCAGCACGATCACGCGAAACGGCAAAAAATGAACCAGCCATAAAATAAAAACACCTGAACGAACTGCCATTACGAGGTACTTTCCTGATCCGGCGGCAACACGCCACGCGATACTTTATAACGGTTATAACTCCATAAATATTGCGCCGGGCACTTCATAATCATTTTTTCCAGTGCCGCATTGATTTGCAGAGGGACAGGCTGCGTATAATCGAGCAGTAAAGGCTCAAAACGAATCGCATAGCCTGCATCCTGTCGTTCAGCGCTAACCAGCAGCAACGTTGCATCGTTTGCCTGTGCCAGTCGTCCCACCAGCGTCATGGTATAGGCCGAACGGCCAAAGAAATCAGCCCATACGCCTTCGCCGCCGCCGGGTACCTGATCGGGCAACAGGCCAATCGCCTCGCCACGCTTCAATGCCTTAAACATCAAACGCACTCCGCTTAAGTCCGCTTTGGCGAGTTTGGCCTGCCCTCTTCCGCGACCAAGACACATTACTTCTTCCAGCCAGGCAAGTTTAGGCTGCCGGTACAAAATGGTGATCGGCTTGTGCTGCGCGCAATATAGCCCGGCAAGCTCAAAACAGCCCAAATGCGGCGTCAGATAAATAATGCTTTTACCGCTGGCTTCAGCCGCTTCAAAATATTCACGTCCCTTGCATTCCACGACACTGTCCAGCACTTCCCTGTATGAACGCCCCCAAATCCAGGGCAGCTCAACGATACTCTTGCCGGCCTCATCGATCACCGCTGACAATAGTTGCCGCCCTTGCGGGTCATCCAGTGAAAAACCGGCCTGCTGCAAGTTTTCCCGCATGCGTGTGGCATACTGTTTTGACAAGGCATAAGTCAACCGCCCAAGCCATGCGCCCAGACGATGTAAAACCCGCAACGGCAATGCCGATAACGAGCGAAAAATAAGCGTAAAAAGAAGTTTAGTCATAGGATGCTGGCAAGTTTGATGGAATTTGATAGAATGTTTCTAATTATTATTAAAATTTAACGGGAAATCATGAGCGATTATTTATTTACTTCTGAATCTGTATCCGAAGGCCATCCTGATAAAGTCTCAGATCAAATCTCCGATGCCATTCTGGATGCAATTCTAGCTCAAGACCCCTATGCAAGGGTAGCTGCTGAAACATTAACCAATACCGGACTGGTAGTACTGGCCGGTGAAATCACTACCACTGCCAATGTCGATTATATTCAGGTCGCGCGCAATGCCATCAAACGCATCGGTTATGACAACACTGAATACGGCATAGACTATAAAGGTTGTGCCGTGCTGGTCGCTTACGACAAACAAAGCCCGGACATCGCGCAAGGCGTCGATCGCGCATCGGATGACTTTTTAAATCAGGGTGCAGGTGATCAGGGACTGATGTTCGGTTATGCCTGCGACGAAACACCTACGTTGATGCCGGTGGCGATTTCTCTGGCACATCAGGTGGTGCAGCGACAGGCGCAATTGCGCCACGATGGCCGTCTGCCCTGGTTGCGTCCGGATGCCAAATCACAAGTGACCATACGTTATGTGGACGGCAGACCGCATTCTATTGATACCGTGGTGTTGTCCACTCAGCATGCGCCGGAGATGACGCTGGAAGCGATCCGTGAAGCGGTGATTGAAGACATCATCATGCCTATGCTGCCTAAAGAGCTCATCAAGGGCAACATCAAGTTTCTGGTTAATCCGACCGGCCGCTTTGTCATCGGTGGGCCGCAAGGCGATTGCGGGCTGACAGGACGGAAGATTATCGTGGATACCTACGGCGGCGCAGCACCTCATGGCGGCGGAGCCTTCTCCGGCAAGGACCCGTCCAAAGTAGACCGCTCCGCTGCCTATGCAGGACGTTATGTCGCAAAAAACATTGTCGCGGCGGGACTGGCCAGCCGGTGTCTGGTGCAGATTTCTTACGCAATTGGTATAGCGCTACCTACCAGCGTGATGATAGACAGCTATGGCACAGGAAAAATTTCCGACGAAAAACTGACCGAGCTGGTGCTGCGTCATTTTGATTTACGCCCGAAGGGCATCGTCAACATGCTTGATTTGTTGCGCCCCATTTATGAGAAGACTGCTGCCTACGGACACTTCGGCCGCGAAGAACCCGAATTCACCTGGGAAAACACTGACAAAGCAGCCGCGCTTCGCGCGGATGCCGGGCTGTAAGCCCGCCCCGGAGGGGTTTGTCAGTGTTTCGAGGAGGCATCGTTAATATGCCGACTCAAAACATTCAAAACCGTCCGTTCGCCACGAGAATATACCTTGAATAACGCCGGCTCGATAAATGCTTCTAAATAAACCACTGCTGCCTCCGTGCCTCAAAGTTAAATTTTTGAGGCGACAACTAGCCTGACACCGGGGGGGCCAGAACGCTCCATTCAATTTCTTCCGGTGATATTTCACCAAACAGGGGGATATTTGTCAAAATGGCTGAGATATTTACTGGGTTTGACAAAATTAATTCCTGTTTTTGATAGTAGTGCTACGTTTAAAAATTTGAGAAGTCTGCTAATTGTCCATCCGGCAGGGTTAGTTTGAAGCTAACCTTGACAGTCAGTTTTGCAGAGCACGTTGATTTTTTGATTCCATCTATCTTCTATCCCGGCATGCCGTCCGCGCGCGGCTTGATAAGGATAGGCGTGTAAATCCGGACAAACATGGCAAAGGCCAACAACCAGGCCAGCTGCGCGATTCCCAGCCACAGCAAATAATGATTGGGGACGATTATCGGCAATAACACACGGGCAATAAAGGCTGCGAGCAATAAGACGAAAGCGGGCGTCATCCGTTGCTGATTAATATCGCGACCGGTGTGCGCCAGCGAGATGCGAGCCATCATGCCGAGGGTGATCATGCCGATGCCGCCCAGCGCGAAGGCGTGGATTGCCAGATAAGGTGACAGGGATACAAACGGTGCTATTGCCTTGAGCAAAAAGCCGAACACCGCGCCGGCATAACCCAGATATAACACCCACAGCAGCGGTTTTTTCCATATCCCGCTGGTATGCCAGCCCGCCAGTCGCATCAGATGTATCGCGAACAGCAAGCCGGCAAGTACGGCGCTGGCCGTTACATTTTGCCAGAATACATCGGCAATTAAAAACATCAAAAATACATACAAACTGGCGTGATCCAGCCAGAGTCTGTTCTTTAAAGCCACGGGGTAGCCTACGCCCCGTTCGATGAAGAATGGCAGCACGCGCCGCGTCATGGAAAAAACCAGCGCAAGCATGACATAGAGCCCGGAATACAGCCCCCACAGGACGCCATGTTCCAGCATGCCTGATGCGCCGAGATAAAAGCTCAGGTTAGCCAGCATCATCAACACCAGTTTGGCTGCGATACCGATTTGCTTATATTGTTTTACGCGCAATACAGGAATAAAGATCGCAACGGCAAACCACACATTAAATAGTAAATCCAGCAATGCCATAGGCAGTATCTGTGACGGCATCAGCCATCCTGCCAGTCGTGCCGCCAGCCACAGCGCAGCCAGACCTGCCAGTGGATATCCCTTGAGGGTGACCAGACCTGTCCAGTTAGTCACCGCAGTCAGCAAAAAACCGGCAACCACAGCCATGCCGTAACCGAAGATCATTTCATGCGCATGCCAGTTCAGGGTGGAAAATGGCAGATGCGGCTCAGGCCAGCCATAGACAGAAACGCCAATCCAGATCAATATCGTGATCAGCGCATATATGCCTGCCAGCAGAAAAAATGGCCGCAGGCCAAGATTAAACAGGACAAATTTGCTTGTAGGGCTGGCCGGGGGGTGAATGAGCAAAATGTATTCTCTCTTTTTATTATTTTTTAAAACAAATGGTTAGAAGCGATTTTTTCAGGTTAATGGCTTATTGTTGCGTACCTTAAGTACCTATCTGAATGAGAGTCATATTTTACTGAATACATTTAAAAGGCCTTATAGTCTTTCTAAGATGTAAAATAGATTCGAAATAAAATTCATAACATGTATCATTAATGTATGTTAATAAATATCATCCTATCATGTCAAGACTTTTGTAATGCAGCTTACACAATACACAGACTATTCTTTGCGCGTGCTGGTTTATCTGAGCGTAAAAAAAGAGGGTAAGTCCACAATCACGGAGTTGGCAGACTTCTACGCCATCTCGCGCAATCATCTGGTTAAAGTTGTTCACCACCTCGCACAGCAAGGATTGATTGTCACGTTGCGCGGAAAAAATGGCGGAATGACCCTGGCACGCAGGCCGGAGCAAATTGGTATCGGTGAAGTCGTCAGATTGACCGAACCGAATTTTCATCTTGCAGAATGCTTCAATGGTGATAACAATAAGTGCGTGCTGACACCCGGTTGTAACCTGACGTCAATTTTGTATGAGGCACAACAGGCATTTCTAGCCACGCTGGATCGATATACCATTGCAGATATAATTAATCATCCCGAATTGCTGCCGATTTTATTTTTCCCCCGCAGCCGTTCTAAAATAACCGGATACGCTGCATCCTCATGACAATATGCAATGATCTTTCGCTGCAGGCATGTGCCCGATGCCGGCGCTGACTTCATGCAGACTGACTTTTCGAAGACCCGGTAATATCGAATATTCCTGACATCCGCAAATTATGGCAGGAATATTTGTCTGCCTCAGGCTAAACTCAGGCAGCAAAAATTCTCTTTTGCGTTTATAATCCACCTTCTCCGAGAGGTGCTGCAGCGGGTTTGAACACCCCCGTCAGGCTCGGGATTTCGTATCAACGGCACCTGTTCATTAACCTATACAATGAATGGAGTTTGTATGTACGCTGTTGAAAACGGATTCACCGACTATCTTGTCGCCGACATGTCGCTGGCATCATGGGGACGCAAGGAATTGGCCATCGCCGAAATCGAGATGCCGGGTCTGATGGCTATCCGCCGCGAGTTCGCCGTAACGCAACCGCTCAAAGGCGCGCGCATCACGGGTTCTTTGCACATGACCATCCAGACCGGCGTGTTGATTGAAACGCTGACCGCGCTGGGTGCCGAAGTGCGCTGGGCCTCCTGCAATATATATTCCACACAGGATCATGCGGCTGCAGCCATCGTTGCAACCGGCGTGTCGGTGTTCGCAGTAAAAGGCGAGTCACTTGCCGAATACTGGGACTACACCCACCGCATCTTTGAATGGAAAGATGGCGGTCTGTCCAATATGATCCTGGATGACGGTGGCGATGCGACTCTGTTGCTGCATCTGGGCGCACGTGCTGAAAAAGATGCCGCACTGCTGGACAATCCGGGTTCCGAAGAAGAAATTTGCCTGTTTGCCTCGATCAAGGCCAAGCTGGCAATCGACAGCACCTGGTATTCCACCCGTCTTGCCGCCATCATGGGCGTGACCGAAGAAACCACCACCGGTGTGCATCGTCTGTACCAGATGCATGAACGCGGTGAATTGAAATTTCCTGCGATCAATGTAAATGATTCAGTCACAAAATCCAAGTTCGATAATCTGTATGGTTGCCGTGAATCGCTGGTGGACGGTATCAAGCGCGCGACAGACGTAATGATCGCCGGCAAAGTCGCGGTGATCATCGGTTACGGCGATGTGGGCAAGGGTTGTGCGCAAGCCATGCGCGCATTGTCAGCTCAAGTTTGGGTCACGGAAATCGATCCAATTTGCGCACTGCAGGCGGCGATGGAAGGTTATCGCGTCGTGACGATGGATTATGCCTGTGAATATGGTGACATTTTCGTCACTACCACCGGCAACTATCATGTGATCACCCACGATCACATGAAGAAGATGAAGCACCAGGCGATCGTATCCAACATCGGCCATTTCGACAACGAAATTGACGTCGCTTCGCTCAAGCAATATCAGTGGGAAAATATCAAGCCGCAAGTCGATCATGTGATTTTCCCAGCTATGGATGGCAAGCCCGAAAAGCGCATCCTGCTGCTGGCGGAAGGCCGTCTGGTCAACTTAGGTTGCGGTACCGGTCATCCGTCCTACGTGATGTCATCCAGCTTCGCGAATCAGACCTTGGCGCAAATCGAACTTTTCACGCGACTCGACGCCTATCCGGTCGGCGTATATACTTTGCCGAAGCATCTGGATGAAAAGGTCGCACGCCTGCAACTGACCACGCTCAATGCCGAGCTTAGCGAGTTGACTGACCAGCAGGCAGCTTACATCGGCGTGGCAAAGAATGGCCCATACAAAACTGATCACTACCGTTATTAAAAGCAGGATTGGGGAACTGAGTTAAAAGCAATTGATTTAATCCAATTCCCTATCCTAACTCCCGAATTTTATATGAAACTTATCCTGATCTGGATACTAAACGCGCTGGCATTGATTGCCGTGGCGAACTACGTGACAGGTATCCAGGTAGACGGCTTTGCTGCTGCGCTGGTGGCCGCCTTCTTTTTGGGATTGGTCAATACACTGATTCGCCCCGTCCTGTTGCTGCTCACCTTGCCGGTAACACTGCTGACACTGGGTTTGTTCATTTTTGTGATTAACGGTTTCCTGTTCTGGTTTGCAGGTTCAGTTTTACGCGGCTTCATGGTTGACAGTTTCTGGCATGGCGTATTAGGCGCATTGCTGTACAGCGTATTTTCCTGGGCGCTGTCCGCAGCAGCTACACAATTGATGAGAAAATAAATGCGTAATTCACATATCAGTTTTGAATTTTTTCCGCCACAGACGCACGAAGGCGTGGAAAAACTCACCAACGCACGCAGGCAACTGGCGGCGTTAAATCCGGAATTTTTCTCGGTGACCTTTGGCGCAGGGGGTTCGACACGCGACCGCACGCTGGAGACCGTGACGCAAATCAAGGCGGAAGGCTTTGAAGCCGCCCCGCATCTTTCCTGCGTTGGCTCGACCCGGGAAAATATCCGGGCAATACTTAACACCTACCGTGATGCCGGAATTCGCCGCATCGTCGCCTTACGTGGCGATTTGCCATCCGGCATGGCAACTGCCGGCGAGTTCCAGTATGCCAACGAACTGGTTGAATTTATTCGCAATGAAACCGGTGAACATTTTCATCTTGAAGTTGCGGCCTACCCGGAGATTCATCCTCAGGCAAGGTCCGCGCGTGACGATTTGCTCAACTTCAAACGAAAAATTGATGCGGGTGCAAATTCAGCAATCACACAGTATTTTTATAACGCCGACAGCTACTTTCATTTTGTCGATGAATGTCAAAAACTGGGTATCACCTCCCCCATCGTACCCGGCATCATGCCCATCGTGCGTTACTCGCAACTGGCGCGGTTTTCAGATACCTGCGGCGCGGAGATTCCGCGCTGGATGCGTAAAACCATGGAAGGCTACGGCGACGACAACGAGTCCATACAGGCCTTTGGCCGTGAGTTGGTGGTAAAACTTTGTGAAAAGCTGCTCAAGGGTGGCGCACCCGGCCTGCATTTCTACACGTTAAACCAGGCCTTACCCTGTATCGCTATTTACCAACAATTGGGATTGTCAAAATAATGCAAGCACCTGAACTGTTATTACCTGCCGGCTCTCTGGATAAAATGCGCGCAGCCTATGCCTTTGGCGCGGATGCAGTCTATGCCGGACAACCCCGCTATTCTCTGCGTGCGCGCAATAATGAATTCAAACTCGAAGAATTGCAGACCGGCATCGTTGAAGCCCATCAGCTCAGTAAAAAACTGTTTGTCGCCAGCAACCTGATGCCGCATAACGCCAAAGTCAAAACCTATATGGCCGATATGGAACCTGTCATCGAGATGAAACCTGACGCATTGATCATGGCGGATCCCGGACTGATCGCAATGGTGCGCGAGCGCTGGCCGGAAATCCCGGTGCATTTGTCTGTACAGGCAAATACCGTCAATTATGCGGCGGTGAAATTCTGGAAATCGCTGGGATTGACCCGCGTAATTCTTTCACGCGAATTATCGCTTGATGAGATCGCAGAAATTCGTCAGGAATGCCCGGACATGGAACTGGAGGTGTTTGTGCATGGCGCGCTGTGTATCGCCTATTCAGGACGCTGCCTGCTATCCGGCTATTTCAATCATCGTGATGCCAATCAGGGCACCTGTACCAACGCCTGCCGCTGGGATTACAAGATCGACAACGCTGAGGAAAACGGCACGGGGGACATCGAAAAACTCGATTTCGATTTTGACAAAGCGCTCGGCGAATCTGCGCTGTCCGATTGCGGCTCCCAGCCGCGTCATCCGATGGCGGATCGCGTATATGTGATTGCGCGTCAGGATCATCCGGATGAATTGATGCCGGTCATGGAAGACGAGCACGGCACTTATATCATGAACTCCAAGGATTTGCGCGCGGTGGAGCATGTCGAAAAACTGGCGAAAATCGGCATTGATTCACTGAAAGTGGAAGGCCGCACCAAGTCCATCTACTATGTCGCGCGAACTGCGCAAGTATATCGTCAGGCCATCGACGATGCGGTCGCAGGCCGCCCGTTCAACTACGGTTTATTAGGCGCGCTGGATGCACTGGCCAATCGCGGCTACACGGACGGTTTTTATGAGCGCCACCATACTCACGAGCAGCAAAACTATATGCGCGGTCATTCGGAGAGCACCCGCCAGCAATATGTCGGCGACATCGTCAGTTGCGCAGGAGGCTATGCCCAAATTGAGGTTAAAAACCGTTTCGCGGTCGGTGACAGGCTGGAAATCATCCATCCGTCCGGCAACCAGATCATGCAGCTTAACGAAATGCGAGGCAAAAATGGCGAACCGGTCACAGTCGCACCCGGCAGCGGCCATCATGTGCAAATTCCGCTAGCAGGCGATTTATCCCGCGGCATGATTGCAAGGTTCTTGTAAACGGTGATTCGCAAACTTATTTATCCAGACAAGAATACAGAGTTATTTATCTCAAATGATCTTCTCCAATCTCTCACAATCCGCTCGCTATGCGGCGCTGCATCCGCTGTTCCAGCGCGTTTTCGACTATATTCGAGATAATGACTTGTATGCGTTTTCGCCGGGTCGTTATAAGATCGCCGGTGAGGATCTGATTGCCATTGTCGAACATGTGTCAGGCCGCACACGTGAAATGGCACGACTGGAGGCACACCGTCATTACATCGACATCCAGCTTGTGCTCGACGGTGATGAAACGATGGGATGGAAACCATTGGCTGATTGCTATAATCCGGTTGCCGAACACAGCATGGATCGCGACATTCGTTTTTTTATTGATGCACCGGCTTCGTGCATCTCCGTGCCCCCCGACCATTTCTGCATCTTTTTCCCCGAAGACGCGCATGCGCCGCTGATAGGTGACGGGCCGATACGTAAGGTGATTTTCAAAATCGCCGTTTAGTGCATCAGGCCGATGGCGGAAATATTGCGACCAGATTGTCAGGCACTTCTCTCTTGCTTGCATGGCTAAGCGCACCGGCTTCCAAAATCGCTGTTACCATCAGGCCTGCCATCGTGGGCAAAATGGCGATACGCGTCAATGCAATCCATAGTATATGCCCCATACTGGTACTGTTTGCGCTCAGACTAACCAGCCAGGCGATAAAAATCAGCACCGCCGAAATCGCATAACCTGATGCCAGCCAGCGACTGTGTCTGAACGCCAGGTGCCAGTGCGCATCCACGAACCAGCTTGTGGGTTTTCTGCTGCGCAGATAAATCCCGGCGATAAGTCCGCCGGTACTGAACAATGGTATCAGCAAACCTGCCATGCCCAGCTTCAATACGATGACAGCGGGTGCCATCAGCAAATTAAAAGCGAACAGACCCATGATGAGCAAATTGTGCGGGATTTGCGCTTGTTTGACTTCTGCTTCGGAGACTTCAAATTGCATGATTTTTCCCGAATGATAATTGGTAATTTGAAGATCAGGCCTGTTCCCGGTCATCGCGTCTAATGCCGGTGTCGGGTGTCAGCTCGGCCGGAAAAATATCACAAAAACTGGCATACAACGAAGTAAACATCATGGGAAGCAGAACCAGCCAGCCCAGCATCATCGGTATACTGGCAACCAGCGCCAGAGACATGAATATCAGGCCATAGACTAGCATCGCACCCATATTGCGGGTGAAAGCATGCAGGCTGAGTTTCATTGCATGAATCGGCGGCACGCTGCGAAAGAACACCAGCATTGGCGCAAACTGCATAGACATCATCAGCAGACTAAATAGCAGGACACCTATCATCAGGGATGCGCCTGCACCGGCGACAGCCTGCTGTATCATATCGGGTGCAGTGGGCGCCTGATTATTCATCAAAATATCCACCAGAGTCGCGCCGCCGGACAGAATCATGGCACCATAAATAAGATATTGGCCAACCAGCGTAATGCCGCCCAACGCGATAAGACGAGAAGGATAATGGGCAAAGCCGATGAACAAGTGCGCCAGTTCCAGCTCGTCACCTTGTTCAAGTGAACGGCAGCCGGCCATCAGGCCAATCACCATGACGGGCATCAACAGACTGACTAATGGCTCGCCAATAAACGGCACGGCAGACAAAGCACCTCCGCCAACAAAGCAAATCACCAGCAGAACAATCCACAACAGCGGTGCCTTGATGAAAAGCGCGTAACCTTTTTTAATCCATTGCAAACCCTGTTTAGCTTGCAGTCGTTTTGGTTCCATTTTTTCCTTAAACTAAACTTGACGATTTGAAATCCGACCCGCAATTATTAACTGTCTCTATATCCAGACAGACCGCTTTGATGCAATATGATTTTTCAGTACTCGCTCGAAATGAGCCGGGTCATGCGCATGAATCAATTCTCCATCACGCGGCAAATACTTGTCGAACAGGCGTGACAACCAGAAACGCAGGGCTGCCAGACGCAACATGAGCGGCCAGGCGGCATGCTCTGCTTCCAGAAACGGACGAGTCACATGATAAGCGCGCAAGAACGTTTGCGTAAGCGGAGTGTTCAGTGTGCCATCGACATTCATACACCAGTCATTCACGGTGATAGCCACGTCATACAGCAGCGCATCGGTACAGGCGAAATAAAAATCAATCAAACCGCCGATGCGATCGCCTGTTAACAGCACGTTGTCCCTGAAGAGATCGGCGTGTATCAGTCCTTGGGGCAAGTGTAAGTAATTTTGCTGTGCGTGCAAGCTGACTTCGCTATTGAGCAAAGCCGCTTGCGCCGGATTGGTAAACGGCAGGACTTGTGGCGTTGTACTCGCTCGCCATTGAGCACCGCGCGCATTGGGCATAATCTGCGCAAAACTCATTCCGGCAATATGCATCTGCCCTAGCATGGCACCCATCGCCTCGCATTGCGCCTGACTCGGAGCAGTCGTAGATTTTCCGGTAAGGCGACTGACGATACAGGCAGGTTTTTTGTTCAGCACACCCAGAAACTGATTGTGGCGATTCGCCATCGGTGCAGGGCACGGGATGCCGTGGCGTGACAGATGTGCCATCAGATTCAAATAGAACGGCAGCTCATCCGCACTCAGTTTTTCAAACAAGGTGAGTACAAAACGTCCATTACGGGTGGTCACAAAATAGTTGGTATTTTCGATACCTGATGCGATACCCTGTAATTCCAGCAAATCTCCCAGAGAATAATCCCGAAGCCAGCCTGTCAACTCATCTTCAGAAACGGTAGTAAAGACTGACATGTGTTAGAACTTATGAATAATCCATTGCGGCGGGCGAAATCCCGAATCGAGACTTTCCTGCCGGGCAAATTTACCGTCTCCCCGGTCATCTATCAGATAGTAAGGAGGGCCTACACGGGGTGTGACCTTGATCATATACAGCCGGCCGCCCGAGCGATACTCCTCAATGGTCAGTTCGGTTTGTTTGACGATGGTCACGTCAGGCTCATCAGCCGTGTCCGGAGCCAGGAGAGGCGGTGGATCCAAGGGCGCTAGATTGGCCGGCTGCGGTTGAGCCGCGAACGCTGGAAAAGCAAATCCTGCGAGAATCAATAATGACAAGTAGCGCATGTTAGCAGCCTGTAATGAAGTGGGGTTTTTGCATTTTAGCGCATTTATCAGGCGGCAAGCTCATCATTTGTCGCTTGCGATGAAATCGACTGGCAAGGATGAAGCAAGCCCTGTCGGATAAGCACTATTTTAAACTGGTGTGCCTGAATATCAAGCACAAGACCAACCATTTGGTATCGCAGCTATACTTTAGGATTGAAAGATAGTCTGATCGATTTGAGTTAATAACCATAAGCGTCCGGCTGACTCACCTGTTCGAGTTAGTCAATCTATGCTGTTAGTTTGATTGGCAGAAGTTCGTCGATGCGGCGCATGGTCCAGACGGGAAGTTTTTCCAGCGTATCTTTTAGCCAGGCAGATGGTTCGATGCCGTTGAGTTTTGCGGTGGCGAACAGACTTTGAATGGCGGCGGCCCGTTTTCCGGCACGTTCGCTGCCCGCAAACAACCAATTTTTCTTCCCAATGGCGATCGGGCGAATCGCATTTTCCACCGGGTTATTGTCGATGGGTAGATTGCCGGTTTGCGCATAGCGAATCA
>Ga0316225_1000435_pt1 | contig 52855 bp, 39 predicted proteins | sample TBH18015metaG_FD_206010 | JGI IMG/M metagenome (GOLD analysis project Ga0316225, IMG submission 206010) | Freshwater microbial communities from Trout Bog Lake, Wisconsin, USA - TBH18015 | ecosystem: Environmental > Aquatic > Freshwater > Lake > Hypolimnion/Profundal zone | place: USA: Wisconsin... | reverse complement strand
AAAGATCTGCCGTATCAGACTCCGTGGCACAGCTAAAGTTCCCAGAAAATATCCGGGATTACCCACATGGACCTCAGCTGACGAACTCCATAGGCCATTCTGCGTGGCATAGCGGATTATGCGTGAGAAATACACAACTATTTGAGGGCTAGCAGCACCAGGATATCTACGATATTGATGGCACATTGACCATCTTGGAAGGGCATGATTTATAAATAATGGATGGCGAGCCATATTGTAGGCCCGGTAGGGCTGCTCCAGTCGACGCGATGTCGCTGGTGGGCGGGGATGTTTACGAAGGAACCGGGTATCAGATCCAAAACATCTTGCCCCTCGAAACGCAGCCGTGCCGCGCCCTGGATCAGGAGTACCCATTCGTTTTCCGGCTGGTCATACCAGAACCCATCCGGCGAAACGTGCCCCTGTGAGACGATCTTCTCAATGCGCACATGGCCGGCGCTCAGCAGCGTCTTGAATATTTCGTTGGGAACCGCGGCAGCAATGTCCGCAAGGAGATTTTCGGGTTGCCTGCCCATGCCTCGGCAATCAGTTCCCCAGGTCCATCTTGACCACGCCGCGCTGGCGTTTAACGGCGATGATGCGCTGCTGCAGGCGTTCGAAGACTTGTCCGGCATTGGGAATGCTGCGCAGCGTCAGGTTGGGCACCTTGGGATTGTGGGAGTAAATGCGAATGCTGCCGACGTTGAGAAGCCGGTCGAGCATCGATTGATGAAATTCCGGCTCCTCGACATGCCATAACTCGATGGTGTCAATCGTTTTGGAAAGAATCCCGCGGGTGACGTTGATGCGGTAATTGGTGATCTTGTAACTTACGCTCTTGACGCTCAACATCGGTACGAAAAACAAGGCCACGCCGATGAGGGCCGGGATCAGATACGCCAGAACCGGGAGGTGTCTATTCTTGATAACCAGCTCCAGACAGATGGGGGCGGCGATTACCACGATGCCAAAGAAACCATAACGCAACACGTTGCCGATCTGGCCGCGCAGTTGCGGCGAGCCCTCGAAATAGGTCTCGTCGGTGTCATCTTCGGCGGGTTTGTGCGGGGCCGGATCTGGTTGTGGGGCTATCGCAGGAGGAACCTGCTTGGGTTCGAATTGCGTCATTGGACACCTTTAATTTAACCTCCAGGCAGCAAGTGAGTACACTTGCTGTCTAAGGGTTATAGGAATCTCAAACCGGCGGCATGGCCAGGCGTGATGGGGCGGCGGCTCCGCCCGGGGCGGTAGGTGGCGTGCCGGCGGCGGCGGCCATCACCGGGCGCTGCAGCGTCTGGGTCACCTTGCGCAACAGGTCCATGAAGTCCACCTGGGCCATATTCAACGCCTTGATCTTGATGTGCGAGATGATCTTGCTCTGGAGTCCTTCCAGTTGCCGGCGTTGGGCATCGGAAACAGGCACGCCGCTCTGTTCCTGCTGGCCCAGGCGTTGGATGGCCTGGTCAAAGTCGCGCATCAGGCGTGTGGCATCGGCATCATCAGAAACGGATTTCTGAGCTTGCTTGTACTTGTCAACCGCGGGGTGTTGGGCAACAAGCTGGCCAAGTTTTCCGGCGGCGTCCATAATCTGTTGCATGTCTGCGGGCATATCGCTCCTTGATGTAAGCACACTATAATGCCCGAGTGCGACGCGAACGGCAAGAGGCGGAGGAAAAGGAAAAAGGTGAAAGGTGCACGTAGGAAATAGAAGTAAACATTAAACGTGAGCGCTGAACGAGGAACAGGTATGGATAGATATCACCGACAGAGACTATTGCCGCAGATTGGCGACGCGGGGCAGGCGCGTCTGTTGGAGGCCAGCGTATTGCTGGTGGGGTGTGGAGCGTTGGGGAGCACCATCGCCGAACAACTGGTCCGCGCGGGAGTGGGGATGCTGATAATTGCCGATCGGGATATCGTCGAGTTGACCAATCTTCAGCGGCAGGTTCTTTTCGACGAGCGCGATGCCGCCGATGGTCTGCCCAAGGCGGTGGCGGCGGCGCGGAGACTGGGGCAGATCAATTCATCAGTAAAGATCGAGGCGCTGGTGACGGATGTGCATGCCGGAAATATCGAACAGATCGCCGGCATGGGCACGAGGCAAGCCATCGGAGTGATGGTGGATGGCACCGATAACGTGCGGACTCGTTATCTGATGAATGATTGTGCCGTAAAACATGCGGTGCCCTGGGTTTATGGCGGATGCGTTGGGGCCGAGGGGAGGATTATGGTGGTGGCGTCTCCTGCCACGCCATGCCTGCGCTGCGTGTTTCCGTTGCCGCCTGATCCGCGGACCCTGGGGACCTGTGATACCGTGGGCGTGTTGGGTCCGGCGGCCAATGCCATCGGGGCCTTGCAGGCCATCGCCGTAATCAAACTGCTGTGCGCGCCCGGGCAAGCGAGCCGGGAGTTGCTGGGCATTGATTTCTGGACGGGGCGATTTACCAATGTTTCCTTGCGCGATGCCAGGCGGGAAGACTGTGTCTGCTGTTCGCAGCGGCGGTTTGAGTTTCTCGATGACCGCCAGGCTGGAGCGTCGGCGGTTCAGTTGTGCGGCTGTGATACCGTGCAGGTGCGGCCGGCGGGCACTGGGGAATTGGATCTGGATGCGGTGGCCAAGCGGTTGGCGGATGCGGGGGTGGTGCGGCGGACGCCGTACTTTGTCCGCTGCGCCCTGTACCAGCCCGGCGGGGTGGTGCTGACGTTGTTTCGTGATCGTCGTCTACTGGTCCAGGGGGGCGCGGATGTAAACCGGGCCAAGTCTTTTTATGCGAGGTTTGTTGGCGAGTGATTGATTTCCTGACGTTGTATTCCTAGCCTTGGCGGTCCCTATGGTTCAAAACAGAGCAACCAATGTTACTTGGAATGAGGGGGCGGTGTCCCGCCCGGACCGCCAGCGTTTGCTTAAACAGAAGGGCGTTGTGGTGTGGATGACGGGCCTTTCCGGCGCCGGCAAGTCGACCATTGCGGCGTTGCTGGAGCGGATGATCCAGGAACGTGGAAAGCTTTCTTACCGGCTGGATGGGGACAATATTCGCATGGGGCTCAATCGCGATCTGGGCTTCAGTCCGGCTGAGCGGGCTGAAAACATCCGCCGTATTGGCGAGGTCGCGCGGCTGTTTGTCGATGCCGGCGTAATCGTGATAGTTAGTTTCATCAGTCCGTATCGTATCGCCAGGGATGCGGTCCGGGCCAGCCTGGGCACCGGCGACTTCATCGAAGCGTACATCCGGGTCTCGGTCCAGGCTGCCGAAAAACGCGATCCCAAAGGTTTGTATAAAAAAGCGAGGGCCGGTCAGATCAAGGAATTTACCGGCATTGATGACGCCTACGAGGCGCCGGCTGCGCCCGAGATCGTGGTGGATACTGAAGCGTGTTCGGCCCTGGAAGGGGCCCAGTTGATCCTTGACTATCTGCAGGGGCATGGCCATCTGGAGGCGTGATCTTACGTGAATAACCAGGATGTAAACTTGTTCGCCGATTTGCATTGTCACTCGACGGCTTCCGATGGCAGCCTTTCGCCTCAGGAAGTCGTACGCCGGGCATCTTCGGCGGGGCTGGCGGGGTTGTCACTGACCGACCACGATACCGTCGCCGGGCAGGAGCCAGCCCGGGCCGAAGCGCAAAGGCTGGGGATCAGGTTCCTGACCGGCATCGAGATCAGCGCCACTTTCCCGCCGCCCGGTACGCTGCACATCCTGGGCTACGGCATCGATCCGGCCAGCGTGGTCTTGCAGAGCCTGACCCGCGGCCTGGTCGAGGCCCGGGACGCGCGCAATCCGCTCATGGTGGCGCGTCTCAATGAACTGGGTGTGGCCATTACCATGAAAGAGGTGGAAGAGGAGGCCGCCGGCAGCGTGGTAGGGCGCGTTCACATGGCCGCCCTACTGGTTCGCAAGGGTTATGTCAGTTCGGTGCAACAGGCCTTTGACAAGTTCCTCGGGCAGGGCGGCTGCGCCTATTTTGACAAGGAACGCCTGGAGCCCAGGCGGGCTCTGGAACTGATCGGTCAGTCTGGCGGGCTGGCGGTCCTAGCTCATCCCAGCCAGTTAGGCGCCGAGAACGATGCCCAGCTAGAACGGATCGTCAAGGATCTGGTGGATATGGGCCTGCGCGGGATAGAAGTCATCCATAGCGATCATGAAGCCGCTCAGGTGGAGAAATACCAGCGTCTGGCCGGTCGCTACGGCCTGCTGAAGACCGGAGGCAGCGATTTTCACGGGAAGAATCTGCCGGGCGTGGAATTAGGAAAGGCCCAAGGTCGGAGGATTCCCTTCCGCTGGATGGAAGAACTTGTCGAGGCCTTGGCGTAGTCCGTGCCGGCAAACTCCCTGCGTTTATCCTACCTGGGCCAATCCCAATCCATCCCCGAACTGGCGCAGCAGCGTTTGCCTCAGGTGTGCGTGCGCCGGGGATTTAAGCTCCGGATCCCCGTCCAGCAATTTCAGCGCATCTTCCCGGGCCTGGTGGAGCATGGCGATTTCCCGGGTAATATCCGCCATCTTGAATTCCGGCAGCCCATGCTGGCGGATGCCGAAAAACTCGCCGGGGCCGCGCAACTGCAGATCCATCTCGGCGATCTCGAAGCCGTTGCTGGTGCGCATCATCGCCTGCAGGCGCTGCTCGGCCGATTCGGTGGGGGGGTCGGAAATCAACAGGCACCAGGACGCCTCGCTCCCCCGCCCCACCCGCCCGCGCAACTGGTGAAGCTGCGAAAGGCCAAAGCGGTCGGCGTTGTCGATCAACATCACCGTCGCATTGGGCACATCGATGCCCACCTCGATCACCGTTGTGGCCACCAGCACGTTGGTGGCCCCGTTCCGAAATGCCGCCATCACCGCCTGTTTGGGGCCGGTTTCCATCTGTCCGTGCAGCATCGCCAGCGTCAGCCCGTTTAACGGCCCTTTGGAGAGCCGGTCAAACTCGCGCTTTACGGACTTGCCGGCACCGGCTCTGTCGTCATCGATTTGGGGCAGCACGATGTAGGCCTGGCGTCCGGCACGCACCTGCTGGCGGATGAAGTCATAAGCCAGACCGGCCTGGTCGGCGCGATACCACTGGGTCTTGATCGGTTGCCGGCCCGGCGGCAGGCGGTCGATCACGCTCACATCGAAATCCGCGAAATAGGACAGGGCCAGGGTGCGGGGTATGGGGGTCGCGGTCATGACCAGGTAGTGCGGCGAATATCCCTTGCCGCGCAGAACCGCCCGCTGCATGACTCCCAGTTTGTGCTGTTCATCCACCACCACCAGGCCCAGGTTGGCGAATTCAATACCTTTCTGGATCAGTGCCTGCGTGCCGATGGCGATGTGGACCTCGCCTTCGGCCAGTTTTCGGGCCAGTTCGCCGTGGTCGCCCCGGCGGGTGCGGCTGGTAAAAAGTTCGATCTTCACGCCCGAATCGCGCAGCAGATTGGAAATGGTCAGGAAATGCTGCTCGGCCAGCACCTCGGTAGGGGCCAGCAGGGCCGATTGCAGTTTATTGGCGACTCCGGCCAGCATCGCATAGAGGGCCACGATGGTCTTGCCGCTGCCCACATCCCCCTGCAACAGCCGATTCATGGGGCGTCCGCTTCCCAGGTCCCTGAGGATCTCGTAAACAGTCTTTTGTTGGGCATCGGTCATCTGGAATGGGAAGCGGGCGCGGATACGCTGGTCGAGCAGGCGGTCGATGCGGAAAAGCGGGGCGCTCAGCCGCCCCTGGCGCAGGCGTTTGCCGATGCCCAGGCCAAGTTGCATGAGCATAAGTTCATCGTATACGATCCGCCGCCGGGCGTTGCCGGCTTCCTCTGGCGACGCCGGTCGATGGATCATGCGGTAGGCGTCGGTCCGGCCCACCAACTGGCGCCTGGCCGGCAGATCGGGATCGAACCATTCGGGCAGTTGCGCCACGGCGGCATCGAGGTTTTCGTCGATTATGCGTCCGATGGTTTCGCTGGGAAGGCGGGCCGTTGCCGGGTATACCGGCCGAAATTTCGCCTCCTCGATGGCTGCGGTCGAGGCGTCGATGACCTCCCATTTCGGATTGGCCATCTGGGGGATGCCGCGGAAGAAGCGCACGGTTCCCTGCACGCGCAACACCTGTCCCGGATGGATCTTGCCGCGCAGGTAAGCGCCGTTGAAGAAAACCAGGGCCAGCCGTTGAACGCCATCTTCCAGAGTGGCCTCGAAGCGTGGCCGGGGCCGCGCGGCGATGTAATCGACCGCCGCCACCGTGCCGCGGGCAAGCTGCAGCGGCCCGGACTTGATCTGGCTGATGGGGCGCTCGGCTGACTCATATTGGTAGTTGCGTGGAAAGTATTCCAGCAGGTCGGCGACGGTCGCGACTCCAAGTGCCCGCAGTTGCCTGGCCCGAACCGTCCCTATTCCATGGAGCGATTCTACCTGCGATTGCAGATGAGGCGGAGGATGGCTGGATGACGGGGAAGGAGCCATGAGAGATACATTCTAAACGCTGAACGCCGCACGCTATCGGGACCACACTAAAGATACTGCGCGCTACCTGACCAGCGTGCCGGGAAAGATCTGGCAGACGCCGATCAGCGAACGGGAGCAGTTCCTGCCGGAGCAGTGGCAGACGATTTCTGCGATTCAATAATAGCACCGCATTCATCAAGCCTGAAGTTCCCGTAGCCGCGCCTCGAAATCCTGCTGCCCTACAGGCGATGCCCTTCACAGGCATTTCAGCTTTCGTCAACTTTTTTCGAAACGTTCCATTCCCTGCACCGTTCCATTCCCCTTCGGGCCTGAATCAATCGCACCTGTCCCTAATGGCGGTGAAATACCCGCTAAATCATTGTCTATGAATACCTTATAAGAGCAGTCATCACGTGTCTTCGCCCGAAAGACGCGATTCGTCATATCACCAGCGGGGTTGGCCACCGTGATCGAGACACAGAACTCGTGGATGCCGATTCTCTTAACCATTGCAGCTATGATGTTACGGTCTATTTCACCGCCATTAGCACCTGCCCCGTTATCCGGCCTCCAGCTTGTTGTCAGCGTGCGCCATCAATTAGACCTGTCCTCTTTTCCGCCTTGGACCCTTGCCTCTGGGACGCAGACGGTTGGCCTTCACGAATGCTGGGACCTGTTGGGGGCTTCGGGCCAGCTTGCCGGTCAGTTCGGCCACACGCTTCCGCAACACTTTATTCTCATCACGAAGCGCCAGGTTCTGGTCCTCCAGAACCGCGATCCTCTGATCCGCCTTGTACATTGTTGGGCGCGCAACGCGCAATTCCCCTTCAAGGTTATAGGCCTGGGACCGGTAGAATTGCATCTGGCCCATGACCTCGTCGTAACGCTTGGCTAGCTGGTCATATTCGATAGTTCTACCTCGCTGCGCACTTTATCGTATCTACAGCAAGGTTCTCTGTTCAAAATCGTCCCGCGGACGGTAAACAGTTACACTGTCCCGAACTTCTCCTGCAAACTCAAGCCGTGGCGACGGCCAGAATGAACGGAAACAGCGTAAGGCAAAGCAACGATGGGTCAATGGGCGTCTGTGAAGTTAAGCAACCTATCCATGGCCCACCTCCAAACAGGGTTAGAAAATGGTCGGCGCCGCCGACTTTGCCACGCTATTAGATTATCGCCAGGAAAATTGGACACACCGATGAATACCGTCCACCCTCGACCCCCGCCTTCTATACTTCGCTCCAGCCTGCCTGGCCGATGAGTTTCACAAACCGGCAGGGGCACAGATCGGTGACCTGCAACTCTTGGCCGCAACGCTTGACTACCACCAATTCCTGCTCATTTATCGGTCCGGTGGGAAGCACCGCGATGCCGCCGTCCTGCAACTGGCTGAGCAGCAATGTCCTGGGTAGGTCTGGGGCCCCGGCGGTGATGATGATGCGGTCGAACGGCGCCGCCTGCGGCCAGCCCAGCGTGCCGTCGCCGTGGCGGAAATGGGCGTTGCGCACGTTCATTTCCATCAGTCGTTCCCAGGCGTCATCCAGCAGTGGTTTGATGCGTTCGATGCTATATACCACGTCCGCCAGATGTGCCAGGATGGCCGTCTGGTAGCCGCTGCCGGTGCCGATCTCCAGCACCCGGCAATTCTGATTAACATCCAGGCTAGCCGTCATCAACGCCACGATGTACGGTTGGCTGATGGTTTGTCCATGCCCGATGGAAGCGGCCCGATCCTCGAAGGCCACTTCCTTGTCCTCGCCTGGGAAAAATCTGTCGCGGGGCACGCGGCGCATGGCATCCAGAACCCGCGCATCGGTGATGCCGCGCTCGACGATCTGCCGCTGAATCATCATTTCCAGTTGGTTCTTGTGCAGTGCCTGCATGGTTCGCCCTGTCCAGTCTCGGCCTGAAAACCCAAGGGCCGGACGCGGCCCTTGGGCTTTAAGACAGAGACTGGCGTAATCATCGCCGGTCCACGGCTATCGTCAAGCGCGTCCGCAGCCATTGCGGTCGTCTATAACGGACACCGTTGATACGACCGGAGGCCCCACCGGTTCATTTATGCATTTTAGCGATGGCGCCAGTCCCTTGCCAACTTCGTACCGCTCCGCGATCATGTCGTTCGTGGCCAAAAAAGCCAAACTGAGTCTGCAAAAGGCGCCTCTCGAGGTCTTCGTCATTATATTCCCGTCGCTGGCCATCATTGGCGGGGGGGGGCTGGCAGGCGTGCGCCAATCCCGAGGCCTCTCCGCTGCGTTGGGCCAATTCCTAGCCTTCGCTTTGCATGTGGCCAGGCACGATGCTCTGATCAACGCGGCCTTTATGGCGATGCTGGGTTGCGCCATGGTGGCTCTGGTTGGGGCCGTGATCGTCGCCGCCGACCATGGAGCGAAGGCCACGGCGGAACTCAAGCCGCGGGCCGGCATAATCCTGGGACAGGGGGCGCTTATTTTCGCGACGATCTTTCTGCTAGCCCTGGCGGTTTCTTGTGCGGCGCAGGCGTTGGATGCCTGGTCCTCGCGTGCGCGCGTCATGGACCTCAGCGCCCGCTTCATGAACCTGGACAAGCGTATCTTTGGCGTCTATCCGGGTTTCTACCTGCAAAAGCACGCCAGCGGCTTTTGTGACTGGCTTTTGGTCCGATCCTACCGAGGCCTGTGGATGCTGTACATGGCGATCTTTGTTGCCCTGTTCTTTCTGCGGCCGCAGGCTTTCCGCAAGTTTCTGGTGGCCATGTGGCTGGCGTTTTTGATCGGCCTGGTATTTTGGTGTGTGCTGCCGGCCACTTCGCCATGGGGGATGTATGTCAGGAATATCTTTGCCATCCGTGTTCCTTCCGCTATTGCCGCCGAGGTATCCGCTCTGGCGCCTACTCCACGGACATTGGCTATGAATCAACGGCTCGATTCCATGCTCATACGTCCTGACAACAGCTTGGTGGACGTCACCAACTTCCCCAGCATGCACGTGGCCTGGGGCTTGATCGTAACTTGGTTTTTTATCGCCGAGTTTCCCTGGTCGGCGCTGCCGCTGGTTCCCTGGCTGTTGGGCGAGATCTGCGCCACCGTATATCTTCTCCGCCATTTTGCGATCGACACACTCTTCGGCATCGTCGTCGGCATTGTCGCCATCATGGCCGCGCGGCGGCTTTTCAAGATGGAATCGCGCCAGTATCCCGGCGGGCGTTTCGTGGAGTTCTTCGCGGTTTGGCGGCAAGCCGTCGCGGGAATTTTTCTGGGCTGAACGCTCGCATTGCTGAGGGCGATAGCCCCTTATTACAGGAGGAGTTCAGCGGGGATCAAGTCTGGTCCCCTTTTCCTCGCCGCGCCGTCGCCTCCGCAGTATACTTGCGTTCTATGGAACCGATCACGCCAGCTTTCAATCTCGGCCTTCAGCCTTCAGGCTTCAGCGCTCGGTCGCTCCCGGCGGCAATGTCGGCCTTTTCCCTTTTCCCTTTCACCTTTCACCTTTTCTCTCTCCTCCTCTTACTCTGTTTTTTCCCCGGCTGCGGCAGGCACGATTCCGCCAGGCACGCCGCCGGCGTTTCCGCCGCCACTCGCCCAGCGATAGCCATCACCCCGGGCAAAATCCGCCCGCCGTTGCCCTATCGCATCGTCTCTTTCCATCGCGGCCGCGCCGACAAAGAGCTAATCCGCCTGGCCCATGACCTGGGCTTCAACGGCGTGCAGTTCCAGATCGAATGGTCCACCGTCTCGGGAGTCAAGGAATTCGCCCGCCGTGATGCCGAAGAACACCTGGTTGATTACTGCCATTCCCTGGGCATGCAGGTAACCCTGTGGGTCCACGAACTCAATGAGATCCCCCGGGAATGGATGCCGGAATACCTCGGTCCGGTGGATGCCGGCAATGACAAGCTATTTGCGCTTTTGGATGACCGCTACGAATGGATGCTCCGCGATGCCGTTCCCAACGTCGATGGGTTGGTCCTCACCGTGGTCGAGACCGAGATCCGCGCCACCGACACTGACTTCCTGGCCAAACTCGTGGCCCTGCTTCGGCAGAAGACCGACAAGTACCGCAAGTCGCTCATTTTCCGCACCTTCGTCTGGTATCCCGATGAGCTGCAAAGCACCATGGCGGCGATCGACAAGTTTCCCGCCGATCAGCTGGTCATGAGCAAGTGTACTCCCCAGGACTGGAATACGCGGGGGATCTCCGCCGCCGAGATCGGCCATGTCGGCTCGCGTCCCCAGATCATCGAATACGACGTGGCCGGCGAATATTTCCTCCGCAACACCGTAGCCAACTGCATGCCCGAACTCCTCAAGAAGCATTTCGATTACGGCATCCAGAACAACGTCAGCGGCATTTGCGTCCGCGTGGATCGCGATGACGCCAGCGTCCTCAACCAGCCCTCCGAGGTCAATCTGTGGACCCTGGGTATGCTGGCGACTGGAGCCAGCGACAATCTGGATGAGATCTGGAACGCCTGGGCCGCCAACCGCTACGGCCCGTCCGCCGCCTCCGGCGTGATCACCGCCCTCAAGCCCACCGGTGGGGTCGTTTCCGAAATGCTCAGCGTCGGTCCCTTCTCCTTCAGTGATCCACGCTGGCCGCTGCCACTGGCCGATGAAGACGTTTTCGGCGACCTCTGGCAGAACTGGTGGTGGGACAAGAGCTACCTTCCCGCTCGCGACGCCGCCGAAGATGGCGACCCGGCCTTCACCGCCCAGGTAGCCGCGGATAAGGCCGCAGCCAGGCTTCAGGCCGACCGCTGTCTGTGGAACCTCGAATTGGTCAAGGACAAGTTGTCTCCCGAGGACTACCAGATTCTCAAGACCAGGCTCCTGTCCAACCAGGTGCAACTGGCGTTTCGTTCGGCCATGATCATGGCCACTCTGCATTACCGCCGACTGGCCTCCGCCCCGGACCAAGGCGCCCGCGATGCCGCCAACGAGGCCATGCGCCAGGATCTGGAGCAACTGCGCCAGGTTATTCGCCCCCAGTATCCTCCCGCCCAGGAGCTCAAGTACCTCGGCACGACCTTCGCGGTGGGCTCCCCCGATATTCCCCGCGAATGGCTCTATAAATGGGCCTACAAGATGGACCAACTCCGCCAGGGCCAGGATCCCCGGGCTGGAAGGTGGACCAAACGCTGGTATAAGTAGAAGCGCCAGGTGGTGAACAAGTAGTGCGCGTACGCCCACCATACAAGACAGCAAGCGTTTGACTACATGGCTCTTTTTCGTTTTGCCCCGCCCCCGTGTCCGTCGACTACCGACCTCCAATCCTCGAATCTCGCCACTGGCGTCGTTGCAAAGCAGAGAGGTAATCCGTACATTACGCGGCCTTAGTTGGCTTCACGAATCTCACAATTAGGTAGAAAGGAAAGCTCTCATGCCTCTGATGACCACCAAACCGATGTTCGACCTGGCTTATGACGGCGGATTTGCGATCGGCGCGTTCAATGTCAACAATATGGAACTTGCCCAGGCGATCATCGAGGCCTGCGCCAAGGAGCAAAGTCCGCTGATCCTCCAGATCAGCAAAGGCGCTCGCAAGTATGCCAATATCCGGTATTTGAAGCACATCATCGACGCCGCCGTCGAGGATCACCCGGAACTGCCCATCGCCATTCATTGCGACCACGGCGACACCCTGGACCTCATCCAACAGTGTATCAAGGACGGCTATACCAGCGTCATGATCGATGGCAGCCATCATCCCTACGAACAGAACGTCAAGGAGACTGCCGACGTCGTCAAGGCGGCCCATGCGGCGGGCGTGGTGGTTGAGGCCGAACTGGGCCAACTGGGTGGTATCGAAGAGCATGTTGTCGGCTTGAGCGCTGCCGACTACGAGAAAAATCTGGCCAAGTTCCTCACTGACCCGGTGCAGGCCGCTGATTTTGCCAAGCGCACGGGTATCGACAGCCTGGCGGTGGCCATCGGCACCAGCCACGGCGCCTATAAATTCAGTAAAGAATCCAAGTTGGCTTTCGACGTGGTCGAAAAGATCATGAAGACCTGCCCGGGGTTGCCGTTGGTGATGCATGGATCGAGCAGCGTACCGCAGGAGTTCATTGACCTGGTGAACAAGTATGGCGGCAAGATGCCCAACGCCAAGGGCGTTCCCGAAGAACAGATCCACATGGCCGTCACCAAGTACGGCGTGTGCAAGGTTAATATTGACACGGACTTGCGTCTGGCGATGACGGCGAAGATACGCGAGGTCTTCGCGACCAAGCCAGCGGAGTTCGATCCGCGCAATTACCTTGGGCCAGCCCGCGAAGCGATCACCAGCATGGTGCAGCGAAAACTGCATGTGCTGAACAGCGCCGGCAAGATGGAAGCGGTAAACAAGCGATGGGAACAGCTCGGGAGGCCACTGCCAACGTTCTACAAAAAATGATCGTTGGTAGGTGCGGCGTCGCCCGCCGCACTACTACCTAGTAATAGTTGGCCAGGTAATTCTTCGTGTGCTGCTTGTAGTCCCGTGTGCCCTCGGGTTCCTGTGCTCGTGGGGATGATGGGGGCGAGGGGCGAAGGAGGACGTGGCGCGGCATGTGGATGTAAGCAGCGCTTGTAGGCGAACGCTGGTCCGAAGATGGCTGAGAGGTGATGCACCATGGCTGCGTGCGCACTGATAACCGGCGCATCGTACGGTATCGGCTACGAACTGGCGCGTATATTTGCCCGCCAGAAGTACGATCTCATACTTACTGCGCGCAGCCGGGGGCGACTGGAGGAGGTCGCTGTCGAATGCCGCGTCTCGGGCGGGAAGGTTGAGGTCATCGAGAAGGATATGTCGTTGGCTACGGCGCCTGGGGAACTCTTTGATGAAGTCTCACGTCTGCATCGCCCGGTGGATGTATTAGTCAATAATGCCGGGTTTGGGTCGCTGGGGCGGTTTGTGGACAGCGACCTGCCCACGCAACTGGGGATGCTCCAGGTGAACATCGTGGCCCTGACCAACCTGACGCGGCTCTTTCTTCCGCAGATGGTGTTGCGCAAGGCGGGCAAGATATTAAACGTGGCGTCGATGGCAGCATATCAGCCGGGGCCGCTGATGGCGGTCTATTTTGCAAGCAAAGCCTATGTCCTGTCGTTTTCCGAGGCATTGGACAGCGAACTGGCAGGAAGCGGCGTGCGCGTGACCGCACTGTGTCCGGGTCCAACGGCCACCGAGTTTCAGAAGCGTGCCAGGGCGGAGGGAGCGAGGCTGTTTAAGGATAACGTCTCGATGAGCGCTATCGCGGTGGCCGAGGCTGGGTTTGCGGGGCTAATAAAGGGCCGCCGGGTGGTTATCCCGGGGGTGCGGAATCGATTACTGGGGATCGCCGCCAGATACGCGCCGCGCCGATTAGCCACGGCAGTCGCCAAGCGGTTAAATACCGCAGGCCGGTAGCGTAGCGCATGGGTCTGGATTTTTGTGCGGCGTTATCTCGGCGATACGGCTCGGGGTTCCGGGTCGTAGGAAATTTGCACCAGGTGGCTCTTGTTGGCCAGGGACATTCTAGCCGCTTCCACAACCAACTCGTTGATATAACTGTTGGCGGGAGTGGCCAGCAAGCCGCGTTGGTCGATTTCGGTCAGGACCGCCTGACGCCGCTTCAGGGCCTCGGGACCGCCATTCATGGGTCCGGCGTTGCCTACCTGCACGGCGGCTTGCACGGCGGCTTCGATCGAATCGTAGCCGTAACCGACGGGGCGCAGACCTGGACCATTCCAGGGCACGAGGCGGAAATAATCGGGATTAACATAACGGAAGGGGGCGCCGCTCTGGCGATCGACATAGGCGTGCTCCACTCCGCGGAATTGGTCGTTGTGCTTGATGACGGCCCCGACTCCTTCGCCTTCGCAGAACAGGCTCATGCCCTGGTCGTTGCTGCCAGCGCCGTCATCGGGATAGCCGAGGCCGTTCACCACGTTCAGGACCGCGCCGTTTTCCCATATCACTTGGCCGCAGCTCCACAGATACGCGTCCTTGCCATTGGGGAACTTGCCTTCCACGCCATAGACGGAAACGCCGGTGGGGCGCAGGCCGGTTATGAAGTAGACCAAGTCCACGTAATGACAGCCTACATAGGTAAACGGGTCGGCTCGGTCTTTGAGGAACCAGTTCTGGAAGTTGGAGTTGCGGTAGTAATAGGGCTCGACCAAGCTGGCCTGGCCCACTTTGAATTGGCCGAACCGCCCGGCCCGATATTGCCCGCGGGCTTCGAGTGCCCGGCGGTCATAACGCTTGTGGTACTCCACAAATACGCCCAGGCCACGTTTGCGGGCTTCATCCTCGACGGTCTTGGCGTGGGCCATGGACTGCACCAGCGGCTTGACGCACAACACGTGTTGGTTGTGCTGCAGGGCCCACATGTTGATCTCAAAATGCAGGTGATCGGGCACCGCCGTAACCACAAGCTGTCCGGGTTCCATGGCCGCGACGACCTGGCGGTAGCGCTGTCCATCGCGTTGCGATGGGTCAGTGTCCAGGGGCGGATGGGCTTCGAATGCCTGGCCGGGAAACGCCGTCGTGTAGCGGGGCGTGACCAAGGCATTGAGTTCCGCGGAACTGAGGGCGCAGACCGCCAGTCGTCCAACGACGCCCTGGCGCTGCAAGTGATACAACGTCGGCAGGATTTGATCGTGGGTGATCATTCCTCCACCGACCACGGTTACGTCTAGGGATGGCATGGTTTCTGGACTCCGTTACCTCTTGAGCACACAAGCGAACGCCTCTTCCACCACTTCCAGGGCTTCCTTGGCGGCGCCTCGGGTAATGCACAGGGGCGGCGCCAGCTTGACGCTGGCTCCCCCGAAACCGACCGGGGCGAAGAGCATGACGCCGCGGCGGACGCATTCGCCGACCACTTCCCAGGCCAGGCGGGGGTTGGCCTCACTGGCGCCGGGTTTGACGCAGTGCAGACTGGCCACCAGGCCCTTGCCATGATGGGCCAGGATCACATCCTTGAAACGCTCGCGGATCTTGGCGCAGCTCTTCTGGAACATGACGCCAATTTTGGCGGCGTTTTCGACCAGGCCCTTGTCTTGGATGACCTTCAGGCTGGCCAGGGCGGCGGCGCAGCAAATGGCGTTGCCGGAGTGCGTGCTGGTCATGCTGCCGGGCGGGAAGAGGTCCATGAGTTGCGTCTTGCCGATCACCGCCGACAAAGGCAGCGATCCACTGACGCCCTTGCCGCAGGCGATCAGGTCGGGAACAACATCATAGTGCTCGAAGCCCCAGAACTTGCCGGTACGGCCAAAGCCGGCCTGAACCTCATCGAGAACCAGAACGGCGCCGTACTTGTCGCACCACTGGCGGAGTTGCTGTATGTATTGGGGCGGAGCGAAGCTGGAATTTCCACCCTGGTAGGTTTCGCTGACCACGCCGCAGACGCGTTCGGGGGCCACTCCCTGGGCGCTGAGGACACGCTCGAAGGCCGCGAAGTCATTGTCTTCCGGCTGGCAGCGCACGCCGCCATCGGGGAAGGGGACCTGAACGAAGTGCGAGTCGGGATAGCCGATCCATTCTTTGAGGCTGGGAATGCCGCCGACAAGCTGGGAGCCCATGGTTCGGCCGTGGAAGCTATTGGTGAAGCTAACCATGACCGCGTCCTTAACGCCGCGCCGCCGGGCGTTTTCGCGGCAGAGCTTGACGCAAAGTTCGTTGGCTTCGCTGCCCGTGGAAAGCAGCATTACCTTGAAATCCTTGGATGGGGCCACATCACGCAGGGCCGTGGCCAGTTCGGCGCGGTAAGCATGGGGGAAGCAGTAGGTGGTCAGCAAGGGCTTCTTGACGGCGGCGGTAATGGCCTTGATGACTTCCCTGGGCCCGTGGCCGGCATTGGTGATCAGCACGCCCGAGGAAAAATCGATCCACTTATTGCCCCAGGCATCGTAGACACTGGAGCCTTGGGCGCGGTCCCAGATGATAGGTGGCTGGCCTTCCATGCAGGCCGGTTCCACGGAGCGAAGTTGTTCGAGCATGGGAACGCTTTGCGGAGCGGGAATCGCCGTGCAGATAACGCGGTTCTTAGTCTGTACCGGCGGTGTGTTAACCGGCGTGATCGGATATGCATCACCCATAATATATAAAACCTCTAAAAAAATTACCTGTCGGGACAAGTATCGCAGCCACAATGATTTACATCGTTGTGGCCTGCGAGGCCATCGGGGCGGGTCTTGTCGTTAGGCGACAACGTACAACCATCGGCCGTCAGCCGTCGGCCATTGCCGCAGACCCATCGCCTTAGTTCCGAAAGCGTATTTTCTACTCAGAGTGGGCGATGGCGTCAAGATGGATGCCCACTTGTGGCGTTTTTGAGCGAATATCCCAATGGAGAAACAAAGGCACAGAGGAAGAGAAGAGGTAGCCACAGATGAACACGGATGGTCACAGATAGCGGTGTTCAGTGAGAGCGAGGGCGGAGGGGATCAAAATATGTGTGCTCCTGTTAGGATATCGCAGGAATACAAGTTTTGGCGGTTGGGCTAAACTGCTATCGCCGTGGCGTGCGAGGGATGGTCTTGTGGGGAGGGTGAGACAACCGCGATCGCCCCTACGGCGGACCAACTTGGCAACGTGCCTCGGCCGTGCGTATCGATCCTCTGCCAAACTTGCGCGACCCAGGCCGGCCCAAGAAGGAAAAATCATAACAACGGATCGCGACACCGCGACACCGCGAACTGGCTCTTGAAACACGCCACGTGATTGGTATATCGTTAACCGGTAACTGGAGTTTGAATATATGCCACATGAATACGATCGCGCCGGTTTACTATACGCGGCACTGCTAACCGCGGTGTTGTGTGGGCCTTCACTTTGCCGCGCTCAAGAAGGCATCAATACGGCAGACCGCGACAAGGTCAACCTGCGCCGAACGGTGACGGTCGAGGTCGTTGAACGCACCAAGGGAGCGGTGGTCAATGTTTCCACGACCAAACTTATAAACCGCCGTCTATCGCCATTTGGAGCGGACCCGTTTTGGCAGCAGTTCGACTTCGGCGATGTGCAGCGCATTCCCGCCAACTCGCTGGGCAGCGGGATTATTATCCATAAAGATGGCTACGTCGTCACCAACAATCACGTCATCGACCGCGCCAGGCAGATCACTGTCGAGCTTGTCGATGGCCGTAAACTCCCGGCCGCTCTGATCAGCGCCGATGCCGACGCCGACCTGGCAGTGTTGAAGATCGCCGACGACAAGCCATTGCCAACCATTGAATTAGGAGATTCCAGCGATCTCATGATCGGCGAGCCGGTTATCGCCGTGGGGAATCCGCTGGGATACAGTCACAGTGTCAGCACAGGCATAGTGTCAGCCCTGCACCGAGATTTGAAGGATGCCCACGACAAGGTGATGCTGGCCGATCTGATTCAAACCGACGCGGCGATCAACCCCGGCAACTCCGGCGGACCGTTGCAGAATGCCTATGGGCAGGTCATCGGCATAAATACCGCTATTCGCAGCGATGCCCAGAACATCGGGTTTTCCATACCCATCAATCGCCTGCTGAATCTGATACCCGAGCTGATGAATCCCGCCCAGGCAATCAAGGTGGATGTGCCCTTGCGTCTTGCGGAACATCGCATCCTCAACCCGCCGGCGACGATTGAGTGCCAAGTGGAAACCATGGAGAAACCGGCGGGCGCAGATCAGAAGAATCAGCCGCCGGGACGCATAATCAAGAGCATCAACGGCGAACATCCGGCCAATCTGGTCGATGCGTATGCCATCCTGCTGCGTGCCAAGGCGGGTCAGACGATGGAAGTTGTGTTCCAGGACAACAAGAGAGAAAAAATCGTTCCCCAGGCCGTGGCGCCGCCGGATGCGATAGTTCAGGCAAAGAAGCGGCTGGGGCTGACTATCGAGCCGCTGACCCCCATGCTGGCCGAAAAGTACCGTCTGACGGCGGAGGATGGGATGTTCGTCAGCGCCGTGGACCGCGATGGCGTCGGCGCCAAGGCCGGGCTTCAGGCCGGGGACATCATCGTGCAGCTTGGACGATATCGCGTATCATCGCTGTCCGATTTCGCCGCCCTGCTGCAGCATTTGCCCGACAAAGGCCATGTTCGCATGGGCGTCATTCGCGGCGAGCAGGTTGGAGTTGGTACTTTGGATCTGCAATGAGCGTCCGCGACCAATGCGTGTGATGATGCCGCAGATGCGTCTCGGCCAGCCGCCCAAGGAAGCGCGAAGAGTGTGACTCATACCCGACGTGCCCGACCCTCACATTCACCAACTCGACTACTCCTCTGAGCCGCTGCCTTGGCATAAGCGGAAGAGGGTGCATCTGGGACTTGTGATCGGCGCAGTGTTGGTCCTGCTGCTGTGGGCATGGTGGCGGGGTTCAGCGATGTGGCATGAAATGCAGGTTGCTTACTGGAAGCGGCAGTGCATGAACTACACGGCACCACCAACTCAGGTGGTGTACGAGGGAGACCCGGCTAAATCGGCAGAGTTTTTACATAAGATGCGCAGTGGGTTCATCGGCTTGAGCATCGTCGTGGTAGGACTGGACCTGCTGCGGTGGGGTTGGAAAGCACCGTCCTTACCACGCCATTATACATTCGGTGGAAAAATTGGGCACACCGGCGCCTGATCGCCTGGTCTGCCGGCATTGCAACTGGCAAATTATCAACCGACCTTTACAATGCGCCGGCATGCGAATACTGCACGTCACCGACACTTTTCTGCCGAATATAGGCGGAGCGGAGATCGCGATCGATAAGCTGGCGCATTCCATGACGGACTTGGGCGCGGAGTGTACGGTGCTGGCGCCGCGGCCGACGCAGGGAGAAGGGGAAATCTCGGTTTCTTATCAAGTGAGGCGGTTGCGAAGGGTGCGTTCTTCACTTGTTTGGCCATGGTGGATGCGCCGGCGGATAGGCGTGCTGGACCGGGAACAGAGGCCTTTCGACATGGTCATTGGACACCACGCTTTTCCCTGCGGCTATGCCGTGGTAAAGTATGCGGCGTCGATCGGCCGCCGGGCCATCATCCACGTGCGTGGCGGGGATATATACCACGGGTCGCGCTGGCGTAAGAAACCCGGCGTGTGGCGCAAACTGCGCTGGGCACTGGCCAATGCCGGCGCCGTAGTCTGCCTGTCAGCGGCCATGGAAGAACTGGTGCGCGAAATACTCGGAACGGATACTCCGGCCCGGGAGAAAGCCCGCCTGGTCTGCATCCCCAATGGCGTGGATGTCGAAGGGTTGGGCGCCGATGCATCGGCATCCCGGTTTGCCGCCGATGCCCGCCTGCGAGGGCCCTTCATCCTGGGGTTGGGACGGGCGATACGAAGGAAAGGGTTTCACTTGCTGATTGACGCCTATGGCCGCCTGCCAGTGAGCGTGAAGGAACGATGGGCGCTGGTGATCGCCGGGGACGGCCGCGACCTGCAGGAGCTGAAGGACCAGGCGGTGGCGGTAGCGCCGGGGGTGATCTTCGCCGGTTTGGTCGACGGAGCGGACAAACGCTGGCTGCTGCAACACTGCCGGTTTGCGGCGACGCCAAGTATCGAAGAAAGTTTTCCCAACGTGGCGTTGGAGGCGATGGCCTGCGGGAAACCGGTGATCGGCTCGCAGGCGACGGGCTTTGCGGAGATGATCCAACCCGGGCGCAACGGACTTCTGGTCCCGGTGAATGACGTCCCGGCGCTCGCCGAAGCATTGGGTGCGTACGTCAGCGGCGATCTTGGCGCGGCCGCCGTGGCCGCCGCCGAAACAGCGCGAAAGTTCGCCTGGCCGGAGGTGGCGCGGCGCTACCTGGACCTGGTGCGCAGTGTGGCGGAGGAGGCATAGATTATGGGTGCAGCATTGTCGGCGCGCGACATGGCCTTGCGGGCGTTGGATCAGCAGCGACTTCCGGGTTGGCCGCCGCACAGTGTGCGCCGCCTGCCCAGGCCGGCTGAAGGCGATCGTTGCGATCCGCGCGATCTGGCCCTGGCCGAGCAGATCGCCACCGGCACGGTCACCAATCTGTTGCTTCTGGAGCATCTGATCGCCCACTACTCCAACCGAAACCTGCGCAACATCGATCCACAACTCCAGAAAGTCATGGCAATGGGCTTGTATCAGCTCAGGTTTCTCGCACGCGTGCCAGCCCGGGCGGTTGTCGATGAGGCGGTGGAGCAGGCCAAGCGTCTGGCCGGCGTAAAGGCGGGGGCATTTGTCAACGCCATCCTGCGCCGGGCCTGCGCCAAGCCGAATGCGCCTTTGCCAACGGTCGCAAAGGCCGAGGAACACGCGGTTATCGCGCTATCGCATCCGGCGGAGGTTTTCCGGAGACTTCGCAAGATGGTGGGCACGGCCAGGGCGCTGGAGATTTGCGTTCATGACAATCGTGAAGCGCCGCTCATCATCCGCCTGATCGGAGATACCACAATCGAGCAACTCGGACAGGAGGGTGTGGAACTGGCGGCCCACGAAGTCGCTGGCATGTATGTGGTCAAAGGGGCCAAGCGCGATCTATTGGGGCGGTGGGCCGCCGAGGGCCTGGCGCAGGCGCAGGATCCGACGTCGGCCATGGTTGCCGATCACTGTGACATCATGGCGGGGCAGGTGGTGCTGGACCGCTGCTGTGGGCTGGGAACCAAAACACTGCAGCTTAGCCAGCTTGCGGGACGCGGGGGCATGGTGATCGCCATGGACTCCAACGCCGAGAGGTGCAAGGAACTGGGACGCCTGGCTGGCAAGCGAGGCCTGGCGAATGTGCAGGTATATCCGGTGGGATGGGTTGGCGATCTGCCGGCGGATGGGCCACGTTTTTTTGACCGGATTCTTGTGGATGCTCCATGCAGCAACAGCGGGGTATTGGCCCGGCGTCCCGAGGCGCGGTATGGGCAAGGGGCAGGCGCGTTGCAATCATTGGCGGATCTGCAACGGCGAATTCTCGATGACAGCGCAGCCCGACTGGCGCCGGGCGGTCGCATGATCTACAGCACGTGCAGCCTGTGGCAGGAGGAGAACGAGGACCAGGTTCAGGCGTTTCTGAGCCGCCACAGGGACTACGCGGTTGAGGAGCAGGTGTTGACGCTTCCGAGCGTGGGAGAAGACCCGGGCAAGTACCACGATGGGGGATTCTTGGCGGTCGTCAGGCGGAACACCACCAAGGAAGAAGATAGTTAAACCACAAAGACATGAAACGTCGTTTCTGCCAGATTGCCGCAGTTGCCTGCTTGCTGTTATGCGGGACGACACTGGCGATGTGGGTGAGGAGTGAGTCAATAGACGATCAGCTTTACAGTCCAAGGTGGGCAAACTGGTCCTGCATGATGGCGACTGACCGGGGCGGGATTCTCCTATTTATTCTTCACGGCAGCTCGACAATGGCCAGTTCGTGGACGTTTACGCACGATAGGGCCGTGGGTCGCATGCTGATCGACGATTTACACCATCGCTTGTTTGGCTTCGGGTACAACAGTGCCGATTTCCCAACTGATCTGACGCCATCCGTTACGTTGTACACGCTGTGCCTACCGCTCTGGTTTGTGGCGTTGGGCTGGCTTCTCTTCGCCTACCTATTTTTCTGTGGCTCTCGGCGGCGACAACTAAACACTGGCCAGGGCTTCGAAGTCCTGCCCGCCAAACCAAAGAGATCATGAAACGCCGCCTTTGCCAGATTGCCGCCATCGCCTGCATGCTGTTTTGCGGAGCGGCGGTGGCGTTGTGGATCAGAAGCGAGTCACTTCGTGACGTGCTTTCCAGTCCAACGTGGGCGATGTCGTCTTGCGCCGTGCAGGCTGACTGTGGAGGTCTTACCGTCGTCATTGTGCTAGCCAGCACATCTAACCTGGCACAAGGTGGCCAGTGGGAGGTCATACATACAAAGACCCCCGGTCCAAAGTTCTTCGATGCATATCACCGGTTCCTTGGATTTGGGTATGACAATCCAGCCATTGGTTCTTCAACCGGGATAGCATGCCACCTATACATGCTCTGCATCCCGCTCTGGTTTGTGGCGTTGCTCTCGCTTCTGTTCGCCTATTTTTTCCCCGTTCCTCTGGGCGCAGGCTGAACGCTGGCCGTGGCTTCGAGGTTCTACCTGCCAAACCCCAGTAATCATGAAACGCCGCCTTTACCATATTGCCGGCGTCGTCAACCTTATTGGTTGGCACAAGGGGTGGCACGACGCCAGCATTCCGCTTTGGCTCCTCGCTCTGGAGTTTCTGCTGCCAGCCTATCGCTTCTTCCGCAAATCCAGCCATCGCAGGCCCAACAGCGGCCAGGGCTTTCCCGTCCTGACTGCTTCACAAAAGTCCGATGCTGGGAGGGCTGCTGGAAAGTCCTAACTTGCTCATGATGTCAACAAACTACCCGCCACAGAGAAAAGATGTTTTCAGCAGGGTTCGTCGGCTTGACCACTCACCACGCAATAGACATCCTCTTGCCCCCTTTACCCTACGAGCTTTGACTACTGCCCGGTGTTGCGGGCGGCACGGTTCCACACTCTGGGCAGGGCCATGGCGTGGCCCGAAGATCATAATCGCAGACCACGCACCGGGGGGGGTATCGCCTCGCCTGCGAATTTCCCGTCTTTGCGCCCACATCAACAACCCCCAAAAGGGCAGAATCCCCAGATCGAATGCAAGTTCGACGTAGTAACGGCCCTAACGCTCCATAAACCATGTCGTTATGAACGGCATCGTCGTAAGGGGCTTGATCGGCAACGTCATCATCTGCCCAATGTCATTTGACCATCCAACTGGTTGACAGACAGGGATTATAAGTCTACGGCATTAGCCCCACCAGCAAGACCTGGACGGGCGAAAGGGACCAGATTCCTATTTATTCGGCGGCAACTTCGCAAGTGGGTCCCTCTTTCGACCGATGACCCCGCAAGCCGGCTATGGTTGCCGTGCCCACCCGGTTGTTGCGGGATTATGGGACGGTTGTCTTGCAACGCAGCACCGGTGGATGGAAGGTATTTATGGCATCGACCGCCGTGCAATCCGGTCTTCAGCTGTACCTGAGGCAGATCAGCGAGGCACCGCTTCTCAGTGTCGAAGAGGAACGGAAGTTGGGGCGCAGGATAGCCGCCGACCAGGATCCGGCCGCGCGCCAGACCATGGTAAGTTCCAACCTGCGGCTGGTGGTCAATATCGCCAAGTATTATCTGAACCGGGGCTTGCCTCTGAACGACCTGATCGAGGAGGGCAACCTGGGCTTGATTAAAGCGGTCGAGGGTTTTGACCCGGAGAACGGATGTCGCTTCAGCACCTACGCGTCGTGGTGGATTAAGCAGTCGATCAAGCGGGCGTTGATCAATAACGTGCAGTCGATTCACGTTCCGGCCTACATGGTGGAGATGATGTCGCGTGTCAAGAGCGCCATGTGGCAACTGGAAGAGAACTTGGGGCGGGCCCCGATGGTTGAGGAACTCTCGACACATCTGAAGATGTCGCCGAAGAAGATGAAAATGATCCGCAAGGCCGCCAAAGCCTGCAATGTTCCGACGCAATCGTGGTCCGGCGAGGGCGATGTCGGCATTGAAGAAATCATCGCCGACGACCACAATCCAGGCCCCGACCAACTGGTGTTGGATAGCGAGCAGCAGCGCCGGCTGAGCGAACTACTGGGCGAGATGGGCGAGCGTCAAGCGACGATCCTCAAACTTCGTTATGGCCTGAGCGGAGAAGATCCCCTGACGCTGCGGGATATCGGCCAGCGTATGGGTATTACGCGCGAGCGTGTGAGGCAACTGGAACACGAGGCGCTCGCCAAGCTGAAATATGCGCTGGCGAGTTAAGGAAAAGGAAGAGAGTGGGGCGCAAATCAGAGGAAGAATGGCGCGGGGATGCGGAGTCATTGGGTTCCCAGTTGTAATCACTCGCCTATCTCTTCTTGCCTCCCGGGCGGCTTTGCGTTCCAATGAGTTCTGGTTCAGTGAAAGGTTTATTAATGATTCCACGCCTCAAGAAGCTTATTCGCGACATTCCTGATTTCCCCAAGAAGGGCATTCTTTTCCGCGACATCACGCCGTTGCTGGCCGATCCCGGTGGGCTGGCAATGGCGGTGGAGTTGCTGGCCAATCCCTATCGGGGCAAGAACATCGACCTTGTGGTGGGGGCCGAGAGCCGCGGGTTCATTTTCGGCACAGCGGTGGCCTGTTGCCTGTCGGCGGGGTTCGTCATTGTACGCAAGCCGGGCAAACTGCCTTCCCGCAAGATCGCCATGAGTTATGACCTGGAATATGGCAAGGACAAGTTGGAAATGCATGCCGACGCCATTGTTGCCGGGCAGCGCGTGTTGGTGGTAGACGATCTGCTGGCCACCGGCGGCACGATGCAGGCCTGCTGCGATTTGGTGGAAAAGTTGGGCGGCACGGTGGTTGGGATAGCGGCGCTGATCGAACTGTGCGATCTGAAGGGGCGGGCCAGGCTGGGAAAGTACGAGTTGCACTCGGTGCTGCGGTATGAAAACTAGCGGGCAGCGGCGAGTGTCGAGCGCGGAAGGGCCACGGCAATGAGCGGCCGTAAACTCTGTATCGTGGTTGGCGGATATATCGTCGGGTTCCCGATGGGGGGAATGACATGGCATCATCTGAACTACCTGGCCGGGCTGCAGGAAATGGGACACGAGGTCTGGTTCCTGGAGGACGCCGACCGCTGGAACCTCCCATTCAACCCACTGGCCAACGTGTGCGAAGCGGACAGCGCCTACGGACGGCGCTACCTGGAAGGAGCGCTGGCCACGATCGGCATGCCGGCGCGCTATTGCTATTATTCCGAAGCACAAGAGACGCATTTCGGCCTGACGCGCGGCGAACTTGACGCTCTGTTGCGGAGGACTGATCTGCTGTTGTGCGTCAGCGGCGTAACGCCTTGGCGGTCATGGCGGCCGCGGCCACGGCGGTGCGTCGTGATCGACACCGATCCGGTCTTCACGCAACTGCGGATGATCCACGATCAGAAATTTGTCGAGTACTACCGCATGTTCGACGACGTGGCGACGTTCGGGGCTCTGATCGGCGCCGGCGCTTGTCCCCTTCCCACCCATGACCTGAACTGGATCGCGACGCGGCAACCCATAGCCCTGAGGCACTGGCCCGTGACGCCGGCGCACGCCCGGTCATTCACGACCCTTGGCAAGTGGGAGCATGCGTCCCGCGACGTGGAATTCGCCGGGGGGCGCTACCGCAGCAGCAAAGCTCCCGAATGGATCAAGATGTTGGACTTGCCACGGCGCGTGCCCTGGTCGATGGAACTGGCCATGCAGAGCGTTCCCGCCGATGTGCGCAGCAATTTTGAAGGGCACGGCTGGCGTTTTACGAATCCGTTGACGGCTTCGATCAGCCCATCCGCCTACCGTTCTTTCATCCAGGCCAGCGCCGGCGAATTCACGGTGGTCAAGGAAATCTACTCAGCTTTGCCCAGCGGATGGTTCAGCGATCGCGCCGCGGCCTTTCTGGCCAGCGGGCGTCCGGTGGTCACTCAGGCCAGCGGCTTCGACCGCTGGCTGCCGACGGGCCAGGGACTGTTCTCGGTGGATACCATGGACCACGCCGTCGAAGCCCTGGCCACGATCGCCGCCGATTATCCCAGTCACGCGCAGGCCGCCCGACGGTTAGCCGAGGAGAAATTTGATTCTACGAAAGTGCTGGGGGAGCTGTTGCAGAGGGTGATGTAGTTACTGGCGACTGGTCACTGGCCAGCCCCAGCCGCATCTGATGTTTCGCCATCTTAAAATAAAGCCCCCCGGCGGCGACGAGTTCGTCGTGCTTTCCCGATTCGACGATGCGGCCGTTTTCCATGACGAATATCCGGTCGCAGTCGGCGACGGTGCTCAGGCGGTGGCTTACCAGGATAATCGTCCGCTGCCGTCTGAGGTCGCGCAAAGTCTCGATGATCATCTGCTCGTGCTGGGGGTCCAGGGCGCTGGTCGGTTCGTCCAAGACGACGATGGGAGCCTCGGTTAACAGGGCGCGGGCAATGGCGATGCGCTGGCGCTGGCCGCCGGAAAGATTCTGGCCGCCTTCGTTGACCTGGGTGTCGTATTTGTCATTGAGTTTGTCGATGAAGACGTCGGCCCCGGCCATCTTGGCGGCCTGGAGGATCTGTGGTGGCGTGGCCTGGGGCCGTCCGTAGGCGATGTTCTCGGCGATGCTTGTCGGCAGGATCACGCTGTCCTGAAGAACCAGGGCGATGTGTTTGCGCAGGTCGGCGACTTTGATGTGGCGCAGATCGTGGCCATCGAGGGTCAGGACGCCGGCTGTGGGGTCGTAAAATCGCGGCAGCAGGTTAAGCAGCGTGGTTTTGCCGACGCCGCTGGAGCCCACGAACGCGACCATGTCGCCCGGATTTATGGTTACGCTGATGTCGCGCAGGACGGGTTCGCCGGGGTTGTACTCGAAGCTGGCGTTTTCCAGTTTGAACACGCGCGGCTGTCGCGGCAGGGAGATGGCATCCGGGGCATCGGCGATGACCGGGTCGCGGTCGAGCACCTCGAAGACCCGCCGCATGCCCGCCGCCCCGGCCTGGAGCGTCGCCCCGCCGGAACTGAGGCTCCGCAACGGATCGTAGAGCCTGGTGGCCAGGAAGGTCAGGAAGATCGTAAGGTATTCAACGGGCATCAGGCCGCGATAGACCTGGTATCCGCCGTAGGCGGTAATAACCGTGGTTCCCAAGGTGAAGACCATTCCCAGCATGAACCAGAACATCAGTTCCTGCCAGTGCATCTTCATATTGGTGGCCACGGTGTTGCGCACGGCACCATGGAAGCGCTTGTACTCCTCGGCCTCCCGCCCGAAGGCCTGTACGAGTCCCACCGAGGCGACGGAACGCTGGATCACAGTGGTCAATTCCGCCTCGACCTCCTTGCTGGCGGTCGCCTGCTCTTCAAGCACACGGGCATAACGCCGGATCACCCACCACAACAGCGGCACGATGGTCAGCGACAATAAGGTCAGCTTCCAGTTCATCAAAAACATGAGTGCGGCGGTTCCCACCAGGCTCAAGAGGTTCAGCAGCGTGCCGGTGACGAAGTTAAGGATGGTCTGGGCTCCGAAGGTGTCCCAACTGAGGCGGTAGATGGCGTCGCCCTGGGGTTGCGAGCGATGGTAGCCGAGGCTCAGGGCCTGGAGCTTGCGGAAGAGGTCGCAGCGCACCCGCATCAGGCCGTTATAGCCGATGCGGATATCCAGGAGTTTCTGGTACATCTGGAGCGTCTGTTGGAAGAAACCCAGCAGCAGCGTGTAGAGGCCAAGGACAATGATCTGGGCGATGCGGTGCTGGTCGGAGGGCAGGATGGCCATGAAGACGCGGTGAATCCAATCATTGTGGCGACCGTTGACGAAGAAGCCGATGAGGATGGCCAGGGGGAAGGGATTGAGCAGCCCCACCACGATCATGGTCCCGATCATTCCCAGGGACCAGAGTATCTGCCCCAGGTCTTGGCGGAAATAGGCTATCGCCCGCAGGTAGAGTCGCAGGTCAAATACGGGCTTGGGGTGATTAGTGTGCAGCGTTGTCATTCGTCTTGTGGTTGGCGACTGGCGCCGCGGTTTCCAGGTCGGGGCGCGGCACTTCCTTGCCTTCATTGAGGCGGACGTAGCCGGCTTCCTCGGCGGCTTCGTCTATCAGGCCCAGCACCGGCCGCGATACGCGCAATTTGCTGACCAGGAACAGCGCCCACCAGGCCAGCGGAATCAACACCGCGGTGCGGCTGGCCGGCCAGTTGTGCATGAGGAGCAGTCCGCTGAGCATCAGACTGGCCCCCAGCAGCACCGCGGAGAAGGTGCTCATTAACAGTTCGACGCGGACGCGGGTGACCATGCTGTTGCGGCGGTGGGTCTCGGTGGCGGTGGTCAAGCGGACTTTAACATAACGGCTGCCGTAGATTTCCAGGTCCCATCCTGCCCAGCCGGCGTCCATGCGCATGCGCCAGCCAGCAGCGGCCACGGCGTCCTTAATGCGTCCCAGCAGGGGCAGGCGGTCTTGTTGCGGGTTCCAATAGCGCAGGGTTCCCCATTCGTTGGGGTCGAAGGGCAATTCGTGGGGCCGGCGGTGGCCGGCGGCCTCGAGTTTGAGGGTTTTGGTGCGCAGCCGTACGGAATAGCGCGCCCAGCCGCGGGCGATGGGTTGGCGGAAGTGCAGCAGGGCCAGCAAAGGCCGCCAGAGCCAGTGACGATGGCGCGGCGGTGGCGACTGGGCCGCGGCGACCAGGGCCAGGATCACGGGGGTGAGGAACATGAACGCAGCCAGATAGAGCAATGGCGTATAAGCCAATGCCCCTAAAAGAGTTACAAACATTCCTAGCAGATGCCACTCCACGCTCATGAGCAGCGCTGCCACCATCGAAGCCTGGCGCCGATAGATGGTCTGGAAGAGGGCCGTTCCAAACAGTCCGTGGTAAATGACGTCGCCGCCGATACGGACACCGATCTGGTCGGAACCGTAGATGCGTCCGCGCCAGTGGCTGGCGCCCAGGGTGTTGAAATGGTCTGGGTGTTTGTATTTGAGCAGGGCCTCGGCCTCGCCGTAGCCGCGCTGTTGGCGCAGATAGGCCTCCACGGTGTTGCGGCGATAGTGCCAGACCTGGGCCGAAGGGGCGAAGCCTATGGTGTAACCAAGGTGCTGGAGCCGCCAGATGAAATCGACGTCATCGCCGGCCTTGCGGAACTGGGAATCGAAGCCATTGGCCTGTTTGGCCGCCCAGGTGTAGAAGGCCATGTTGCAGCCGGGAACGTGTTCGGCGGTGCGGTCGTCGATCATGACGTGGGTGGGACCGCCGGGTGCCAGGCCCACGCAAGCCGCCACCCAACTTCCCTCATCGGGCACAAGGTTGGGACCGCCCATACCCACATGCTTGCTGCCGACCAGGGCCAGGACCAGGTAATACAGCCAGTCCTCATCGGCCTCGCAGTCGCTGTCGGTGTAGACGATGATGTCGCCTTTGGCGGCGTTCATGCCCACGTTTCGCGCGTACGAGAGGCCCATGTTCCGCTGGCGGATTACCCGCACCCAAGGAAACTGGCGCAGGATTTCCTGGGTTCGGTCGGTGCTGCCATCGTCGACGAAAACGACTTCGTAGGAGCGGTAGCGCAGGTTTTCCAGAGAACGCAGGCACGACTCGACGGTGCTGGCGCCGTTGTAGGAGCAGACGATGACGCTGACCATGGGCAGTATCATGTCGCTGACCTGGGGAACGCGGGCCAGCAGCGGTTTGAGGGCGGTGAAGGCGGGCTTGGGCTGGCGGTCGCGGGTGACGATTCCGAAAGCCCAGTCCTCGATCTGGCAGCCGCCGGTGAACCAGTCGTCGGTGTAGCAGAAGATGAAGGTTCCGGCCAGCCCTTCGTCAAACACCGCGCGAACGTGGGCGCAGAGGATTTCCGCCTGCCGCCGCGGCGTGTGTTCGCGCATGGTGTCGATGCCGTATTCGCCCAGCATCAGCGGCTTCTCGCCGGCGATGTTCTGGAGGCGGGCCAGATAATTGCGAAAAGTCTGTTCATCGTGCAGGTAGACGTTGAAGCATACGAAGTCGATGTGGCGCGGCTGGATGTATTCGATGGTCGGAAAACTGGCGAAGGTCACCAGGCAGTCGGGGGCCTCTTCCTTGACGATGTCGCACAGTTCATCGATGAAGCGCTGCACCTTTTCCCGTCCCACGAAGCGGGCGATGTCCGGGGGGATTTCGTTGACGACGCTGATGGCGAATGTCGCAAGGTGATTGCCGCAGGAGCGGGCGGCTTCGCGGACCGCCGCGTGGGCTTGGCGCACAACCTCGGGGTTCGAGGCGAAGGTAAGGTTTTTGGGCCAAGCCACATCCAGGAAGACATAAAGCCCCATTTCGCCGGCCAGATCCAGGAACCACCGCGGTGGCGTGTGGTAGAGGCGCACGCAATTGACGCCCAGTTCGCGGATTTGGGCGAAGTCTTTGCTGACTTGATCGCGTTCAGGCAGGGGCTCATTTTCGCTGCTGGGGGCGAATGGCCCGTAGGTGAGTCCCTTGACGAAAAACTTATCGTTGTCCAGGCGAAAGAACTTGCCGTCGCGGCGGACGCGCCGGGTAGTGGTTCCCATGCGGCGGCGCCCGCTCGGCAAGGCCGGGGCCTGGTCACTGCGCATGACGTCCGGTGGTTGGGAAGACGGCATAAACTTACGAATCAGCGTTGTCATAAGCCCGGTTCCCTCATTGGTCGAGGGGAAAAAACGCGCGACGCGGGGCTATTACCTCGACACACCTGACGTTTCGGCGTGGGTGGCATACCGGCCATTCTTCCACAGTAGACGAACCGGATATTCTACGCGGAATCCCCTAAAGACGAAACAACAGTGTTCATGATGCTCCGGAGGCACGAGCGGCAGGTCCGATAATAGTGGAATTGAAAGATTGGAGCGACTGTCGGTAAACCTGCGCGGCGGGAGGCGAGATGGTAATAATCGAGTTGGCGCAGCACGATTTCTGCTACCTCGGCCACGGCCATGACACATGGGTTAGGCGTAGAGGATATTCATCCCGGTGCGACCTGCTAAACTGTTACCATGCAACTTGAACCATTCTGCAAACTTGCCAATCCCGCGTCGTACGTCGCTTGCGACTGGGACCTCCGTCTTGATGAACCCGCCCGCCATCACTGGCTGGGCTTCTTCAAACGGCACCTTGAGACCATTCTGGCCAGGGCGCACGGCGTTCAAACCCGACGTGGCCAGGCCCCGGCTGCGGTCGCCGCCGCCTTGGCGGAGGTTAGACGGTATTTCCACCGGCTTTGCGATGACTTCGGGCATGACTTTGCCACCTATCCGCCGGTCACCATACATACCCTGGTTTCCTGGCGTGATGCGTCGATGCGCAAGTTCGGCTTCTACGATTCCTTCATCGATCTCAAAGACCGCGAAAATGAAGCCGCTCTCAAGCTCTTGCCGGCGGTGTGCCGCCAGATTGATTCACTGTGCGGGCAGGAGCAATTCCGCACTCTGATAGAGGGCGTTTTTGCCGGCAACATCTTCGATATGGGCGCCGAGGCCACGGCGGCGGTCTGCAAGGACGCCGCTCCCGATTTTTTTGCCACCCGCGCCAAACTTCCCCTGCGTCCGTGGCTTTACGACGACTTCGACGCTCTGGCACAGCGCATGCTTTCCGGCGATCGCCATGGCAAAGCCGTTTTCTTCATCGACAACGCCGGCAGCGATTTTCTCCTGGGCGCCCTGCCGCTGATTCGTTTTCTGGCCATCCGAGGCACCGCCGTAGCGCTGGTTGCCAACGAGTATCACACTTTAAACGATATGACCATCCACGACGTAGCCGCGTGGTGGCCGAGGATTATCGCCGTCGAGCCGTCACTGGCTTCTCTTCCCATCCATCCCGTGACCAGTGGCACCGGCGAATCCCTTATTGACCTGGGGCAGGTCAGTCCGCAGTTGAACCAGGCCGCCTGCGACGCCGACCTGCTGATCCTGGAGGGCATGGGCCGAGCCGTGGAGAGCAACCTCGATGCCGCTTTCACCTGCGACACGCTCAAGATCGCCATGGTAAAGGATCCCATGGTCGCACAACGCTGCCATGGGAAGATTTACGATCTGGTTTGCCGGTTCAATCAAGGGTAAGTTGTTGAATAAACCTTTTGATTTGGCAGCTACGGCGAGCAAAATATCCGTGAGATTTCATGTGGCTCCAGCGCAACCAGCCTGTCGCTCCTTATGTCCTCATCCGGCATCCGCGACCAACGACCAAAATTCCGGAGATCATAATGCGAAAAGCGCACACACTCAGCCTTTGCCTCATAGCCATAGTTGTCACATTCGGCGCCTGTGTGGTTTACGCCCAGCCTGCCTCGCAGCCGGCCGTGAATTTGATTCGGAACGGCGCCTTTACCGATCTCGATGCCAACAGCCTGCCCAAAGGTTGGGGTACCGCCGGCCACCAGGGCATGCAGCAGTCCATAGCCTTGGAAGACGGGCCGGAGGGCAAGAAGGCCCTCAAGCTTACCTGCACCAAGTTTGTCGCCGGCTTCCCCGATAGTCATGCCATGGCACTTCTCATGGGCTCTGTGGAACTCAAGAAGGGCCAATTCTACAAGCTATCGTGGTATGCCAAGGGCGGAATACTGCCCGGTGAAACCGTGCCGTCCATGGCGGCTACAGTGGATATCGTCAATTCCTCAAGCTGGAAGCGCCAGTTTGGCAAGTCCTTTCGCCTCTTGGCCTCCTGGCGACATTACGAGGAGAATTTTCAGGCCCCCAACGATCTGCCCGCCGCCAACAGCCGCGTGGCCTTTTTTATGACCGATGTCGGCATCCTCTCCATCGCCGATGTATCCCTGACCCCGACGTTGGCGCCGGAGGTAGTCGAAACGCGCACGCAATGGTTGCCGCAACTGGCCACCAAGGACGTCACCAACCTCCTGCCCAACAGCAGTTTCGAGTGCGGCATGTGTGGATGGGGAGGTTTTGCTCCTGACCTCCAGGGCTCTGGCGGTTGCCGTACTAATCTGCCGGTGGTGCCAGGCGAGATCGACAATGCCACGGCCTTTGATGGCAAGAGCTGCCTGAAGATCCATTTTGACAAGGATAAGCCCATTACTCTGGTGACTGTCGGCTCCAGTCAGATATTCAATGAGCAGGTCCGCCAGGTGGGCGTTGCCAATATCGGCTGGATACCGCTGGCCGGCGGCGAGCAATACGTTCTGGCCTGTTATCTGAAGGCCGACCAAGCCGCCACCCCGGCACGCCTGCTGATTTGCCAGGCAGGCCAGGAATTTCCGCGCGTCCTGGCCAGCGTTTCAGTGAACGCCGGGGCGGACTGGCAGCGGTTTTCCTTGCCCGTGCGGCCTACTGAAGCCACAAGCGTGTGGGTCGCTGTCGCCTTGGACATGAAGAATTCCCAGCGCAGCAACGCCACTGTCTACATCGATGCCATACAGTTTGAGAAGGGGGGTATGCCCTCAGACTACAAACCGCGTTCGCCGGTGGAAAGTTTCATTGCCTCCACGGTTCCAGGCAACGTATTTACCGATCCGGCCCTGGGGATGAATCTGAGCATCTTTGCCGCCAATGCCTCCGATGCCGCGGTCACCGTGAAGGGCAAGCTTTCCATCACCGACTTCGCCGATGCGCAGGTCGCTTTCCAGGATGTTGAGCTGGCGCTTGCCGCCAAGTCCCGGACAGAGATTCCGCTGAAGAGTATTCTTAAAGGTCGGCGCGGGTTCTTCTGCGTTGCCTGGACATGTCCGGAATATCCCGACGGCTTGGCCCGTTGCCTGCGCTGCGCGATCATCGACCCCTACGCCAGTTCCGATTCGGCCTTCGGCATGAACACGGCTTATCCCTGGCCGCTCCTCAACCAACTGGCCAGAAAGGGCGGCCTGACCTGGATGCGTGAATGGACTCCATCATGGGACTTCATCGAACCGCGTCAGGGGCAGTTTGATTTCTCCATTCCCGATGGACGCATCAACGCCATCTGCGCCGAGTCGCTCAACGCGCTGCCCCTATTGCCGTACCCCTCGGCCCAGTGGTCGAGCACGGCGGATTTGAAGCAGATCGACGCCGAGGTAGCCCGCTCGGGCCATCCCTGGTCCCGCGGCCGTCTGATCGCCGCTTGCGCGCCCAGGGACATGGCCGATTTCCGCAATTACGTCAGCAAGACAGTCGAGCACTACCAGAAGACCTGCCGCTACTATGAAATCTTCAACGAGCCGCTCTACACCGAATACTCCCTGCCCGCCCGCTTCGGCTACAAAATGGGCGACTACCTCGATCTGCTGAAAGTTGCTCATGACGCAGCCAAGGCGGTGGATAAGGATGTTCGCATCATCGCCGGCATCGCCTGCGGGCCGAGCGATCAACGCGCCAGTCAGTTCATCAGCGAGGGCGGGCTGCAGTTTTGCGACGCGATGAATCTGCATCTCTACCCCGACGTGGCCGCCGGGGCCGAGGCTTGCGACAAGAGTCTGGCCGCCCTGGAAACGCTCATGCGCTCCAAGGACATGGCGCGTCCGATCTGGGTTACCGAGTTCGGCGGCTACGCCAACGACGATCCGCCCTTTACGCCTGGTTATTTGATCGGCGATGAGACCATGCAGCGTTGCCGGTTTTCCAGTGAGCGAGAGGCTTCTGCCGGCATGGTCAAATACTGCGCCGAACTTTTCGGACATGGCGTGACCAAAGTATTTTTCCATTCCGGCGCCAGCGGCACGATCAACGGCTCGGTAACCCGCGGCGGCGGCCCCGATGGCTCGGGTATCTTCTTCGCTTACGGCGGCGCTCCCCGCAAGATGTATCCGGCGTTTGGCGCCCTGGCCAATCTGCTCGGCCACGATTTCAAGGCCGTCGGCTCAGCCAAACATGGCCGTGCCTATGCTTTCTGGTTCCATACCGCCAAGGGGTATGTCGCCATTGTCTGGAAGAATGATTTCGCCCCGGCGGCGCAGGAAGGCAAGCCCGTCACGCTTCCCTTGCCCGGGGCCGTAGGCGCGTTGGACTTTATGGGCAACGAACTCTATGCCCCGTCCATCGAACTGACCGATGTGCCGGTATATTTACGGTGCGATAGCGAGGAGGTACTGGCGGCTTTATTGGAGAAGTAGCGCCTTGTTATTGAGGCGTGGCCCGGATGGCGTGCAGAAGCGGCCGTCCGCAGCTTTTTTGAGGAATGCGGCAAGATGCCGCGTCCGCTCAGGCGCTATTTCTTGCGTGCCGCCACTTTCATCGGCAGTCCGAACACATCGATGAACCCACGGGCGGCGGTCACGTCATAGCCTTCCATGCTGAAACTGGCGAGCTGCGTATCATAGAGGCTGTTGGGGCTGGTCGCGCCGACGGCCATGGCCCGTCCCTTGTACAGGCGCACGGTAGCGCTGCCGGTGACTTTGGCGTTGACGTTGTCAATGAACGCCTGCAAGGCATGGCGCAGGGGGTGGAACCACTGCCCGTAGTACACCAACTCCGCATAGCGCAGGGCCACCTGTTGCTTGTAGTGGCAGGTGTCGCGTTCGACGGCCAGTTGTTCCACGGCCTTGTGGGCCTCGTAGAGGATCGTGCCGCCAGGGGTTTCATACACGCCGCGGCTCTTCATTCCCACCAGCCGATTCTCCGCCAGCAGGGTTATGCCAACGCCATGCTTGCCGCCGAGTTTGTTCAGCAGGGCAATGAGCTCGTGGCCGGGCAGTTTTGTTCCATTCACGGCGACGGGATTGCCCGCCTCGAAGTCCAGGTGCAGCAATTCTCCCTGCTCCGGGGCCTGTTCCGGCGGCACGACCATGGTCAGGCATGCCGCCCAGTTGGGCTCGGCATCAGGGTTTTCGATCTCGGCGCCCTCGTGGCTGATGTGCCATAGGTTACGGTCCTGGCTGTAGATCTTCTTCTTGCTGGCGGTGATAGGGATGTTCCGCTTCTGGGCATAATCAATGGCGCTCTCCCGGTCGCGCAGTTCGAAGGTCGGGTCTTTCCAAGGCGATATGATCTGCAAGTCCGGGTCCAGGGCCATGTAGGTCAGCTCGAAGCGCACCTGGTCATTGCCCTTGCCGGTGGCCCCGTGTCCCACGGCGTCGGCGCCGGTCTGGTGGGCCACCTCGACTTGCTTGGCGGCGATCAGCGGCCGGGCGATGCTGGTGCCCAGCAGGTAATCCCGCTCATAAATCGCCCCAGAGCGCAGCATAGGGAAGCAGTATTGCTCGGCGAACTCCCGCCGAAGATCCATCACCACCACTTCATCCGCGCCGCTCTGGCGGGCTTTGGCTTCGATTCCCTGGAGCTCTTGGCCCTGGCCCAATTCCGCCGCAAACGCCACCAGCTTCACGCCGGGATAGCGCTCTTTGAGCCACGGCAGAATGACGCTGGTATCCAACCCGCCGCTGTATGCGAGGACGATCTTCTTAGGGGCAATCGGTTTCTTGGCCATGGGGGAAAACTCCTTCAATAATGCATCGTCTGGCCCGCCGTTCGGGCCGTGAATTTTGTTCAGGCGCAATAGTATACGCAAGTTGCATCAGGACGCTATTGGCAGGACGCAGGACATAGCCAGGGTTTAATACTTATCCCCCGCGTCCAGGGAGCCAGCTTTAACTCGTTTGGGAATGGCGATGCTCCTGGCCCTTCGCCAGTAAAGAATCACCACGCTGGGACCGAAGGCAACCATCATTACAACGATGCCAGCACAGATTCCAAAGCCGGTGGCCATGCCGGCACAGCACTCGTCCCGGCGACGGACGACGATGTGCGCCGGCACAGCAATCAGCAATTCCAAGATGCTGCCTGCGATCAGCCAGTGATGCAGTTTCATCCCCACGTCCGCTGCGCCATGCGCCTGGACCACAAAAGAAAAGACTATCCCCCAGATTAACCAGACGCTGGCGGCGGCGATGATCGCCGGCCCACAGGCCTTGTTGACTGTGCCGGCGTTGCCCAGCAGTTCCACCATGGCCATGGTTCCGCCAAACACCAGTCCGCCGGCGAGCAGGCCGGAGGCGGCAATGGACCAGCCGATGGTACAACGTGGCGCACGCCGCCGGCGTGTCACGCCGATCGGCACCAACATCAGCACCAGCCCGCAGGCCAGCACAACCGCCGCCGTGATCGAGGCCGCGACGAAAGCCTCGTGGTCCGACCGGCTCGGGGAAACTGCCAACATAAAAGGCAGACTGGCCAGGCCCGCCAACAACAGCCCATAAACGCCAACCACAGCCCATACCCACCATGGGCGAGGCGGCAGCGGATGGGCGTGGTCCGCTACGCTCTGGTAGTTGAGCACGACGACGGGTGGAGGAGCGGATGGAGTGTCTTGGAGTTGCTCGGCCATGGGTAACCTGCGAGATATCATAACTGGATAAGTATTTGACCAGTCGGCGGGTCAAAGGATGCAATCGCGGAACACTTGCTTCTAACTCCTGACTCATGTTTCCTTCGTAGCCATCATCGTGCAATCGCCCCTCATGTAATCGTTCAGCATGTTGACGCGGTGTATTCCTGGCAGACTATCCAGAAAGGCCATGACCTGACGCGGGGCGTACCATCCCAGGTAGTCGGCGCCGGCCAGGTAGGGAGAGTCCAGAAAATTGAAGAGCAGGGCATCCGCAGCAGCGGCGAAAGCGCTGCGGAGAGTGGCGTAGAACTGGCCGGCTTCCAGGGTGTTGAGCGAGCCGCAGAAGACGATGGCCTGAACGCCGACGTCAAGCCGATGGGGGTCGGCGACGAAGTCGCCGTGGATGATGGTGCTGCGCGGTTGCTGTTTGGCGCGGGCGGCGGCGGCCAGATCCGCGACCGCCTCCAGGCCAGTGTAGTGTTCGACGGCGATATCCCTGGCCTCAAAGTAGTCCAGCAGGTCAGCCCTGCCGCAACCGGCATCCAGAATACGCCGGCCATCAAAATCGTACAGCCGGGCCATGGCGTCGAACCGCGCGGCCTGTGTCTGGGGGCTCGTCCAAAGCAGGGCCCCAAAACCGGCGCCATGCCGCCGGGCGGCGGCCAGATAAGGCAACAGGTACGTAGCGTGCGAGGTCATGGGGGGAGGAGTCAGGAGGCAGAAGAAACGTTGAACGATAAACGCACCAGGCCTGGCCAAGTGTTGGAGCAGGGCTTGAGTTGGGGCACACACAAGCAAACAACACCGGCTTGATTGCCGGGATTTCCGGAAAAACAGGTGAATCCCCCAACCACTGGCCACTTACTCACAAAGCACAAGCCACCAACCACTCATCCCGGACTTGGCAGCGGTCCACCGAGGCCTCCGGGGGCATTGGGGTCGGTGACATGCGGCGGGACGGCGGAGGCGCTGCGGGCTTGTTCCTGCTGCAGCAACTCGCCAACCGTCGGCTTGGATAGCTTCTGGCCCTTCATGATCAGCTCAACGTCCGAGCCATCCAGGGTTTCGTAGGTCAGCAGGGCTTTGGCTAGGGCCTCGACGCGGTCGCGGTTGTCTTCGATGAGTTTGCGGCTCTCAGAGTACAGGGCATCGATGAGTTTTTTCACTTCCTCGTCGATCATTTTCGCGGTTTCTTCGGAATATTCCCGACTGCCCATATCGAAGTACCCAGTGCGGGTTTCGTCTTCGCCGTAGTAGACAAAGCCCAGGCGATCATTCATGCCCCAGTCGCGGACCATCTTTCGAGCCACCGAACTGGCCTGGCGGATATCGCCCACGGCTCCGGTGTTGACGTCGCCGCAGAACATTTCTTCGGAGATACGGCCGCCGAAGGTCACCTTGATGAAGGCGACGCACCAATTGCGAGAATAACTCAGGCGATCTTTTTCCGGCAGGGCCATGGTGGCGCCGCCGTAGTTGCCGCGGGGAATGATGGTCACTTTATGGATCGGGTCGGCGTCTTTGAGGAGGTATTGGATGATGGCGTGGCCGGCCTCGTGATAGGCCGTGGCCACTTTATCCTTTTCATCGATGACCCGGCTCTTGCGGGCCCGGCCCCAGCGCACTTTGTCGCGCGACTCTTCGAGGTCGTCCTGCTCGATGAATTCCTTGCCGGCCAGGGTGGCGTGCAGCGCCGACTCGTTGATGATGGCGGCCAGATCTGCCCCGCTGAAGCCTGGCGTGGCCCGCGCCAGTTTCATGAGATCCACGTTGGGGCCCAGCTTGACCTTGCGGCTGTGGACCTTGAGTATTTCCAGGCGGCCCTTGACGTCGGGCAGGGGAACGTAGATCTGCCGGTCAAAGCGGCCGGGCCGGGTCAGGGCCGGGTCGAGCACGTCCACCCGGTTGGTGGCAGCGCAGACAATCACCTGGTCGTTGGTGTCGAAGCCATCCATTTCGACCAGGATTGCATTGAGAGTCTGTTCACGTTCATCGTGCCCGCCGCTGGAGAATCCGCTGCCGCGGCGGCGACCGACGGCGTCGATTTCATCCAGGAAGATGATGCACGGGCTGTTGTCCTTGGCCTGTTTGAACAGGTCGCGCACGCGACTGGCTCCCACGCCGACGAACATCTCGACGAAGTCCGAACCGGAGATAGAGAAAAACGGGACATCGGCCTCGCCGGCGATGGCCTTGGCCAGCAGGGTCTTGCCGGTGCCCGGCTCGCCCACCAACAGCACGCCGCGGGGGATGCGCCCGCCAAGGCGTTGGAATTTTTTGGGGTTCTTGAGGAACTCCACAATCTCCATTACTTCGTCGCGGGCTTCCTCGATGCCGGCCACATCGTCGAAGGTGACGTTGGTGTGTTCCTTGCTGGTGATGCGGTGCTTGCTGCGGCCGAAGTTGCCTAGCATGCCGCCGCCGCCGGCGCTGTTGCGAAGCTGGCGGATTATGAACCACCAGATAAACCCGAAGATCAGCAGCCAGGGGATCATGGGCAGAAGGATGCCCATCCAGATGTTCTGGTCGTTTTTGACTTCCAGGGGCGTGATGGTCTTATGCGATTTTTCCAGGAGCCAAGCCCCCAGCCATCCGCCGGCAGCGCCGGGCGGCACTTCGCAGGTGAAGTCCTTGACCAGGGTCGAGGATTTGGAGACCTGCGTCGATGCTTTGAATGAGCCGCGGATCGTGTCGCCTTCGATGATTACGGAATCCACGTTATGGCGATCAAATTCGTGGTATAGCTCGGTGAGTTGAATGGGCGTGGAAGTATGGTTCTTGGTATACAGCAGCATCACCAGCAGAATGGCCATGGCAATGAAGAAGACCCAGCCGAAGAGTCCGCGTCCGAACTTCATCCCGTTGCCGCCATTGGGCATGGGCCGGCCGGTTCTCCGGGGCGGTCGGTCGGGGTTCTGTTCAGCCATATCTCATCCTTTGCCAAGCGGGCGCGGTTACCGCCGGCCTGATTCTACTATGGACTTTTGCCGCCGCTTATCATAAGTACTCAAGAGGGTCTTTTCCACCCACGGCGGCGGCGGGGTAGGGAACAACCGGCACACGCGGCGCGGACAGCCCATGTCCGCCGGATTCTCAACCCCGGTTCACCACTGGGCCTCCAAACGCTGCACGACCGCCAGGGCCAGTTTCTCTATTGCCAGTTGCTGGCCGACAAAACTGCCTTCGCCCAGTGTCGGGTAGTAGGTGGCGCTCTGCGAGAGGCTCTTTTCCTCGCCGAGTATCTGTCCGTTGCGCAGATCTTTCCAGACAAACTTTACGGTTATGGTCAACAACTGCTCCTGGGGCAGGTTGGTGTTGTAATCGTGGCTCAGGGGAAGGAATGAAGCCTCGGTGATTTCGCCTTCGAGGATGGTGTCGGCCCGGTCGCGAGAGATGACCTTCCAAGGGGTGCGTTCCTCCATCTGCTTGATCACCGCCTCGGAAAGACGGAACTCAATTCCCCGGGTGTAGGTGCGGTTGCCGAAGATCGGAACCGCGATGCTTTGGATGTCCTCGCGATAGAGGGAATGCCACTTGTAATTGCTCTGCATGGGCTGGTCGTAACGGCCGGCCTGCTGATAACCACAGCCAGCCAGGACCAGGATGCAAGCCAGCGTCAGGCGGGATGAGACTCGCTGGAGAGCACGCCTGATCTGCTGGTCATGGGGAAATTGTCCGGGGGGTATGGTCACGTCAATGTACCTCCGGGCGGCTGGGAATAGTGGCGGGTCGGGTTGCCGATTGCGTGGTAGGCGCATAACCCAATGCGGCCGGCGGTTCGGGGATCTTCAACGCCGATGCAGGCATGTCCTTGAGCGTTTCCCGGGCTTCCTGGGCCTGAGGGGCATCGGGGAAGGTTTTGATAAGGAACCGGTAGTAGTAAACCGCTGCCTGCGGTTCGTGGGTGCGCCGGTAAAACTCCGCGGTCACCAGCAGCTTTTGGGCGAAAGTGACATCGATGCGGGCGATCACGGGCGCCAGGTTCTCGGCTTTGGCCAGTTCGGGGTAATCGATGATAATCATTTCCAACTGCTTGCGGGCATCGATGATGGGCGAGGCGTCGAATTTCGTGCCGCGGAACTGGGCGTAGTTGGCGAAGGCCTGCCGCAGTCGCACGCGCGGCACATGGGGGCTGCGGGGATAGCTTTTGATGTAGACGCCATATACGTCGCCGGCCAGATCGAACTGCGAGTCCTCGTAGTAGTAATCGCCCGTGCGCAGCAACGCCTTCTCGGCCAGGGCCGAGCCGGGCGAGCGCTGTTGAATGCGGAAAAGCATCTCCACGGCCTCATCCGATGCATCCAGCAGGGGAAGGCCCAGGAAATAGCGCTTGTAGCCATGCAGATAGTCGTCGGCGATTTCATATTGGCGCTGCAGGGCCGGGTAGAAGTATTTGCTTTCGGGGAACTTGTCGAGCAGTTCATCGAAATTATAGAACGCTTCCATGCGGTTGCCGCCGCGCATGTTGGCCTGGCCCAGCAGGTACAAAGCCCGCTCGCGAAGTGGCGAGACCTTGTGGTTGAGCAGCCAATAGACGTCCAGTTTGTCGGCGGCGCCGTATTGCTTGTTTTCAATCAGTTGCTCGACGCTATCGATGGTCTGGTAGTCTTCGGCAGTGGGGGCGGTGGTGGGGCGGGTGGTGGGTGTGGTGGTGGGCAAGCCGACCTGTTCCCAGACATGGCCGTCATTCAGCTCCCATGTCCGCGGCTCCGCCGCCATCGCCAGCAGGGCCATGGCCAGGAGGCCGCCGGCGAACGCTGGGTAATGCATCATGCGCATGGAGCGGATTGTAATGGGCGAAAGGCGTGCCGGCAATACGGCGGCGCGACCAACCTGAAAGGGGTGACGGGAAAGACTTGGCAGAGTTGGTAGAGTTGGGCGTGTTTTGGGGTAAGGAGGGACATCGGGGTTCGGGAGTCAGAGACACCGATGGTGGCGAGAACAGCTGTCACAAAGAGTGCGGCGACCAACGCCACGATTAAGAGTGTGGTATACCAGTCCACCGGGAGCATTACGTTGTTGACGTGGCACCGCATATACCTTACTAGACTATGTTGCCATTGTTAATATGTTGCCATAAAAATCCTGACCCCTTTCTTCCCCGGTGTTCATCCTCTTCTTTGTCCTTCAGCGCGATTTCATCTCCGGCTTGGTCAGCGTGGCTGTCAAAGGATGAAACTGGGGTGCGTGACCCACCATCTTTGTGTCCGCCGCCTTCCGGCGGTACATTATTGCCAGAGTTACAGGTCGCAAGGCTTTTATGGAGAGGATCTGAGATGAACTGGGAAATTGAGGATTGCGCGTGGACGACGGCCAAGTGGCTGCCCTCGCCGAAGATAACCGGCGTCATATTCAAGTTTCACGGTTTGGGCGCGCCGGGCCTGCGGGTGGAGATGGAACCGCACGAATGGGAATGGACCAAGGCCGGGGCGCTGGTGGTATTCCCCTATTACGGACCGTGGAGCTGGATGAACCGCAGCGCCCGGGCGTTCTGCGATGAGCTGGTTGACAAGATTTGGGCCAGGCACAAGCTGGCCGCCAATGTGCCGCTCATCAGCACCGGCGGCTCGATGGGCGGATTGTCTGGCCTGCTGTATACGCGCTACGCCAAAAAACCGGTGACCGCCTGCGCCGTAAATTCGGCGGTCTGCGACTTGGCCTATCACTTCCGCGAACGCCCCGACGTGGGACGCAGCGTGTTCTGCGCCTTCCAGGGATACGCCGAGGACCTGGAAACGGCCTTGGCCGAGACCTCCCCGCTCGCCCAGGCAGCCAACATGCCGCGCATACCATACTACCTGAGCCACGGCACGGCAGACAAGGCCGTCAACAAGGAACGCCACTCCGATGCGTTCGTGCTGGCCATGCGGCGGCTGGGACATACGGTCCAATATGTCGAGATGCCCGAGGTCCAGCACGAGGAGCCGCCGCAGTACAGGGAGCCCAAGGTCGCGTGGGTCAAGAAGTTTCTCCTGCATTAGAATTGTGCACCCATGAGCGAGAACGAAGTCCAGACGTGGCTCCAACAGGCGTTGAAAGCCGTGACAGTCGAGGTCGAGGTTGAGAAAGTACAGAAGACAAGAAGCCGCGGAGATTATCCGGTACACAACATTCTTGTTCCCCATACCTGTCGCGTCGATGAGAAAATGATCTCGCAATCACGTATTCTGAAGGTTCCTGGCTTTGAGAATTTCCCCGCGGCATGGCAGCTGCATGGAATGTCACCCAGGAGCAATACCGGCAACTAATGCGACTGCGGGGGACACGTGATAGGAATGGCCTTTACATTGATTGATAGGAAATTTGATCGCATCGGGTAGTGAGGGTTTAGGGGAGAGGAGGGGTTGGGCGCCATTTTGGGCATCGCAAACGCCGCTCTGAGGACAAAGATCGGGTCTGGCTAATGTTGGATGCTTCATCTTCGAGCCTCCAATGTGTCCGATGACAGTCCCCGGGTTGTCATGGTCCAATATCGCACTGATTTCAGGCGCGTCAAGCGTCGAAAGAAGGAATGTGGAGTGGTGTAGCGAGGCCTTCAGGGCTCCCAGAGTGGCTCAGGAACGTCCATCTGTTGGAGATGGGAGTATTTCAGGAAATCCGGGTCGGGTTGGAAATAGCCGTCCGGGCCGCGCTGGTGAACCTGCGGTGGTCCTGTGGCCATGGGCGGCGCCCGGGCAGAGGTGTCGCGCCAAAGTCCGCAATGTTCGAGGATCTTGCGGATCACGTCTTCCTGGCGGGCCTCGATGAAGGCAACAGCCCCTACGCCAGTTCTTAAGCCAGCACATATTGGCGCATGCGCACGCGTTTGCCCAGCGAGTATTCCAGATGTTCGGCCAGGACGCGGTTGAGGGGGTCGCTCTGGTGACGGGTCAGGCGGGGGAGGCGCTGGGGGGTTCCCTTGCAGCGGGGCAGCAGGAGCAATCCGCGCAAGAGATGCAGCAAGCGGGGATCGATGCCGATGCGATCGGGGAACGATGGCTGGCAATTGCGGCAGACCACAGCGCCGGCGGCAGCGGAAAAGGCGCTCACTTCGACGGCCCCGGATGCATGCGCGGCCTGGCCACAGCCGGCGCAAATGCTCAACTCGGGCAGGTAGCCGGCTTGGCGCAGCAGGTCCAACTCGAATGCCAGGAATACTTCTTCGATCTTCGGGCTTGCCAGCTCGTCCAGGCAATTTTCCAGGCGGTCGAACAGTGCCGGGTGAGGATCGTGTTCCTGGAAGAGCAGTCCGACAAGTTCGACGGCATAGAGCCCCAGGTACATGGCGCGCAAATTCCGACGAATGGCCAGGTGCCCCTCGCGCAGCGTCCATTCGGCCAACAATCCCATATCCCTTTCGATTTTTTCGCTGAAGATGGCATCACCGAGTTCCAGCAGATCGAGGCCGCCGTCGAATTTCCCCGCCCCGGACTTGGTGCGGCGGTGCGCCCCCTTGGCGATCAAACGCTGAATTCCATGCTCCCTTCCCAGGAGCACGACAATCTGCGAAGTTTCGCTGTACTCGATTTTGCGCAGGCAGATGCAGCGGTCTTTGAGCAGGGGCATAGCCGGGGATTATACCGTTTGGGCGGCGTGTTGCAGGCCGGCATCGAAGGCCGCCAGGTTGGGGGCTATGAGCTTGGGCCGGTGTGCGAAGACCTCGGGGATGGAATCGCGAAGGGCCTGGGGGTCCAGCATTTTGGTCAGGCCTACCAGCACGCCGGCGGCGACCATGTTGGCCATGCGCTCGTTGCCCAGTTCCTTGGCAATCCGGGTGATGGGGGCATGGACCACTTGAACCGCCGGGCGGATCTTGATGGCATCGGGGGCAATTACCAGCGAGCTGTCGCACAAAAGCAGGCCGCCGTCACGCACGGATTGGCCAAATTTCTCGTAGCTGGGCTGGTTCATGGCCACGACGATGTCCGGGGTGGATATGTAGGGCGAGGCGATGGGGCCGTCGCTGATGCGCAGGGATCCGTTGCTGGTGCCGCCGCGCATGGCCGAGCCGTAGCTGGGCAACAGGGAAATTCTGCGCCCGCTGCGCACGGCGGCATGAAGGACGAGGTTGGAGAGCAAGACGATGCCCTGCCCGCCGTGGCCGGAGATGCGGATCGCCGGGCGGGGGAATCGGGAACTGTCCGTGTTTTGGTAAGTGGCGGAGGGGGTTACCCAGTGCAAATCGGCATTCTGGAATATTTCCTCGGCACTGGCGATCTTGCGCCAGGGGCGCGTGGCATGGATGGGGGAAATGACGGTTCCCGCCCCAGTTTGCGGAGCGGCAGCGCCTGGTGCGGCCGCCGGGGCCACATCCTTGAACTTGCCCAGGGGGAACTGTTTGCTGACGACTTCCTTGATGTAGCGATGCGATTCGGCGGCACTCATCTTCCAGCCGACGGTGCAGGGACTGAGGACTTCGACGATTTTAAGGCCGCCGACGCCTTCGGCCTGGTATTTCAGGGCTTGCTTGATCGCCCGGCCCACCTTGTTCATGCCCGCCGGGCCATCGATGGCCACGCGTTCGAGGTAGACAACGCCCTCAAGCTGGCTGAAGAGCTTGCACATGTCGATGGGGGCGCCGACGTCGGTTTTGTCGCGGCCGGTCGAGCAGGTGGTGGTGGGCAGTCCGGGGATCGAGGTGGGGGCCATCTGGCCGCCGGTCATGCCGTAGATGCAGTTATTGACGAAGACCAGCACGAAGTCTTCGCCGCGGCTGGCGGCGTGGATGGTCTCGGCCATGCCGATGCTGGCCAGGTCGCCATCGCCCTGGTAGCTGAGGATGACGCGATCGTGGCAGGTACGGCTGATGGCGGTGGCCAGGGCCATGCCGCGGCCGTGGGCGGCTTGGACGGTGTCGCAGTTCCAGTAGGTGATAACCGAGCATCCGACCGGCTCGACGATGATGGTTTTTTCGCGCAGTTTCAGATCGTCGATAGCGTGGGCGATGATCTGGTGGAGATTACCGTGGCCGCAGCCGGGGCAGTAATGGGTGGGGAGGTCCTCCATGGTCTGGGGGCGGCCCACGACGACGGTCTGGCCATCGTCTGGCGGGAGCAGGTGACATTCGATCCGCGGCGGCTGGGGGAGCTGGTGAGGTTTGATCAGCTCGCGGGTGTAATGGGAGCTGTCGAGCAGGCGGGTGCGTGCGGCGAAGTCGGCGGGTTCCGGCCCGGCGGCGTGGGTGCGATGCACGGCCTGGATCTGCTGGAGGATTTCCGCTTCCTGGGGTATCAGGCCGCCGGAGCGGCCGTAGAAATGGACCTCGCGCGCTCCGCCGAGGGCCAGGCGGACATCGTGGACCATCTGCCCGCAGGACATTTCCAGGACCAGGACGGCGCGGGCTTTGCGGGCGGCCTGGCGGATGCTGTTGGCAGGGAACGGCCAGAGGGTGCGCGGCCGGAGCAGTCCGGCGCGGATGCCTTGCGCGCGGGCATCGCGGATGGCGGCCAAGGCTATGCCGGCCATCGAGCCGTAGGCAACCACCAGCAATTCGGCGTCTTCGAGCATTTCGCCGACGACCTGATCGCCCATATCCTTCTCGATGCGCGCATACTTTTCCTGGAGTTCGAGGTTGAGGTTTTCCAGGGCCTCCAGGGGATCGAGGCGGAAACTGGTGACGATGTTCTTAAGACGCCCGACGGCCCCGGTGGCCGCCCAGGGCTTGGCGAAGCGTTCGACGAGTTTGGCCGCATCGGCGCCGAGTTGGATTGATTCGCTGGATTGAGCGATCGAGCCGTCGATGATCACCATCACCGGGGTGCGGTAACGGTCGGCGAGGTTGAAGGCTTCGAGGGTCATGGCGAAGGTTTCGCCGACCGTGGAGGGGGCTAGGACGGGCGTGTGGTAGTCGCCGTGGCCGCCGCCGTGTACGGCCTGAAAGTAGTCGGCCTGGCTGGCGCCGATGTTGCCCAGGCCCGGACCGCCGCGCATGGCGTTCACGAAGACGCCTGGAAGTTCCGCGCCGGCCATGTAACTGATGGCCTCCTGCTTGAGGCTGACGCCGGGCGAACTGGATACGCACAAGACGCGCTGTCCGACGGCCGCAGCGCCATAGGCCATGTTGGCGGCGGCCAGTTCGCTTTCGGCCTGGAGGAATACCCGGCCTATACGTGGAAAGAGGGCCGCGGCCATCTCGACGACGCCGGTGACAGGAGTGATGGGATAGCCGTAAAGGTCGGCGCCGGCCAGAGCGGCGGCAAGAACGATGGCTTCTTCGCCCTTGAGAAGAACGCGGCGGGAATCGTTACTCACGGTTGGCCTCCTTCCGCGAGGCTGAGGAGGTGGCGGGCATAGCGGCCTGTTTGCCGGCAGGTTTGGTGCGATAGACTACCACTGCCCCTTCTGGGCAGACACTGGCGCAGATGCCGCAGCCGGTACATTTGTTATTGGGGTCGTAAATTTCGTAAACGACGTGGCCAGCGGGATTTATTATCGGCCCGCTGCGGGAATCGGAGGGGATATCGTTGGCGGGTTTCATCAGGTCCTGGGGGCAGTATTCAGCACAGAGGCCGCAGGACTTGCACAGAAGCGGCTCGACCTGAACCTGGCCGGCCGCTTTGTCCTTCCAGGAGGCATTAGCTTGGGAATTACTCATTGACGTAGAACCTTTCGTGAAGCATAGCTACGCATTGTGCCATAAAAAGTGGCGCGTGGAAAGTGGCAGTGGCTAGAGGCCACAACCGTTTCGCTTGCACCGGGCTGGCAGGAGGCCAGAAGGCGGTGGCGGAGGGCGGCAGGGGAGGCAGGAAACGGGTGAAGGCGGCACAAATGAGTCTCGCCATTTATATGGTGCCGGAATATGCGTTTAGAAGTTCCGTGCTCCGAAGGCGGTTGAGGGCCGTTTTCGAGGGTGCGGAATGAGCCGCCAACGTCTGGGCTACAACGACCTCATCATCTTACCCTCCAACCGACTTGCGCCACCCCAGTTGGTTGGCTTGGGCTTCATAATCGGCAACTATGAATTGATTTCACTTCGGTTCACAGATTTCCTCGCTTTTGAAAGTTACATCTACGCGGACGGCACGGCGGTTGTAAGTGTCGTTGACATAGATGTGGTCTTGGCCGAAACCCGCACCGGTCGGCCAGGCCAGGGGAATATCCGGCATGGAGATGGCGGCAAGGCCTTGCTGCTTGGCATCGGTTGGCAGGGGATTGACGAATTGCGAGTCGAAGTTGCCGTATTTGCCGAATTCGAGAATGACGTTGCCGGCGTTATCGTAGACGAGAACCGAGTTGGTCATGCAATTGGGAAGCGCCAGTCGGCCATAACGGTCCAAGTCAAATCGCGGTGTGCGGCAGACGCAACAGGTATTTCCACCAAAGGCCTCGGCGTGGCTGGAGAATGGCGCCAGCCCGGGATAGACTTTCTTAGCACCTTCGAGCGTCGTGGCGATGGGAGAAGTTTGTTCGTCCTTCATTGCTCCACCTTCGGGCCCGAAGCGTACCACGCTGCCTACGGCTACGCGGTAGGCCTGGTCTTTTTCGAAGCCCTTGGGCGGGGGGCAATCCTTGGGCTTGTACATCATGGCCACATAGATGTCGCCCTTCATATCCACACGGATATCACCTACGGCGCCCGGCACAGGACCAATAACCGAACCTTCCAACCCGGCACACTTGGTTAGAGACTTGGCTGGCCAACCGCCTTGCTGGTACTTGCCCTTGATGGGCTTGCCATCCGTGCCAAAACCGAAGATGCCATATTTGACCCAGTCCTGCATAAACGACTCGTAACACTGCCCTTCCGGTCCGACACCCAGGCCGCGCACGCAGAAGCCGAGACCCTTGCGGCCGTAGATAAATTCAGCCAGCACATGGGTTCCCGAACCGGCAAATGGCGCCGGGGTCAAGTCGCGGTTAAGACGCACAAACGGACCGCTGTAGCTGCCATCGCTGAGTTGGGTGTAAAGCAAGCCGTCGTAGCCGACCGCCAGATCGAGAACCGAGAAATCCTTGCCGTTCTGCTTGAGCCTGCCGCCTTCGCCGGTCAGGCCACTGTATCTCCACATGCCGTTGGTGCCATTGGAAATGTAAACCTCGTCGCGGTCATAATCCACGGCAATCCGGCTCCACGAACCAGGTGTTTCCATCTTGGGCGCAAACTGCAACGGGAGAGGCTCGAACGCGGCGCCCTTGTCTTGCAGCGGAACCACGCCGCCCTTGACGCCGGTCATCCAGACGACCGTTTTATCCTTGGCGACCGAAAGGGTCATGAATTGGCTGCCGTTTACCCCGGGGCTGGGCGGAAATTCGCACGTGGCGACTGGTTGCGTGCCTTCCTGGTAATTGGCGAATTTATTGAGCACGCACTGGAACTTGCCGTAGGCCAGGCAATCGAACTGGGTGACATAAATGGCGCCTGTCTGGGGGTGCACCGCCACAAGATGCGGATTCTTGATGGCGATCTCGCCGATCGCCTTGCCGGATTCATCGAAGACAGACACGCACCCTTGCTCGCGATTGGCGACGTACACATTGCCCTGGCCATCCACCGCGACCTGATGCACGGGGCCCTTGGGAAGCGTGAAGTTGGTGGTATTCTGACAAGCCTTGAACCAGGCACCGCCCTGGCCGTTGGTATGGGCCACGGGGATGGTGACAAACTCCTTGAATTTATCAGCTCCGGCCAGAGAGGCGCGGTAAACGCGGCCCGGCGGAAAGTTGGCGTCGAAGGTATGTCCGGAACTGGTGACCGAGGAGAATGGACCGGAGAGGTAAACCCATTTGCCGTCCGGCGAGATGGTCACGAAGGTAGGGCCGGCGCCGGAGTTGACCACGCCGCCGAGAGCGCGGGAAACAAGGTTTTGGCCGCGAACCGCACCGCTGGTTTCCAGCGTGCAGAGCTTGGCGCTGTCGGTCAGGATCACGCCATTTTTACTGGAGACGCTCAATAATCGCAGCGGTGGATTGCCCCAATAACCGCCGGGCTGGCCGTAGAAGTCGGGATTAAGGCTGCGCAGGTTGCGCGGGGAAAATGTTTTCCGCTCGGCGTCCCAGCGGGCGACGTCCTTCATGGCATCGGGCGGAAGATTTGCCGGAAAGGGCATGATCTCACGAAGGTAGCGGCCGTTGGGATCGAAGACGCGCAGGGTCATGTTCATCTGGTTTTGTTCTTCCTGACAGCCCATGATGAAGATGTTGCCGTCCTCATCGGTGGCCATACTGTCAATGGCGCCGAAGTTGTAAGGATCGGCACCGATGAGCCGGCCGAACTTCACGTCCATCCCGGCCCGCACCCGGACTTTGAATGGACCGCCTGCCGCCGCTTTCCCGAAATCGTCCTGACCGTCCCAGACCAGTTTCTGGGCGAGAGCGGCTTGCAGCGGTTCCGGAGGGGCGTTCTTCGCTCCCAGCACCCCCGCTGCCAGGTGCCGGACGACTTCGCCTTTAGCATTGAGGACGGCCACCTCCACGTCGGTCGGCGCGGCAACGGTGAAGTTGATCGTAACTTTATCGCCTGCCTTTTGAACCTGCGGTTTGGCCGAAAAGGCGATTTCTCCGGCCGACGCCCCAGCCAGGTATATCGTCCATGACAACGCTATTGCCGCTGGTGCTTTCCACATGGTCATTGCAATGCCTCTACGTTTGATGCCTTCGTCATACTCTTCTGAAATGTCGGCGATCTGATAGCGGCCGCAATCCGCAACCGCTACAAGTATTCAATAGCCATCATGCCGTATCTTCCGACCTAGACGAGACTTAAACATTATACAAGCGCATGTCTGTCGCGTTGTGGTGGAGGTCGCGGCTGGCGGCGGAGACGCAGCGTTTCCGCAGTCGGCGTGCCGCTGCTTCCAATACAGTGCCATATAAAGAAAACGCCACGAGAATAGCCCGTCGATCGGCTCGATACAGTGCAGTTAAATGCAAGGCGTCCGGGGCCATCGACGTCACACCACCTGGACAATTTCGATTCCGGTGATCAGCCTGGGGTCAAAATCGATCCGCTGTTCGAAGATTCCCGCCAGACCTTCGCGGCTCAGGGCGATGATCCAGCCCTCTTCAATAATAAGATCTTCGATCACCCGACCGGTGGTCAACGTGGCGCGGACGACCGCGGTGTATTTCCGTCTGGGCGCTCCGTTGGCCACCAGGTAGGCACGCCATTCCTCGGGCAGAACCTTGGCCAATCGATTGCGTGGAGGTGTCCGTGAATGCATCCTACGGCGACTCCTGTCCAGCCGCTCGACCGCCGCGGCCCTTGCCGCGCGGCTGCCAGGGGCCCGTGGATTGCGGCTTCTCCGCCGGCGGAAGGCCGCCGTCGCCTTTGATAATCGGCGCGCCCTTGAGGTCGTTGATCTTGTCCCGCAAACGGGCGGCGTGCTCGAATTCCAGATTCCGCGCCGCTTCGAGCATTTCCTCCTCGAGCAACTTTATCAGTTCGACCTGGTCCAGTTGATCTTCATTGGCGTGAATGGCGTCCTGGGCGACGCGGCGGGCCTTCATTTCGGCCTCGATGCCGGTGCGGATGGCCCGCTGCACGGTCTGGGGAGTGATACCGTGTTCCTGGTTGTAGGCTTGTTGGATAGTCCGCCGCCGGCTGGTCTCGTCGATGGTTTTCTGCATCGCCGGGGTGGTGGTGTCGGCGTAAAGGATCACCTTGGCGTTGACGTTGCGGGCGGCCCTGCCGATGGTCTGGATCATCGAGGTTTCGCTGCGCAGAAAGCCGGCCTTGTCGGCATCGAGAATAGCGACCATCGAGACCTCCGGCAGATCCAGACCCTCGCGCAGCAGGTTGACGCCCACCAGGACGTCGAAGTCGCCCTGACGCAGGTCGTGGAGGATTTCCACGCGTTCCAGTGTATGGATGTCGCTATGCAGATAGCGGCACTTGAAGCCGGCTTCCTGGATATAAGCGCTGAGGTCCTCGGCCAGACGCTTGGTCAGGGTGGTGACCAGCACGCGCTCATTGGCCGCGGCTCGCTGGCGTATCTCCGCTATCAGGTGCGGCACCTGGCCCTGGGCCGGTTGCACGACGATCTGGGGGTCGACCAGGCCGGTGGGACGCAGCATCTGTTCGACTATCTCGCCGCCGGTCTTTTCCAGTTCGTACTTGGCAGGCGTGGCCGAGGCGAACACCACCTGGTTCCACATGGCCTCGAATTCCTCAAATTTCAGCGGACGGTTGTCCAGGGCGCTAGGCAGGCGGAAACCGTGCTCCACCAGCACTTCCTTGCGCTGGCGGTCGCCGTTATACATCGCCCGCAGTTGCGGCAGGCTCACGTGCGATTCGTCGATGATGAGCAGAAAATCCCTGGGGAAATAGTCGATGAGAGTGTAGGGTTTCTCTCCGGGCCGGCGGCCGTCCAGGTGCCGACTGTAGTTTTCAATTCCCGGGCATACGCCCACTTCGCGGAGCAACTCCAGGTCGTACTTGGTGCGGGCCAGGAGTCGCTGGGCCTCCAGAAGTTTGCCCTGGCCGCGCAGGGTCATAACCCGCAGATCCAGTTCGGCGCGAATCGAATCCAGGGCCGCGTCCAGCCGCTCCTGGGGCATGACGTAGTGGACGGCCGGGTATACGAAGATGTTGGGCTCGGCGCGGATCAGTTCGCCGCTGATGGGATTGATGGTGTCGATGCTGGTGATCTCATCCCCAAAAAATCCGATGCGCCAGGCGAATTCCTCGTAGGAAGGATGCAGTTCCACGACGTCGCCGCGGACGCGGAAGACGCCGCGTTTGAACTCGATGTCGTTGCGGTTGTATTGCAAGTCAATCAGGCGGCGGAGCATTTCGTCGCGATCGATTTGCATGCCCTTGGCCAGGG
>Ga0316225_1000419_pt1 | contig 53716 bp, 41 predicted proteins | sample TBH18015metaG_FD_206010 | JGI IMG/M metagenome (GOLD analysis project Ga0316225, IMG submission 206010) | Freshwater microbial communities from Trout Bog Lake, Wisconsin, USA - TBH18015 | ecosystem: Environmental > Aquatic > Freshwater > Lake > Hypolimnion/Profundal zone | place: USA: Wisconsin... | reverse complement strand
AGTTCTTTACCATTTTTTAGGCCATCAATTAACCCCGTTTTGAAAAAGAATTTTTAGGGGGTCACATTGTGCTGGCGAAAGGGGGTCAGTTTTGCTGGTATTTACACTTTTTTGTAAACAGCAATTTTGTAGATGATCTTATGATCTCTTCTTTATTGAGTTTCATCTTTCTGTATTCGCCTTTATTATACATTGCTGCCTGATCTTTATAATGTTTACTGAACACATTACCGGATTCTCCGGTAGGCAGAATACTTACACTGTTCTCAACATCAGAAAAATCAATCACTCGCCTGGTAGAGGGTCCGGCTAATACATGATATTCCCCATTATCTGTAAAATTGCTGATCATATTATTGATCACTTCATTGCTGCCTCTCATTTCAAAAGGCCCTACATTAAAATACTTACGCAATGCGGCAACTTTACCTAAAGGATGTTGATGTTCTAAACTGCTTACTCTGTTCCATGTCCATGTATTAATGTCGGCACCTAATTGCTTTTCTAAAAATGCAATGGATTCTTTGAATGATCTTGTGAATATATCTGTTCTTGTTTCAACGATGTCTTTTGTATGCACATCATCCCACCAAATAGAATTCTCTTTTTTTATTTGTTTGGAGATCAAGGTTTTTATCAAATGTGTGGTGAGCAATCTATTAAAGTTTGTTTCTCCCAATTCATCTTCAAAAGTATTTTTTAAGAACCGATTGATGAATTTATTATAGATGGTGGGTGCTATGCTGTTTAATTCAGCAGCACCATTCCAGTCTTTTAAAATATCCAATGCTTTTTGTTCCTTCTCCGATAGTTTTTTTGTATCGATCACAGAAATAAACTGTGCAATATTTTCTACTACCACAGGATCTGTAATATCATTCTGCATTTTACTTATTGCATCTTTATCCCAATCATTCTTTGGCTCCAATAGCTGAACAATTCTTTTTGCCCTGTCTTCGGGAACATAATAACCGGGATATAAAAACCCTGCAATACTGTCGGGCTGGTTATTGGCAGAATACACATAATTCCATTTGGGGTTTTGTGCAGATGGATTTTGAGAAAAATCTAAATATGTTGAAATATCATCTTTACCGCTTACACCATCCAAGATAAAATTTCTGTTAGCACCGCTTTTATTTTTATATAATTTTCCTGTTGCCCACCAGGCAATATTTCCTTTGGCATCGCCATACATTACATTCAGTCCGGGTGCTGCAATTAATGCAACACCGCTTTTAAATTCTTCTTCATTATTGGCATGAGAGATTTGATAAACTGCTTCCAAAGTTTTAATAGGTTGCTGTGTATAGATCCAAGACATGGCCAAAGGTTCTTTTTGTGTTAATCCTTCAAGCAGATCATTCACAACAGGACCATGCCTGCTGACCTTTACTTCTATCACCACATCTTTTTCATTTTTTACTTTGATGGTCTTCTTGATGGTTTCATAATCTTTCCAACCCTCCGGTGTTTTGTATTGATGATTGTTAGCCGGATTATTTTCTTCCTGATAAAAATCAAGATCATCATTTTCAAACATCGTTAAACCATAAGCGTAATTTCTGTTATGCCCTAATAAAGGAAAAGGAACACCTGCCAGATGATAGCCATACATTTCATAATCGGGTGTTTGAATATGTGCTTCGTACCAGACGGAAGGTTGCGAGAAGGCAATATGCGGATCGTTCGCAAAGATCACTTTACCATTCTTTGTTTTTGCCGGTCCCACTATCCAACTGTTGCTGCCAATGAATGGCGGGATGGGTGATCGTTCTAAAATTGAATTAACTGCTGCAGAAACTTCGCCATAATTACTTGCTGTTCCTTTTGCGTTTTTAATTAATGTTTTGGAAGGATCGGGATCGATGCCTAATTCTTTGATATAATGATCACCCAACTTTTCTCTGATCTCTGATAATAAAGGATCTGTCTTTTGTGCCATGGCGAAACTGAAAGACATGTATCCGAAAACATTATAAATATCTTTCAGCTCATATTTTTCTTTCTTCACCCCCACTAAATAAAATTCAATGGGTGTTACACCATTTTCGATGTATTGATTCACGCCATCCAAATATGCCATTGCCAATTGATATGCTTCACTGTTCTTATCTAATTGTGCAATTGCTTTTGCAGATGCTTCTTCAATTCCCAATCCTGCAAAGAATTTATCATTCTTCAATGCCAGTGAACCGAATAGTTCGGATAATCTTCCGGGTGCAATCCTCCGCATCAATTCCATTTGCCATAATCTGTCCTGCGCATGTACATAACCCAATGCGATCATGGCATCTTTTTTATTCTGCGCATAAATATGCGGAATACCATACTCATCAAAATAGACGGTTGTTTCTTTATCAATGTTTTTGAGTTTGATCTGTCCGCTGTAATCAGGTTTTAAATGATAGAAAAAAATGCTGCCTGCTATCACTACAAGAAGAATAAGAACACCCAACAGTTTCAGAAATACTTTGAATATTTTCATGATGGCTTGAATTATTTATGGTGAATGTATTTTATTCTTCACGAAAAATAAAATGATTGGGCATTTTTAGTGATCTGATATTAGTAAAACAATGTTTCTGTAAATAACTATTGATTAGTTGTTTGAAGAATAAAACCTATGCAAACTGTTAAGTCTTTTGCATTATCGCTGTATTTGGATCTGTTTAAGGTAATTTTGCAATTCATTTAACCCTAAAAATGATTAAAAAAAATATTCTCATTTTATTTTCAACTGTATTGATCTTTTTTGTTGCAGGCATAGTAGTCGCTGCTCCGGAAAGAGATAAGAATATTATTGCATCAACTGTAGATAATACAGCAAGCAAAGCAAATAGTATGTTTGCGATGTATGATACGTTACAATTAGAAACATTGGGTCTATCGCGTGAAGCATTTGAAAAAGCGATGCAGGGGTATCATTACTTACTGGCTTCGGGAAAGATCATCAACCAGGATATTATTTCCATCATTGATTTCAGTTTACCATCTGACAAAAAAAGATTGTTTGTGATCGATCTGAAAGAGGGAGAATTAGTGTACAACACTTTTGTGGCACATGGAAAAAGATCAGGTCAAAAAACAGCCACTCAATTCTCCAACAAAATGGAAAGCAATAAAAGCAGTTTGGGATTTTATGTAACCGGTGAAACTTATAACGGGCATCACGGTTATTCACTGCGATTAGTAGGCGAAGAAAAAGGCATTAACGACAATGCACTGAACAGAGGCATCGTAATGCACAGCGCTTCTTATGTGGATGAAAAAATTATTGAAGGGCAAGGTTTTATCGGTAGAAGTTTAGGTTGCCCTGCTATTCCTGCCAATGTTTATAAAGAAGTGATCAGTACCATTCGTAACGGCACCTGTCTTTTTATTTACAGTCCTGATAAATATTATGCTTCGCATTCAAAGATCATTACACAGGCAAGAGGATAGATTTTCATTTCATCAACTAATATCTTCTCCAACAGCGTTCTTCGGGCAATGTCATTAAGTTAAGGAATCCGATGTCATGTTGAGGTTCTCGAAACATGATTTCAGAATTAGCAATCTATTCATCACTCTTCGAGAGCCTCAGAGTGACATCCCTTAACTTAATGGCATTACATACAGTGCACATTGTCTATATAATTTTATGTTACAAGATTATTTCTGTTGGCTTCATTTAAAGATTGATCTATGTTTCTTTATCTTTTGTATTACTTACCAAACGTATCCCTGCAAAAAAGAATACAGCACCGAGAAGCCCTGCGAAAATAATTAGCTTTATATTTTTTTCGCCTGTACCGCCATTCAGAAAACTGATACCGGCATAGATCAATCCAACTATTCCTAACAGTGATAAAATAATTCCCAATACACGTTTTTCCATAACATTTTTATACAAGGTAAACTTATATGAACTGCATTTGTATCAAGAACATCAGAAAGCGTGAATGTTGTAAGGAATGAAAATGATTGTGCAATTTTTATAATCAAGAATTTTCAAAATGGGCCTTTATGATTGTGCACCTTAGTACATTGGCGACAAATAATACTTTCTATAAAAAAGGTCAGACCGTTTTGGTCTGACCTTTTACTTCGCGAATCTGTTATATCTTATTTAAATCAGTACAATCTGCGATCTATTTTTTAGCCAATGTGCGCAGATAATTGATCAAGTCACCGGGACTGCGTGTTTTACCAAAACTTCCTTCGATCACATCTTCATTATCAGGGATCCTTTTCTTGAATCCGGGCATTTCTTTGTGACCAAAATAAATTTTATATAAGATGGCTCCATCCGTTTGTTTTTGAAATTTATCTGTTGAAAGGTCGCTTGGTGCCGGATTCAAATTCACCGCTTTAACGCCATCACCTTTTCCGCTTACGCCATGACAACTTTTACAATGTTCAACATACAATTCATTTCCCAATTTGACAGAGGAAGGATCGGATGGAACAGGGTTCTTCATCTTTTCATAACTGTCAGGAACTTTCCAGGGATCTTGTTGCGGATGTATCAATGAAAGTATGATGGCAGTGAATGCAAGCAGCCCAAGCATTGATAAAATATTTTTCATATTATTTTTTTTAAGGGTCCTTCAAACGGGTGAAGTATGCTACAAAATTAAAGCAGAATGCAGGTGATATTCTATGACAGAAGTCATTCACAACTGCCCCGTTTGTCATAAAATAAAACACGAAATGAAATTGAAATTCATGGCATCATTGATCATCCACCATCATTTTGGTTTTTTGTTTATCTTTAATCATACAAATACGTGAAGCTGTTTTCTACTACACCCAATTCCTGTAAGCTGCTTTACACTTTCAAACCGAAACACAAACTGAGCGATGTTATTATACCCATTGTTTGAAGATGCTGCTTTACAATACGGGGACAGGACAGCTATTGTGTATGAAGATGCATCTTTGAGCTACAAAGAATTGGCTGAAAAAGTTTTGGATCTGTCTAATGCCATCCTGCATCATGCAACAAAAGAAAAGTTTATCGGTATCAGTGCCACAAGGTCAATTGAAATGATCGTGGGTGTGCTGGCGATCTTAAAAGCAGGAAAAACATATTTACCACTCGACAGCAATTATCCTTCCTTACGTTTACAGCAACTGATCGAAGATTCAAACATCCATTACTGTTTATGTTTACAGCAAGAGCATGATTTTTTTAAAGGATTGGGATTATCGACTGTTGCAACAGATCAAGAATATCATTTACCGGATATTGCGGTTCCTTTTCAAACTGATGTGGTATGTGTATTATACACTTCGGGTTCTACCGGTAAACCAAAGGGTGTGTGTTTGGGCTATCAGGGTTTGATCAACCTGATCGAATGGCAAAAAGCAAACGGTATTGCAAAGCCGGGTGTAAAAACACTGCAGTTTTGCCATCTTAGTTTTGATGCTGCTTTTCAGGAAATATTTGTTCCGTTACTTACAGGCGGCACTTTATATATCATCAATGATACTTACCGCTTAAATACCGGAAATTTATTACGCTATATTGATGAACAGCAGATCAATCGTTTGTTCTTACCTTATGCTGTGGTACAATATTTAGCAGAAACAGCGCAGATGTATGAGTTGTATCCTGCTTCCATACAAGAGATCATCACGGGTGGTGAATTACTCAAGATCACTCCGCAGATAGCTCATTTTTTTACAGTACTTTCTGATTGTGTATTGATGAATGTGTATGGGCCAACAGAAGCGAGTGTATGGGTGACAGAATTAAAATTAAAAGGCGATGCAGTGAATTGGCCGGCTATCCCATCACTTGGTAAACCGATAGCAGGCGCAGAGATCTTTATTGTTGATGCGCAATTACAATTATTATCTGAAGGTGAAGTGGGAGAAATATTAATTCATGGTGATTGCATTGCATTGTATTATTTGAATAAACCCGAACAAACTGCTGAACGTTTTATTAAATGGCAACATCCGCAGAAAGGTTTACTAAGCGTATATAGAACAGGTGATATGGCTGCATATAGTGCAGATGGAACTTTGCAGTTTAACGGACGCCGTGATGAGCAGGTAAAAATTAGAGGCGGCAACAGGGTTGAGTTGGGTGAGATAGAAGTAGTGATCAGTAATATTACAGGCATCAGTCAGGTGGTTGTCATAGCAAGAGAAGATACACCTGATCAAAAAAGAATTGTTGCATACATTATTCTTTCAGATCCTTCCCTTACAACAGACAGCATCAAAGATGAGATCGCAAAACATTTGCCTGATTACATGATCCCATCATCCATTGTTATTTTATCGGAGTTCCCTTTAACGGTCAGCGGCAAAATAGATAAGCATGCATTGCCTGCACCGGAGATAGCCAGTTCTTCCGATTCTTATTATTTTGAAGAACCCGTAAATGATTTAGAAGAATATCTGAAACTTTTATGGGAAGACCTGTTACATATAAAAAATGTCGGCACCACAGATGATTTTTTTGAATTGGGCGGCAATTCACTGATCGCCATTCAAATGATGGTGAGAATAGAAAAAGACAAAGGAAAACAATTGCCTTTGGTCTCTGTTTTTAATTATTCCAACATAAAAAAATTAGCGAAGCTGATTGAAGAAGACAATAGTGATTCAGAATTCTCACCATTGGTTGCTATTAAAGCATCCGGAAACAGGCCGCCGGTTTATTTGATCCACGGCGACAGTCTGAATGTTGTAAATTTTAACGGCATTGCAAAACATATTCATCCTGAGCAGCCGGTATATGGTCTGCAGCCAAAAGGTTTGGATGGTAAAGCAGAAGCATTGGATACCATTGAAGCCATTGCTTCGTATTATTTAGAAGCGATACTGGAACAAAATCAAACAGGCCCTTATGCCATATCGGGTTATTCATTCGGCGGCTATGTTGCCATTGAAATGATCAATCAATTAAAGCAAATGGGCAAACCTGTTTTAATGCTCGGCATGTTTGACACCAATGTTTTGAATGCAGAGAATAATTTGAGTCTGCATAAAAAAATATTCAAAAAAATAATGCGCCAGTTTCCCAAATTTTTATGGTTGATCCGGTCTTTTGCAAAAGACCCGAAAAAAGCTTTCGATTACCAGGTAGAAAGTTTTAACGGAAGGATCAGGGCATGGATGAATAAAGGCAGCAAGCATATAAATCCCGGAATGGAATCTTATTATTTTCTGATGGATAAGATCAATAAACGACATGACAGGGCATTGTTTAAATATCACCTGAAACCATATCAAGGAAAAGTGATGTTATTCAAAGCCATGGAAAGGCCTTATTTTGTTGATGATTTTGAATTTCTTGGTTGGACGCAATATGCCCAAGGAGGTGTGGAAGTGCATGATATACCCGGTGATCACCAAACGATGTTCTTCGAACCCAATTGTAAAGTACTTGCCGCAGAAATGGATAAAGCATTATTCAATGCAACAAAATAATGTATCAACTAACCTGTAATACACTCCCTCCTATTGTTTGGAAAAATCCCGATGATTGTTTATTTCGCATAAAAGATTCCTCCGTATGGAAATTGCGGATCAATGAATTAATATCTTCAGTTGATCATTTATTTTCATTATTGCAACAGGAAGAAAAAAACAAAGTGTCTCTTTTTAAATTTGAGAAAGACAAAAAAGCATACATCATCAGATGGGGAATACTGAAATTGCTGCTCGCAAAATATGTACAAAAAGATCCATCGGAAATCAGATTGATCAAAGGAGAAAATAATAAGCCTTTACTGCAACAACAAACAACAGATACTGCACTATACTTTAATCTATCGCATTCAGATGATCTTGTATTGATCGCAATTTCTGAACAAGAGATCGGTATTGATACTGAAAAAATAAACCGAACAATTCAGTATTCTGAACTGCTCACAACTTTGTATACTGATCATGAAAAAGACATGATCGTTGATGCTGCTGATCCCTATCAAATGTTTTATACTTATTTTACAAGAAAAGAATCTGTTGCAAAAGCAACCGCAAAGGGCATCAGTGATTCAATTGCAGATATACCGGTGGCTGATGGTAAACATCTGATCCATGAAAATAATGTATGCGGTATAAAAAACGGCCTGCAAGTAAATAGTTTTTTTATTGATGATGATTATGCAGCAAGTCTTACAGTTGCAGATAGTCTTTCAGCCATTGAATTTTATTCAGCCGGTGCTTCACTCTTACAATAAAAATGCAGTGCAGTTTTATTATTCTGCTTGCAGCAATGCATCATACAAAACTTCAACAGTGTGTAATGCTTCTCTTCCTGTTCCGTCTTTGATCTGATGACGGCAACTGGTGCCGGGTGCAGCAATGATAGTGTCTTTGTTTTGTTTACGAACAGTGGGCAACAACACCAACTCTCCTATCTGCATGGACAGATCATAATGTTCTTTCTCAAAACCAAATGATCCCGCCATACCGCAACAACCCGATGGAATGGTTTGTACACTATAATTTTCCGGCAGTGATAATATTTTTACCGAGGCTGCAACAGAGGATACTGATTTTTGCTGACAGTGACCATGCAACTGAATATTCTTTTTCTCTGCAGTGAATTGTTCTTTGCTGATATTGCCTTTATCAATTTCAGCGGCGATAAACTCATCAATGAAAAAAACATGCTGCGCTAATTGTTTGGCTGCTTCCAGATTTTCATCCGTTGCCAGATCAGGATACTCATCCCTGAAAGTTAAAATAGCAGAAGGTTCAATGCCGATCATCGGTGTTTGTTCTGAAATGATACCGCTTAATAATTCAATATTTTTATTAGCGATGATCTTTGCTTTGCGAACCAATCCTTTGGAAAGCCATGTTCGGCCGCTTTCTTCGTGCTTCGGAATGATCACTTCATATCCCAGATGCTCCAATAATAAAATTGCAGTTCTGCCAATATGCGCATCGTTATAATTGGTAAACTCATCACAAAACAAATACACTTTTTTATTATCGAAAACAGGTCGCTTGTAATAATTGTGTTTTTCATACCATGTTTTCAAAGTTACTTTTGATAAAGTAGGCATGGAACGTTTGACAGCAAATCCCACTGCTCTTTTTATGATGTTTCCGGTGACAGCATTTGTCATAAAAAAATTATAGATGGATGGTGCGATCGATCCAAGCCTTGCACTCAAAGAAAAATTAGCGATCATCAAAGAACGGAACGGGACACCATTGGCATCATAATACTGTTGTAAAAATTCTGCTTTCAGTTTGGCCATGTCAACATTGGACGGGCATTCACTTTTACAGGCTTTACAACTCAAACAAAGTTCCATCACTTCATATATTTCTTTATGATCAAAGCGATTGATCTTATCAGAGTTGGTTAAAAATTCACGCAAAATATTCGCCCTTGCCCTTGTTGTATCTTTCTCATTCTTTGTTGCCATGAATGAAGGGCACATCGTTCCGCCGGATAAATGTGTTTTTCTGCAATCACCGCTGCCGTTGCATTGTTCAGCATGTTGCAAGATATCTTGTTGATGAAAACGAAAAGTGGTTTTGAATGCAGGTGTGAATTGTCCGGGTGTGTAACGCAGCATGGTATTCATCGGCGGCGTATCCACTATTTTATTTGGATTGAAAATATGATTCGGATCCCAACTGCGTTTGATCTCCTTCAATAACTGATAATTCTTCTTCCCTACCATTTGTTCCAAAAATTCTCCGCGTAATCTTCCGTCGCCATGTTCACCACTTAAAGAGCCTTGATATTTTTTTACAAGCGTTGCCACTTCTTCTGCGATCGTTCTGAATAATTGATTGCCTTCTTTTGTTTTTAAATTGATGATGGGACGTAAATGAATTTCTCCCGAACCTGCATGTGCATAATGCACAGAATGCAAACCATGCTTCTTCAATAGTTCATTGAAATCGCGGATATATGCAGGAAGATCATTTACATCAACAGCAGTATCTTCAATAACAGGCACTGCTTTCTCATCACCGGGAAGATTGCCCAATAATCCCAATCCTGCTTTACGCAATGACCATATTTTTTTGGAATCATCACCGAACAAAACAGGAAAATGATAGCCGAGATTGGCAGCACGCATTTCTGCTTCCACCTGTTTTGTTATTTCCAATATCTCTTCACGTGTTTGTTTTGCAAATTCAATCACCAGAATAGCACCGGGATCACCCTGTACAAAAAAACGGTTCTTTCTTTGTTCAATATTTTCTTTGGTGCATTCTAAAATATAGTGATCAATTAATTCGCTTGCGCTCGGATGATATTTTAATCCGATGAGGTTGGCACGCAATGATTCATCGATGGTATGGAAGTGCACACATAACAACCCAACCTCTTTCGGAGGAAGCGGAACCACATTCAATTTTATTTCAGTGATAAAAGCCAAAGTTCCTTCAGAGCCTGCAATGAGTTTACAGAAATTAAAATCTTCTGTTCCTGCGGTGAACGGGGCCGTATCCAACAATAAGTCAACGGCATAACCGGTGTTCCTTCTTTCAACCGTTTTTTTTGGATATTCTTTTCTGATCTCCACCTGATTATCGTAGTTGCTTAATATGCTTCTTATGTTTTTATAAATATTCCCTTCCAAATTATTGAGCTCGCATTTTGCATGAAAGTCATCGAGGGATAAAGTATGAAAAACAGCTTCAGAACCATCGCTCAAAAAAGCTTTCACTTCGAGCAAATGTTCTCTGGTGCTTCTGTACACAACTGAGTTTGATCCGCAGGAATTATTGCCTACCATACCTCCCATCATCGCACGGTTGGCAGTGGAAGTTTCAGGGCCGAAAAATAAACCATGCGGTTTAAGAAACATATTCAACTCATCGCGTATCACACCCGGTTGCACGCGAACCCAATGTTCTTCTTTATTGAATTCAAGTATTTGCGTAAAATTTTTTGATACATCAACCACGATTCCTTTTCCAACTACCTGACCTGCCAAAGATGTGCCTGCTGTTCTCGGAATGAGAGAAGTATTTTCTTTGTTTGCGAAATCAATTAATTTTTTGATATCCTCTTTCGTTTTCGGGATAGCAACAGCCAAAGGCATTTCGCGGTAAGCTGAAGCGTCTGTTGCATATAAAGTGCGTATCGTATCATCAAAATATAAATCACCGTCTAATTGACGAAACAGTTGCTGAAGCTTCAGATTCATTGTAATTCTTTAATAATTTCAATCCTAATTGCAGCAAAAATAATCTTTTCACATAAAAGCCCTGATTCTAATAAAACAAGGAGTTAAACCAATGTTGTAAAAATGTTGTTTTATTAACTGAAAGCCTGATGTAAATCATGTTTTTTTAAAGTGTGTGTCGCTAACTTAGCACAGTAATCAGGGGTTTGTAAAAAAGAAACTAACGACCATGAAAAGTGCATTTTTATTACGTGCAAAAAAAGTAATTACATTTTTCCTATTAATGCAATTCACATTTCTTTTGGCCTCTGCACAAGTTTCTTATTTTGCAAAAGACGATCTGAATCTTTTGGTCAGCGGCACTTCTACTTTACATGATTGGGATTTGAAAGCAGCCAAAGGTGATTGTAAAGCCATATTTAATTTTGATAAAGACGGCCAACTGACTTCCATCTCCGAACTTTCCTTGGTTACACCTGCAGAAGCTTTAAAAAGCGGGCACAGCGGTATGGATAAAAATGCTTACAAATCTTTAAAGACCGATAAACATAAGAACATCACATTTGTTTTCTCGTCAGGTAAAGTAAATGCTGACGGAACCATTAACTGTATCGGCAAATTAACCATTGCAGGAGTAACACATGATGCTGAGTTGCTTGCGAATTACAAAATGAATCCGGACAAAAGCATCTCTATTAACGGGAATAAAAAGATTAACATGCTTTATTACAATATGGAGCCTTCCACTTTTATGGGCGGCATGTTTAAAGTAGGTGATGAAGTAAATTTAAAATTTGATTTGACACTTCATAAATGATCAAGGCGAAAGCCTTTTACTGAGGTTTATTTTCATGGTGTTCGCAGTCAGGGTTTCATTATCCTGGCTGCTTTTTTTTGAAATACAATGAAAATAGTAAATGAAATTACTTGAGAAAGCCGAAGAATTTATCGAAAATAGATCTTTGAATTCTTGAAGAATCTTTTAGATTTTCTTTAAATATTTCTATCTGATCTGCAGGAGTCCAATCAGTCAATCCTTCATACCAAACCATATCAGTATATCTTAGGCCTCTTTCCTTCACAGTTTCTACACTATGCGGACCTGAAATAAGTTTATTTTTTCTGAGGATGTAAATCTTGTCCATCTTTTTCAAGCTTTAATAAAATGAAATCTGAATAAGAATAAAATTCATTTCAGAAATCATCAATAAGCTTACGCCTAAAGGAATTTAAAGGTAATAGATTATTTGAATACCTCTAACCCTTTTTTAACAACAGGATCAGAAATGTTCATTACTTCAAAATAGCCGGCATTACCCCATATTTGCCTTGCCATCAGCCCCTGCATCCTGTGCAATACTTCTGCTTTATCTTTTGCATCTGCATTGTTCAGTTGAATACTATCCTTTGCTGCAAAACTGCTGAGCTGTTGCCATTCATTTTCGCCGGGAATGAATTTCTGCAGCAGTTCTTCCGGAGAATGTAAAGTTCCGAAATAAGCTTTTCGCTTGATATAATAACGATATACAAAATTGCTGAGTGTATTTTTGTAATACATTTTCAGAAAAGATGTCTGCATCTTAGTTGTATCGTACGGAACAAAATAATCGGGTGTAATACCACCGCCGCCATAAACAATATGCCCTGAAGGTGTTTTAAAGGAAGGTCCGGGGTTTTTAGCCGTATCTGCTTTTAATAACTCGCCGTCATGAAAACGATTGATCAATTCTTCTTCATATTTTTCTTTTCCCTTGTTATAAGGTTTTTGAATATTACGGCCCAACGGTGTATAATATCTTGCAACCGTTAAACGAACAGCACTTCCGTCACTTAATCGGAATTGTTGCTGCACCAGTCCTTTGCCGAATGTTCTTCTGCCTACAATGGCAGCCCTGTCCCAATCCTGCAAAGCACCTGAAAGCACTTCACTTGCAGAAGCAGATGTTTCATCCACCAACACCACTAACTTTCCTTTTTCGAACAGGCCTTCTTTGCGACAATGGTATTCCATTCGCGGGGATTTGCTTCCCTGTGTATATACGATCAGTTTATCAGCATCTAAAAATTCATCAGCAATACTTGTTGCTTCATTCATTAAACCACCGCCGTTTCCGCGAAGGTCAACGATCAACTTTTCCATACCCTGCTTTTGCAACTTTTCTAAATTCTGCATGAATTCTTCATAGGTTCTTTCTGCAAATTTGTTGATCCTGATATAGCCGGTTTGCGGCGCAATGATGTATGCAGCATCAACAGACGGAACAGGAATATTACCTCTTTTGATCAGGATATCTTTCTGTAAGCCATTTCTGAGGATCGTTATTTTTACCGTTGAGCCCGCCGGTCCGCGTAATTGTTTCCTGATACTATCTGTTTTTATTTTAATGCCTGCCAACTGCACGGTATCATTTGCTTTGATGATCATATCGCCTACCTGCATCCCTGCTTTATCAGATGGCCCGTCTTTAAACACCTGAACTACATTGATGGTATCATTAAACAGCTGGAATTCGACACCAATACCTTGAAAATTGCCCATCAATTCGTCATTCACATCCCTGAACTCAGCAGCCGGAATATATACGGAATGCGGATCGAGATGGGCCAATAATTCATCAATTGCCATTTGGTTGATGCTGTCGCCTGCAATGGCATCTACATATTTGGCTTTCACTAATTCAGTCACTTCCTGCAACGAGGATGCTCTGGAAGAAGCAAAGAATCCGTTAGATCTTGTATTGCTTTTGATCTGGTATCCGATCATCATTCCCAGTACCATTATAATAGAAAATAACAGCGGCAGCCAAACCTGTAATTTTTTAGTTCCCATAATTGTTGCTTCTTTGTACCTTAATACTGTGAAATGCGAATATCCGTATTAAAGTTCAATACGATTGTTTGAAAATATCTGAACGGCTATAAAATTATTCTATGTCAACTAAACTCATTGCCGACAGCGGTGCCACCAAATGTGAATGGTGTCTCTTAGAAGACGGCAAAAAGAAAACAATACTAACACAAGGAATCAGTCCTTATTTTTTAAATACAGTTCAGATTATTGAGCTGCTGCAAAAAGAACTCCTTCCCAAACTGAAAGGCAGCAAAATAAATGAAGTATATTTTTACGGCACCGGTTTAAGCAATGCCAATAATGTTCCCATTATAAAGTCTGCATTCAAAAAATTATTTCCTGCTGCGAAAGTGGAGATCAATACCGATATTTTAGCAGCGGCCAGGGCTTTATGCGGCAAACAAAAGGGCATAGCCTGTATTTTAGGAACAGGTTCCAATTCCTGTTTTTATAATGGCAAAAAAATCATAAAGAACAGTCCGGGTTTAGGATATATCCTGGGCGATGAAGGCAGCGGCGCTTATCTTGGCAAAAAAGTGGTACAGCATTATTTGTACAATACTTTTGATGCTGATCTCATGTCAAGATTTGACGCAAAATTCACGACCAACAAAGTGGAGATATTAGAGAATGTTTACAAACAACCTTTAGCCAACAGGTATCTGGCCTCTTTTACAGTCTTTTTGGCTGAAAACCGCGGACATTATATGATCGAAAATATCATTGAGGACGGGCTGAATGATTTTTTCTTTACACATTTGTATAAATTCAGGGAAAGTTGGATCATGCCCATCAATTTCATAGGCAGTGTTGCATTTGGATTTAAAGATATATTGAAAGAACTTTGCAATACTTATGAATTGGAACTCGGTAATGTTTTAAAAAAACCGATGGATGGTTTAGTTAAATATCACTCTTAAGGAAATTATATGAACAAGTTTCAAAAAGTAACCGAACAGCCTTCACATTACAGGCATTTAGAAAAAATGACCGTTGAAGAAATATTAGTAAACATCAATAAGGAAGATAAAACAGTTCCGCTTGCTGTTGAAAAAGTGTTACCGCAAATAGAAAGATTGGCATCCATCATCAGTGATAAAATGCTGGCAGGCGGAAGATTATTTTATATCGGTGCCGGAACAAGCGGTCGCCTGGGAATCATTGACGCGAGTGAATGTCCGCCAACCTATGGTGTGCCATTCGGTTTGGTGATCGGTATCATTGCAGGTGGTGAAAAAGCCATTACCGAAGCAGTTGAATTTGCTGAAGATAAAAAAGATAATGGCTGGGCAGATCTTCAAAAACATTTTATAAGTGATAAAGATGTGGTGGTGGGATTGGCCGCCAGCGGCACCACACCTTATGTGATCGGCGCATTGGAAGCCTGCCGTAAACGAGGTATCATTACGGGAAGTATCTCCTGTAATCCCAATTCTCCGGTAAGTGAAGCTGCGGATTATCCTGTTGAGGTGGTGGTAGGGCCGGAATTTGTTACAGGAAGCACAAGAATGAAAAGCGGTACTGCACAAAAGTTAGTACTCAACATGCTTTCTACAACTGTGATGATACAATTGGGAAGAGTGGAAGATAATAAAATGGTGAACATGCAACTGACCAATATTAAATTGGTGGATCGTGGTGTGAAGATGGTGATGGATCAATTGAACTTAAAGGAATATGAAGCAGCAAAAGACCTTTTATTAAAACACGGCAGTGTAAAGAAAGCGGTTGATGCGATGAAACTGAACGGATATGCACAACATTGAACCTTTCTATAACTGGCGCCACATCTATGTTTCAGAAGAAGATGAGCGTTCTCCTTTTTATGGTCGTGTGTACAGTGAGTTTGAATTTTCGCAAACCGTTTATAATTATTACATCCATCCGCAATGGGATGATTTCGGCAGCAGAACATTGTATTTAAAAGTGATCGATGTTGATTACGAATTAAACTTCATTATCATTGAAATGATCGGTGAATGGAATGATGCCATTGAAAATGATATCATGGAACTGAAAAGAGAAGTGATCGATCTTTTCTCCAAACAACATATTACGAAGTTCATCCTCATTACAGAAAACATTCTCAACTTTCATAGCGGTGACAGAGATTATTATCAGGAATGGTATGAAGAAGTGAGTGAAGAGAATGGCTGGATCGTTGCACTCAATATGCCTGAAGCCACACAACAGGATTTTAAAAAGAAAAAACTGAATTATTATATTGAATTGATGGACCTACCCGAATGGAGAGTTTATAAACCTTACCATCTTTTTAAAAAGATCGATGATATTCTAATGAAGCGCTTAAGCTAAATACATTCTCATACATTATAGATGTCATCTTTTGTACTACGTAACAATTGTTTCAGTAACTACAATTTTTTAATTATTTATTTAATCAATTTGTTCAGGAAATTTTATTGTCAACTGAATAATTTATTTTGGTTTACAATAAGATTTAAAAATCATCTGTAATGTTTTTGTAGTTCCATAGACGAATTTTACTACACCCAGATTGGCAAAAAGTAAAAGCATTACTCAATTAAAGCCGACAGCCGTTTTTTAAAATTCAATATTTCCAAGACTAAATTCATACCTATGAAAATTATCTGTATCGGGAACTACCCACCTCGCCAATGCGGTATTGCAACATTTACTGAAAATCTGATCATAGCGATACAAAAAGCTGCTTTACTGCAATCTATCGATATTGAAATTGAAGTGATAGCCATGAATGATGCGGAGCAGACTTATGATTATCCTTCTATTGTTACTAAGACCATTCGGGATCAATATAAGAGCGACTATATTGAAGTAGCGAATTATATCAATCATTCTGATGCAGATGTTTGCTTAATCGAACATGAATATGGCATATTCGGTGGAAACAGCGGTGTCTTATTACTTTCCTTAATGCGTATCCTCAAAATACCGGTTGTAACCACATTACATTCAGTTTTACAAAAACCGAATTTTCATCAGAAAGAAGTATTAAAAAAAATAGCAACTTATTCTTCCCGTTTAATAGTGATGAGTACACTGGCCATTGATTTTTTGAAAGAAGTTTATGAAGTTCCTTCAGCTAAAATAATTTGTATTGAACATGGTGTTCCTGATTTTGAATTGATGAGATCCACATTACCTGCTTCTCCTAAAAAATGGATAGGCCGTAAAATAATGCTCACTTTCGGATTGATGGGTCGTAATAAAGGAATTGAAACTGTTATCAAAGCATTACCGAGCATAGTTGCAAAACATCCGGATCTATTGTATGTGATCATGGGTAAAACACATCCTCATGTTGTAAGACATGCAGGTGAGGAATATCGTGAATGGTTAACTCAAATGGTAGTTAAATTAAACTTACTTGACAATGTTCAGTTTATTGATGAATATGTTAGCGAATCTCAATTGATATCAAGTTTATTATCTTCTGACCTTTACGTAACACCATATCTTAATAAAGCACAGATAACAAGTGGTACACTTTGTTATGCATTAGGTGGTGGATGTGCTGTTTTATCTACTCCGTATTGGCATGCTGAGGAAATTTTAGTTGATGGCAGAGGAAGTCTTTTTGCTTTTGGCGACTCTTCCGATTTGGCTGATCAGGTAATAGCATTATTAGATGAACCGAATAAACTAACCGGAATGCAACAGAAGGCCTATGCTTATGGTAAAAGTATTGCATGGCCTTTAATAGGAAGAAAATATATATCTGCATTTGAAAATATAAGAACTGAATATGTTCCGGAAGAAAATAATTTTGAATATCAATTAATCGATTTCCCTTTCAATCCCCAACATCTGTTCAGAATGACTGACAGTACTGCGATTCTACAACATGCACATGGTTGTACACCGAATTATAAAACCGGTTATTGCTTAGATGATAATGCAAGAGCATTGCTTTTAAGTATGATGGCCTTTCAACAATTCAAACAACCAAAATATATCACTCTTGCAATAAAATACCTGGCCTACATCAATCACATGCAACATAAAGACGGGAGCTTTGATAATTTCATGACGTATTCGCATACATTGTTTGAGAATGATCATTCAGAAGATGCTTTTGGCAGAACAATTTGGGCTCTTGGTTATTTAGTGCGTTTTGCACCCAATGATGATCTTTTCCAATTGGGTCATGAATTATTCCACAGGTCATTAAATCAGATCCCACACTTGAATCATCCAAGAGGATATGCGAATTGCATTTTAGGATTGTATCATTATGTAAACAGATTCCCCGATCAAGATCGATTTATAAAAATGATCAATGAATTGGCAACTATACTTTGCGATGGTTATGATGCATGCAGTAAAGAAAGTTGGCAATGGTATGAAACCATCATCACTTATGATAATGGGTTGTTACCTGCAGCTTTATACAAAGCTTATGAACTTACAGGTTCTGAAAGATTTTTAGAAGTGGCTGATGCTACAACAAAATTTTTAGAATCGAAATGTTTTCTCAGTGAACATTTATCATTGATCGGAAACAGAAGATGGTTACGCATGGATGAAGATTATGAACTCTTCGCTCAACAACCTATCGATGCAATGGCAATGGTTGTTTTATACGACAGTATTTATCAATTGAAAAAAGATCAAAAGACCGCAGATAAATTACGCACTTCATTTAAGTGGTTCTTAGGTTATAATGATCTTGATCTTCCATTATATGATACCGATACATCCGGATGTAATGATGGTATTGAAGAATTTAGCATCAATAGAAATCAAGGCGCAGAGAGCACTATCGCTTATCACATGGCATGGTTAATTTCGGCTCCATACTTTGAAGCAGAAATGCCATCTGCAGAAGTAATATTATCAGTGCATGATATAGCATACAATTAAGACGTATTTTTTCTCAGCATCATAACAAAAAAGCTGAGAGTAAATCTCAGCTTTTTTGTTTACTTGTTTAGTATATGCCTAATTGTTTCTAACAGTTGTTTTGAATCAATCGGTTTACTGATATAATCTAAAGCTCCCAAGCTGAGGCCTTTCACTTTCTCAGATTCACTGGTATATCCGGAAAGAAAAACAACCGGAATACTAATGTCTAATTTTCTAATGAAATCAAGCAGCTGATAACCGTCTAAATTAGGCATGGCTATATCAGATAATATCAGATCAAATTTCTTTCTCCCGATTTCCATTAATGCAACAACACCATCCGGTGCAATTTCTACATCATAGTTTTCAGATTTTAATATATGCGCAATCATTTTCTGACTCATCACTTCATCTTCCACAACTAATATATGTGCACGAACTTCACCGTCAGAAAGTTTTTTATTGTAATCAGATGGAATCAGTTGTTGCAATAATTCATCCAATTGAATTGTTGCATAAGTGGAAGCGGTATCAGACATGGCATAAGGCAATACCAACTCATTGTTATTGATGATGGCACCACAGGAATACACTACATTAGGAACATAGCCTTCTCTTTCTTCATCATTTGGTATTAATAAAGGTTCGGTTAGCTCTCCGATCACTTTTGCAGGATCATTCAGATCAAGTAACATCGCACCGATACAATATTTACGCATGGTACCCACACCATGTGTAATGACTAACCATCCGTGTTTTGTTTCAATTGGTGAACCGCAATTACCCACCTGAATGAATTCCCAAGGGAATTTTGGTTCCTGTATTCTGATCGCATCACCCCATAAATTAATATCCTCAGAGAACATGATATAATTATTGATACCGTCAATTCTTGACAGCATCACATATTTACCATTGATCTTTCTCGGAAATAAAGCCATGCCTTTATTCTGTGCATTCTCTCCCAGTATCGGCATTACTTTAAACTGATAAAAGTCCTTTGTTTCGATCAGTTTTGGCATGATCGTAAATCCGTTATAGGCTGTATATGTTGCATAATATCGCTCTCTCCCATCATCATCCGTAAACTTCATGAAACGTGCATCCTCAATACCATTACTCTCTGCAGCAGCAATTGGGAATATTACACGGTCTGAAATACCTGTATCTAATGAGAATGTAATTTCATAATGCGACGCTCCCAACCAGCTGATCGTTTGTAATATTTTCTTTTGGAGATCATCGGGGTCAACTTCTCGCCTTGTCCTATCAATGGCATTATTTAATTCATTATAATCAAATTCATTTCCAAGTTTGTCCATCACGTTGTTGACGATAGGTTGATCAGCATGCATCTCAATTAACTTCTGACAAAAGATCTCTTTTGTGTAGATATAGTTTTTTATTACTTCCGCTTCATCGATCAATCTACCCGTAGGCTTTATTTCGAGATTATTATTAGCATCAAGAACACCACCTCTGAAAACGATGGATGAAATATGACCTTCGCCTGTTGCCCTGAAACTAATAATTACCCTTTTTTGTCCTGCCTGCAATCCGCTCTGATCGGGATCTTCCACCATGGAAGGATTAAAAAAAGCAGCGGATTCAATACTGTACTCTGAAGTAAAATAAGCCCCAATCAGAAGTTTTTTATATTCCGGCAAATCATTTATATCAACTGCTTTACCATTAAGCATATCCCGCATTCTGTTAAAATGCTTCTGATATATTCTTGAAATGTTTCGATGACGGGAAGAAAAATCACGCAAGGATTGATTCAATGTAAGCTTTGCTGCTTCATCCGGCATATCTCTTACCTTCTGAATGATAGACAGGACACGCGTTTCAGGTCCGGGATAAAAAAATCTTGCTATCACTCGTTTTGAATCGCTCGTAAAGCGAACAGGCTTGCGATTAACGGTAGTACTCATAGGAAAGAATTGTATATTAAATGTACCTATTTTTTGATGCAATACCTTATTAAAAACAATACATTTTTTCCTGCTCAATTTGTCAAGTTCAAGCCAAATAAAACAGAAACAGGGAGTCTGATATTAAATAGTTTATTTTCACAGCATACGCTTATATGACACAGCAACGTTATTTTATTTTACACAAGCCATTCAACATGGTTTCGCAATTTATCAGTCCTGATAAAGTAGGACTGCTTGGCGATATTGCTTTTGATTTTCCAGAGGGCATTCATGCCATCGGCAGATTGGACAACCACTCAGAAGGTTTACTCATACTCACCACCAATAAAAAAGTGACCAAACTTTTATTTGAAAGTAAGGTTCCGCACAAACGAACCTATCTCGTTCAGGTAAAAAATAAAGTGACGGAAGAAACGATCGAACAGTTAAAAAAAGGTGTGAGCATTCAGATAAAAGGCGGAAGTGATTATATCACAACACCATGCGATGCTGCAATTGTTGAAAGGCCAGTGATCATAACCGAAAGTGACAATGAAATTAAAGAACATTTGCCGCATACCTGGCTTACCATCACGGTAACGGAAGGAAAATTTCATCAGATCAGAAAAATGGTGAAAGCAGTTAAGCATCGATGCAAAAGGTTAATCCGTTTATCTATTGAAGACCTCACCTTAGATGATCTGCAACCCGGTTGTGTAAAAGAAATAGAAGAAAAAGATTTTTTTACAAAGTTGCGCATTGAAAATTGGAAATAATTATTTAGCACTCTCTAAAGCTGTTCTTGAAATTTGACAAAGAATCGATCGCGGCATTTGCATAACTAAACAGTTTTTGTATTTTTAAGCAGTGCTTACACATAAATCATGCTTCATAGGCAAAAAGGTAAATATGAAAAAGCGATTTGTAAATTGTCTCTGCTTACTCTTTATTGGTTTTATTTTTTGCTGCACGATCTCTTGCAATAATAAAACAAGTTCCTTTGCAGCAAAAGAGCAGGCGATCGTTAAAGACAGTGTTCAGCAATTGGTAAATAGTATTGAAAAAAATATTTCGCAGAGAGGCCCTGTTGCGTGGTTGAATTATTTCGAAGATTCCCCTGATTTTTTTATGGCGTCTGATGGCTTATTGGTGTTTCCCAATATTGATACTGCAAGAAACTTCATCAATAATGTTTTAGTGAAGAATATGATCAGTATCAAATTAAAATGGGATCATGTACGGATCGATCCGCTCACAGTTTCACTATCAGGGGTTTCAGCAAATTTTCATGAAGATGCCTTTGATTCAACAGGAAAGAAATCAGCTTATGATGGTTATTTCAGCGGTATCGCTATTCAAACTTCAAATGGATGGAAATTGCATAATGCACATTGGTCAGTGAACAAACATGAAAAATAATTTTAAAAATGCGCTAAATCAATTATGCAGTTATTTTTGGCGAAGGAAAAGTTTTTTGATCAAATTGGATGAGAACAACCCTTACAATTAAAAGATGAAACAGCTTATAGAAAAAGGATGTTGGAACTATTTATAAATTAATGAAAGAACAATAATATTACTGTAATATGAATCCAAAGGTTGATTTCTTTTTTGAAAAGGCCACGAAATGGCAGAAAGAATATGAACAATTAAGGATCATCATTCTTGATTGCGGCCTCACAGAAGAATTAAAGTGGGGTTGCCCGTGTTACACATTTCAAAAAAACAATATTGCTTTGATACATGGTTTTAAAGAATACTGTGCATTGCTGTTTTTTAAAGGCGCTTTATTACATGATGCAAAAAGTGTTTTGATACAGCAAACAGAGAATGTGCAGGCAGCACGACAAATCCGATTCACCAATGTTCGTGAAATAACCAAAATGAAAACGACGCTTAAAGCTTATGTGTACGAAGCTATTGAAGTAGAAAAGGCCGGTTTAAAAGTGAATTTTAAAAAGACTTCAGAATACAATATCCCTGAAGAATTTCAAATCAAATTAAACAAACACAAGGCTCTGAAAACTGCATTTGATGTATTAACACCCGGAAGACAAAGAGCATACATTTTTTATTTTTCTCAGCCCAAACAATCCAAAACCCGTGACTCAAGGATTGAAAAGTGTATGCAGCAAATTTTAAATGGAAAAGGGTTAAATGATGATTGAAAAAATCAAAAGTTCAGATTCAACCCAACATAAAAATTTCTTTTCGCAGCAGGATTATAAAATCTTCTCGCTGCTGCATTGATATCATTTCCCAAACTATACAATTCATTCAATAAATTATCTGCTCCTGCAAATAAGTGAAGATGTATTTTCTGTATGCTGAAATGTTTCCCCAGTTTGGCTTGCAGCAAATGTGAAGCATCGGCATATTCATCATTCGCATCATCCAAAGGCAGCGAAGATGTTTGTGTATATTGGATATTGAAATAGAGATTTTTCTTTGTTTCTAAATCAATTCCTATCACCCAATTATTTTTCGGCACGCCCGTTACTGCATTGCCTGAATAATTGTTGATGCCTTGCGTATAAGCAGAAAAATAATAAGGTTGATAAGTGTAGCTGCTCCAGATATTCATAACGCTTATGAAATTATCTGAATGAGTTATCAAATGATATTTCAACCAAAGCTCCGCTCCTTTTTCTGAAATGCTTCCTGCATTTACAAAGTATTGCTGACCCAATGCATTGTTTCGGATCACGATGGCATCATGCAATTCAAAATCATACACAGCAATATCAAATTGCAGACGATGGTGAAGAATATCTCCCTTTACAGCAGTTTCAAAATTCCATCCATATTCAGGTTGCAGTTCACTATGAAAAATTCTATCCTGCGGATGTACTTCAGCAAGTGATGGCGGCGAAAACCCTTTGGCAGCAAGTGCGTACAAAGAAATGTACGGATCGATTTTATATAACAAAGCAATTCGCGGAGCGGCAATATCTTTATTTTGTGTAGTAACATAATCTGTATTCACATCGGTCAACCGTTTATAGTGCAATGATTGATTATTAAAACTTACACCAGCATTTAAACTCCATCTCAGATAATTGATCTGCACTTGCGAAAAACCGAACCATTGATTGGCATAGAGATCATCTTTCAATTGTAAAGTGTCGGGCTGGCCATTTTTATTTCCGTAATCATCGATACGGGCATGATTATACAACCATTCACCGCCTGTTATCCATTGAAAGCCTGTTGTATTAATTTTTTTATGAAAAATAATTTTTGTTCTGATACCGGTATTGGTCTCATCTCTGTTCTCATAATTTGTGATAGCAGGATTGGTGAATGAAGTATGATTCAACATTAAAGAAGTTTCTGTTGAAACTGATTCGCTGATTTTAAATTGATGATTCAATCCTCCGAAAACTGTTTTGTTATAGATCGCTGCTTGTTGCTGCACTGCTCCGGGAGTGGCTCCTGCTGCAGGCCTTGCTGATTCCGGGTTTTGCAGCATTTGAGCTTTGGTTAATCCACCGGGTGTTTGATAAAAAAGATCCGTATAAAAAAATAAAAAATCGAATTGTTGTTTCTTTGATTGAAGTGCACCATCCCATTTCAATACATCTTTCCGCATGGCTGATTGCTGGCGACAGCCATCACTTTGCAGATGCGATTGCTGCAAATTAGACGTGAAATGATTTTGTTGATGTATCCAACCAACCTGTTCATTCAACAAATTAAATGAACCAGCACTAACAGATGTGTTGAAAATATTTGCTGTTGCTGCTAAAAACGGCTGATTGGATTTCAATAATAAAACGCCGCCTGTTCCTGCACCATACATACTTGCAGAAGGGCCTTTAATTATTTCGGCTCCTGTTAATTGATTAACATCAACAAGGTTTAAATAGGTATTGCCACCACCATCTGTCAAAGGAATTTCATTCCAATATATCTTTACATTTCTTACACCAAATGGCGACCGCAATGTGCTGCCCCGAATTGACAACCGATAACTTCCCTGTGAACGTTCTTCCATACGAACTCCGGCAACTGCATTGATGGCAGGTAATAAGAATGTTGTTGAAATATTGCTGAGTTCTTTTTGGTTGATGACAGTGACGGATGCAGGAACATCTTTCCAATTCTTGTTGGATAAGAAAGCTTGTACAGTTACTTGATGCAATGTATCTTTTGATAGAAACAATGAATCAACATGCTGGGAAAAACTTCTTTCAGCAAATAACAGCAATAGTATAAATAAAAATTTTCTCACTGCTTAAAATTAAAAATCCCGAAACAAATGCTTCGGGATTTTCAATTATATATTTATTGTTTACTTCTTTAAATTCATCACTTCTTTCACCAGCTTCACTGTTCTTTCAATATCCGGGATGGCTAATGCGGCTAAGTTTGGTGCATAGTGCATAGGTGCATCTGCGCTGGTTATTCTGCGGATAGGTGCATCTAAGTAATCAAATCCTTCTTTTTGGATGCGATAAGTGATTTCAGAACTTACTGAACCGAACGGCCATTGTTCTTCTACGATCACCAAACGATTAGTCTTTTTGATGCTTTCCAATATAGTATGCCAATCCAACGGGCGAATAGTTCTCAGGTCGATCACTTCGGCACTCACACCTTCTTTTTCCAATTCGGCAGCAGCACCGAGTGCAACTTTCATCATCTTGTTAAAAGAAACGATCGTAACATCGCGTCCTTGTTTCTTAATATCTGCTTTACCCAACGGGATATAATATTCTTCTTCGGGCACTTCGCATTTATCACCGTATAAAACTTCGCTCTCCATAAACATTACGGGATCTTCTTCATAACGGATGGCCTGCTTTAATAAACCTTTTGCATCATATCCATTAGAGGGAGAAACCACTTTAATTCCGGGAATATTTGCATACAAACTTTCAAATGCTGTACTGTGTTGCGCACCTAATTGTCCGGCACTTCCATTGCCGCCTCTGAAAACGATAGGACAGGAAATTTGTCCGCCGCTCATTGCCAGCATCTTTGAAGCGGTATTCAATATCTGATCCAAGGGCAATACGGAAAAATTCCATGTCATGAATTCTACAATCGGTCTCAAACCGTTTTGAGCAGCACCTACAGCTACAGCAGTAAATCCTAATTCCGAAATAGGTGTATCAATAATACGTTTAGCACCAAATTCAGCCAGCATACCCTGACTGACCTTATAAGCACCGTTATATTCGGCAACTTCTTCACCCATCAATAACACTCTTTCATCTCTCCTCATTTCTTCGCTCATGGCTTCACGCAGCGCTTCTCTGAAAGCAATAGATCGCATAATGATTAATTAGTTAAATGAGGGGCAAAAATATAAGATTATGCAGTATAAAACCAAAACAGTTGGCGGATGGGCAAAAAAAATCCTCCTGCACAATGGCAGGAGGATTCAAACTTACTAACCCGTGTACTTTAAAATACGTTATATCCAAAGCTGATATAATAAAGGCCGCCGATTTGTGAATTACCAAAACCATTGTAATAATAATGGTTGAACACATTTGTAGCACCAATCTTAATCAGTGATTTTATTTCTGTAAGTTTATAACTGATCATACCATCAACAACACCATAAGCATCTACCTGACCAACAGCAAAAGAACCCTGATACAGGAATCCGTCCTGCCATCTGTAAGTGGCGCTGAAACCTAATCTGTTCTTATAACCAAATCCTGTATTACCGAATCCAAGATTTATTCTTGTTTTTGGCGTATTGAAATAGGATACAAAATTAGGGTCGGAAGGTTGGTCACTTACCTGATCTGAATACACATTACCTGTAACAAAGAAATTAGCAGGCAGCAAATATTCTAATGACAAGCCCCATCCATTTGTTTTTACAGTTCCTGATGCATTTTGAGCAACACTAAAAGTTGTATTAGTTCTGTTGAGTACAGGATTGAAACCAACCTGTAAACCATTCGATGTAGTGATGAAATCATCATACTTAGCAAAATAGTAATATGCATCTACCATTAATTGTTTTGTCAGCAAACCTTTGTAGCCAAATTCATAAGAAGAAGACCTTTCAGGTTTGATAGCAGAGAATTTTATTGCAGTTCCCAATGAATTGTAAACAGGGTTTCCATTTAAATTGTAGTAGTCAATCATTTGTTGAAGACCACCAGCTAAAACTGTTCCGCCACTTACAACTAAATTAATCCACTGGTTTTGAGTGGAAGGGAAACGATAGGCTTCTTGATAAGAGAACCTAAGGTTATTATCTTTAGCTATTTTTACTACAGCAGAAACACGAGGTGTGAATCTTGGATCAAAATTTTGATTTTTGTCATAACGTCCTGAAACACTCAATTTCAATACATCTTCAAATAATCTTTGACTTACCTGAGCATAAGCTCCAACTTCTTGGATCATGATCTTGCCGGGATTCAAAACTGATTTATCAGCAAATAAAGTTCCTTCAGAATTTAACCAATATCTTTTCCAGTTTCCGCCAATCAATAATTCAGTTTTAGATTTTGCCAAACCTAAAGCATCAGTAAGGTTATACTGACCTTCTAAATTGTACAATGAAGTTTTATCTAAAAACAGAGCGCCGCCTTTAGAAATCGGTGTTTGTACTATTTGTTGAAAAAGCGGATTTTTATAAATAGGTCCTGTTGGTCTTCCTGCATCAGCAAGACTTCTTGCGGCATTATGTGCAGCATTAAGACTCATTCCCGCATCAACATATTGTGTAAATGCATTTGTATAAATTGGATACCAAGTGGTGCTTGGTTTCCATGCTTCATTAAATAATCTTGCAGCAATGGTTGCATTGTAAGAGTCACCTGCATCTTCCTGAGTCGTATAAGCTCTCAGATACCAATTCTTGCTTTTCAGTTCTGCCTTAATTTGACCCATTCTTAAATTTTTCAATGAATAACGGTCACTTCCCGTATAAACCGTATTACCGGTTCCCCAATAAGCAACCACAGATGCTTCAACATCATTATTCACTTTATAATACAAGCCACCTGATAATTTTACATTTACAGTGGTTGGATCTACAACATCACTTTCATTGTAACCTGTACGACTAACATTTACACCGGTATAATAATTACGGATATTACCATAAAGGAAAGGAGAATAACCGCCGGCAACCAATGCAGCACCACCATTATTATTCAAAAAAGTGTTGTAGGCAGCTAAATTGGCAGATGGGTTTAGTGTATTCAAATAAAGGCTTGATCCGGCATATAAAGCATTAAATGTACCAGCTCCTATAGCATTCGATATTCCTGAAAAAACGCTGTTTGCAACTCCTGATAAAGAAGATGTGGTTTCATCACCATAAATATTTACTCCGTCAAAATTCGGATCTGTTTCTCTTCCGCCGGGAACAACCTGTCCGAATGGACTACCTGTTGTACGGGAATAGTTAGCTTTATTATTAGCTAACCAATCTCTGGCTTGTATAAATTGGGCACCAAATTTATATGCAAATTTTTCACTGATCTTATTTGCCCAACGAACACTCCAGTCATAATAAGCTCCTATCGGGCGTTGGTAACTGTCAATGTGGTTTACCCCTTGTTTAATCTGAAAACTAAGTCCCTGATATTTAAATGGACTTTTACTGTTGATCAATAAAGTACCGTTCATACCACCGGGGCCATATAATGCAGAGGAAGCACCTGATAAAAGCTCCATGTTATCAACGTCCAATTCAGTAACACCAATGATATTACCCACTGAGAAATTTAAACCGGGAGCCTGATTATCCATTCCATCAACAAGTTGGTTTAAACGAAGATTACCACTTCCGTTAAATCCACGTGTACTTATAGACTTAAAAGTTAAACTTGAAGTAGTTACATCAACACCTTTTAAATTGCCGATGATATCATAATAACTTGGTGAAGCAGTATTTCTTATTGCAGCGGAATTAATCCTTTCAATAGAAACAGGAGATTCAAGAATTCTTTCCGGAACACGGGAAGCAGATACAACTACTTCATCACCCAAAGTGTAGGTAGGCAATACTTCTACTGAAACGCCTTCAGTATTTCCTGTAACGGCAAGTTCTTTGTCAGCAAAACCAACAGAAGAAAACACTAATGTAAACGGTGGCTTCTGCGATGTTGTGAATTTAAAATCACCCTTATCATTTGTAAAAGTACCTGTTGTACTTCCTTTAATTGTAACAGATACTGCAGATACAGCATCTTTTGACTTACTGTTTTTTACACTACCGGATACAGTTGTAGTAGTTGATTGCTGAGCAAAACTTGCTATTGTACTTATTGCTAAGATAAAAAGCAAGCAAACTAAGCTGATAATTCTTCTCATAATGGCTAGTTTTAAATGAATTGTAAGGCAAAATAGTGATTGTTATTTTTATGCAAAAATTTAATTTGTTCACAAATAAAGATTTCTTGTTGAGAAAAAGTGTTCTGGCTGTGAATCTTTTATGAATCCGGGGTGTTACTTTGAGCCATGGCAATTTTTCAACTACCCAGGCAAACCCAATTTTACAAAGGAAAAGTAAGAGACGTCTATTCCATCAGCAATGACCTTTTGGTGATGATTGCCAGTAATCGAATCTCTGCTTTTGATGTTGTTTTGCCTAAGGAAATCCCCTTTAAAGGACAGGTTTTGAACCAGATTGCTGCTTATATGCTCAATGCTACACAAGATATTTGTCCGAATTGGCTTTTAGATGTGCCGGCTCCAAATGTCAGCATCGGAAAAAAATGCCAGCCCTTTAAAATCGAAATGGTGGTGCGTGGAAATTTGACCGGGCATGCTTGGAGAACTTATTCTGAAGGAAAAAGAAAATTATGCGGCGTTGTATTGCCTGATGGATTAAAAGAAAATGATTATTTCCCATTGCCCATCATTACTCCTTCTACAAAAGCTGAAGCCGGTCATGATGAAGACATCAGTAAAGAAGATATTATCGCTCAAAAAATAGCAACAGAAAAAGAGTGGTCTGTTCTTGAAAAATATGCGCTGAAATTATTTGAAAGAGGTAAATCCATCGCCGCTAAACGGGGATTAATTTTGGTTGATACCAAATATGAGTTCGGTAAGATCGGAGACGAGATTTATTTGATGGATGAAATTCACACACCCGATTCTTCCCGTTATTTCTATGCAAACGGTTTTGAAGAAAGACAATCAAAAGGCGAAAAACAAAAACAATTAAGCAAAGAGTTTGTAAGAGAATGGTTGATCGAAAATAATTTCATGGGCAAAGAAGGACAGTCTGTTCCTGAAATGACAGATGAATGGGTTAACACCATTTCAAAAAGATATATTGAATTATACGAAAAAGTAATTGGCGATGATTTTGTTGCTGAAAATATCAGCGATGAAGAAACATACGAATCCATTGTCCATTCATTAAATGCATTTTAATTTTTTACAATGGAAAAATGGATCCTTTATGCCATCCTCTCAATGATCTTTGCAGGGATCACATCCGTACTGGCAAAATTCGGAATGAAAAACCTCAGCAGTGATACTGCATTGGCTATACGCACATCCATTGTTTTCTCCATCATTGTTGCCAATGCCTTTTTGTTCAGGAATGCGTTTACAGAAATTCAAGGCACCTCTTTAAAAAATATTTTTTTTCTTACACTATCAGGCATTACCACTTCTTTATCCTGGGTGTTTTATTATCGTGCAATGAAAGAGGGACAGGTGTCTTATGTGGCTTCCATAGATAAAGCAAGCATTGTGATCACATTGATCCTTTCATTTGTTTTACTGAAAGAACCTGTTACTGCAAAAGTGTTGCTGGGAGCGGGTTTTATTTTAACAGGCATGATCATCCTTATATGGAAATAAGGAATTGATTTGTGAACAGATCATACAAGATCAGTCATCAATCATTTCATTTAATCTTGGGCGCAATCGGACTTTCGATTTATTAAAAATGTTTTGCCCTTTATCAATTCCTTTGCGGATTTCTTTTTGATGTTCTTCGGGCAAATGAAAAATTTCTTTGCATTCAACACTGCAGCAGCCCTCAAATTTTACAGCACATTCATCGCACTGAATAAAGAGTAAATGACAGGCATCATTCCTGCAATTTGTATGTACATCGCAAGGCTTACCGCATTGATGACATTTTGCGATCACATCTTCCGTAATTCTTTCACCCAATCTTTCATCGAACACAAAATTTTTTCCTATGAATTTACTTTCTAAACCTTTTTCTTTTATCTGTCTTGCATAGTTGATGATACCACCTTCCAAATGAAAAACATTTTTGAAACCTTTGTGCAACATGAAGGCACTGGCCTTTTCGCAACGAATACCGCCGGTACAATACATGATGATGTTTTTATCTTCATTCCCTTTCATCATATCAACTGCCATTGGCAATTGTTCGCGAAAAGTATCTGAAGGAACTTCCAGTGCTTTTACAAAATGTCCCACTTCGTATTCATAATGATTTCTCATATCGATAATAACAGTATCGGGATCATTCATCAAAACATTCATTTGCTCTGCATTCACATACTTTCCTTTTTGGTTCATATTAAATGATTCATCATCAATACCATCTGCCACAATCTTGTTTCTCACTTTTATACGTAATACCCAAAAACTTTTTCCGTCATCATCCACTGCAATGTTCAAACGAATGCCATTCAGTCCTTCGATGTCATACAAAAAATTTTTAAATGATTGGAATTCTATTGACGGTACACTGATCTGTGCGTTGATTCCTTCTTTCGCAATATAGATTCTGCCGAATACTTTTAATTGCTGAAGATGTTTATACAAATAATCCCTAAATTCGTGTGGACTCCGGATCTCAAAATAGTTGTAAAAACTGATTGTAGTTCTGGGTTCAGTTTCCTCGAAGAGTCGTTTTTTCAACTCCTCATTATTGATTCGATTATGTAATAATGCCATTATTGCGTATTTCAGATATCAACTCTTTCAAGCCAATATTCCATGAATAAATCGGACCCACTTGCATGGTGGGCAAAATCCTGTGGCAAAACTAAACAATTCGCTAAAATCTTAATCATTATTTAAGGTGCTTCTTAAAATAATGATAAAAGATAATCAGTTATAAATGCCATGAGCAGAATGAACCTAACTTCACGTTCAACATTACGGATTAATTTGCCCAATTTAACTTCATATCAGTCATCGGGGGTGCAGAAGCTTATCACTCTTAAAAAAGATTTTATACCCTTTAATTTTAACGGCAACGGGGAAAATGAAAAACAGTTGATGGCATTATTCATTGATACATTCTGCGAACACCAGTTAGCAGACAACGATTATATGAACCTGAAACTTCATACGAATTTAAACAGTTCCGATTCATCCACATTTTATAAATTATCGCTGGAAAATATTTTAAAACATATCACACATATTATCTGGACGGATAAAGTGATGCCCGATTATTTTGTTTCGAAAGTAAAAGACAATACTATCTATCATCTTCTTAATCGTCTCGAAAGAATCGAGTTCGAAACAAAAAGTGCACTTTCCTAATTGTTATTGCCGCCGCCTGGAAACAATAGCGGCAGCGCAAATCTTATGCCTGTAGTTGTATTTCCATTTTGCTGAAAACCCTGTACAAAATCGAATCGCACAATCTTGAAAATATTTTCAACAGAAAAAAATGCTTCATAATAATTTGAATTGGCATTGATGTACAAAGCATTTCCTCCCAACACAAAAAACCAGTTCAATTTTCTGAAGCCGGGAATTTTATTGGTCAACAATCCATTCAAATGATATTCCAAATGTCCGGCAGCATACAATTTTTCTGTATTGCTGAATTGATAATAAGGCAATAATTGAAAGCCGTTTAAATACTGACTGGCTATCACTGTTTGATCACCGAGGTAATGCTGATAATCCGGTGCATATAGTTTATTCGCATTGATGAAACCGCCTGTTTCGGCTTTATAACTGATACGTCCGCCTAATTTTAAATTCAAATTATCGCTGATGCTGAAATGCCATTGTGTATAATCCACATCACTACCCAACAAATGATTCATTCCTTTTGTAAATGATGCATTGAATGTTGGATATTTTGAACCAATGTTAATTTTACGATCGGGAAATTCAATATACTTTGTTCCGGGGCGCCATGTGATACCTATGGTTGCAATGAAAGCCTTATTGGGACTCATGTTGGAAGACATCAGATCAGTAGGATAATTCGGCGCAAATGCCTGGCCCTTTAAACTGTCAATACTATTATTCAAAGGCTTTCTATCCTGATACTGAATATTGAAGTATGAACTGAATCCTTCTCCCAATGCTTTTGCATACCCTATTTTTAAAAATGCGGCTTCATAGGTTTTCATCCAGTTATGTTGCCAGAAATAAGTACTTAAAGTGTTATTGATTTCACTGATGGGATTATTGTTATTGAACTGAAACACTTTCTGTCCTCCGTTAACACTAATGGTGTTAATATATTTTTTTCCGAAAACAAAACTGCTGTTCAGATATGCATTGAAATGCTTATTAGAAAATCCATAGCGAAAATTGGGGTTGATAGATAACTGTTCCCGGCCTTTAAACTCTTTGATATAGCGGATTCCATAATTGATCAATCTTCCTTCGGCAGGATTATAATAAACACCTATTAACCATAAAAAAGGATCGAAAAAAATAGTTTCTTTCGTTTTTTCTTTCTCAAAACTTTGCCCTGTCAGAAATAATTTATTGAAAGTAATTTTATTTCTGATCCTATCAAGGCTATCCAGGTATTTGGGTTCTTTTCGTAGTTGTTCTAAACTGTCTTTCTTTTTATAATCTTTTATTTCAGCCTCGAGTAAAGGCAATGGGCGGATACTATCCCAGTATGACAATGGCTTTTTATTAGAGCTGTCAAAGAATTTCAGTAATGTGCTGTTAAAGAATTTCTTTTTGAATGTGGGTTCAATATCAAACTGATCATAGACCTGCACAAAGGTCCCAAAGAAGTCAAATCCAAAAAACTTGCCTGCCGGATAAATCACCTGTTGTTTAATCACCCAAACATTTTTCAAAGGCACAAACAATTGTTCGATCCCTACTGTATCAATGAACTGCATTTGCTGCTCTTTCAATAATTTCAATTGAACACTTTGCAAACGCCATTCACCTTCGATGATATTGATATACCCCGTAAATAATGGTTCGTATTTTCTTTTCGGTATTACTTTAATGCGGTTGATCTCAACACCATTCTCATAAAACGTACCTTCAAACTTGTATTTATAATAATTCAATGCATTGTTGGAAATAGGAGAAATAAATCCGCGGGGATTTAATCCGCGACCAACAGAAATAATATTTTCGTAAAAAGAAACGATCTGCGGACTGCTGAAACCGAAGCCATCACTGCGTCCACTTACTTTTGTGGAAACAACTTCTACTTTTCTTTTACTGTCTTCTACAGAATAGTTAGCAACCGTTTCCGATAAAAAGATCATTTTTCTTTTACTGGTATCCCCATCTTCAAAATCAACTTTATCACCCATGAATTTTTTTGGATAATCTCTTAACTGCAACTGTCCTTTGATGTACACACGACATTGAAATTTTTTAATCTCATTCAAATGCTCTTCTCTTTTTTTAATTGCATTTCGAATGATTTCATACGCCGGGTCTTCTGCACCGCTTTTTACCACCACTTCTTTCAGATCGTATTGTTGTTCTGTTAATTCAAAATTTAATTCGGTTTCGTTCTTTGATATTTTAATTTTTTTCTCTTCTGCTTTATAGCCTACGTGCTGACAAACCAAAATATATTCACCTGCATCTAATTGCAAGCTGTATTTGCCTTTGCTGTTGGCAGTGGTTCCTTTTGCAGTGCCTTTTATTAAGATGGATGCAAACGGTAAAGCATTGCCTTTACTGTCTTTGACAAAACCCGTAATGGTATTTGCAAAAAGAATGAATGGAAAAAATATACTGATCAGTAATATTAAAATTCTCATAGTCGTTGCAACGAAAATAGTTGACAAAAAGTTACAATTTTCATGTCGTTGGATATGTGTGAAGATTTTAACGAAAAATGTTGAACATAGTTCTGACCGCTCAAGTGTGCGACGCAACGATGTGCCCATGGAATACAAATGCCGGCAACAACAAAAATCAATGCTTGCGTATATAACTTCCTGTTAATGCAGATAATCCTGCCACTAATCCACCGATGAAGGCAGTCAGTAAGATCAATGCAAAAGATGAACCGCCCAGCGGTAGTATGGTTGCTACTTTTACAGATAATAAATGTTGGTTGGCGTTATCAATCACAAAAACGATGATAGCCCACAATACAAACACAGCAATAAATGCAGCGAGAAATGCTTTCCATGGTTTTTGATGGATAGCAATTGCGATTATTATTGAAGTGATAGCAAAACTCCACCAGGGCAATACAGGAAATAAGCCGATGGAAAAACTTAATAATGCTGTTAATATGATGGCTGTTATAAATTTCATTGTTTGTATTTTATGCTTTTACGAATGTGCAATGCCATTTTATACGGCTGTTGTTTTCAGCTACCTGTTTCTTTAAAAATAAAACAGAATAATATTTTCCATTCACCCAACTGTCGATGAATGTATCATAAAATTTGCTGCCCGGATTACCGCTTTGTCCGCCGGGATACACAGCAAATGCCTGTACTTTATCTGTCAAATGAACGATCATTCGCCAACTCGGTCCATGATTATCTGTTGTTGCATTTATTTCATCTCTTCCGCCACCAATGGGCAAATGCAATCGGCTCAATGCGGGGATTTTCAATAAATGATTTACATACGTGTCTTTAAAAATCCCCCACTCCAATTTATTTTCATTTGAAGCATTCTGCAAAGTTTTACTTGCTTTTTGAAATGCAACAAGTACCACATCTTTCCATGTTTCTTTTTTATCGGCAGTATTTATATCATCTGCAAAAGCATACAAAGAATCTTTTAATAAGGCCTCAACAAGAGTAGATTGTTCGGGCCAATACAATGGCAGTTTGCTTTTGCCGAATTCATCACCGTATGTTTGTTTATACACGCTATCCCAAAATACTTTGAAAACAGTAGCCCCTTTTTCCAATATATCATTTCGCAGATTCCATGTCTTTAATAATTCAAGATATTTTTTTTCTTCGCTATTCAATTTTGTTTCATCCAGATATTTTAATAAGAATGGTCTTGTAAATTCTGCGAGCACATTGTAATTATCTGTTTGCATCCGCTCCATATCTTCAGGCGTGATATTATCCATGGATGCTAATTTTCTGTTGATGATGTAACCGCGATATACCGGAAAATTTCCTGATCGCCCCAAATAATATGGATAGGTCGAATCAACAGCCATTTGATTGGCACTGCTTACAAAACTTCTTAAAGGATTTTCCATGTGGGGGTTTTCATTGGCAGGAATAAAACCCTTCCACATATACATTGAATCCGTTCCGGGTTGTACAAAGTCTCCCTGATGTTTCCATTTGGCAACAAATTTTCCCTGTTGACGAATAGCAATATCACCGCTTACAGATGCAAATACAAAGTTTTGTCCGGGACATTGAAATGTACTGATCGCATTCACGTAATCATTATAATTCTTTGCATGATTGAGTTTATAAAAAGTGCGGAGCTCGTTACTGGAATCATGTGCCGTCCATCTAACTGCATAATATTTTCCGTCTTCATTTCTGCTTTTATAACTGTGGTCGTACATTACCGGACCAAATACCGTCATGGCAATATTTTCAACATCTTCCTGTTTACCTTTTATTTTAATCACTTCATTTCTGAATTCGCTTTTCTTCCATTCATTGTTAAACCAATATTCCTGCATGGTCGTATCGCGGAATTTGATCTCATAAAAATCTTTCACATCCCTCCCTGCATTGGTAACACCCCAAGCAATACTGTCGGTAAATCCAATGATAATGGCTGGGGCACCGGGAAATGATGCACCATAAGTATTATGTGTTGGTGTGGTGATCTGCATTTCGTACCACAACGATGGAAGATTCAATCCTAAATGAGGATCACTACATAAAATCGGTTTACCGCTTTTTGTTTTGGCACCGCTAACTGCCCAGTTATTACTTCCGTTATTTTTATCAGGTATAATGGGGGGTGTTGCAGTAATGCCCTGATCATTTTTATGAAAATAAACAGAATCCGCATTGGCAGGTGTTTTTACAACAATGCTTGGTTTATCAAAAGTGGTTCCTTTGGGGATGATGGGATCCAATGAATCTGCTCTTTCCGGAAATAATTTTTTAAATGTTTCGTAGCCAAGATAATTTCTTGTATTCGTCATCCAAAGATCATCATCACCTTGTCCTGTTAAATCAAACGACATGAATTTTAAGAACAATGCCGTTTTTAAATTGCTCCACAATTCAGGTTTATAATCTAATAATTTAAACTCAAAAGGAAGTTCATTTTCTTTTAATGATTTGATATAAGCATTTACACCATTCGTATAGGCATCTGTTGCAGCTTTGGTTTCAGGGTTTGCTTCCAATGCTTTTAAAGATTGTTCAGCACCATACACCATGCCCAATCTTCTGAAATATTGATCAATCTTTAAACCGCCTTCGCCAATTATTTCACTCAATCTTCCTGCAGCCACATTGGTCTGGAATTCCATTTGCCACAAACGAAATTTTGCATGCAAATATCCCTGGATAAAATAAGCATCTGTATCATTTTCGGCATAAATATGCGGCACCAATCGATCATCAAAATAAACATCAGCGTTTGATTTGATGCCGGCAATGGAAATGTTTTTATCAAATGAAACATCAACAGGTTCTGCATTTTGCCAGAACCCCTGCTGCGGTGATAAGAAATAACCAAGCCTTGGTGTTTTACCCGTGCCTACAGGCAATTGCATATTCAGTACAACAATCAGTGCCGTTGTAACAGTTGCAGAAATAATTAATGGAACAATACGCATAGCAAACGTTTATACATTGAAATTAATGATTTTTTGATAGCAAACTGAAGAATATAAATGAAGCTTTGGTTGCGTCGCACTCTTGTGCTCCATAGCTTTATGCAGCGGAGTACTTGTACTTTCTTTTCATCATTCATCTTTTCATCAGTTTGCCATTCATTTTGTTTATTTGCATTGAAAACAAAAGTTGATTCAATAAAAATGGAATTATCACAGGACACCAAAAATATTCTTGGTTTGCAATTACCCACAGATCCTCGTTGGGTTGATCTGGCCGGCATCAGTTTAGAAGCGATTCTTACAGATCATGCTTACTGTGAACAAAAAGCAGCGCTGACCTGCATCTCATATATTCAGCGATATTCTGACAAAGAAAAATTAGTTCAGGAATTAGCGCCTATCGTTACAGAAGAATGGGGACATTTTCGTTTGGTATTAAATGAACTGCAAAAAAGAAATTTAAAATTGGGCATTCAACGCAAAGATGTGTATGTAAATAAATTATTGGAATTTCAAAGAAAGGGTGGCAGAACTGAAGAACGTTTTTTAGATCAATTACTAACGATGGCATTGATAGAAGCCAGAAGCTGCGAACGTTTCAAAAGATTAAGCGAAGGGTTGAATGATGAATACATGCGTAATTTTTATCGTCGCTTTATGGAAAGTGAAGCAGGGCATTATACTTTATTCATCGATCTTGCCGAAACATATATCGATACAACTAAAGTGCGCAAACGCTGGCAGGAATGGCTGGCATACGAAACAGAAGTAATGAAAGAAATGGAATTGAGAGGTGACAGGATTCATTAACCACCCTTTGCCTCGCCTGAAGGGGAAACTAAAACCACAATAAAAAATGAAAAGAATAATTTTTATAGGCATTGCATTATTTGTGTTTCAATTTTCTAATGCACAGGGTTTATTGGCAAAAACAGAAAAAGAGAATAATTATTTCCCTGTCAAAGCAAATAATCTCATTGCCATTATTGGTGCATTTGAAACTGAAGTGGAATTGTTGAGGAATCAGATCGAGAATAAAAAAGAATCAGTCATTGAAGGCATACATTTTTATGAAGGAATATTGAACGGGAAACAAATTGTGTTAACAAGAGCTGGCATCGGCAAAGTGAATGCTGCTATCACTACTTCACTCCTTTTAGAACATTTTCATCCCAAAGCTATTTTATTCAGTGGCATTGCAGGCGCAATGAATCCAGCATTAAGTCCGGGTGATATTGTTGTTGCCAAACAAATTGCCTATCACGATTACGGAAGATTAAGCCCCAACGGTTTGGAAAAATGGGGCACATTGAATCCATATGATTTCAACAGAAACCCTATTTATTTTCCTTGTGATTCGCTTTTAATTATAACAGCAAAAAAAGCTGCTCAAAAAACAATCCTTAAAAATATTGATACACATACACCACAAATATTTTTCGGCACCATTGTTACAGGAGATATTTTTTTAGCGGATTCAAAAAAGAATAAAGCATTAAGAGAAGATTTCAATGCTGATGCCACCGAAATGGAAGGCGCAGCAGTAGCGCAGGTTTGTTATCAGCAGAAAGTACCGTTTTTAATCATTCGTTCTTTATCAGATTCGGCGAATGACAGTGCTACACTGGATTTCGTAAAATATGGGAAAATGGCTGCAGAAAATTCAGCTGCATTGGTGCTGACTATTTTGTTGTTGCTGAAATAAAATATTCCAACTCTTTCGATAAATTCAAATACGGATATTGTTCCTGTAATGCTTTTGTCTTTTCAAAATAGGAATGCAGGAATTTTTTATGCTGTTCTGTATTTGGATTAAAAGGTTTGTGCTGAAATGCAAGATTAATTTCAGCGATCTGTTTCATCAATATTTTTGTTTCTTCATTCATACTGGCATCAACAAATTTATTCCAAACATATTCTGTTGCTGCATAATTAGGATGCACCAAATCTTCCGCATAAAAACGGTAATCACGCAGATCATCGATCACCAATTCGTAAGCAGGGAAATAATATAATTTTTCCAATCGGTCATTTAATTCATGCACTGCTTGAATTAATACAGCTTTGCTTCTGTTATTGTCGATCACACCTTCACGTAAGTGGCGAACAGGGCTGATTGAAAAAATCACTTTGATATTCGGATTGAATGCACCGAGTTTATCCAACATTGTTCCTAATACTACCATCACCTGGTCCACACGCATCAGTTTGCGTGAAAACCAGTCTGCAGGCGCTTTGTGATTATTCGCAGCAACAGTACCAACTGTTGCGTTTGCGGCTTTATCGGTTAAAGTGTACACCCATGCCGAACCCAGTGTGATCAATAAATAATCAGCCTTCTTTAAATAATCATGCGCTTCTTGGGTTGATGTATTTATTTTATGCACAGCATCTTCAGCAGTAATTCCGGAATAGCGGCTATGATGCTGCCAGCTATGCCATGTCTCATTGTGCTGAAACAAATCTTCAGAAGTATATTTTTTTTGTTCGATGATATTGATGATGGCTTCAGAAACACTTACGGGATTAAATAAAATACCATTCGGATTTTGTAATACATTGAACTGATGCTTCTGCAACTTCTCTCCGATGTTTTCCGTAAAACAAGAACCGATCAATAATAATTTATGCTGATGATGGATGGGCTGCTGTAATTTTTTTATATCAAACTCGTAATGAAATTTCATATCACAAAGCTAATAAACGATTTAGTGAGTATTATGTGATTTGCCGGATCACTTAAATATTTCTGATGCAATCAATAGACTTTCCTGCAAAGCATTGGTATCAATTCCTTTTAACAAATTTCTTTCGGCTAAATATGCAATCATTAATTCAGAATCCATATTTCCTACCAAATCATCCTGTGCAAAAGGGCAACCGCCAATTCCTTTCAATGCACCGTCGAATCTTGTACACCCTGCATCCAAAGCGGATTGCAGCTTCTCTTTCCAATTGGTGGCAGTCGAATGTAAATGAACACCAAATAATGTATTTGGATATTTCGGGACCAAAGCACTCAATGCAAAACTGATCTGTTCAGGTGTTGCCACACCAATCGTATCAGCCAAAGAAATAATATTGATATTACGTTTAACCATCTCATCGGCCCATTGCAATAATATTTCTTTATTGTACGCATCACCGTAAGGATTACCAAACCCCATACTCAAATAAATCACCAATTCTTTATTGTTCTTAATACACAATTCCTGAATCTCTTCCACACGAATTAAACTTTCTTCGATCGTGCTATTCGTATTTCTGATTTGAAATGTTGGTGAAATAGAAAATGGAAAACCTAAGTACGTTATCCCATCAAACACTACGGATTCTTCGGCACCTCTTGTATTCGCAACAATTGCCAAAAGTTTTGTACTGTCATCTATCATCTGCAATCCGTCAATCACCTGCTTTGTATCTGCCATTTGCGGAACAACTTTCGATGAAACAAAACTTCCGAAATCAAGTGTATCAAATCCCACTTTTAATAATGCGTTGATGTATTTTATTTTTTGTTCGGTTGGAATAAAATGTTTCCACCCCTGCATGGCATCTCTTGGGCATTCAATGAGTGATATTTGTTTTTGATTGATCATTGACCATTTATATTCTTTGTTTCATTGCTTCATACAAAATAATTCCTGTGGCAACCGATACATTGAATGAATCAAATTTTGCCGCCATCGGTATGGAGAAAAAATAATCTGCTGCTTTTGCAAGATGTGCCTGAACACCTTTTCCTTCATCACCCATGATCACACAACAGGGTTCTTTAAAATCCAATTCAAATAATTTTTTATCCGCACGCATTTCACTCGTGAACACTTGAATGCCGTTCAAATGCAAAGTATCAACGGCTTTAATCAAACTGTTTACTCTGCAAATATTAATATGCTCCAATGCACCTGCACTGCTCTTCATCGCTTCTTCATTCAAAGCACCAACGCCTTTATCCGGAATGATGATGGCCTGTGCACCGCAGCACAAAGCACTTCTGGCAATGCCGCCGATATTTCTCACATCTGTGATTCCATCGAGCATTAAAAATAATGGCGTCTCTCCTTTCGATACAACAAAATCAATTACCTGCTGCAAGTCCATGTATTGCACCAAAGCAGCAAATGCAATCACTCCCTGATGATTGGCCTTGGTGAGATAATTTAATTTCTCTATCGGAACCAATTGCAATGGAATATTATATTCTCTTGATAAAGAACGGATAGCACTTACCACATCGCCATTTGCATTCTTCTGCAATAATATTTTATCAACGCCTCTGCCAGATTGAATAGCTTCTATCAAAGGTTGACGGCCGATTATTAATGAACTTTGTTTTGTTGCCATTATTTAGAATTTCAATTTCCCCTGCAATAATAACACCTGCACTTTTCTTAAAGCCAGGATGGATAATGCATCTGTTATCTCACCTTCATCTATCATATCAAATGCGGTTTGTAAAGGAAGTTTTTTAATTTTTAATTGTTCGGTTTCTTCTGGTTCTGCTTCATGCTGCGTTAATTCTGACGCCAAATAAAAAACACTGTTCTCATCACTCACCGAATTGGATAAATAAGAAGTTCCCAACACCTGCCATCTGTTTGCTTTTAATCCGGTTTCTTCCAGCAATTCACGTTTCGCACCCAACAAAGGATTTTCATTCTTCGGGCAACCGCCTTCCGGAATTTCCCAACTGTATTCATTAATAGTAAAACGAAATTGTCCAACCAGATAAGTATTCATTTCACTGTCAACGGGCACAATACCAATCGCTGTGTTTTTAAAATGTACTTTACCGTAAACGCCTTCTCCGCCGGATGGATTGATCACGTTGTAATGCATCAATGATATCCATGAATTTTCATATCGCTTTGTTTCATCAACGATCTTCCAGGGATTTACATTTTCTTCTTGTTCCATAAACCCAAAAGTAAGGATTGATTTTTTGTTACAGGCAGTAGAATTGCTATTGCCCTTAGTTGCGTCGCACACTTGTACTTTCTGTTCACTATTCAACAAATGACAATAAAAAACCTCTGCCAAAAAATTTGACAGAGGTCTTTATTATTCTGAATGAATTTATTTCAATCCAAAAGCTTTCTTCACTTTTCCAACATAATCCAATTTTTCCCAGGTAAATAATTCAACTTTTACAGTTTTTACTTTTCCATCAGGAGATTTGAATTCTTTGGTAACCACTTCGTTCTTGCGGCCCATGTGACCATAAGCAGCAGTTTCACTATAAATAGGATTACGCAATTTTAAACGTTGTTCAATAAAATAAGGGCGCATATCCCAAACGCTTTCAACGATCTTACTGATTGCACCATCACTCAATCCAACTTTTGCAGTACCGTAAGTATTTACATTAATGGATGTTGGCTGAGCAACACCGATGGCATAAGAAACCTGTACCAATACTTCGTCTGCAACACCTGCTGCAACAAGGTTTTTAGCGATATGACGAGTTGCATAAGCTGCGCTTCTATCTACTTTGCTTGGATCTTTTCCACTGAAAGCACCACCACCATGTGCACCTTTTCCGCCATACGTATCAACGATGATCTTACGACCGGTTAAACCTGTATCACCATGCGGTCCGCCGATTACGAACTTACCGGTTGGGTTGATATGATATTTGATTTTATCGTTGAAAAGCTTAGCATACTTTTTATACTTGGCTTTTACTCGTGGAATTAATATAGTGATAATATCTTCTTTGATCTTTGCCTGCATTTTAGCCTCAGTATCAAAATCATCATGCTGCGTTGAAACAACGATTGCATCAATACGAACAGGTTTGTTATTGTCATCATATTCCAAAGTAACCTGACTTTTTGCATCAGGACGCAAATATTTGATGGCTTTATTTTCCCTGCGCAAAGCAGCCAATTCAATTAAAATTTTATGAGCCAGGTCCAAAGCTAATGGCATATAATCGTCTGTTTCGTTACTGGCATAACCAAACATCATACCCTGATCGCCTGCGCCCTGTTCTTCTTTTTTCTTTTTATCAACACCTTGATTAATATCTGAAGATTGTTCGTGAATGGCAGAAAAAATTCCGCAACTGTTTGCTTCAAACATATATTCGCTCTTGGTATAACCGATCTTACGAATCACACCGCGTGCAATTTCCTGAACATCTAAATAAGCTTTAGATTTTACTTCACCTGCCAAAACAACCTGCCCCGTTGTTACCAACGTTTCACAAGCCACTTTTGATTGAGGATCAAACGCTAAAAAATTATCGATCAATGCATCAGATATCTGATCGGCCACTTTATCCGGATGTCCTTCAGATACACTTTCAGAAGTAAATAAATAAGACATAAAATTTCAATTGTGATTTATTGTTTATAAAGAATAACATTTAACGGTTGCAAATATAAGTGAGCAGCTACGGAGACCGATACATTAATATCAACATTTTATTAATGAATTTACCTATCAATCCAATAGACAATTACTTATTTGGACAATTCATTGTACAACTCTATATATTCACTCATATCAGTATCCCAGCCTTTAAAAGGAACAACTTTCTTACCCTTCACTTTTGAAAATTCTTCCACTAATTTCTTTTCTGTTTTTTCAGCACCAAACGTGATGGCATCTGCATAGGTTGCACCGCCTCTGAAAAGTCCGGTATTATTGTTATCCTTGAAAGGTTCGAGGTCTTTCTCTTTCATGTTCGCATTAATCAAAGCTTTCTTTAAAAAGTCAGCCCCCATCTTCTCTTTGAAAGTATTTTCACCAATTGTATAAATAACTTTACTGTTACTGAATACAGCTTCCTTTTTATATGCGGTTTTGATAAAGGCAGGGATCAATCCTGTCATCCATCCGCTGCAATGAATAATATCGGGGGGCCATCCGAATTTTTTTACAGTTTCTAATGCACCTTTACAGAAAAAAATCGTTCTAAGCCCGTTATCATCAAACCATTTTTCCTGTTCATCATGAAAAATCTGTTTGCGTTTAAAAAAGTCTTCATTCTCTAAAAAATAAACCTGCAATCTTGCATTAGGCAAAGAAGCTACCTTTATTTGCAAAGGATAATCATCATTATCAACAGACACATTGATGCCTGATAAACGTACTACTTCATGCAATCTGTGGCGACGTTCATTGATCACTCCAAAACGTGGCATGATGCAACGCACTTCCAAACCACTGTCATTACTTTTGATGGCTAATTTGTTTACAATTTCTGCAAACTCGGTCAGCTCCAAGTAAGGTGACATTTCAGTGGCGATAAATAAAATTCGCTTTTTAGACATTAGTTTGCCAATTTAGTGGGCAGTAAAACAAGTCGGCAAAGTTAAATAAAATACATCGAATATCAACGGATAACTGCTTCTGCTCCCTCTATATACACAAAAAGGGATACTAATAAAATCATTTTAACAGTTTGAATGATAGTAAAAAAGGTCGAATTATAAAAGGAACAGATGTTTGTTTACGAATTAAACTGCTGTTAACGATGCGTTCTGTAAATTGCAAAAGAATAGATGCTGCATGAAAAAAAATCTTTCCTCGCTTTTAAAATATGTTTTCTTTTTAGGACTGGGTGTATTCCTTGTTTGGTGGAGCCTGCATCAGATACCCGACACTAAATGGAAAGAGTTTGTTCAATCTTTGGCAAATGCCAACTATTGGCTGATCCTACCGGTTTTCGTGATACTCAGTTTAAGTCATATTTTCAGGAGCTTACGATGGAAGATACTCATGCGGCCAATGGGTTATGACCCATCTTTTATCAATACTTTTTTTGCTGTGATGATCGGTTATCTGGCAAACCTTGCGGTTCCGCGTTTAGGTGAAGTTTTGAAATGCACCATTCTCGCAAAATATGAAAAGGTTCCTGCAGAGAAATTAGTCGGGACTATCGTTGCCGAACGGGCTTTTGATGTTATTTCTCTCGGCATTGTTTTCTTTATTGCATTCGTCACTCAATTCGGAATTGTAGGCGAATATGCAGCTCAGATATTCGATCAGCTTTTAAAAAATAAAAGCGGACATTTTTCTTCTACCAAGGTTTTGATAGTCGTGGGAATCCTATTGCTGCTCTTCATTGTATTGAAAATTTGGTTCAGGCAGTTTGCACATTTATCAATAGTTATTATTATCAAAAAAATTCTTCGCGGTATTTGGGAAGGCGTAACAAGCATCCGAAATCTGAAACAAAAATGGACATTCATTTTTTATACCATTGCTATCTGGAGCATGTATATTGCGGGTACATGGGTAGGCTTGCACGCTACTATAGGTACAGCAAATGCCAGTTTTGCCGATGCCATAACAGTATTGGCATTTGCAAGTATCGGTATGATCATTACCCCCGGTGGCATTGGGGCTTATGCTTATTTTATTGCTAAAGTTTTGGAGAAAAGTGATATCCCTTTTGAAATTGGTTATGCCAACGGTACTTTGCAATGGTTTGCACAATTTTTAATAGTGGTAGTGATTGGTTCTGTTTGTTTGGTTCTTTTACCATGGTATAATAAAAAGAAAGTTGAGAGCCTCGAGCCATGAGTTGTCGATAAGCACCTATTAGTTTTTTTTACAAATTATTTTATGAGGAATATTGATGCAATAGAAAAAAAAATATTTGAGTTACCCAAACTCTTAGCAACCATTGCAGGATGGAAAGTAAATGGAAAAACCATTTCCTTTACAAATGGCTGTTTTGATATTTTGCATGAAGGCCATATTTTTTCTTTGTCACAAGCCGCGAAAGAAGCAGACTATTTGATTGTGGGGGTGAACAGTGATGCAAGTACAAAAAGATTAAAAGGCAATGAACGCCCTGTCAACAATGAAAAAAGTCGAGCATTGATTTTAGCAAGTCTGATGATCGTTGATGCCGTGATCGTATTTGAAGAAGATACACCTCTGCAATTAATTTCTTCCATTCTTCCCGATGTTTTAGTAAAAGGCGGTGATTATACAATTGAACAAATTGTTGGTTCCAAAGAGGTGGTAGCAAATGGCGGCAAAGTAATCATCAATGCTATTGTTAAAGGGTTTTCTACAACAGGTATTCTTGAAAAGATAAAAAGATTGGGATAGTTTAATGATCCGTTACACATTCACGATCAACACAGGTATAGGCAGTTCATGCCTAACTGCTTCAATGGTTTCACCGAATAAATAGTCTTTCAATCCTGTATGACGGTGTGCTCCCATCACTAACATTTCAGCATTCGACTCACGAACAATTCTTACGATCTCTTTAATACGGTTTCTATACCCGATATGAATTTCCACTGAATAACCCAATACATGCAATTGTTCTGCAAAGTTTTCAAGGCGCTGTTTATCTTTTCTGGTTTCGTCATCATCACTTTCTTCACCTAAAAATTTTGCAGAAACACTTTCTACAATATGCAATAAAACATAAGTCGCACTTTTATGCCCTTGATTAATAGCATGTGCGATCAGTTTCTCATCATTCAAACTGAAATCTAAAGCAATAGCAATCTTTTGCGTGTGATTAATCGTGAGATTATGTAATGATGGCACTTCGCTGTGCAAACGAATATTATTTTGCCTGTGTTGCTTTTGAAGCATGGGCAAAAAAGTCATCGTGAGAAATAACCATATAAAAGCAACGCCTGCAATGATGACGATGATTTTCCAAAATATCTCACCGGGCTGATGAAACAACAAATTGCATTGTTCCATCACCATTTTTGAATTGAGATACAATAATACAATGGCAACTATCCAGGAAATTGTTTTAGTAAACCCTTTGATCGCAAATTCGCCCATTGTTGTTTTATCACTTACAAAATGAATCAGCGGAATAACTGCAAAACCCAATTGAACACTTAATATCACCTGACTTAATACCAATAATGCATCGATCTTATCATCACCATAAATTGTAATGACAATTATTGTTGGAATGATGGCAATTACTCTTGTCAACAATCTTCTCAACCATGGATTGATACGCAATTTCAAATATCCTTCCATTACGATTTGTCCGGCTAAAGTTCCAGTTATTGTTGAGCTTTGTCCTGCTGCGATCAATGCGATGGCAAATAAGATAGGTGCTAATTTTGATCCCAATAAAGGTTGTAATAATTGATGTGCATCTTCAATTCTTGCAACATGGGTATTTCCTGTGGTGAAGAAAACTGTAGCAGCAAGTATCAATATGGCTGCATTTACAAAGAATGCTGCATTTAATGCAATGGAACTGTCAATCAAATTATATTTAATGGCAAGTTTTATTCCCTGCTGATCTGGTTTTATTTTTCTTGTTTGCACCAATGCAGAATGCAGGTATAAATTATGCGGCATTACGGTTGCCCCGATAATTCCCACGGCGATATATAAAGCATTATCACTTAAAAATCCCGGCATTAGTCCTTTTGCGACTTCGCCCAAATGTGGTTTCGCTAAAAATATTTCAATTAAAAAAGATCCTCCGATCACAACAACCAATGCAATGATGAATGCTTCTAATTTTCTGATACCATAATTCTGTAACCATAATAATAATAATGTATCTAATACTGTGATAGCAACACCCCAAATGATCGGCAATCCCGTTAAGAGATGGATGCCCAATGCCATTCCCAACACTTCTGCCAAATCACAGGCAGCAATGGCTATTTCCGCCAACACATATAAACAAAAATTTACGAGTGGAGGATAAACTTCTCTGTTTGCCTGTGCCAAATCTCTTCTTCGGACAATGCCTAACCTGGCACTTAAACTTTGCAGCAACAGCGCAATTAAATTACTCATCAATAAAACCCATATCAGTTGATAGCCGAATTGAGCCCCACCCTGTAGATCAGTTGCCCAATTGCCCGGATCCATATAACCAACACTTACCAAATAAGCAGGCCCGATATAAGCCAAAGCCCTTCTCCAGCCGGTTCTCGGTTGAGTGGTGTCAACAGATTCGTGCACCTCACTTAAGGAATTATTGTTATCGTAACCTTGTTCACTCATGTTTTAACACTGAATACATTTATTTTTGTTATCCTGCTCACAAGCTATAAAACTAACGGCAGAAATATTACTTTTAATCAATTAAATCTGAAAATGAAAAATTGGTTACTATTATTGCTTGTTGTTATCACGATCGGTTGTAAACATAAAAAGCCCGACCTCTCCGGCAACGAACCCGTAAAAATAAAAGATTTTATTGGAGCATTTACTATTATTGAATCACAGTTTTCGGCTGCAGATACCACCGTTGCAAAAATCGCTGACAGTACGATCATCGGGTATAAAGTTTTCACGCAGTTTATTCCGGACAGTGTCATGACCAAAATGCAGATCATTCAAAAAGCAACCACCATCCAACCTGTAGGAAGAATTGAAAAACAAAAAGAGATCTATTTGCTTGCCACTTTCACGCATCACAACAAAACAATTCTTGCAACATTTGTTTTAGACAAAAAAAATAATTTTCTCTCTGCTAAACAACTACTAAGCAATGTATATGATGATGGATACAATCATTTTCTTTCCATCAATAAAGAACCCACATTCCTCATTAGCCGTGAAAAACTGAATGCAGATAAACAATTACAATTCACACGTGTTGGATGGGTATATGCTAACAATGGTAATTTTATGGTGGTGATCAACGACAGCAATGAAGACGAAAAGAAAAATAGTGTGATCATCAATCCGATCGACACTTTACCGCATAAAAATAAACTGAGCGGAAATTATATACGTGATAAGAAAAATTTTATTTCACTGCGTGACCGCAAAGATGCCAACAGTTATATGTTCTTCATTCATTTTGAAAAAGAAGATGGAAGTTGCACCGGCGAATTAAAAGGAGTACTGAAAATGAAAACACCCACCACTGCTGTTTATGCAGAAGGCGGTGACCCTTGTGTCATCGATTTTACTTTTGATGGAAACGATATCACCATCAAAGAAAAAGGGAGTTGCGGCAACCGCAGAGGTATGGAATGTTTCTTTGATGATACTTTTACCAAAAGAAAAGAAACTAAAACTTCGAGAAAAAAATAATTTATTTACAGCATAAAGAACCGAGAACAATCGTTTGCGGTTTATATATGACTAACATAAAACAGGATATTGATCAAAAACTGATTTTTGTCATTTCTCCTTTTAGCACAATTTAATGTGTATAAAATACATTTTGCAGAAAAGCCTTTATATTGCAGCTCCAAAATTTTAAGAACGAAACAATAGTTTATGAATTTCAGAAGTTATCAAGTTCCTTATCCTATCGACGACCAGTATTCCAAGAAAGTATCTTATTTCTCTATGGAGTTTGCTATCCATCAACCCTTGAAAATTTATAGTGGTGGTTTGGGGTTTTTATCGGGCTCACATTTACGCAGTGCGTATGAATTAAGACAGAATCTCGTAGGTATCGGCATATTATGGAAATACGGTTATTATGACCAAACTCGAAATCAGGATCAGAGTCTGCAACCTGCCTGGATGGAAAAAAATTATTCTTTTTTAGAAGATACAGGAATCAAGTTTCAGATATTAATTCATGATCATCCGGTTTGGGTGAAAGCGATGTATCTGAATCCTGAAACATTTAAAAGTGCACCGTTATTTTTATTGACAACAGATCTTCCTGAGAACGATTATGTTTCACAAACCATTTGTCATCGTTTATATGATGCGAACGTTGCAACCAAAGTGGCACAGTTTATTTTGTTGGGAGTTGGTGGTGCAAAACTGATGGATGAAATTGGTTTCAATCCTGATGTATATCATTTGAACGAAGCACATGGCATTTCTTCTGCCTTTTATTTGCTCAATAAATTCAAGAGTGTTGAAAAAGTAAAAGAACATTTAGTATTCACTACACATACACCGGAAGAAGCAGGTAATGAAAAACATGATATTTATTTATGTCATAAAATGAGTTATTTCTGCGGATTGAGTATTGATGAAGTAAGAAAAATTACCGGCACTACAGATGATCAATTCAATCATTCACTTGCTGCATTACGTTTTGCAAGAAAAGCAAATGGTGTAAGTGCCTTGCATGGTGTGGTGAGCAGAGAGATGTGGAAGAAATATGAAGGCATTTGTGAGATCACCTCCATCACCAACGCACAAAACTGGAGATACTGGGCAGATAAGCAATTATACAAATTCATGGAAGAGGGCAATGACCTTGCCTATGATGACAGAAAAGTGTATTTGAAGAAACGCGCATTTGAAATTGTTGCTGATCAAACCGGAAAAATATTCGATCCGAATGTATTGACCATTGTGTGGGCAAGGCGTTTTGCAGGATACAAACGTGCAGATTTTTTAACACAAGACCTTGCACGTTTTGAAAGATTGATCAATGATTCAAAACACCCTGTTCAGATCATTTGGGCCGGAAAGCCCTACCCTGTTGATTATCCTGCTATCAGTCAATTCAACAATCTCGTTCATTTAAGTAAGAATTATAAGAACGTAGCTGTATTGGTTGGATATGAATTATCACTCAGCAAACGTTTAAAACAAGCTGCTGATGTTTGGTTAAATAATCCACGTGTACCACGTGAAGCAAGCGGAACAAGCGGCATGACGGCTGCCATGAACGGCTCCGTTAATTTTTCTACCGATGATGGATGGATACCTGAATTTGTAAACAACGGCAACAATGGTTTCGTTGTTCCAAAAGCTGATTATGCAAACATGAGTGTACATGATCAGGATGAATATGATCTGAATAAGATCTATGAAATATTAGAACAACAGATCGTTCCGTTATACTATGACAATTACGAAACATGGAGACAGATCATGAAGAACGGTATGAGAGATGTTCGTTTCCAATTTGACAGTAACCGCATGGCTGCTGAGTATTACAATATCATGTATAAATAGTTTCAACAAACATTTTTTTATAAATCCCTTGCAAGCTGTGAGGGATTTTTTATTCCACGCAAAGGCTCAACCATAAATACTATTGATAAAAGTTTCGAACGCACAAGCGTGCGACACAACAGAAGAATAATTGAAATACATATGCCGGTAGCATAAATCATTTCTGCTCTTTCCATCAATCTCTTACATTTACGTTCTAAAAAACACGCAATGAGAAAAATATTTTTACTTGTACTGTGCATTCCCTTATTTGCTGCTGCACAAACAAAACAAATTACTTTGGATGATATTTATAAAAAAGGAACATTCAGATCCGAGAATGTTCCCGGCTTTAATAGTTTGAAAGATGGCCGTTATTACACTGAATTGGATAACAACGGCAACCTGATCAAGAAAAGTTTTGCAACAGGCGAAACTGCGGGGACGCTGATCAGCAAAGGCGATATTAAAGATGAAAAAGGCAACGCATTGGAATTAAAAGATTTTGAATGGAGTGATGATGAATCTAAATTGTTAGTCTTTCTAAACAGAGAATTCATTTATCGTCGTTCTTCAAAAGCAATCGTATATGCTTATGATATTGCAACAAAAAAAACAACAAAAGTTGATGCAGATAAAATAATGCACGCCACTTATTCTCCCGATGGAAGCAAGATCGCATTTGTAAAAGAGAATAATCTGTATTATAAAAATTTATCAACGAACAAAACAACACAAATAACCAAAGATGGTAAATGGAATTTTATCATCAACGGCAATTGCGACTGGGTGTATGAAGAAGAGTTTGGTTTTACAAGAGCATTTCAATGGAGCCCGAAAAGTGATCATATTGCTTATTACCGTTTCGATGAAAGCAAAGTGCCCACTTATGCTTTTGCAGTGTATGACAGTTTGTATCCAAAGCAATACAGTTATAAATATCCCAAAGCAGGTGAAGCGAATTCAGTTATTGAAATTCATATCTATGATACAAAGTCTGCTGCAAATATTAAAGCGGATATTGGCAAAGAAGTTGACATCTATATTCCAAGAATCGTATGGACAAAAGATAACAGCAAGCTCGCCATTACATGGCTAAACCGTTTACAAAACGATATGCGCTTTTTAAGTGCGGATGCCTCAACCGGAAAAACATCCATTTTCTACGAAGAAAAAAATAAATATTATGTAGATGTGGTGAATATAAATTTCCTGAAGGATGGCAAGCATTTTTTAATCACCAGCGAGAAAGATGGCTATCAGCATATTTATCTTGAATCATTGAATGGCAAAGAAGAAAAATTGTTGACCAAAGGAAATTTCGATATTGTAAACACAGAAGGCGTTGATGAAAAAAATAATAAGGTTTATTTTATTGCAGCATATCATTCACCGCTAACAAAAGATTTTTGCAGTGTTGATCTGGATGGAAATAATTTTAAGTTGATGGATGAAAGAATTGGATCACACAGTATTCATTTCAATGATGATTTTACTTTTTATACAGATGATTTTTCAACCATCACCAAACCCAACAACATCAGTGTGTATGACATCAACGGAAAATTAATTCGCACATTAAAAGACAATAGTAAACTTTCTAAAACCATTGCTGAATACGGTTTTGCGAATGCCGAGTTTATAAAAATTCCTACAAGTAAAGGAGAAACATTGAATGGTTGGATACTGAAACCAACAAACTTTGATGCTAGTAAAAAATATCCTGTTTTGTTTTGTAATTACGGCGGTCCGGGTTCGCAACAAGTTGCCGATCGTTGGGGCGTTGTCAATCAATGGCAGCAAATGTTGGCACAAAAAGGTTACATCATTGTTAGTGTTGATAATACAGGAACAGGTTTTCGCGGTGAAGAATTCAAGAAAAAAACTTATTTACAATTAGGCAAGTTTGAAATAGAAGATCAGATAGATGCTGCAAAATATCTTTGCACATTGCCATACGTTGATGCAAAACGCATTGGCCATTGGGGCTGGAGTTTTGGTGGTTTCATGAGCAGTCTGGCCATTACAAAAGGTGCTGATGTTTTTAAAGCAGCCATTGCAGTAGCTCCCGTTACCAGCTGGCGTTTTTATGATAATATTTATACCGAACGTTATATGCGTACGCCGCAGGAAAATGCAAAAGGTTATGATGATAATTCGCCTTTGAATTTTACTGATAAAATAAAAGGCAAGTTTTTGATTATTCATGGAACGGCAGATGATAATGTACATTTTCAAAATTCAGTGATGA
>Ga0316225_1000418_pt1 | contig 53806 bp, 40 predicted proteins | sample TBH18015metaG_FD_206010 | JGI IMG/M metagenome (GOLD analysis project Ga0316225, IMG submission 206010) | Freshwater microbial communities from Trout Bog Lake, Wisconsin, USA - TBH18015 | ecosystem: Environmental > Aquatic > Freshwater > Lake > Hypolimnion/Profundal zone | place: USA: Wisconsin... | reverse complement strand
CCGGGCAAGCTTTTTTCTTTTGATAATATCGGCGCACCAGATACATGGGCCGCTGTTTGGTTTCCATGTAGATGCGCCCAATATATTCTCCCAGCACACCAATGCTGATGAGTTGCAGACTTCCCAAAAACAAGATGGCGACCAGAAGCGAGGCGTATCCGGGAACATCAATGCCGCAGATCAACGTGCGCATGACGATATAAACCGCGTAGAGGAAGGTAATCAGCGCGCCGCTCACCCCGACGTAAATCCAGACCTTCAGCGGCAGAGTGCTGAAGCTGGTAAGCCCTTCCATCGCGAAGTTCCAGAGTTTCCAACCGGAGAACTTTGTCTTGCCCGCCGTGCGCTGGCGGCGAGTGTAATCGACCGTGACGGTCCGGTACCCGACCCACGCGAAAAGCCCTTTCATGAACCGCTGCCGCTCAGGCAAGGTTTTGAGCGCCTCCACGACGGTGCGGTCCATCAGCCGGAAATCTCCCACGTTTTCCGGGAGGGCGACGCCGGAGAGGCAGTTGTGTAAACGATAGAACCATTGCGCCGATTGGCGTTTGAGCAAAGAATCCACCCGCCGATCTACTCGGCAGGCAAGCACAACCTCCGCTCCCTGTTTCCATTGCTGGATTAACAGGGGGATCAGTTCGGGAGGGTCTTGCAAGTCCGCGTCAAACGGAATGACCGCGCCCCCCTCAGCGGCGTCAATCCCGGCAGTGAGCGCTGCCTCCTTACCAAAGTTACGTGAAAACTCGATGACCCGGAACCGCTCGTCCTTTTCCGTCAGAGCGATCAGCTTGGGCAGCGTTCCATCCTGACTGCCGTCATCGATGCAGATGACTTCAAACCGGACGCCGGGGACGCCATCAAGAATGGGTGCCAGGGCTTGATAGAATAAATCGACCCCTTCCTCCTCTTGGAAGAAAGGAACCACGAGAGAGACTAAATCACATGGAGGCGACTCCATCTCGGACTCGGGGAAGTCATCGGTTTTATTCATCATGGGAAAAAACAAGAGAGGCGTGCGCACCAACTTGGAACGCCTGTGCAAATGCTTCACCAAAAGCAAGAGCCTCGCCGATGACCTTTTCCATGTCCATGTAGCGGTAGGTGGCAAGCCTTCCCAAAAAGGAGATGCCCCGCTCTTTCAGCGCTAGACAGCGGTATTCCCGGAGCAAACCGAGATCCGCCTCCAGGCGCTTGGGATAGTAGGGAACCTCTCCGGGCTCAGTCTCCTTGCTAAATTCCTTGAAATAGACCGTCCGGGCGTGTTGCTCCCAAGGCGCAAAATGTTTGTGCTCGTGAATCCTGGTGAACGGCACCACAGGATCGCTGTAGTTGAGCACCGCGTTGCCCTGAAAATCCCCCTCCGCCTCGTTCCGCTCAAACGTCACCGTGCGGTAGCTCAACCGCCCCAAACGATGGCCAAAGTAGGCATCCAGCGGGCCAGTGTAAAAGAGATGGTCAACGCCCTCCTGCCCGACCTGCGGATCGAAGCGAACACCCAGCCTCACTTCGATGGAGGGATGGTCGAGAATTTTCTCCACAACAGCCGTATAGCCGTCCTCTGGAATGCCCTGCCAAGTGCTGTTGTAGTAGTTGTCGTCGTAGTTGAAGCGGATGGGCAGTCGTTTCAAAATCGATGCAGAAAGCTCCCTCGGTTCGCAACCCCACTGTTTGCGGGTATAGCCATAGAAGAACGTCTCGTAGAGGTCGCGTCCGATAAATTTGAGCGCCTGTTCTTCAAAATTGCGCGGCTCGCCAATCGTTTTGTTACCGACAGATTCGATGAAGGCCCGGGCTTCGGCAGGCGAAAAGGTTTTCCCGAAGAACTGATTGATCGTGTGCAGGTTGATGGGAAGCGAAAACACGCCGCGCGGGGTCATCGCCTTGACCCGATTGACGAACGGACGGAAAACGCCGAACCGGTTCACGTATTCCCACACCCCCGGCTGGCTGGTGTTGAAAATATGGGGACCGTATTGGTGAACCATCACGCCTGTAGCCTCATCGCGCTGCGTGTGGCAGTTGCCTGCGATGTGGGGCCGCTCCTCGAGAATTGTCACCCGGCAATCGAGCTTTTCCACCAGCGAACGGGCCAGAACCGCTCCGGAAAAACCAGCGCCGACGATGAGAAAATGCGAGGAGGATTTCATGCGGTTTGTAATTTTTTCATTCTGCCTCAGCCATCTGAAGGCGTTTTCCAACAATCTGACGAATCATCGCCAATGCGCACACCAACGCAACGATTCCCAGTCCGGTGAGCACTTTCGCCGCTGGAGAACTATTCACATCGCCAATCTGCCTCCCGGCCGAGCCGAGGCAGACAAACACCACTTCCCCCGGCAACATCCCCACCATCGTCGCGGCAAGATAATGCCGGAACGGGACGTTCGTGAGCCCATAGGCGTAATTCGAGAGGCCGAAAGGGAACGGGCACATCCGCAATAGCCCCACGATCTTCCATCCATCCCGATGGATCGCCTGGTCAATCAGCGCGAATTTCGGATTCTTGTTCAAAAGCCGGGATACCCATTGGCGCGCCAGATACCGGCTAAAAAGAAAACCGACTGCCGCCCCTAATGTCGAACCGGCGATGACCCCGGCCAAGCCACCCGTGATGCCAAAGAGAATCCCGCCCACCACGGCAAACGGAATCAGTGGCAGCCCAAGCAGGCTCAACCCGGCGAATGAGAGCACAAACACGGCGGCGCCGATCCAGCCCAGATTGCCCAGACTGTGAAGGTAAGTTTCAAGCCAATGCATCATAACGGAGAGAGACCATGGGTAACTGAGAAACCCTCTTTGCGCCAGCCCCTTTTCAGGACAAAAACCATCTCAACAGCTTTTTCTTCTTTGCGTTCCCGTCATTCTTTGCATTCTGGAGGCAACAGGCTCCCAAGCCTTCCTTAAATGAACTCCCCATGTGATGTTCTTGTAGCCGGAGGCGGCGTTGCCGGATTGCCCGCCGCAGTGGCGGCTTCGCGCGCGGGAGCCCGCACAGTTTTGATCGAGCAGGAAGGCTTTCTCGGCGGCTCGGGCGTCACCGCATTGCACCGTTACCTCTGTGGCCTGTATCTCAATGGAGCGGATGAACCGAAGGAAACGCTCAACCCCGGTCTCACCCGCGAAATCGTCACCCGACTCCGTGCGCTTTCCCCTTCCAGTCATCCGTTGTTGTTAATGGGCCGTGCTTGGGGCCTTCCCTTTGAGCCGAACCATCTCCGGGCCGTCTATGAGCGCCTCGCCGAGTGGGAATCAAACCTGACCCTGCTCACTTCCTCCACCGTGGAAGCCGTCCAATGCAGCGGGAACCTCATCACCAGCGTCACTGTAAAAACTACCGAAGGCGAGGAATCCATCACTCCACGCGCAGTCATCGACGCCACCGGCTCCGGGACGATCATCCGGCTCGCGGGAGCCCCATTCCAGACCACCCCGGAATCCGAATGCCAACCAGGCGCATGCACTCTGCATCTGGAAGGCCTCAAAGGCGACCGGCAGCTTCTCGCCATCAAAATCGCCTGGCAACTCGGGCGTCTGCCCTTGCTGGAACGCAGCGGCCTGCCCCCCTTCGCCGGGTTTGCCGCCGGGTGCAGCGAGCACGAGGGATTCTGTAAATTCAGCATCCCACCAGAACTTGCCCGGATGGGCGAAGAGGTGATCCAGCAACGACTGGCGCGCATCCACGCTCTGCTAGCAGAGCGTCTGCCCGAACTGCAAGAGAGTCGTATCACCGGACGCACCCGCGTGATGGAGCGCGAGAACATCCGCATGGAGGGGGAATGGGAACTCGACGAAGACGCCATCCTCCATGGACGCAAATTCCCCAGTGGCGTGGTGCGTAATGCGTGGCCCATCGAATTTTGGGAGCCAGGCAACCCCAACCCGCTCTACACCTATCCACCGGATGGCGACTATTATGAAATTCCCCGGCGCTGCCTGCGCTCGCGCACTGTAACAAACCTCTTCGCGGCAGGTCGCTGCATTTCTGCTTCCAGCAAAGCTCTGGCCTCCACGCGCCCCATGGGAACCTGCATCGCCTTGGGAGAGGCTGCGGGGAAGCTGGCTGCAATTTACCGCTGAAGGCGGAATGTTCTAATATCCGAAGCGGTAAAGGATACCCTCTTCCTTTTCGCCCAATTGCACAAAGGTCATCGGTTCCTTGCCAAGATATTGGGGATACCCTTCCAGCAGGAAAACCTGGGTGCTGTCGGTTTTGAAAATCGTGTTGTCGATGACCCTCACGGAAAACCCTGCACAAGGTCCAGCGGCTTTCGCCCGCACGCTCAAACGGTACCGATGTTCGCCTTGGGCGGTCAGCGTCGCAGCATCAGTAGATATCGCAGGTTGCGTGAGAATTTTGGCGACCGAGTTGTTGTCCACGAGTTCCTGATAAACGCCCAGCCGTAGGATGCCAGGCGGGTTGGCATCGATGTTGGAAGTCCAGCGCCCGATGGATTCCACGGAACGCAGATCCAGGAAGAACTCCACGGCATCGCAAGACTGTCCATCCCTCGAATTCAGATTGAGTGGAGTATTCACAATGTTTCCTGCGTAATCCTTGCACTCAGGCTGCGCAAAAACCGGCGTGGTGTCGTTCCAAGTAAAATCAATAGTAAAGCTTTCCCCGGAACGCTGCACACGAATGTCGCTCACCGGGCAGATGCGAGGCGTTTTCTCTGGATGCAATGTGGCAAAGCTGGAGGATGTCAAAGAGCAGGGCGTTTTCCCGGCAGCCTGAATGCGCGAGTAGTAGAACAAGCCTCCGTCGGCGACAAAGCGCGCCTTGCCCACAAAGGCCATGTAAACAGGCGTGGTGTCGTAGCGGTTCGCAAGTGCCGACGCAGGCAGCGCAAAGGAAGCCTTTGCCGTGCCGCCTGCCTTGAGATGGAGCCGCTTCTCGAATTTCTGTCCTGCCAGAACCACAAGCAACTTGCCCACCTCTTCCTTCCCACCCTGATTCTGCACGGCAACGGTGAACGGTATCGTGCCGTCCGGCGCAATCACGTTCACCGCATCGGTCAGCGAGAGCGTTAAATCTTTGGCTCGCTGGATTTGCAACGCACCGCGCGGGCCGTCCGCCGGGCTGAGCGGCAATCCCGCGCCAAAGGCGCTCAGAATTTCGCAAGCCATGGCGGCCTGGCCCGCCGGAGCGGGATGGATGATGTCGGGGGTGAATTCGTACGCCGGATCTTTGGACCAAGCTTTCCCCAATGCACGGTGATAAGCGCCACGCACATCGATCATCGGAACCCCCTGTTCCGCTGCGAAAGCCGACTGAGCCTCCTCCAACTTGTCCAATACGCCGGTCACTTTCACCTCGAACGCATCGGGCGCGGGATTGGCTCCGTGGCTAAAATGTGTCTCGCGCAGGAATATGATCGGATACTGTTTGGATTGCGCAACGGCTACAGCTTTTTTCAACTCGCTCACAAACTTGGCGACTTTCTCGTCGAGATTGATGGGTCGCCAACCGGTGTCATTGACGCCAAACATAAAGAGCGCCAGCGTCGCGGGTTCCTTGACTAATTCCAGACTCTTGACGCCGAAATCTGCGCCCTTGCCGCCTGAGCCGAGGTTGACGAGAGTAACATTGGCCTCGGGATAGAGGACGCGCAACGTCTCCTGCACGTAGTTTTCATACGTGCCGGGAGCGGTAATGGAGTCCCCGGCGCAAAGCACGCGATCGTTTGGGCGCAGATAAGCGTTTCCAGCCATCCCGCTGTTGCAGACAGCGGAAAGGAGGATGGCTTGCGCCAGGATTTTGAAAGCGATATGAAGTTGCATGGGTTAGGACTTGGCGTTGTGAAGGGTTTCGACCGGGGTTTTCCAAATTGCAGAAGCAGCCAGCGCCGCCGGTTTGGGCTGGCCGTGGAAGTCGATAAGGGAAGTATTGGTGGTGCAGGGGAATCCGTCGTGGCCCATCCAGAAAATGATCCCGCCGATGCCGGGGAAGCGCATCTTGCAGGACTTCAAAGCCATGCCTATCAATAGCGCCTGCCGAGCCTGACTCCATTCCATGTATTCTTCCAAGTTGGACGGCTCGCGCCCCTTTTCCTTCACGAAGTCGCTCCACTCCAGCCACCAGGCGAACCGCCGCCAGAGCGGGTTTTCCATCGTCCCAGGTGTTACAGGAATTCCGCCCGAGTAACGCTGGATGATCTCCGCCGAACTCGCGCCGGGCGCACCCGCCTCGGACCGAAACAAGGCGTCGTCCTGGTCCCAATACGCAGCCCATTCTTCGGGCGTCGCGCCGGGGGCTTTCCATGGTCCATGCACGTCCCAATGGAGGCCTTTGCCAAAGTCTTTTGCGAAGGCCAGGAATCGCGGACCGGAGGCGGAAGTGGGAACAAAGCGACGGCCTGGGTCTTCGCGCTCGACCAGCTTGGACCAGCGCTGCATTAACGGGTGGTCGAGGCCGACCGGCTTACCAGTGCCGATCTTGCCGCCGTCCATGGCCCCCTGTAACTCGTTGCCCCCACACCACATGAGCAGCGAGGCGTGATGCTGCCGACGGACGATATAGGATTCGGCCATCCGCACCAACGCCTCCATGCTCGGTTCGTCCTCGTGGGGCCAGTTTTCGTGCCCGCTCGAACAGAGCGAGAACTCCTGCCAGACGAGGATGCCATGTTCGTCGCAGAGATCGTAAAACCAGGTTTTTTCGAGATACGCGCCGCCCCAGACGCGGAAGATGTTGCAACCGAGCGTCGCATACAACTCAACGAGCCGACGGTAGTGTTCTTGGGTAAGATCGGCAAAAGTTGGCAGAATCGGCGTCCAGTCCACCCCTTGGAGGAAAGTCGGCGTGCGATTGACTACGCAAACCCACGGGTCCGCCCCCTCCGGGGCATTCGCACAGGACTGCCAGACCACATGTTTGAAGCCGATGCGGCGCTCCTGCCGGTCGAGGAGGCTCCCCGCAGCATCGAGCAATTCACACGTGACGGTGTAAAGACGGTGGTCACCCGATCCGTTCGGCTGCCACGGCTCAACGGCCAGCCCCGTCCATTCCACGCCCAAGGCGAACTCCGCCGGGTTCATGTCTGCCGACTTCAAAACGGCGTCACCCTCCCTCAAAACAACGCGCACATGGAGACCATCCGCAGCAGCCGCCTCCAATGTGCCTTTGAGCCAGAGCTTACCGGTGCGGTTGGCGGGATCCCAATCCGAGCGGCAACGCAGCACAGCGATCTCCGCCTCCGCGCTCACGGCCAGCGTGACCGGCTCCCACGGGCCGATCTGGACCAGGCGCGGAATCCAATCCCACCCGTAATTAAACCGCATCTTCCAGTCCTTCATCCGCGAGGTGTAGCCAACCTGCCCCAACCAGCGCGGCGGCACGAAGAAAACGAGATGAAGCTCATTACCCGTAAGCTGAGCGTGCTCCGTAAGATCGAACGCATACGGGAGATAGGCGTTGTCGAACGCCCCGATTTGCCGCTTGTTGAAAACCACCACGCCGGGGCCGTCGAGCCCGCCGCAATTCAAAACGAAACGCCGTCCGGCGGCAAACCACGCGTCGGGCAGCTTCGCCGTGAACATCCAATCGCGGTTTTCCACCCACTCGCAAGCGCGCGCGTTGAGGCCTTCAAACCAATCCGGCAGCAACCCCGCCGAGCGCAAAGCCCCTTGCACGGACCCGGGAACCCGCGCAGGCACAGGCGCAATCTCAGGCTCCAGCGCAAACCCAAGTTCCATCGACCGGCCCGTCCACGAGGTGGGGACATATCCGGCTACGGTCCAATCCAAGGATGCGAGGTCGAAAACCTGTTTGGACGCTCCCTGAGAGCCCCCTATTTCCCTTGCTTCATCCATACTCAAATTCACGACATTGGGTTCCATTTGTTCCAACAAAAATCTTCCGGAATTTATCTCTCCATCAGGTCCGTGACTTTCGCCTGCCACTTCTCCCCGACTTTCGAGAGCTTCCAAGAGACGATTTTCCCGGCGGGCAATTCGCCCAACTCGACGGACTGCCCCAGCCAGGTGAGCCGGGGAAAAACCGCCGCATCGGATTGCATGCGCAGGACGACGCCCCGACCCTCGGCGTCGGGCTTCAACGCCAGAAGCCTTACGGACTTGGGTTCGAGGCTCATGAGTGATCCCTGGCGCGGGAGCATCCCGCTGCCGGCGGGAACCTGGGCCACAATGGGCGGTTGATCCAACTCCGCCGCCAGACGCGGCAAATGTTCATCGCCCGGTTGCAACAGAAATCGGAACTGATAAGCGCCGGAATCGCTCACCGGCAGCCACGGTTCATCCCATCCGGGACTCTTCTCTCCCGCCGAATAGCCGGAAGCTCGCACCACGGTCGCGCGAAACGCGCCGTCTTTGAGGTCGAAATTCGTGAAAGCGTCCGAGGCGAACCCGAGCGTCTGCTCTCCCTCCAAAATGCGGATCCACCGACCTCCAGGCATTTCCCCGCTGGGGTGGCGCTCCACCGTGCCGCCGGGCGTTTCGCTCACAGCGCACTCGCCGAAGGGAAATATCAATTTCAATCGCGCATGGCGTTCATTCCAGAAAAGGCGCGCGCTCACATCCACGGCTTCGCGGTTACGGCTCAACGAAAAAGTCAACTCCAGATGGGAACGCGCACCTGCCAGTTGAACCCATAGGGCAACCCGCTCCGGCCCTTGCTCGGCAAGCCGCGTCCGCACGATTTTCCACGCTTCCGTGGGGGAGTCCATGCAAAGGGAGGCTGGATCATCAAACAAACTGCCCCAGGCACCCCAATCGTCTGCGAAAAGTCCTGCCGTGAGCGGCTTGCCGTGAAAAAGGCTTTCGCCCCGGTGCTCGATGGAAATCCCCTCGCCGCCGGGCCGCGCTTCCACGCGGTAAAATCCGTTCTCGATCACCCCAGCAGCCTCATCCCCTTTCAAGGGCGACTCAACAACGGGCGGACGCGAACCTTCCACCCACGCATATTCAAGCACCGTCCAACCCATCGCAGGCAACTCCAGCGGGACGACGAAACGCTTGCGCCAAGGATAGGAGCGGAAGAAAAAAGTATGCTCCGGGTCGATCTCCTGCTGCGGCAGCGCGTGCCCGTTCGCGTCCAGGATGCGCACGGGTAATTCTTCCCTCCGGTTTGCATAAGCAGGCGCTCCGCGGTAATCGATGCAAGCTTCCACCTCCACATGCCCCCGGAACGGGTAAGGTTGAGCGTTCCAAACCAGCATTGGAACGCCGCCTGGATGATCCCCCTCAACTGGACGCACAGTGGTGTCGATTTGTTGTGCAAGCGACAGCAAGTGGTCGGATTCCGCGCGCTGGGCCGCCAGATCGACGCTCCCCAACCAAGACATCTGCTCGTTCATCGCCCGCTCAATCGAAGTGCCCGGCAGAATATCGTGAAACTGGTTGAACAGCAGTTCGTCCCAAGCGGTATCCAGCGAAAAGCCTTTCCGCCCCAAAGCCGCTTCGGAAACCGCTGCCGTCCGCTCCGCCCTCAGCAATCGCGCTTCCGCCTTGCGGTAAGCGTGCTTGAACCGCGCCGTCGAAGCGAACCCGCCGCGCGGCGTGATGCCCAATTCGCCGCAGATAACGGGCAGCGTCGTTCCCGTCTCCGCCAACTCTGCGCGCAAAGCGCCGAAAAATGGATGCAGCCCCGAATGTACCACCTTGACCTCGGGATGCGCCTGCGCCCATTCCGCAATCTGCGCCTGCGCTGAGCGCGTCGGATTCCCGCCGTGATTGCCAACGCCATAAAAAAAGGCCGCCGTCCGCAACGGCAGGTTGGCTGAACGCTCCAGTGTCGCGTCGAGATTCTCGCCGAGCCCTGTCCTATCCGAGTAATACATACCGGTAAGAGGCCGGTATGTCAGCACCCGATAACCGCTGGCTCCCTCCCACCAAAACGCAGGGCTCTCCAGCGGCATGCAAGTGGCGTTGGGGCGTGTGAAAGCAAAGGAATCAATCCCCGCCGCAGCGAAGATTTCCGGCAGGCCTGCGCTGTGGCCGAAGGAATCCGCCGCCCATGCCGTGCGCACCGGCTTGCCAAACACTCTCTGGAAATACCGCTGGCCTACGACAAATTGCCGGATCAACGCTTCCGTCGCGGGCATCAAATGGTCGGGCTGCATGGCCATGCCGCCCACGACATCCCAGCGCCCCGCCGCCGCCTGCTTTTGAATGCGCACAAAGGTAGCAGGATCATATTTCTCGATATGCTCGTAGATCACCGATTCCCCGCGTACGAACGTCAGCGCGGGATTCTCATCCATGAGGTCGAGCACGGTGCGGCAGGTCTGGATTCCCTCGTTCAATCCCTCGCGCCAATCCCACAACCACACTGGATCAAGGTGGGCGTTGGCAATCAGATGAATGGTAAGAGGTTGGCTGGGCATGGTGGAAGGGTGGGGTGTTGCTTTCGCGTTGAATACCGAAAGAGCGTTTCGCTAGCAATCGCTCAAAAACCGTCTTCAAAGCAAGAATTTTCTGGAAACCGAAGGAGGCGCAAAACGCGAAGGAGTGATCCAGAGCGGCTTATCTATTGCCTTTTAAATCGGTGAAAATATGCGACATCTTCCGGGAACTCACTTTTTCATTTCCCAAATGGCCCTGCTCGACCACTTATTCAAACTCCGCGAAGCAACGGATGAGGCGAAGCCGTTCCTCCAACATTTGGAGGAATTGCGCGCCATGCTCATCAAGATGGCCGCTGTCTTGGTTGCTTGCATGTTCGCTAGCTTCTTCTTCCGACGCGAACTGGTCCGCATTGTCCAGCATCCCCTCAGCGCCATTGATCCTGCGGCGGTCTCCCAGTTGCGAACTTTCGGCGTGGCGGATTCGATCACCATCTCCTTCTCACTCGCCTTCTATTCCGGGCTGGTTTTCTCCTTTCCCCTGATTCTCTATTTCCTGGCACAATTCATCATCCCAGCTCTCACCCGCAAGGAGAAAAAAGTCATTCTCCCGGCCATCGCTGTCGGCTTCGCCCTGTTCCTTGGCGGCGTGGCATTCTGTTACTATGCCATCCTGCCGCAAACGCTCCACTTCTTCCTCGATGACACTAAATCGATGAATTGGACTCCCACCTGGACGGTGAAGGACTATTTCTCCTTCGTCACCCAGATGATGATCGCATTTGGTGCGGCATTTGAACTCCCCGTGGCCGTGGTGGTTCTGGCCTATCTCGAATTTGTCTCCTTTCACCTGCTCAACAACACCCGCCCCTATGCCTACGTGCTGGTGTTGGCGCTTGCCGCCATCATCGCCCCGACCCCGGACTTGGTTTCGTTCCTTTCGCTGGGCGTGCCGATGTGCCTGCTTTACGAGGGATGCATCTGGATCGCCTGGCTGATCGAAAAACGCCGCAAGCAGACGCAGGAACTGTTACCGCCGGAATAGCGGCAGAGGCTCTTGTCAGGCGTCTGACCGTGCGTAACTTTTTCTCCTCTCTTTTCCTGATTTCCTGAACCAAAACTCCCCTTTCCATTTGGACGGGAGAGGTGTATAGGGTTGCTTATGTTACTCCTCGGATTCTTTAGTAATTTGTTTGAGGGTCCCAGCGGGATCGTCATTCTCCTTCTCGCTCTCCTGCTTTTCGGAGCTAAACGCATTCCCGAATTGGCTCGCAGCTTGGGCTCGGCGATCCAAGAGTTCAACAAAGCTAAAAACGACGTGCAACGCCAGATCAGCCAGACAACGGAAATACCCGCACAACCAGCTCCACCGCCGGTAATTCCCGCAGCCAGCACACCACAGGAGACCCATGTCTCCCCAGCGCCCCCGGCACAAGAGCTACCCCCGAAAGTTTAAAGCGTTCCCACCAAGAACGCAAAAGAGGCTCACAAACGTTTGTCTGTGAGCCTCTTAAAGTGGTTGCGGGGGCGGGATTTGAACCCGCGGCCTTCAGGTTATGAGACGATTGGGTTTCCCCTGTGAAGTCTCATTCCTGCACCGTTTCTCTAGCCAAGTCGCGTGCACCATGTGCAATACGCGCATCTTGTGCGTTTATCGGGCACACTCTCGCAGATTTTCCGGGCACAGTCAATCGTGGGATCGGCAGACCCGACATGAATCCTTGAGCGCCCGCAAAACGCGACATTCCTCGGATGGAAAATGCTACATCCGGTAGAGAGGCAACATCGCCCAATGCTCCCTGAGCTTTTCGCGCATCGGTTCCGGAAGCGGCAGGTTCCGCAACAGATCGGGCCAGATGCTCCGAGCCTTTTGCGCTGTTTGCCTCGCCGTTTCCAGCACGAATGACTCTCTGGCACCAATGCGCTTGGCGAGCTTGCGGAAGTGTGTCTCCCCGATGGCGCTAAACTTCTTCTCGCCGGCAAGGTTCAGCGCCAGATGGTCGTCGGGGGTATATTGGATGGTGGAGACCAGATCGTAGGCGGGAGAAAGCCGGGGGGTGCAACCATCGGGATAAAGAATGGACCAGTTCTTGAGATGGGCGTCGGCGTTGCCGATCAGCACATGCACTACCAACCGCCGGATGAACTCTTCCAGCATTTCGTGCCGCTGGGGAAAAATTGCAAAGATCAGGTTGCCGATGGAATCGTAGTTGGTCGCATCGTATTCCCGCTCGGGATAGACTCCGAACACTTGGGCGAAGTCTTCCGCATGCACGCGTGTCGGCACGCTTCGATCATATCTCCGGATGGCATATGCCAGGGCATCCGCCGGAAAAGAGAGCCCCGGCAACAGGCCGAGATCAATCTGGTTGATGGGCGTCAGCTTCACCGCGGGAACCTCCACCCCAACCGATTCCGCGAGTTTCATCATCGAGTATTCATTTTCCGGCACGTGGGGGTATGTGGGATGGGGCGGCTTCACAATCCATTCCTCTCCGTCACTGGAAAGCGTGAACCGCCCCCCGCGTTCCATCATGGAAAATTTCATCTGCGCCCCACCCAGTGAAAAAAAAGTCGGCTCGACCATGGCCATGACATGCCCCGCGCCCAGCGGGTGATCCCGCACCGCTTCCGGCACCTCCATGGCCGGGACGGCGCGCACCGCACCCGGAAGATTTTCCCCCAGCGCCGCGAGCAGCGCGAACTCGTCGCTAGAATGTATTTTCAGGCGTTTTGCCAGATACTCCCGCAAAGCGCCTTCCGGCAATAGATTGCTGAAAAACGACGGCAGCCGCACTGCCGTGGATGTCGTGCGCAAAAGCTTCCGCTGCGTCCCCTCTTCATCTCCGGACTCCACAAAGGAAAGCGAAAGCACCGGACGCCCCGGCCCGCTGAGTCGGTAACCCTCGTCAAAAAGAAACAGGTGCCGGTTGTCTGGATAACGGGTGAGATACCCGACCACCGTTTCGTTGAGATAAATCTGAAGGACGCTGCTTGGTTTTGCCATGATTAGATTTCCTCCTCTTCAGGAACTTGAAAGCGATCCAGCAAGGATTTTTCGGGTGCTGGGATTGGCTGCTCGGGTTTGCGCGAGATAACCCCAGCTACCTCCCCCAGATACTCTCTGGGCACCGCCACCAATTCCAGATCCAGTGCGCTGGCAAGTTTTTGAAGCGTGGAGATGCGGATGTCCTTCCCTCGTTCGAATCCAGAGACGAGAGGTTGTTCAACCCCCGCACGCCGTGCGGTTTCCCTTTGGGAGATTCCCATCTCCCGGCGGCGGGTTCGAAACTGGATTAAGAGCGTCTTCATGAAAGGAATATACTCCTTTCAATATAAAATGCAAGACAATATATCGCAATCGATATTTTTTGACACGACCCATTTGTCCAAGGCAAAGAGCAAGACCTCAGGCAAAGTTTACCACAAGGTCAATACCAAGGAGGTAAAGCGCACGACATCGAGTCAGTTTTATAAACCGTGGCAATCGGAGTGCGAGGCAAATCCTAGAATACCACTGGGGATAAATTCGGGAACTACTGCACGATGCCATGTTGGGGCATATGAACACAATCACTGCCGAGGAATTCTTTGCCGCCGTAAAAAACGACCCTGCATGGGCATTACAACTAAAGGAGCCTTTGGAAGTTGTCGGCTATTGCCAAATGGATAGCTCAGACATCACCCATCTGTCACCACTCCTTCATTTTAGCCAACGCAACAGCCTCGGTCAATGCGCCGATTTTAATTGCTGCCCGAATCTCAAGGTGGCAGAAGGCACCTTTCACGGTTTTGTGGATTTTTCCCGATCTGGCATCCAAAAGATCGGCAACCTAAACATCATCAAAGGTGACTCTCAAGGAGACGCGGCGGATTTTAGCTTTTGCAAAATGCTGAAAATGGCCGAAGGAAATTATTCGGGGCATGTTTGCTTTGCGGAATCTGGAATAATTAAAATCGGTTGCCTGGCAATCACTGCGACTGACATCGATGGTGGTGCCGCTGACTTCACCGGCTGCAAAAAGCTCAAAGTTGCCGCGGGTGTCTTCTCTGGCTTTGTAAACTTTTTCGAATCTGGCGTTGAGAGAATAGGCGACTTGAAAATCACTTTACAAAGCAACGATGAAGCTGCCGCCAGTTTTGAATTGTGCAAGCGCTTAAAAGTCGCAGAGGGCACCTTTCCTGGCTTCGTTAATTTCACCGAATCGGGCATCGAACAAATTGGAAATCTCTCCATTACAGGAGCCAGGGAAGACGGCGTTAAAGCGTCTTTCGGAAAATGCAAAAACCTTCGGCGAATTCCCCCAACCTTCCTTTCCAACGAAATTGTAGCCGATGAAAATCTTCTGGCGGAACTAAAGAATGCTCACGCAGTAAATCGGGAGGAGATGGGGAAGGAATGAAGGCTATTACCTATCTCTCGGCATCTCAAATTGCCCAACGCTGGAACTGCCATCGGACCACGGTTGGGAGAATCCTTTATCGGTTTGGCTGCGCGGGAACCAAGTTCGGCGAAGCGAAGCAGGCTATACGGCGATATTCTCTGCTGGAAGTGGAAAAAGTGGAAGCGGGTAGGCAAAAACATGAAGAGGAAAAAAACGCGCTACACGATTACCACCCTTGGCCGGAATGCGGAGATGTATCGGAGAAAAATCGAGAACATGCCTTCGAATCCCAACTTCACGCCTTCCATGTAACAGGCAACAGTTGGAGATATAGTTGGCAAGGTGGGTATATTCGTTACAGGCGTGCAGAGAAGTTACCAGAGATTTGACCTCTCCCGCTCCCAGCCTTACGATTTTGCCATGATCGTCGGCCAGCCCATCCCGTTTGAAGCCCGCACCAAGCTGCGGATTCCGCTGGCCTCAGCCTCGGTTCAAGCCGGGTTTCCGTCGCCCGCCGAGGATCACATGGAGAACTCGCTCGACCTCAACGAGCACCTCGTGAGCAACCCAGCAGCCACGTTCTTCGTCCGGGTCCGGGGCAACTCCATGCGGGATGCGGGTATCCAGGGCGGCGACATCTTGGTCGTGGACCGCTCGGTTACGCCGGGAGACCGACAGATTGTCATCGCCATGTTAGATGGCGAGTTCACCGTCAAGCGGTTGAGGAAGAAGGGCAAACGTGTTTTTCTGGAAGCCGAGAACGCCGACTTCGCCCCCATTGAGATCAGCGAGTCCCAGGAACTCACCGTCTGGGGCGTGGTTACTTTCGTTATCCATCCGGCCCGATGAGCACCCGGTTCGCATTGATGGACTGCAATAACTTTTACGCCTCCTGCGAGCGCGTCTTCAACCCGCGTCTCATCGGGAAGCCCGTTGTGGTTCTGAGCAACAACGATGGCTGCGTAATCGCCCGGAGCGAGGAGGCCAAGCAGCTCGGCATCGAGATGGGTGCCCCGGCATTCAAGAACGAAGATTTATTCCGTCGTCATGGCGTGCAGGTGCTCAGTTCCAACTACGCCCTCTACGGCGACATGTCGGCTCGCGTGATGGCCACCCTGCGACCTTTGGCGACCAGCATGGAGGTTTATTCCATTGATGAAGCCTTCTTGGGCTTGGAGCCATGGCAAGGGGAAACCTTCGGGCGCGAACTGCGAGCCAGGGTGCGGCAGTGGACCGGCATTCCGGTTTCCGTGGGTATTGCTCCGACCAAGGTGCTGGCGAAACTGGCCAACCGCATCGCCAAGAAAACGCCCTCGCTCCAAGGAGTGTTCGATTTGACCGCAGATCCCGACCCCGATGCCGTTCTGGCGCGTGTGCCATGTGGGGATATTTGGGGGATAGGACGACGGCTTGCCACGCGGTTAACGGCCGCTGGCATCCAGACCGCCCTTGATTTGAAGCAGGCTGACATGGCGTGGGTGCGCCGGGAATTGGGTGTGGTGGGAGAAAGGACTGCCCGCGAACTCAATGGGGTCTCGTGCCTGCCCTTGGAGGAAGCGCCCGACCCGCAGAAGGGGATCGCCACGGCAAGGTCGTTTGGCGAGCCCATAGAGGCTCTGGAGGGCTTGGAAGAGGCCTTGGCGACATTCACAGCCCGTGCCGCCGAGAAACTCCGCGCCGGGGGGCAGTTGACCGGACGCATTCAGGTACACCTTGAAACCAGTCCATTCCGCCCCGATTTGCCGCAGTATTACCCTGTTGCACAAATTGCCCTACCGGAACTGACCAGCCATACGCCCGATCTGATCGCCGCGGCCTTGACCCTGCTTCGGAAGATTTATCGGCCCGGCTACCAATATAAAAAGGTCGGCGTCTTCCTCACAGAACTCTGCTCGGAGGCCAGCGCACAACTCACTCTATTCGCCCCAAGGACCGACAACGTCGGCACTCGGCTCGACTCCCTCGTGGATCAACTCAACCGCCGCTATGGCACCAATACCCTTCGCTACGGCGCGATGGGGTTTGCCGGCGAATGGCGCATGAAGCAGAAACGAAAATCACGCTGCTTCACCACCCGCTGGGAGGAGTTGTTGGTGGCGAGGGCATAGGGCCGTAGATGTCTTACCCTGTGTGTCAATTTTGCTCCGAATATGAACCCAAACTATACCTTCGCTTCATTCGTGGTGGGGGCCAACAATCAATTTGCCCACGCAACGGCCATGGCTGTGGCCCAAAACCCAGGCCAGACCTACAACCCGCTTCTGCTTTACGGCGGTGTAGGTCTGGGAAAAACACACCTCTTGCACGCCATCGGTCAGCATGTCGCCGCCAATAATGAAGGCGCGAAGGTGGTGTGCCTCTCCTGTGAGGACTTCACCAACGAGTTCATCGACGCCATCCAGAACAGCAAACTCGTCCAATTCCGCCACAAATACCGACATGCCGACGTGTTGCTAATCGACGACATCCATTGCCTCGCTAGTAGAGAGCGCACCCAGGAAGAATTCTTTCACACATTCAACGCACTATTCGATAAGCACAAACAGATCGTCCTTTCGTGCGCTTGCCTGTCAGAAGGAATCGACGAAATCGAAGCACGCCTCATCTCACGATTCGAGTGGGGCTTGTCAGCTGAATTGCAGCCGCCTGACATCGAAACCCGCCTGTCTATTTTGCACAAAAAAGCCCAGTTGCTCAACATCAAGCTCGACACCGATGTGCTAGAATTCCTAGCCAAACGAATTGAATCCGATGTGCGGCGGTTGGAGGGTGCGCTTCTGTGCGTAGCTGGCTTCACCTCGCTCAGCGGTCGAGAGGTTACCCCGAAAGATGTGGAGCAGTTGCTCAAGAATATCCCGTCACCATGAATATGAGTTTAAAACAACTCAGGCACATCCGGCTTGTCTAGGATTTCCACGTATGGATATAGAGGAGCTTCCAGAACCGGCATTCGAGGATGCTGGAAATCCTGGATTTCCTCGGGGGTGGATGCCCGGGTCACGATTTTAATCACCGGCTCGCCGGATTGACGATCCAGCATTCCGCGAATCACAAAGCGGTTTGGCGTATGACCTCAATGCAATAGAGCGCCTAAATGCTGAGGCGCTTTCTCACAATCTGAAATATCGTTGGGTATTTGACCTCTACGCTGCGGAGGAGCCTTCGTCACCGAATTGCAACCGACGACGGAGGGAAATTACCATTGCAATTGCCGGTACAACCTTCTTCCAATTCGTATCGCCTAAGTCGAAAGCCATAAGAATCCCAGCTAACACAAACCCCGGAGGGCCAAGCAAAAAAGCTAATGTTCGCCCAATAATTGGCCCGGCAATGGCAACTCCGATGCCCAATCCCAAAGAGCGAGCCACAGCAAAAAATACTTGGTTCGCGAGAATGAAGAGGAGAAAACCGGCCAATCGTCCGCCAAGTAAGGCAGCCATGAGAGCAGCACCTCGAAGATCCTTAAACTCGTCAGCGAATTGCTGCGGTATCTTCCCGTCTTTAATCAACCTATCCACCTCGTCGGCGACACTCTTTTCAATTTCTTCCCACGCCGACTTTCCCTTCTTTTTTATGATCTCTTCTTTAGCAATCTCAATGATTTCAACAATAATCTTATTTTCCACCTCCTCAAGGGTATGGTGCTCCTTAATCGGAATTTTAAGTTTAATTGCGGTGCCTTTGACGATTTCGGAATAGTCTGGTTCGAAGCAATCTCGAAATAAATTGGCAGCGGAATGCCCATATGAATGCCGAATCTCTCGATTGAAAAACTCACTGAGATCGGAATTTGGAACGCCAATCTTGATTCCTAATATTTCGTACAAATCTGCAAAATCCTTGTCCGTCAGCCTTGGGTCACGCAATAACACATCTAACTCATCATTTTTTGCCATATCTTTGAGGGTGAACCGGCATTGTGGTTGGCGCCGATTCAAGGGATCCTTTCTCGATGGTGAAAATATCGATTCGCAGTTATTGATCAAGCCGTTATTTTAGACGTGGATACCGCCGTATCGGCCCAAGGGAAGACAATATGCGAAACTCCCTAGTCGGGAAGTGCGCCGACTCCGCAAACGTAGACGTTGATCCCGTTGATTCGGGCGGCTTTTATGCTCATGGACGCAGTTTGTTCGGAATCAATAATCAGGCCACTGCCTCAATGCGATCAAGGCGGAAAACCCGTTCGGCGTTCCGGCGATGGCACAGTGCTGAGACGTAAACACCCTCGTATCCTTCCACGGTAAAAACGCCTAGCGGGGAAATGACCCGAGAACCGCCCGCTTCAGAACCACCCGAATACAAGATCCGAATGTCACTCCTCCGGGCTGCGGCTTGAATCAATGCAGCGGCAAATGGATCGTCGGATGCTGACAAGAGCGTGCGTGTGAGTTTTCGCCACCAAGCCCATTCGTCATCTTCAATAAAATCTCCTGGAATGGCTCGTTCAGGTAAAAGGCGGGTGATTATTCCTGCCGAAAAAGCCAGCATGGGGAGTGCAGTTAGAAAATTGCGCCTGTTCATTTTTCAAAATCATAATACAGAGGGTGGGACATCCACAGGCATACCGTTACGAAATTTCTTTCCGCCTGTCCCCCCGTAAATGTCTGCCCCCCTATTGTAGAATGCCAATATGAAAACCCGAACCATCCGCATCCAAGGCAAAGGGAGCGCCTCGCAAGCCCCTGATCGCATTTCGCTCTTTTTCAGCGTGGCACATCCGCGACCTCAATACGACAAAGCCATCGAGGGGTGCAATGCTCGGGTGGAAGCCATCCGCGCTGCCGTCATCGAATTGAATCTTCCAGGGGCCGATCTCAAGACGGTTCAGTTCGGAGTTTCAAACGAGACTCAATATGAAAATGGCCGGTACAAGCACATCGGATATACGGCGACGCACCAGTTGTGCATGGAATTGCCGGTCGACCAAAATCTGGTGGGAAAATTTCTGTCTTTCCTCGTGCAGAGAGGAGCAGAGCCGCAGGTTCGCATCAACTTCACGGTGGCTGATCCCGAAGCGCTGAAGCAGCGGGTGCTGGCAGATGCAGTGGCAAATGCCAAGGCGCGAGCCGAAGTCATTGCCACAGCAGCGGGTGTTAAACTTGGTAATATCGCGGATATTCAATATGGGTATTCCGAGGTCGTGATTTCTTCGCAGCCTTCCGAAATGATGCTCGAATCCTGTTGTGAGCGTGAGATTGCTCCGAATTTCGACCCCAAGGTCGTAGAAGCTGAGGACACCGTCACGGTAACGTGGGAACTTGAGTAACTTGCTGAATCCATATCCATGCCTCCTTTTCCGACGGATACATTACGAGACCGTTTTCACACGGCCGTGCTTGAGGCAGGAGAGAAAGTCTCGGGGATTCACCACCCGCTGGAGTGAGCTACTGGTTGCTTCTGCCTTGGCTAGAAAACCATAATGACGCATGCCAAAACTCGTGATCCTCACTGGTGCGGGACTTAGTGCCGAAAGCGGCCTGCGCACATTCCGCGACCAGAACGGCCTTTGGGAAAACCACTCCATTGACGAGGTCTGCGATGGCCGGACTTGGCGGGCGAACTTCCCCCTCGTGCACCGATTCTATAACGCCCGCCGCACCCAACTCGCCACCGCAGAACCCAATGCGGCGCACTGCCAAATAGCGCAATGGCAGCGCCGATATGAAACCGTAATCTTGACTCAGAACGTGGACGATCTGCTGGAGCGGGCGGGATGCCGGGATGTGGTGCACCTGCACGGATTCTTGCCGGAAATGACCTGCGTGCGCTGCCAGCATATCTGGAATATCGGCTATACCGAGTGGCAACCCGGTGAGCAATGTCCGCAATGTGGGGCGATCAAGGATGCCCGACCGCAGATCGTTTTCTTCCATGAACCGGCTCCACAATATGAGGTGATGTGGGACACCCTTGCTGCGTTGACATCTCGGGATGTAGTGGTCGTCATCGGGACAAGCGGTGTGGTGTTGCCCATCACCGCCATGGCCCTCCAGTTCCCCGGCTTCAAAATTCTGAACAACCTCGCTCCGGAACCAGCAGTGGATGGCACTGCCTTTGACCATGTGTTTTATCTTCCCGCTACTCAAGCTGCCCCGGAAATCGACCGTATTATTTGCGAACGATTGGGCTGAATCTCGCTAGAAAAGCTCCTGAATCTCACTCTGGAGGGGGATATCCACCCTCGGATAGAGCGGCTCCTCCAGCACCGGCATCCGGGGGTGTTGGAAGCGTTCGAGTTCCTCGTGGGTTGAGGCACGGGTCACCACTTTGATCAGCGGGGTATCAGCTTGGGTGTCCAGCAACCCGCGAATGACAAGACCGCCTGGAACGTCGTCCCAAATGAGTTTTTCAGTCACATCGGAACGCTCGGCGAATCGGTCGGCGTAAATGTCCAGCAGGACGCCACCCTTGCGTTGCCACCAGTCCAGGATTTCCTCACGGGCAAACCCGGCCCAGACATGTTGCACGAGGCCGGTCTTCGCCACCGCAGTCATTTTCTTACCCGGCCTATACACCCGCTTCATAAACTCAAAAGACGCGCACATGGATGACAAAATACCCTGAAATTCCTTTCAGACAAAGCCATGTTCTAAGGGCGCTTTTGCGTCCCGAATGATTGGATGGCCACTAGAAACGACGCAACCCTTGTCCGGAAACGTTGCGTCGGCGGGCCGGGATGTGACGCGCCTCTCTTCCCGAAGGAACGCGGGGATACTCAGGGGACAGATCGCACGGCGTAGGAGCCATTGCCATCAATAAGACAAGTGTATGCCCAGGGACCACCGAGTACATCCCGCATTTTTTCTTGTTAATATGATCAGATGATCCGCTTTGAATGTCCCCCTACGGATGTCCCACCTCATTTGCTAAATTTTGATCATGAACTCGACTGAGATTTTGACCTTCCGGCCTATGTCGAAAATCGGCGGTGCCGGGATGGTGAACGGAAAAACAAAAAACAAGATTGTTCATACGCGATTGCCTGATACCATCGACGAAAATTCCCCTAGAAATGAGAAGCAGTCACACTGAGAGTTGGCAGAATATGGACCACCCCGGGCCAATCGTAAAAGGAGTGGGTAGTCCTGGCGGCGGATAACCAGCCTTCAATGTTTGTTTAGCAGGTGACGTGACTTCATTTTTTCGAGCCGGGTGATGTGTTAGTCTGGGGCTAGAAAGGACCAGACAATGAAAGGCAAGAGATACACGACCGAAGAGAAGATTCGCATCTTGCGGGAAGCGGATCGAGGAACCAAAAGCATCCACGCGCTCTGCCAGGAGCAGAACATTTCCGAAGTGACCTTCCACCGCTGGAAGAGGCAGTTCGGGCAGATGGAGGTCAACGAAGCCAAGCGTATGAAGGAGCTTGAGAGGGAGAACAGCGAGTTGAAGAAGATGCTCGCGGATGCCCTGTTGAAGAACCGGGTATTGGAGGCGGTATGCGAAAAAAAATGGTAAGCCCGGAACAAAGGAAGCGAATGGCGCGAGAAATGGTGGAGGCCAAGCAATGTTCCGGGCGGCAAGCCTGTCGGTATTTACGGTTATCGCGTGCGACCTACTGGTATCAAAGTCGACCTGCGACGCTGCGAGAGCGGCAGATGATCGAGCGGCTGCATGTGATTTCGGAAAAGCACCCGCGCTACGGCTATCGCCGCATTGCAGCCCTGTTGCGGCGGGAAGGCTGGCGCGTGGGCAAGCGGCACATCCAGCGATTGCGACGGCAGGAGGGGTTGCGGGTTCCGCCGACCAAACGCAAGATCATCCGGCGCGGGATGTCGACAGGATTGCCAACCAAGGCGACGCACCGTGGACACGTATGGACATGGGACTTCATTGCCGATGCCACGGTTCGCGGAGGAGCGTTGCGGATGCTGACGATCCTGGATGAATACACCCGCGAATGCCATGTGCTGCGGGCGGATCGGGCGTTGCGGAGCACGGATGTGCTCGAATGGCTGCAAAAGGCCATTGAAGCACACGGAGCGCCGGAATACCTGCGCAGCGACAACGGGAGCGAGTTTATCGCCAAGATCGTGCAGCAATGGCTGGCCGAGAACCGGGTCAAGACCATCTACATCGATCCCGGCAGCCCTTGGCAGAACGGATTCGTAGAGAGCTTCCATGGACGCTTGCGCGACGAGTGCTTGAACCGGGAGCAACTTTGGACACTTACCGAGGCCCGCGTGGTGATCGAGGATTACCGGCAGGAATACAATCAGTTCCGACCGCACAGCAGGCTAGGCTACCAGAGCCCAGCGCGCTTCGCTGCGCAAACCCATCCAGCCTCCGCTCCAGTCGGCCTACGGCCTCCTTGCGCGGAAGCTGGACAAAACACCACCCACCAGCTATACACAACAACCAAGAAAACCAACCCCTTGGACTAACTCTCCCTGTGGCTCGAAAAGATGAACCCCGTCAGATGCAATTGCCGAAAAGGAAGCACAGCTTGAACGGATTCGACAGGCTATTTCTACGACATCGACTACATATGAAGTCGAGGATGCGCCAGAGCAAATGACGGAGTTCCAGGAAGCCGAGCGCGCACTCCGAAGCGCAAAGGGTGACTTTGCCTCGATTGCCCAGGACCACGCGACTTTGGAGTTGGATATGGAGGACTCCCGCGAGTTCATCGCCAACTTGGGGCGGCGGGTATCAGCTCTGGATGAATCAGTCGCCGCTGAACGATCACTCGGACGTTTAGCACTGAGCATCTGCCCTGAGTGCTTGAAGCCTCTGAAAGAATCCGATGACGAATGTCACTGTTTTCTATGCAAGGAACCAGTCGGAGAGTCCGGGCGCACCAAGCGAATGGCTAAGCTCAAAAATGAACTCATTGCTCAGGTGCAGGAATCAAATCGGATACTGAGCGAGAAAGAGAAAACATTTTCAAAATTGTCGAGTGCGCTTCACTCGGCCAAGAATGAGATCGAGACAACGGAACGGCGGTTTGAAGATCTAATTCACCGAGTGAGGTCTCGCCGAGATGCCGCCATTGATGACCTGTTCATCAGTAGAGGAACAGTAGAAACCGAGTTGAAAACCTTGGAAACCCACTCCCGAGTTGTTCAACTGTTGCGCGATGCTGAACAGCGTGTCAAAAAGCTACGACATGAAATTTTGGATATTGAAGACCGTATTAGGTCTTCTGCGTCCCGCCAAGATGGACGCCGATATGAGGCCGAACAGACCGTTAACAAATATGCAATTGAATTACTCCACAGCGACTTGAAGCGTGAGGAACACTTTATAGTTGCGTTGAAGGTTGCCGTAGATTTTGAGAGAAATCTAGTATCGGTTGATGATCGATTAGGATTCTCGGCCAGTTCGATCACTTTCTTGAAGGCGACTGCGCACTTTGCCATTTTCTTTGCTTCGTTGGAATTGCCCTACTTCCGTTATCCAAAATTCCTCACGAATGATAACATCGAGGATAAGGGGATGGAACCAGCCCGAAGCCAAAACCTTCAGAAGCTGATTGTAAAAATGTCGAAGAGGTCCACCGTTCGCCACCAAATCATTATTACCACCTCGATGATTGACGATGCACTGAATACGGAAGAGTTCTGCATCGGTCCGTTTTACTCGCTCGAACATAAGACCCTCGAATTCCCGCCTTCGGCATTTGAGGATCGAAAGTGATGACGTTTTTGGAAAATTTCGCCCTCCCAACTTCCGTTTCCGACCTTCGTCCTGTGCAATGATTCCGAGTCCGATTTTCAGAGTATCGGCCCTCCGCAATTCTGATCACGCAGCCCACCAGCACGCACATCGAGAAGACGGACGCGAACACGCGGGCGGTCTTTGGCGATTATATCAGCATCCAGTTTCCGCCGGGGGATGGAGAAAGAACTGGCATTGCAGCCGGAACGAGAAAAATGAGCTTGATTGAGTTCACGAAAAAGGCAATGTTCACGGGGCCGTGAACACTCATCTTTCCATGAACATTAAACCCTTTATTGGTGCCCAACTGGAAAAAGCACTGGCCGAGCGGCTGGAAAAGTTGCTGCGGGGGATTCCGTGGCTGCAAGGCGTGAGCGTTGCGCGGAATCCGGCGGAATACGACCGCGCCTTCGATTTACTGGCACGCTTTCACCTCTCGCGAGGCCCGGAAATTGAGTTGTGGGTGGATATCCAAGCAGAGCCCCGGCCCTCCCGGTTTCCTTACGTGGCAATACAGCGCGAGTTTAACCAGGGCACAACCAAGCGGGCGAGGGTTGGAGTCTTCGCAGCGCCTCACATTTCCCCCCGCATGGCGGAACTTTGCGAGAGCAATGGTTGGAGCTGGTTTGATCTGGCGGGCAACTGCCGCATCAGCATCCCGGAATTCCTCCATCTCCATTACACGGGTAATCCTCCGGTGCATCCCACGCCAAAACCAAAGGCAAATCTCGGAACCAGCGAAGCGGGCAGAATAGTGCGGGCCTTGCTGACCCCTTTCTATGCTGGCCACTCGTGGACCCAGCGCTCCATGCAGATGCATTGTGAACCCGGCATCAGTCTCGGGTTGGTGAACAAGGTGGTGAAACACTTCCAGGAAGAATCCTTTATCGAGCCCATTGACGGCGGTGGATTCCGCCTGCGCGACCCGGTTAAGCTGCTCTTTGCCTGGCGGGATGCATACCGTTTCGACCAGCATGAACGGCAGGGGTATTTTACGCTGCTGCAAGGAAGCAAACTACGTGCGGCACTGGAAAAGCTGGGACTTCTTTCGGGTGGGTTTGCCGCATACGCGGCTTTTTCCGCAGCTGACTTTCAAGCCCCCAATGTTCGCCAGCCGAAAACCTGGCTCTATGTATCGTCCCGGGAATTGGACCGCTTCAGGGAAGTCGTCGAAGCCAAGCCAGTGGACTCGGGCGAGAATGTTGTTGTGATAGTTCCCGCCGATGACGGGGTCTTTTTCCATCAGGAAAGAGGGGGGATGGGCAGTGATCACCTTCCCTGCACCAATCCCGTGCAAACCTACGTCGATCTGTGGCACTGCGGAGGACGAGGACAGGAGGCGGCGGAGGCGGTATTGGAGCAGTGCCTGAAACCAATATGGAAAGCGGAAGGGATGCCGGTATGAACCTCGAACCCCGCCAGCGTGAAGATTACAGCGCCCGGCAAATCGAAGCCGCATACCGGGTGCTGGTGGATTTGGGGCAAGTGCTGAAGCAATTCGAGGATTGTCTAGTTGTGGTCGGCGGCTGGATTCCCGACTTGCTGATGCCGGAGTCAGAGGAGAAACATGTGGGAAGCATCGACGTGGATTTGGCATTGGATTCCGATAAACTGGCCGTGGGGCAATATGCGAAGCTGTTGGAATCCCTGCTTAACACCCGCCGATACAAGCAGGCCGAAGAGCCTTTCAAGCTTATTGCCGAAGTTGACCTCGGGGATGGCCAAGCACCCGTCCGGGTGGATGTGGATTTTCTCAAATCGCCGGAAGCAAAGACGAAGAAGAACAAGCCCAAGCTCACGAAAGGCTTCCGTCCCCTCGACGCCAGCGGCTGCCACGCCGCATTTGAGCATCCTGAGTTAGTGGTTATCACCGGCAGGATGATCAAAGGCCAGACCAACAAGGTGCAATTCCGCGTGGCATCCATTGCGGATTTCCTGATCATGAAATCCTACGCGCTGGCGAACCGGGACAAACCCAAGGACGCCTACGATATTTGTTTCTGTCTCGATCATTATCCCAGCGGTTTAAATGAGCTGGCGGCGAACTGGAAAAGGCGGGCTGGTGAGAAGGATGTGGTCAAGTGCATCGAGATACTGAAGGAAAAATTCGCCACAGTTCATTCGTATGGACCAACACAGGTGGTGGAGTTTCACAATTCCACCAACGGCGAGGAGCGGGAACAACAGGCGCGAAGGGCGTTCGAACTGGTGCGGGCATTCTTGGAACAAGCCTACTAAGAACCTTCGTCTGCAAAAACCTCTTTCCGACTCCGATTGTCAGATGACATCGGTCAACTCTGGCCGCCGCAACCCCGATCAAGCAACCCGCCCATCCGTGAATCGCACTCGATTTCGCTGGGAACGAGCGGAACCGCGGAGGGTGGTGGAGGGGCCGGAATCGTCGCGTTCCCGATTCCCTGGTGCGGGCGCACGGTGTTGTAGTGGCGAGATCTTATTCCGGGAGCAAGAATTCCAGATAGGGGAGTCGATGACTGTAAAAATCGGCAGTGAAAGAAAAAACTTCAATGTGGGTTCCCTTGTTTAGCTCGTAAAACCCCGGTGCATCTTCGGTCTTTTCTCCGGGGGTTCACTTCGGTGTTTTGGGAAACGATTTCCCCGTCAAAGTTCCCGTTTTGTGCGAAACTATATCAGACAACAATTCACCGGAAATGGTGTCCGGTGCAGTGGGACGGGTCTCGGGGGAGCCCGTCCCACTTTGCGTACGGACGACCATAGTGCCATGTTGGTAGCGTCCCCTACAAAGACCTTGTTCCGAGTCCGATTCCCAGAATCGGCCAAGTCTCAATCCCGATCAAGCCGCCCGCCGGTGATAGTGCCGGAGGAGCCCGCCCAGCCGTGAATCGCACTCAATTTCGGAAGGATCAAGCGGCACCTCGGTTGCAGGTGGTGGTGCAGGGATTGTCACGTTCCCGAGTCCCTGGTGCGGGCGCACGGTGTTGTAGTGGCGCTCGTATTCCCGGATCAGATGCTCCAGATGGCGCTCCCCGAACACCACAAAATGGTTGATGCACTCGCTCTTGATTGATTGCACATACCTTTCGGCAAAAGCGTTCAGATTGGGCGAACGGAATGGCAGCTTCTTCACTTTGATCCCTTCGCTTTTGAAAACCTCGTCGAATTTCTCTGTAAACTTAGTGTCGCCGTCTCTGATCAGATATGAAGCCATCTCGCCCCGCTCGGCCAAATCCATCACCAGATTCCGCGCTTGCTGCTCCACCCAGGGGCCGTTCGGCTGGCAGGTCATCCCGCTGATATGAACCCGCCGCGTCCCCACGTGGATGAAGAAGAGCACGTAATAAGTGACTTTCCCGAATCCGGTCCACACGTCCTTGGTGAAAAAATCGCACGCCCAGAGGGTATCCATGTGGCGCTTGATGAAGATGTCCCAATCGCCCTTGGTTCGCCCCGGACTTGGGTGAAAGCCGTTCTTGATCAAGATTTTCTTGATCGTGTTTGCCGCGACTTCAATCCCGAGCTTCTTGAGTTCCCCCTGGATTCGCCCGTAGCCCCATGCGTTCTCCCTCGCAAACCGCAGGATGAGTTCCTCCACGTTTTGTGGAATAGACGGGCGTCCTGGGTGCCGCTTCCGTTCAACCGGCTGCATGCCCTCTCGCTTCCAACGCAGGAACGTTTTGTAATGAACCAGCGAGAGCAATTCCTGGATGGCGTTTCCCAACGGCGCTCCCAAGCGAACCAGCAGCGCCCGTTCCGCCGGGGTGGTTTGGATTTGAGTCGTAACCCGGGATCGAAGGATTGCGTTCTCGGCTTTCAAGTAGGAGATCTGGCGCAGGAGAATCGACTGCGTCATGTGAAGCAGGAAAACGAGGAGCGGATGCTGGCGGGTTCTGGGCATGGAAAATGGGGCGAAGAAGATGGCCAATCCAGCGGTATTTTGGTATGAAAATCTCCAGCCCGCAAAAAATGGAATTTACAGAGGCGGCGCGGCAGTGGAACAACGTTTTTGCACCCCGCTGAAATCCAAGGCCCTGACGGGGCGACAATCAGCGCGGACGGGAGGGTTGAGTTAACCAAGGCCGCTGGTTTGAAATACGGTCGATATGGTCGCCCATGTCGAGCGGTTCGAACCGAGATTACCAAAAACGCCAAAACCATTTAACGAGGAACAGCGGTTTCGAACCGCCCCCGTTTGATCACAAAGGATTCGAGATTCCCCAGTCACTTAATTTCTAAGGGCAACAAAACAGAGAGTGCTCTATTCGAGTTCAAGTAGAGGTGTGCAGGGGTCGTATCTCCTTTATACTGAGTTTCTTACGAATTCTGAAAGCTGAGTTTTGCAAATTCCTTAGAGGCAGTTTTCGGACACTTTTCGCGCAATACCACGCATGAAAGCGAAGCCTCATATTAAACGCCAGTTACGTTTGAAAGGCAGGCAACTGACAAAACTCATAAATTCGAGCCGCAGGGAGGGTTGCCCAAGCGCTTGATTCGTTTCTCATAACTATTACGGTTAAGGCTATAATCCAAACCTCCCCCTTGATTTGGACCATATATGGGGCCTCAATCATAAATAATCTTCTTTGGGTTAAACCGCTATTTTGCAGTCAAGGCAGCCCGATCGTTGCTGGCTTCGGATTTTTCAGTCAACCGCATAGCCCCTTAGAGTAACCCTCTACGTGGCCCAGAAAAATGAGTCGATCACCATGCCAATAACCGGTGCGGATGTTCCTGGGACTCAACCTCATGTGAACAGGTACACGCACCGTCCCGCAGTTTGATAGTGCTGGAAAAATACCTCCGGCAAAGGAAGAGTGTCGATCCTTGACCATCCTGACGAGAATTTACCACCCCAAATCTTCAACAGATGGATGGGAAATTCATTTCCACCTCGAAAACAGGGGGTTACGCAGTGTGGCACTGAAACTGCTGATAGCGCAGCAGTAACCCAAACCACACTATGAATCTCTCGGAATATGAAGTAGGCGATTTTTATGACGAGATGCTTGAGGGTAACGGTGTGCCACGACCGGCAACAAGCCCTCTCGCCCTGAACCTCCAGTCCCTCACTCATGCGGAACTGGCAGCCCGGCAGACCGCAGCGGACTTGGCGCTTGTTCGTTCTGGCATTACCTTCAACGTCTATTCCGACAACCGGGGCGTGGAGAAAACGTTGCCCTTCGACCTCATTCCGCGGATTGTCCCGGCAGAAGAATGGCAACAACTCGAAGCAGGACTAAAGCAACGCATCACGGCGCTGAACCTCTTCATTGACGATCTCTACCACGACCAGCACATTCTCAAGGACGGTGTAATCCCCCACGAGGTAATCCTTTCTTCCAAGGGTTTCCACCAGCAATGCGTTGGACTCAACCCTCCCCGAGGTATTTGGTGCCATATTACCGGCACCGATCTCGTCCGTAACCGGGACGGTAAGTTCTATGTGTTGGAAGATAACATGCGCTGTCCTTCCGGCGTTTCCTACGTCTTGGAAAACCGGCGGCTCATGATGAGCTTGTTCCCGGAAGTCTTCAACGCCTCGCGCATCCGCCCTGTGGCCAACTATCCCCATAGGTTGCGTGACATGTTGGAATACCTCGCGCCAGAGGATGTGACGAATCCACGCGTGGTAGTGCTGACGCCGGGAATGTATAATTCCGCTTACTTCGAGCACTCCTTTCTCGCCCGACAGATGGGTGTGGAACTCGTGGAAGGAAATGATCTCGTGGTGGCTGATGACTTTGTCTGGATGCGCACTACGAGTGGCTTCGAGCGTGTGGATGTCATCTATCGGCGTATCGACGACGATTTCCTCGACCCCGAGGCTTTCCGCGAAGACTCGATGCTTGGCGTGCCCGGCTTGATGCGTGCTTACAAAGCAGGGAATGTGGCGCTTGCAAACGCCCCTGGAACTGGGGTGGCGGACGACAAGGCGGTTTATGCGTATGTTCCCGCTGCAATAAAATATTACCTGAAACAGGAACCCATCATTCCAAACGTCCCCACCTACCTCTGTTCGCGCAAGAGCGACTTACAATATGTGTTGGAGAACATTGGCCAACTTGTCGTCAAAGCGGCTAATGAATCCGGAGGCTACGGAATGTTGATCGGGCCGAAAGCAACGAAGAAGGAGCATGCCGAATTCGTCAAGCGCATCAAGGCCGACCCGCGCAACTACATCGCCCAGCCCACGCTCTCCCTCTCTCGCGTGCCCACGGTCTGCGGAGAAAGCATTGAAGGGCGACACGTCGATCTGCGCCCCTACATCCTCTACGGCAAAGATATTTTTGTGCAACCGGGAGGCCTCACCCGCGTGGCTTTGCGCAAAGGCTCCCTCGTGGTGAACTCTTCACAGGGAGGCGGCACGAAGGATACCTGGGTAATTGACCACGATCCAGCCCCGCTTCCCACGAATGAAACCAACTGCGCCACATCCACTCCGTCCCTTCTTGCTGTATGTTAAGTCGCGTTGCTGAATCTCTCTTTTGGATGAGCCGCTACGTGGAGCGGGCTGAGAACGTGGCACGATTTGTGGAAGTAAATCTTAATCTGATGTTGGAGGTGACCTCCACAGAACAGCAGTGGTTGCCTCTCGTGGCCACTACTGGCGACCATGAGTTGTTTGAAAAAAAATATGGGACACCGACCCAGGAGTCTGTCATCCGATTTCTGACATTGGACGAAGAAAATCCGAACTCCATCCTCTCCTGTCTGCGTGCCGCTCGGGAAAACGCCCGCTCCACCAGGGAAATCACCTCCTCGGAAATGTGGGAGCAACTCAACACCTTCTATCTTTTCGTCGCCAACACCGCCGAGCGCTCGGACAGTATCGCAGATATGCACAGCTTCTTTGCGCACATCAAGGATGGCAGCCACACCTTCTGTGGCATTACCGACGCCACCATGACCCACGGGCAAGCGTGGCACTTCATGCGCATGGGGAGGATGATCGAGCGTGCAGACAAGACCTCGCGCATTCTCGATGTGAAATATTTTATTCTGCTGCGTTCCGCATACGAAGTCGGTTCACCCATCGATGAAATCCAGTGGGCTGCCGTGCTCCGCTCAGCGAGTGCCTTCGAGATGTACCGCAAACGCCACGGGCGTATCACGCCAAAGAGCATCGTCCAGTTCCTCATGCTCGACAATGAGTTCCCGCGCGCTTTCCGGTTCTGCATCAATCGAGCGCGAAATTCGCTGCACGCCATTTCGGGAACACCTCTGGGGCAATTTTACTCAGAGCCGGAACGCTTGCTGGGGCGCCTTTCCATGGATTTGGCAAACATCAGCGTGGAGGCAATCATTGAGGGAGGGATCCATGAGTTCATCGACAATCTCCAGATGAATCTGAATAATGTGGGTGAGGGTATCTACGAAACATTCCTTGCCCGCCGTGCGCCCAATCAGACTCCGCCCAATATGCCTGCCGTGCGCGACGCCGCACAGTAACTTCAAAACCCGGCCTTATGCCGATTCCCACACCCGATGTCCATCCACGCTGCTCTTCATCACGTCTCACGCTACACCTACGATCACCCGATCACGCTTGCGCCACAAGTCATCCGGCTTCGTCCCGCGCCACATTGCCGCACACCGATTCTAAGCTACTCGCTCAAGATTACACCCGAAGAGCACTTCCTGAACTGGCAGCAGGACCCCTTTGGAAATTACCTCGCACGCATCGTGTTTCCGGAAAAGACCACACATTTTGTGGTGGAAACCGATCTCATCGCGGAAATGGCGATTTACAATCCGTTCGATTTCTTCCTAGAGAAAACTGCGGAAGATTTCCCGTTTTCCTACGAGCCCGCAGAGCGAAAGAGTCTTGAACCATTTCTGGAACCGTCCACGCAAGGTCCGCTCTTTAGTCAGTTTCTCGCTGGCGTGGACAAGACCCCTCAGCGAACCATCGGTTTTCTCGTTGCACTCAATGCCAAGCTAAACCGCGAAATCAGGTATGTGGTTCGCATGGAACCGGGAGTGCAGACGCCGGAGGAAACGCTCACCCTTGGATCCGGTTCGTGCCGGGACAGCGCATGGCTGCTGGTGCAACTGCTGCGCCATCTTGGCCTTGCAACTCGCTTCGCTTCCGGTTATCTCATCCAGCTTACTGCGGATGTAAAAGCGCTCGATGGCCCCGTAGGCACTGCAGTGGATTTCACGGACTTGCACGCTTGGTGCGAAGTCTATTTGCCGGGCGCAGGGTGGGTGGGGCTGGACCCCACCTCTGGACTATTCGCGGGCGAAGGGCATATCCCACTAGCTTGCACGGCTGAACCCTCCAGCGCGGCCCCCATCAGTGGCGCGGTGGAGGAATGTGAAGCCTCTTTCACCCACGAAATGCGGGTGATTCGCGTTCTGGAAACTCCGCGCGTCACCAAACCCTATACACCCGCGCAATGGGCGGAGATTGACGCACTCGGCCATCGCATTGATGCTCACCTCAACGCGAATGATATCCGCCTGACCATGGGAGGCGAACCGACTTTTATTTCCATCGACGACATGGACGGCCCGGAGTGGAATTTCGCCGCAGTCGGCCCGGATAAACGCCGACTTTCCGAAGCTCTGCTTCGTCGCATGCGCCAGCGTTTTGCTCCCGGCGGGTTGCTGCACTTTGGCCAGGGTAAATGGTATCCTGGCGAATCCCTGCCCCGCTGGGCTTACGGCTGTTACTGGCGTAAAGATGGGGTTCCCATCTGGCACGATGCAACCCTTTTCGCTGGGGAAAGCGAAGCCTACAGCTATTCTGAGTGCGAAGCAGAACGCTTTATTCGCAGACTCGCGCACCTTCTGGACATCGGGCAGGATTTCATCCGACCCGCCTACGAGGACGTTTGGCATCACCTCTTGCGTGAACACCGGTTGCCCGTCAATGTGGACCCGCTGCAATCCCGTCTGGAGAACGCTGAAGAGCGGGAGCGCCTGGCAAAAATTTTCGATCAAGGTCTCGAAAAAATCGTGGGCTATGCCCTGCCACTTCGGCACAAGGCAGGTAAGTGGGAGAGTGGTTTCATGTTTCTGCGCCGGGACCATTGTTTTCTCATTCCCGGAGATTCTCCGATGGGATTGCGTCTTCCTCTCGATTCCATTCCATGGGCTGCCCCTTCCGACATTCCCAGCCTGGCCCCGCCCGATCCCTTTGCGGAACTTCTTCCGCTGCCCAAAGAAGACGAAGCCTGGCGGAGCCACCTGCGCAAGCGGGCCGAAACTCACAGTGCCACCACCACTTCTCGCAACGGAAAGAACCCTCAAGACACTCATAACAAGCCGCGTCCGCAAGAATCCGCAGCATCCATTGTCCGCACGACGCTTTGCGTAGAGCCGCGGGATGGAAAGCTCTACGTCTTCATGCCGCCTATGGACACCACGGAAGCTTATATAAAGCTTGTCACAGTTGTCGAAGAAACTGCGCGCTCGTTACGACTGCCCGTGGTCGTTGAAGGCGAACCGCCTCCGCGCGATCTCCGGCTCAACCAGATCAAGATCACCCCCGATCCCGGTGTGATCGAAGTCAACATCCATCCGGCAACGAGTTGGGATGAGATGGTCGTTAATACCACGACAGTCTATGAAGAGGCGCGACTTATCCGGCTCGGCACGGAAAAATTTCGCATAGACGGACGCCACACCGGCACCGGAGGGGGGAATCACATTGTCATTGGCGGTGCCACGCCCGCCGATAGTCCGCTCTTGCGCCGCCCCGACTTACTGCGCAGCCTTCTCTGCTTTTGGCAGAACCATCCCTCACTCTCCTTCCTGTTTTCTGGCCTCTTTATCGGCCCCACCAGCCAGCACCCACGCATTGATGAAGCGCGCACCGACTCGCTCTACGAGCTGGAAATCGCCTTCAACCAGATTTTCGACGAGGGGGAAGTGTCACCCTGGCTTGTGGATCGCCTCTTTCGCAACCTGCTCACTGACGCTGCGGGCAACACGCACCGCACGGAGTTTTGTATAGATAAACTCTACGATCCTGGAAGCAGTTCCGGGCGGCTTGGGTTGCTCGAAATGCGCGCCTTTGAAATGCCGCCACACGCTGAGATGAGCCTCACTCAAGCCCTATTGCTGCGCGCCCTCATCAGCCGTTTTTGGAAGCAACCTTACCGACAGCCTTTGGTGCGCTGGGGCACGCAATTGCATGACCGCTTCATGCTACCGCACTTTGTGGAAGAGGATTTTCGAGATGTGATCGCAGACCTCCGGCAATCCGGCTATCCACTGTGCTTGGATTGGTTCGCGCCGCACTTGGAATTCCGCTTCCCTAAATATGGCGAAATCACCCAACGCGGAATCCATGTGGAACTCCGCCAAGCCCTGGAGCCATGGCATGTCCTTGGCGAGGAAAGCACGGGGGGCGGGACGGTGCGCTATGTCGATTCCTCGCTCGAACGGCTCCAGATCAAAGTCCGCGGACTTGTCGGCTCCCGCCACTCCCTTGGCTGCAACGGCTGGCGTGTTCCGCTCCACCCGACCGGTGCCGAAGGCGAATATGTTGCCGGTGTCCGCTTCCGCGCCTGGCAGCCGCCCGAGTGTCTGCATCCAACCATTAAAGTGCATTCGCCCCTCGTATTTGATCTCGTGGATAACTGGAATGAACGCAGCATCGGCGGCTGCACCTACAACGTCTCGCACCCTGGCGGGCTCAGCTATGAGACGCTCCCCGTCAACGCTTTCGAGGCCGAAAGCCGACGGCTCTCGCGTTTCACTCCATTCGGCGGTCACACTCCCGGACCCATCCCTGCTCTGAAGGAAATTACCAACAGGGAATTCCCATTCACCCTTGATTTGCGAATGCAACGATGATGATGTTTACTCATCTTCAACTTCATGATCCAAAGCACGGATTCCCAACTCAGTTTCGCTCAGATTTCCAACGGGTTTCCGTTTACTTCGGGGCTCCGTGCTGAATCCGACTCCGAGGCGGCGTTGCGCAGTCTGGAATCGCTGGGGCGCGAGGAAATCGCCGAACGTGCGGAGACCGCCCGGCGCATCATTCGCGAGCAAGGGGTCACCTGCCATGTGATCGGGGAATGGGGAGGTGAGGATCGCCCATGGGAACTTGATATTTTGCCCATGGTTCTGCCGGCTAAGGAATGGCAGATACTCGAAACCGGCATCGTTCAGAGAGCGCGTCTGCTTAATGCTTTACTAAAAGATTTATACGGCTCGCAGACGAGTTTGCGCAATGGGTGGCTGCCTTCGCCTTTGGTTTACGCCAATCCCCAATTTTTGCGGAATTGCCATGGCATTGAAATCCACGGTGGCAACCACCTTCCATTTTATGCCGTGGACCTTGCGCACTCCCCTGAAGGTCATTGGAGCGTGATCGCTGACCGCGCACAAACTCCCTCGGGACTCGGCTTCTCCTTGGAAAACCGGGCGATCCTCTCGCGCGTACTCCCCGAGGTAATGCAATCTGTTCAGCCTCGTTCGCTCGTGGGCGTTCTACCTCTCCTGCGCGAGGCGCTCGTGGCGCTCTCCCCCCAAAGCTGGGAGAACCCCACCATCGTAGTATTGACCCCAGGGCAACGTAACGAATCCTATTTTGAGCACACTTACCTCGCTCGCATGCTTGGCTTTACTCTCGTGGAGGGCGAAGACCTCACCGTGCGCGATCACCGCGTCTACATCAAAACGCTCGAAGGCTTGCGCTCTGTAGATGTCATCCTGCGCCGCGTTAGCGACGCCTTCTGCGATCCGCTCGAACTACGCGGGGATTCCCTGCTGGGTGTGCCTGGACTCCTGGAAGCTGTGCGCGCCGGTAATGTCTCCGTGGGCAATGCCCTTGGTTGTGGCTTGGCTGAAACTCCGGCACTTAATCCCTTTCTGCCCAGCCTGTGCCTGCAATTTTTTGGCGAAGAATTACTGCTTCCTTCACTTGCCACCTGGTGGTGCGGCGGTGCTCAGGCACTCCGCCATGCAACGGAAAACTTGGATCGTATGGCTATTCGCCCCGCCTTCTCGCTCCAAAGCGAGGCGGCAGGTGTCCCCCAGACGCAATCTCGAGCGATGGAAGCCCAACTCCACGAATCTCCTCACGCCTGGATTGCGCAAGAGGAAGCTTTCCTCTCATCCACACGGATTTTTAATAGCGATTACCCATGCGTAGCTCCCTTTGTTCTGCGGGTCTTCGTCATTGGCATTGGCTCCTCTTTCCATGTGATTCCCGGCGGCCTCACCCTGCTGCGCCCCCAGCAGAAGATTACCTCTGCAATGATCTCGCTCGCCTCGAATTCCAAAGACGTATGGATTCTGCCCGAGACCATCCCTGCCGATGAACATGAATCCAACCCCCAACTCGTTTCCACGAGATCGTCTGCGCTTGCGCCCATCGACATTCCGAGCCGCATCGCCGATAATCTCTTCTGGATGGGGCGTTACACTGAGCGCCTGGAAAATCTCCTGCGTATCACCCGCTGTATCCTTGGCCACCTCACTAACCCCCTTGGCGTGGCCTCCATCGGGCGACTCACCGTGCTCTATGGCATGATGGACCAACTGCAACTCATCCCGGAGGACGTTTCGACAGGCAGCCCCTCCGAAATCATCACCGAGGTCATCCTTGGCATCCTCTCCGCATCAGATCGCCCCGATGGTGTGCTGGATATAATCTTGCACATTCATCAATCCGCCTTCGCTGTGCGCGACCGCCTTTCTGCCGACACTTGGCGGCTCTTCAATCGTCTCCGCTCCGATGCCAATTCCGTCGCGGCTCAGCCCAACCTTCTTGCATCTTCCTCCGTGCTTGACACCCTGATTCTCGATCTGGCTGCCTTTAGCGGTATGGAAATGGAAAATATGACGCGCGGCCATGGTTGGATGTTTCTGGAAATAGGCCGCCGATTGGAACGCAGCCTCAATCTGCTCGACTTGATTGGCACTGCACTCGGATCCGTCGAAAACGCCCTACTCTACGAACCCCTCCTCGAAATCTGTGACAGCGTCATCACCTACCGCCGTCGTAACTTCGATGAAATCCGGCTCACCGGCATCCTGGAACTCCTCCTGCTCGATGGGGATAACCCGCGCTCGCTCTCCTTCCAATTTACTGCGCTCGAACGCGCTGCAATCAGCCTTCCTGAATCCCCCAACCCTCAAGGCGTGGCAGATGTCCGCAGCCTGATCGCCACGCTCTCCCCATATCTGAACTCCCTGAAACTCGAAACCCCCATCCCGCGCGAATTCGTTTCTAATTACCTCACAGAAATCCAGGGTATGCTCCAAAATATCTCAGAGCTGCTTACGCAGGTTTTCTTCAGCCACATTGTCCCTCGGGTTAACTAGCATGAAAGCCCAGCTTTTCGGGATCACTCACACCACGGTTTACCGGTATTCATCGCCCGTCTCCGTATCTCACAATTTGTTCCGCCTCGCTCCGCGCCGCCTCCCCTGCCAGCGCACGCTCTCCCACACAGTTGAAGTAAACCCACTCCCAGCAACGACTCGGATACACTCCGACTATTTCGGCAATCAGGTGACATTCGCTACCATTGCCGAAACCCACCACGAACTTCGCATTGTCGCCCGCAGCCAAGTTGCTCTCACCCCTCAACCACTTCCCGATCCCTCAGAAACGCTCCCGTGGGAGACCGTGGGCGTCCTCTGTCACAGCGACCACTCTCAAAGCGTCATGGAAGCTGCCGAGTTCACCTTTGCTTCCCCTCACATACCCGTCTCCTCCCTCTACGCAGAATATGCTGAAATTTCTTTCACACCGCACCGCCCCTATTTGGAAGCTGTGCTCGATCTCACTGCGCGCATTCATCGGGATTTTGTATTCGACCCTACCGCTACTACTGTCGCTACACCTCTGGAAGAAGTTTTCCAACTTCGGCGCGGCGTGTGCCAAGACTTCGCTCACTTTGAAATTGCCTGTCTGCGCACGCTAGGATTGCCCGCTCGCTATGTAAGCGGTTACCTCGAAACACTCCCTGCCCCCGGTCAGCAGAAGCTCATGGGTGTGGACGCCTCCCACGCCTGGATTTCTCTTTTCTGCCCCGGCATAGGGTGGATTGATGTCGATCCCACCAACAACTTGCTCCCTTCCATGCAACACATCACCGTCGCTTGGGGACGGGACTACAGTGATGTCTGCCCCATCCGTGGTGTCGTCAGTGGAGGAGGTGATACCCCTGTGCTGGAAGTTGCCGTCGATGTCCTCGCCCAAGGCACTATTGAAATCAATGCCTCGGCGAATGGAAACCGTGCTGATTGAGTTCCCATATTTGGCCCCTTGGACTAACCCTCCATCTGGCTCAGAAAAATGCGTCCGGTCAGAGCCCCTTGAATTTTTCGGACAGTTTCGGACAGCTGAACTGCGTTATTGTGCGCGATTCTGCAAAAGCCGACGATGACCTCCTCCGCATCTAATAGCCTGAATTGCGAGAGATTGTGCTGTTTTTACGAAATATTACGAAGTGGCGGAAACGGGCTCGAATCCAGTTATTATCGTATCTATTTTATGCAGAGGAACTTACAAACGCAATAAGTCGGATTTTGTGAATTCCTTTGATGCAGTTTTCGGACACTTTTCGCGCAATACCACGCATGAAAGCGAAGCATCATATTAGACGGCAGTTACGATTGAACAGCAGGCACTAGCGGAACTCATAAATTCGAGCCGCAGGGAGAGTAGTCCAACCGCTTGATCCGTTTCTCATAACTGTTACTGTTAAGGCTTAACCCAAACCTCCCACTTATTTTGTACCAAATTTAGGAACTCGATCATCCGATCATAAGGGAGAGTTTGACGGCGGGGTTGGCCTCCAGTTTAATGTTTTTTTATGAAGAAATCCCCCTTCTGGACTGCCTCATTATTTTTACTTTGCATCACCCCTTTGGTCGTCGCGCAAACCCCAGTCGGCGGTGTGGACATCACCTATACCCTGCCCCGCGCAGCGAAGGTGAGTCTGAATGTCATCAACAGCAAGGGATGGATCGTTCGCGAGTTACTTCGCGCCGATCGAGAGGAAGTAGGGCCGCATACTGTCCGTTGGGACGGCAACGATGCGTTCGGTCGCCCAACACCTCCGGGCAATTATACATGGAAATTATTGCATCATACCGGGCTCAAAGCCGACTACGTACTCTCGGTGGGCTGCGCTGGGCAACCACCTTACCGAACGGATGACGAAAAAGGAAGCTGGGGGGCGTGCCATGGCAATCCACTCTCGGTGTGGGCCGATGCCACAGGACTTTACCTGACATGGGGAACTGAAGAAGGGAATGCGGTTTTTGCACATACGGACTATGACGGGCGCAGCCTTTATAAAATCCACAATTCGCAGGGGTGGGGCCGCAACTACGACTGCGTGATTGTCGGCGACACGCTGTACCGGCTGGAAGCGGGCGCGACGGGGAGTTTTCTGGAGAAGTATGATGTGCATACCGGCAAGTTCACGAACTGGGACGCAAAGGACGCGCGCATTTCCGGCGGCAAACTGCGGATTCAGCAAGAAGCGCTGCCCATTCCCGATAAAAAAGCGCGCAAAGACCCGAATGCGAAGCCCACCGATTACAGCGATGCGCAGGCGCTTGCCGCCAACGCCCATTATGTCGCCGCCAGTTTCCCGAACCTCAACAAGATTGCCGTGTTCCGGTCCACGGGCGAGCCGTTACCGGATTTGCAGATCGATCAACCCCATGGATTGCTGTTCCTGGCGGACGGGCGATTGCTTGTTGCCCAACCGGGCCGCATGGTGGCGATCAAGCTGGAAGACCCGAGCAGCAAGCCGGTTTCGGTCTTGACGCAGAACTTGGATAATCCCTGGGGGCTGGCTTTAGCATCCGATGGGAAGAGTCTATGGGTAACGGATGAGGGGCAGGCAAATCAGGTCAAGCAGTTCAGCCTGGACGGCAAGCTGCTTCAGACTTTTGGCAAACCGGGCGGCATGAATACCGAAGGCCAGATCGATCACATGAGTTATTACAAGCCCCGTGGAATCGCCTGCGGTGCAGACGGCAACATCTACGTCACCGAGGACAGCCCACTGCGCCGGATCAGCCGATGGTCAACCGGAGGGAAGTTGCTGAGGGAGTGGTTTGGGCCGGAGGGCCCTCAGCGGAGTTGCTGGCCGAACCTGAACGATTTCAGCGAGGTTTACTATCACTCCTCCGTTAACGGAATCATCCAATGCAAAGTCGATCTGGAGAAAAAGACGTGGTATCCTGTGGCGTGGTCCCAACTGGATATTGGCAAGAGCCAGCCCTACGTCTTTGAAAGCCATGGGCACAAATTCCTCTATAACGGCTTCTCCTCGTTGTTTGTCTATGATGTGAAGGCCGCACGCTGGCAGCCAGCGGTAAAGTTTGACACGCTGGAGAAGGAAAAGCAGGTCAGCATCTGGACGGACCTGAATGGCAATGGGCAAGTCGATGAAGGCGAGACGCAGGTAGTTTCCGTAACCGATCTCACCGCCAAGACGAATCTGAACAGTCTGCGTTTGTCCTTTGCTCAATTCGACCCGAAGACCCTTACCATGAATGTCGTGGCTGGGGCGGATGTCGCCCGCTTTGAGCCGAGTAAATTCACCGCCCAAGGGCTCCCGGTTTACACCGTGGAAAAGATGCAGCGGCTTACTCAGAAAGTCGCACGAGGAACCGATGGATGGATGGAACAGGGTATTTATTCCGTTCACGGGGCAGTGCCTGCGGCTGACGGTGGATTCTTCAGCGCCTACAACGGTGGACGGCAAGGCGCCACCCGCGCGTGGGATCGAGCTAATTGGAGCTATCTGGTGAAATTTGGAGCGGATGGCTTGCTCCAATGGCAGGCGGGAGTCCATTGGCAGGGCCGAAAGATCACTAATCCCGCTGACATCGGCATGGTCATGCGAGTTGCGGGCATGAGCAAGGGCGTCCTCTTTTTGACGGATGTCGAAGGACAATTCCATGCCTACACGGATGACGGCCTTTATGTGGATGGATTGATGCATTCAGAAAGCAATGATACTAATGCTGTTCATGCGCTGAGCCCAAATTCGGTCACCGTTGAAAACGTCACCGGTCTCGTGGCTGAGCATCCTGTAACGCACGAGCCTTATCTTTTTGCGGGCATTACGGAGGACTCGCGCATCTGGCATATTACCGGATTTGATTCCTTCCAGCGGATGCAGGGTAAGGTAACATTGAAAACGGCGGAGATTCCGGCGTCCTCATCGGTCGACACCTATACGATTGCCGCTACCAAGCCGCCACGTCAACGCATCGCCAACGATTTGGGTGTTGACGGTTTTTTGAACGAGCCGGAGTGGCGTCAGGCGAGCGAGCTTCCATTGGTCGAAGACGGGGTGCTCAAGGGACGGTTCTACCTCCGGCATGATGGCCAATATCTGTGGGTCGGCGCACATGTGGTTGATTCGAGCCCGGCCATGAATTCTTCACAGGATGCGGAGACCGCTTTTACACGCGGGGACTGTGTTGATCTCTATTTTGGAGCCGATCCCGTTGCTGATGGCAAGCGCGATGCCGCCGATGTCGGAGATGTGCGTGTGATTCTCTACCCCTCCGGCAACACGAAAATGTATAATGGTACCATCGTCGCCTTTCGCATGAAAGTCGCTGGAGGAGCCGAGAAACATCTCTTCGAGTTTGCTTCCCCCGTCAGCAGCGTAGCCGCCGACAGCGTTGTGACCATCGACGGAAAAGACACCGCGACAGGTGGGGGCCTCTGCACATTTTATCGTTGGCCCAATGGCGCAGGTTACACTGTCGAGGCGGAAATTCCGCTCTCTGCCCTACCAGAGTTGGGGCTTAACAGACAAACAACCGCCGATCACAAGATCGCCTTCGATGCCGGGGTGATCTTTTCTAACGACGCGGGCAATGACCGCGCCTCCCGCCTCTACTGGCATCAGCAGGATTCGCGGACGCAGATGGTCATGGATCTTCCCACCGAAGCGCAATTTTACCCGCAACTCTGGGGCGCAGCCGAAGTCAAGTCCGTGATCGCTCCGGACAGCAAGCCTTAAATAGATAGGCATCCAACTTCACCAAGACCGCAGAAGAGAAAAACGCCGAGAATCGCCGAAGAATTCGCTGATACAGCCACCAAAACCTTGTCGCAATATTGGGATCAGGGAAGCGCAGCCGCTTGAATTTTTGCGTTCATGTGAAAGTCCATAATACAAGCCGAAGGCAACGCGGGAAAAGGTTTTCAGCGAAGCCCCTGCGTATTGACTCGACAGTGGACTTCCGCTGACATTTGAAAAATTCTTGGCTTGCTCCTGTATTTCCGAAAAAAATCTCCCTCAGAGCAGCGAAACGGACTATGACAGACGGATGATGCAAAGCATTTCCATTCACAATCTTGGAAAAACCGGCGCGCATAAGCAGCGGATGACGGTCGGACGAAAACATCGGGTTATTGTCTTAAACTTGGTCTCGCTGCTCACGATAGCCGTGGCGACTTATGCAGGCACATGGAGCCAGGTTTTCACGGACAACTTTAATCGGGCAGACTCTTCCACCATCGGCAACAACTGGAACGATCCAGACAAGGTGGGTAAAATATCCAGCAATACGCTGACCATCACCACACCGGCAGGTGGCACCGGTCTTGATGTTCGCGTTTCGCGTCCGGCTTCCGAGGCGAGCCTTAATCAGCGGATTGAAGCCACGTTTACCATGCCGGAAAAAGACGGGCTCGCCCACGGTGTATTCGTCCGCGGCAAGTCTCTGGTGATCGCAGGACAAGAGATTTACCCGGTTCTATTGGTAAATGCCCGCCATACTGGAGCCCTGTCAACCGTCCTCAGTTACAAAGGAGGGGGAGGAACCTACGCCTTCACCTCGGGCACAGGGGGTTTTACTCCAGTATCGGGGCATTCCTACACTCTGGCCGTCCAGATAACCAATAATTTTCCGAGTCTCCTCACGGCAACGCTCACGGACAACAGCACCTCAACGCAGGTCGCCAGTATTGCCTATAAGGATTCCGGTCCATACGGCACCATCCATATGTCGCCCGACTTCAAAACCGCTGGCGTCATGGGCATCACGATGGAGGGGGTGAGCGCTAAATCTGTTTCCTTTTCAAAGATTGTGACCTTTGCCTGGATGGAGACTGGCGGTCCCCTTTCGGCTGATTTTCCCCCAGTCTTCAAACAGCACGATGGGAACACCTACCTGGCATCTCCGTTCCCTGACGGAGGCGTCGCCCCCTACCGTGTGCGGTGGTATCGTGGAGACAAAGGATTCACGCCGCCCACCACCATCGATGGTTCCGGCAGCGGAACGGGCACCTATATCGGCGATTCCTTTGAACTAGTGGATACCAAGGCTCCCCTGAGCGTTTCCAACTGGAGCATTTTCTACCGGGCCGTTTATTTCGATAGCGCGGCAAATGCGACCAACGGTGTCTGCGGCTTGCCCATCAACACCAACAGCCCGGCTGCGAAAAGCTATGCAATCCCCTTCTGGATCGGTGATTCGGTTACCGCCGGATACGCAACAAGCACCCGCAATTACATCAAATCCCCGGCTACCTACGCGGAGGCCTTCCTGAAAAACGACAGCGCATTTGCTGGCGCATTCACCATGCCCATAGCAGGGGTGATGAGTAATTATGGACTCTCTGGCAGAACCTCTTCGGACATGGCGCTGCTGCTTCCCCACATCATTGGACAGACCCGATTTATCGGGGCGACTTTCACCAATATCATGCTTGGGGCGAACGATTCCAAAGACTCTGTTGCCACCCCGACTGCTCAGTATAAAGCAAATATCCAAGCCCTAATCGCAGCCCTGAAGGCTGAGTGCGCAGACATGAAAATTGTCCTCAACAAGCCGATTTGGTTCAAGCCCGACACGGGTTATATGGCCGACTTCTCCACCGCCTCCCTTGCGCGTCTTTCCGAGTATCAATCCGCGCTCGATCAGTTGGCAGATGGAACTCACATTGTGGTGGGAAGCCTGAATGCATCCCATGAGATACAGAGTTGCGGGTGGTCGGGAACTTCTGGAAAACCCAATGTCCCCAATACCATCAACACCTACCCACCCGCTCCGACGGTTGGCCAGTCCTACCTGGTGGATGGCGTGCATCCTTACGATGGTGGCGCGGAAATGATCGGGAAACTGGAATGGGGTCCCAACGCAAAAAAAGCCTTATTTGGAAAGTTCACGCCAGTCCGGTGATCGGGTCCTCTGAAACTGGTCTGGACTGCGTGTGACCGGACTTATTTTCTATTGCTGCTGCTGAGCATTTCATGATTCCTAAAATTTTCGGACAGTTTCGGACACCTAAACTGCGTTATTCTGCGCGATTCTGCAAAAGCCGATAATGACCTCCTCTGCATTTAATAGCCTGTACCGCGAGAGGTTATGGGGTTTTTACGAAATATCGCGAAGTATAGGAAACGGGTTCGAATCCAGTTATGGTTGTATCTCTCTTATGTAGAGTAAGTTGTAAATGCAATAAGCTAGGTTTTACAAATTCCTTTGATGCAGCTTTCGGACACTTTTCGCGCAATACCTCGCCTGAAAGCGATCCAAACACTCATCTCGGAGCGAGCCGTTGAAGCTTTCGACATGTCTGTTTTGCCAAGGACTTCCCGGCTCAATGTAGAGGGTCTCCACCTTGTGCTCAGCCAGCCACCCTTGCAGGATGCGGGCAATGAACTCGCTGCCATTTATCGCTACGCATGTGGGCGGGCGCACCACGCTCTGCAACGAGACTCTCCAACACTTCAATGAGGTCATGGGCAGTCAACTTTCGGGCTGCGTGCAAGGCTAGGCATTCCCGGCTGTATTCATCAATCACCGTCAGGATGCCCAGTTTACCCCCCTTGTCCGTTCGATCGGCCATGAAGGCCGCTCGGCAGCGCCCACGCTTTTCGCAGCTACGCTCTTCTTGATGGTCCGCCCGCTCAGGAAGACCGTGCGGTTTGGGCTTTTATATCAAAAGGTATCCGCCTTTGCAGGAAGAAGGGACGGCATTTTCGTCACGAGGACAACGAGATCATTGGGAACTCTGCAAACCGCATTCCCAACAGCCCAAAGTTTTCCCGGTCCCATGCCTGCAAAGGCGTTGATCTGCTTGGCTCCTGAAAGTGCGAGCTTCCATGACTTCCCGCCGTCTGCGGTTTCGTAAAGTGCCGCTCCAGGACTGTCCGGATCGCCATTGACGACGCCCGCAAAACCCCGCCCCAACTGGTCGAACCACAACGCTGTAATTTGTTTTTGAACAGGAAGAGGACAAGGCTGCCATGATTGGCCACCGTTATCGGTGACGTAGCACAGGCCATCACGGCTTCCAAACCAGCCACGCTGGCTGGTTGCAAAGAATATCTTGTCCCTCCAGGCACCCCCGCCAGTGGAAGGGGTCTCCAAGACTGTCCATGTTTGGCATCCGTCGTCGCTACGAACGATAGCTTCGCCTCCTTTGAACGCTCCGAGAACGTAGATGGCCCCTTGTCCCGATTCCATCGCAACGTCACCTGGAATCGAGATTTGGTTGGCGCTCGTCAACGTTCCGCAGAAATTAATTTGCTTCCAAGTTTTGCCTCCATCCGGGCTGAAAAATGAAGTATAATTGGAACAGAGCACATAAAGATTGTTATTCGCTGCAGCAAGATCGCTATAGCTCCCCAGTTGGCCCACCAGAACTTCTTGCCAAGTCGTTCCATCATCCACAGAATGAGAAAGCCATACTTTGCCAATACCCCCGGGATGCTCACCACCGAGGACCCAAATCTCACCTGGGCCAGTCATGACAACGTGATACCATCCGCCGCTTGATCGCATCCGATTCCACGTAAGGCCGCCGTTATTCGTTCTGAACACGCCTCCATAGCCGGCGCTCCAGCCGAGCCGACCGTTCCAAAAAGCGACCGAATGAAGATCTTGACGAATATCAGCCCCTCCTCTACCACCGGTATCCATAACGAGCATCTGCGAGGAAGCGGCTTCGGCGCACTTCTTTGTTTCATCGCTGCCTCCATGCCAAACACCCTGGGCTCCAGCCCAGAAGGTGGGACTAGCGAGGGTCAGGATCACAGCCAACGAATGAGAACCCCTACTTCTGGATTTCATAATTACCCCATTTCGCCGGTTCAATGATTGCTTCGCTGGGCAGATCGGATGTGAGGCCGGTGGAATGGTTCGACCAATACATGCGCAAGACATCGAGCTTCCCGGCGGCGTCCGAATAGATCACTCCAAAATCACCGCGGTAATGCATGCCGGGCTTCGGCTGAAACCCCATATCAGCAAGAGGAAGCGCCACTTCGATCGAATAGGTGTCCGCTCCCCGGTTCAAGTTGATTTTGGCCTGTTCCAGCACTCGAAGGTCCGCAATGTGGGTTGTTGTCACCCCAATCGAAAAATCCAGCGGCGAGCCGGGTCTTAAATAATCATACATTACCGCAACAGGCTGGCCGTTGAAAACCGAGACCAAGAGGCGGATGTCTCCAGGGATCACGGAAGCCTTGTCGTTGTTTGGTTGTGTTCTCAATTCGAAGACCACGGCATCACCCGTCTTGAACAGCTGGCGCCAGTCCACTCCGCCGTTAATCATTGGGGTCGTGTCCTTGATGTTTCGGAGAGCAAGGTAAAGGTAGCGATCGTCGTAGGTCCAAGTCGCCTGCGCCGAATGTTGTTCATCCTCGCTCCATTGCGCGCAGCCTTTTGCATCCCAATTCCAAAGCACGGTTTTAAGGTTTCCATCCCGTGGATGGGCTTGCGGCGCGACTTCCATCCGCCGCATCTGGGGCGCGACCGCAGCGGCGGCGTCCTGAACCGCAAGTTGCACCGCCTCGGCCTGCGCTTTGGGAGTAAAAGCCAGCTTCGTTGCTGGAAGCCGCCGGATCGAGTCGAGCCCCGTTACCTCGCTAATATTTTGCGAGCTGGAGCTGCGCGTGCCGATGTAGATTTTATCGCTCGCCGGGGCGCGGAAAAATTCTCCGCCAAACCATTCACCACCGGGGGACGTATTACTGATCGACATGTTACGTGCCGGGTATTCAGGAAGTGAATCCGGGGCTGACCGCGTATCGTGGAAGAGACTGCCTGCAAAAAGCCCGTCGGAAGTAATAAGGAATGCCTTGCCCAAGTTGCCGTTCATGGCAAAGATATCGCCAACCTTTTCCCCAATATGGGCTGATCCTATCACTTTAAGGGTGCCTATCAGGAGACCGTTGCCATCCTTGGGAGCGGTATGCGAACTATGAACACCGTTCCATGAGTTGGGAATTGTCCAAAGGACTCGCCCTTCCGGGGAAATCATGGTCAGGGGATTGGAGGCGAGTACGATATCGCCGTTTGGATTCACCCAGATGTGCCCAATCTCAGTGCTCATCTTTTGCTCAAAAATCTGCTTGGCATCTGCCGGATCATAGACCGGCGCTCCCTGACTATTCCAGGCTTTCAGCGGAAGTCGCCAAACTTTACTCCGCCCGCCCGAATTGGAAGCCGTGTAGTAGGTCATGTCGGGGCCGATTGCCGAGCCCCACGCACTCGCTGACTCAAATCCACCGAAATCCTGAGGGCGGAAAAGACGAAGCTCATCCGGCTGCACCGCTCCATCGCCGTTGGTATCACTCCAGATGAACTGGCTGGGCAATGGCTTTCCTAGCTGTTGGAAACGAGCCAGCATCTGCCCAAAAAAACGATGCGTATGAATTCCGGTTCCCGAAAAGAGTTTTGGAAACTCTTTCTTTGCCAATTCCAAATCGTCCGGAGATGCGAAGAGTTTTTCGAGCACGAGGGCAGAAAACTGATCACTTCCGCCGCGGTCATCAGCCCCTTCGCCACAGAGAGATCGGACACTACCCAAACCCGCAATCGGATGGGCGCTGTTCCCGTCGAGCTGTGAAATGACAGTAATCGGCCCGGTTGTAATCAAGAGCTTGCGTCCCTTCATTTCCCTTGCTTCATTCGCCAGGGTCTCACCACGCGGGCCAATGAGTTCGCTTGGTTTGATCGGACGCCACAGCGTCGAAGCTACCCGCCACTTGCCAGTCTTCCAATCAAGATCCAAGACAGTTCCACCCCAGAAAGCTCTGCTCGGATCCGTTGTATCAATGTTGCTCTCGGTGGAACCATACCAACCCGTCCCGCAAAACTCAGTCCAGAACTTTGCGTCCTTGTCCCACACACTGACACGCTTCGGCGACATGTCGTCCTCGGCAACCCAAAGTTTTCCATCGCTGTCCACGGCTAGACCCCATGGGAGGAACATCCCGTTCGGGTCATACGCGCCGCGTAAGGGGCGTCCGCCAACTGTTCCGATTGTATGCATCAGCTTTCCGTCTGGCGAAAATTTCTTCACACACATGGAAGCTCCCCAATCCGAAACGTAGACATTGCCAGCACGGTCAACTGTGAGGCCGACCGGTGCATCGAGTCCCTTGTCGATGAACGGAATCGCTTTCTTGTCCTTGCCAATCTTCACCACGCACTTCCCGGAGATGGCCAGCAGGTCTCCCGAGGGAGTCACGCCAAGTCCGGCAGGGCGTTGCAGCGGGATTTCTTCAAGGCATTGGCCGTTCTCAGGATCGAAAGCGATGATCTTGTCCTCGTAGAAAAGAGAGAGGTAAAGACGGTTGCCGTCCGAAGCAAGGCCCATGGCTTCGGCTTGGCACCATTCGGCATCGAAACCGTGGTTTGCCACTAAGATTCCAGCCCATTCCCTTGGCTTGACGGTAGGACGGTCCACGGGATAGCTGGCGACGGCCAAATCCGGTTTTCCGCCAGCGAAGGGAAGCAGCGATCCTTTTTGAGTATCGATGCGGAGCACACGGAGCTTTCCGTCATTGTTCCAGGCACCATGGTAGCCCCCATCGACCATATAGAGATAGTTTCCATGGAGAGCGAGAACCCCTCCGTTGAGTCGGCCAATTCCCCACTGCTTCTGTCCCTTGAGATCGACCCCGATTACGGTGTTGCCTTCCTCCGACGTGGAAGCGGCAAGGAAGACCCTATCTCCCGATGCGGCGCATGCCATGGTGGCAGCGTGATCGGAAAGCCATGCACCATCTCCTTTTGGCGTTTCCCAAGGCGGGTTTCCAGGATTCCCGTAGTTGAACTCGTATTTGACATCAAACGGACCGTGATAGAGGCCGCGAATGATATAATCCCCAGGAGGAACGACTTGGCCCGCATCGTTACGACCATCCCAGTAATCAATATTCTTTCCCTCATGTCGCGGATAATCGGAAATCCAGTTGCGAATCCGGTCGCCATCGGGAGTCTCAACAACCAGCGTGGCAAAGCCATCAGCCGGTAATTTATACTCGAAGGGAACTATGCCCTTTGTCGCATAAAGCACGCGCTTCAATTCCTCTGACTTTGATTGCAGGCCGACGGTCGGAGCGGGAGGAAGTTTCCCGTGTGCCATGAATTTGAGTTCACCCCACACATCCTTTCTGGCCCAGAAAAACTCCCTCTGGGAAAACTGCGGATTGATCAGGTCGGCAAAGCGGTGAATAGGAAAACGGCTGCCCGCCGCATCCCCCCACAAGAATTCGAGTCCCATCCGAAGAGATTCGCCAGCCCGGTATGGTCGCCCGTCACGACGGAGTAACTTGAAAGGGATTTTGATCTCTTGAATGTATCCCTTTCCGTCGGCATCGAGACTGAACGCTTCCTCCACTCCCTCACTGAGCGCATTATCAATTATCTTCTCAGGTTTTGGATCGTGGCCTATGTCCTGTTGAATAATCCGTACCACGGACTTCTTTTCGGGAGTGTAATAATTACAATCGAAGTGAGCGACCCTCCCTCCCTGAGGTCCTACAGGCTTTTCCGGGTCGGTCCATATCCGCATTTGCAGACAGTCCCCGCGCCATCCCTCGCCCGGTTGGGTGACGGGATTCACATTGTTAAATAGCGGAGTGGAGTCCTTAAAATGGCAGGCGATGTAAAGGTTGTCCCGATCATACATCGCCATAGTACGGACCGAAAACCGCTCTGCCAGTTCGCTCACGTCGTAGCACGAAAAAATTTCTCCGCTGGTATCCCAACCCTTGAGCGTGCCATCCACCTTAAGGGACCTTCCCTCCGGAACTGGGATTGCTCTCAATTCAGAATTGTCCGTCATTTGGGCCTGAACAGCATAGGAAATGACAGTGAAAACAGCTCCAATAAACAAAATTCTGCAAAAGGGTATCTTCATGTGCATGGTATTATAATAGGATCGAATGTGAAAGAGGGTGTCATAATAATTGTTTACAAACTATTTCAGCATCGGATCCACTTGAGAAAATCCGCAGTCTTTTCATGTGCCGGAAAGGTAGTCCTCGGTTGCCATGAGCAGAAAGGTGGCAGCCGTCAGCCCGAGCAGCATTGGAATGCGTTGCCCCTGCCCGGTTTCAGGATGGTAATGTTCAAAAAACGCCGGCTGACGGGCAACTGCGTCCAAGAATGGACTAGCCGCCTTTCGAGCGTATTGAGGGAATCCTGCTAGCGAAAACATCTCAGCGCAAAGCAAGACAGGCCCTCCCCAAACCGGGCCTCGCCAGTACTGGTTCGGGTCGTATCCCGGTTCGTCGCTGCCCGCTGTCGCACCAAACAGCCCTGGCCATATTGGCGAACCAGGTTGAACATATCGCTCCAGCATAGAGGAGGCATCGGCTTGGCCGAGAAGAGGCACCCCGATAAGGTTGTACACGGCCTTGCCCGGTAGTTGTTGCGATCCATCATGGAAACGCAGAATTTGGTCCTTAGGATCCCATAGAAGCTCTATGGCCTTTCGTTTTATGGCCGTCATCCACTTGCGCGCTTGGGCCGCATCCTGTGGATAGCCCAGCACTTCCGCCAGGGAGCTAAAAGCATGCGCCTCACGCACCAGCAACCCTGCAATATCGGGTGCCATGAGGGGCGCGCTGAACTGCATGTGATTTTTGCGCGGAATATCGAAGATTACGGCATTGTCATATCCGCAAGCTTCGGATACGGGGATGCCGGTGCCGTAAATGTCCCGTTCTGTGAACCACCACCATAAATCATCGTGAAGGATAGGGTATACCTCCTTTAAAAAGGAGATGTCTTTCCACTTACGGAAGTGCCGGTGCACAGCCCATGAACTGAGGGGGAATTGGGTGGTGTCAGCCTTTGGTGGCTGCGCTGCGGTGCTGTAGCAGCCATTGACCGGGTTCCCCGGTTGGCAATACTCGAAAAGCGCACGAAACATCTCACTAGCCATGTCGGGGTCGCATATATCCAATGCCTGCGCGACAAAAATCGAATCCCAATGGAAAACCTGCGCATGGTATCCCATCGGCGCAGCGGCAGTGATAGTTCTTTTGACAAAGCCATTCGCTTCCGTACGCGCGGCATGGGCCAAGAAATACCAGGCTTCAAGCGCTTTCTTCTGCCACTTGGGGTTTGCCGGACGCGGCATGCGTGCCCGCAAGTCCCACCACGTTTTGCTGAGTTCTTTCGTCAAGTCGGAGGAATCGCGATTTATGGCATCGTGAGCAGCCTGCCCTGCTGTGTCGTGACTTGGGCTAATAGCAAAGCCCAAACGATGTTTGCCTGGAGGGAGTTCCAATCGTAACCCCGCCACGCTTGACGCGATCTTTACTGTATCATCCCATGCGACGCAAAGGTGGTATTCCTCTCCCTGTGACCACCAGCGCCGCCCTGCTTTGTCCAAACTTAACTTCCCTTCAATCGGATCAGGATAGTATAGGAGGGCGGGATAATTGCACAAAAAACCATAATCCGCGTGATGTCCTGGCGGCCCGAAAGACAGACTTGCCAACGTCGAGTTCTCCACAACCACATGCCCCGCCCCATAACCACAGCGAAAGACATTCATGGCACAGCCTGTCCTTCGGAAACTGACGCGGTCGAAGCCGGACTCGATGTCCACGGGATCTCCCGGTCCCAACCAAAGGAATGGGCGGCATAAATCCTCGGCCGAGTATTTGGTGGTGTTGACCCCCCATGCCACTCTGAATCCTGCATCTCCATGACGCGCCGCGAGTTGGTAGCGATTGCCACCGAGAAGAAAATTGGTCACTCGATGATCAAGAGTCCCGACTTCATTTATCAGCGCAGAAGCATCCAAAAAGTTTTCCGTTTTCATGTCGATGATAGCGTTACACAGGAGACAGAGAGAAGCATTCTCATTGGGATAGGTCGATGGCGCGTTGGCAGGCCAAAGAAAAGAGGTGGTTCATCGCCAACCACACGCCCGAAACCGATGGTGTCGATGTGGCTGAAGTCGGGACATTGGCAGAACAGAGAAACGATTGCATGGAAACGCAAGAATGGGAAATTCTCCCATTTTTCGCCATCACTCGTCTATGCTAAGATCGGAATTATTTATACTCTTTCTCACTGGTGTCCAGTTAACTAATGGGCAGGCTGTCATAAGGTTCTGATGAAGAGCCGGAAGAGAGCGCAGAGGGGTGTGAGCGATGTGAACTCGGCCTGTGATTTCGCCGCCGACCCCGCTCCAAGGCGGGATGAATCAGGCCAAATCCTCCTCTCCCTAATTCTCGAATACCTTGGCCTCGACTGAAATAAGACAGCGCAATGCTTTCTATTTTAATAATCATAATATCTTATAATACCAAATTTCATTGAGATAGATGAGTTTTACTCTATAAACCATCTCCGTGCTGGTTGGTGATCCCGCAGACCCAGAACACAGAGCCCCTCTTCCTCAATTTATTTTGAAAACAAAACCAACGCCCACTTTCAATCGGGTGGCGAGGTTTTCCCCTCGTGCCTTATTTTTCCTAGGTTTACTGCTCACGCTCGTCGCTTTGCTCGTTATACCGCGATGCGCAGAGGCGCAGACCACCTTGACCGCCTCCGGCAATTGGAACAACTCTGCCAACTGGAGCAACGGCTTGCCGACAGCCATCCTCAATGCCACGGTAGACAATAATCTCACCGTCAGCGCCCCTGTTGGTGTTTCGGGAACTGATTTGAACCTCTTCGTTGGAAACTCCGGTACAGGCACGTTGAATATTACTGGTGGCACAGTCACAACAAATCAATACATCTACCTTGGCAACAACGCAGGGTCCAACGGTACGTTGAACGTCTCCAGCGGCACGTTTACAAGCGGTAGCTATTCTACAATCGCCGTTGGTCAATCCGGCACGGGGACTTTGAACATCACTGGTGGCACTATGTTCACCGGCGGCGCCTACATTGGATCCAATGCAGGATCCAACGGCACAGTGACGATTTCCGGCGGCACGTGGACAATTCCCGGGAGCATGCAGGTTGGCAATTCCGGTACGGGAACGCTGAATCTCAATGGTGGCTTCTTGAATTGCTCCTCCGTCTTAATTGGCTACAATGCAGGTTCCAGCGGCTCGGTTACTGTCACCAGCGGCACCTTGAACTGTCCCTCAGCGTTGTCAGTAGGCCAAGGAATATTGAATATTAATGGCTCTTCGTGAATTAGCGTGGTTGAAGATCGAGCTTTCCGAGGAAGAAGAGGATGCGGATGCGATAGTTCTCAAAGTTGCGGAAGCCGCGTGCGCTGGCTTTGAGGGACTGGATGGTTGAGTTGAA
>Ga0316225_1000413_pt1 | contig 54554 bp, 68 predicted proteins | sample TBH18015metaG_FD_206010 | JGI IMG/M metagenome (GOLD analysis project Ga0316225, IMG submission 206010) | Freshwater microbial communities from Trout Bog Lake, Wisconsin, USA - TBH18015 | ecosystem: Environmental > Aquatic > Freshwater > Lake > Hypolimnion/Profundal zone | place: USA: Wisconsin... | reverse complement strand
GACTGCGGATCTCTGTTATCCATTGCTTCTACTAAACCCTTTAAGATGGATTTTGATGTTATAAGATCGTTTGAAAGGTTCTTCAAGTGTTGCTCGAAGTCCGTCTGACTCACTTTGATTGAACGTGAGCTTGTTATTGATTTTTGTATAAGGTCTGCATGGATGCTCATCACTATCTCCTAATCTGTTAAACATTGTTGAACAAGTGCTACACCTGAACAACCTCTTACCTTCTAATCTAATCTTTTCAATCATAAATTCATGTCAAGAAATTTTTGGACCATGTTCTGCCACTTGTATTCTCCCGTTAACTCATGCAGGGTTCTTCTCTGCAACGGGTTAAGGGTTATATACATACGCCTATTATCGTCTTTGGCAGGTCTTCCTGCACCCTTGCGTTTACCTCCCTTAGCGTATTTGTGACCTTTCTCAAAGGGCATTTTTTTCCTTTAATTTAGCTTCTATTGCTTTTGCTAATTTAGTTGGAAAACCTGCGTTTTTTATTACCAAATCAACAATTTGCTCATTAGTTAAACTTACCCATTCTTTAGTTTGTGGTGTGGTTTTGTAAATAAAACGCCATCCTTTGTATTCGTTTCTGTCACCACGTAAACAGTCATAAATTCTTGGAGATGAAAAACCAGATTGAACAGCCCGTTCAATTGAGTCAAACTCTAAAATTTCAGTTAAATCAGTTTTTATTGCGTAAATTGATTTAACTTTTTGACCAAGTTCATAATAAGAATGAAGCACGTTTTCAGACCTGTTTGACCATTCAAGATTTTGCAATCTATTGTCTTGTTTATTTCCATTTCTATGGTTAATTTCTCTACCATTTGAAGCGCCTAAAAATGTTTCAGCAACAAGTCTATGAATGTATTTGTTCTTTCCTTTTCCATCCACAAACAAACAAACTCTTAAATATCCAGCTCCAACTTTAGCTGGCTTTAATATTTTTCCAGTGTGAATACTAGAAACATGACCATCATCGCTTACTCGATACTTATCTTCAAAACCTTCAACAAGTTTCCAATTAGTCATAACTTTTCCTTTGTGTAAAGAGGCGTTTCATGCCATCCTTCACGACCTGACTTATCCCAACGACTCCAACTCAAAATAGGGTCATTGTCACCATTTCCGTAAACGTAAGCCACAGGCTCATCTTGTTCTGGAGGCTCCCAAAACTCACATTCACATACATATCTATCTTCACTATGACTAGCATTACGAACAAACCCATGAGGGGCATCTGGGTGTGTTTTGCATTTAGGAGTTTCCTGCTCTTGTTTGGTTTGTTCTTCAATAACCTTATAGTGACCAACTAAGCACCCTTCAATACCATCAGGACAAGGTATTCTTTCCGCTTTTTTACCGCCAATCTTATTGTTCCAATTCATTACTTCTTTAGTCATATCTATTTCTCCGTTGCGTTAACAAACCACTCAAGGTCTTCAACAATAGACTTGAATTCTTCTAATAAGTTAATCGCTTCTTTTCTTTCAATAAAACCCAAATCAATGGTATGGTTGTCTATTCTTATAGAACAATCAGCAAAATCACTAACTCTTCTTAATTTAAATTCAATACTCATTTCTTACTCCTTTATGCCGTGAGCGGCTTCAATGGCTCGGGCAAACGTGTGAACATACGAACCGACGATGGCAGCCGGTGTACTTGCTATTTCTGCAATCTGCTCATCCGTCAGTGGCTTGCGAGGTTGTGGGCGTTCATAAAGAGGATACCATTCAGACTCATATGGGTCTGGATGCTCTTTACCCCAAACAACTTCTGGTTCATCCTTTCCAATATATCTACCATCATCATCCTCAATAAAACCAGAACGAGTCCATGCCACAGGCTCACTTTGTTCTAATCCAGACTTCAATAGTGCAATCGTCAGAGCTTGGTCTGCTGCAACTGCTTCCCAGTCTGTATCGTCTTGCTCTTGCTTTGGGGATTCATCACAGAATGTATCTTTACGATGAATAACACCTAGACGATAAATGTTGCCACAGTAACAATGCTGGTCTTCTTCTTGTTTTACTTCTTTACTCATACTGCCTCCAATCCACTCATAAGGGTCACTAGGTTACCCAGCTCCTCCCTAAACCCTGCTGCGTCCACCTCTGCTTCTATAAGCCTCTTATAGCGTCTAATCATGATTAGGTTCTCACGTAGGCGTACAAGCGTGTCTATATCTGGTTGACGTTTATACATAGCTTTTAGTTCTTTCTTGCGTTGTTCTAGTAGTTCTATCATTCTTTTACCTTTTTGTCTCTGGTTGCTCCAAACATGCACATAAAGCAACACCAAGCAGATATGTAGTACATACATAGACCTATCGTGATTACCAAGATAGCGTTGTAGATATACATGCAAATGGTTTCAACGGAATAATCAGTAAAAATTATTTCTTCTTTAGTCATTCTCTACCCTCCTTAAGTACATCCCCAACTGTCTTGGGTATTGCTTTGTATTTCCAAAACCAAAGACCATCACAGTAAGCAGACGGCTTACCCGTACGCTCAACGTACTCTAACCATCTGTAATCATGGGCACTTATCTCAACTGGATACCATGCAAACCACTTATGGGGCTTAGATAGTCTGTCTATTTTTTCTAAATGGGTCTCCCCGAAATCTATTTTCATGTTTTACCCTCTTTTCTAACAAGAATTGGCACATTTATTTGATTACTGTATTCTTTAGCATTTGCATGGGACGTTATTAAGAACTTATTTCCTTGCTCATCTGTGAAATAGTTACCTAAATCTACATACTTAAATCCATCTTCCCTATTGGGGTCATGGACAGTCAATATGCACATAACACCTGTATTTTTATAAGTCATTTTTAAACTCTCAATAGTTAGGAATTTCAATATTTTTTTTACTCTTTTAACATTCCCATAGGGAAGGCAACCAGAGAAAAAACACTCTAGTACTCCACAACTGCAAATAAAGTTATCCACAATCGTGAGATGCTCTCGTTTATCTAGCCTACAAACTTATAGTCTGCCTGGTTTTTCTCTGCCCCGAAGCTCCTCACGCTAGGAGACACACGCCCAGTTCGGCACGTTTATCTGAGTCTGTCGCATCCACATTCTCAAGGGTCTGGTTGTCTAACCCCGTAGGTATTGCAATCGTTAGGACAATAAAAAAAGGTCTTAAAAAACCCCCCTAATCGCGCCCCCGGTATATTGGGGTAGGAGAGTTATCTAAGACCTCTAATTCATTGCGCGCGACCACAATGGGGCAAATCATATCATAATTTTATTGACTATCGAAAAATATCCAATAAAACATGAATCCCGCACAAAATCCAAACACCAATTCATAGCTCATGGTTAACCCTTGTTGGGGCAATTAGGACATTTAGGGGTCTTTTGGCAAACCCCCAGCTCCTCGCACCTAGAAGCCACAATACAGCCCCACCGCTCCAGCTCCGGCCAGGAAAGCAGCCAGGAGGTACAAGACTAGCTCTGTAGTCTCTAGCGTCACGTGTGCGCGAGGGGGCTTTTCTATCTCAAAATCTGGTTTATACATTCTTTTCTCCGTTTAAAACTAATATCTTGCAATATAGGGCGTTTATCTTGCTCTCAAGGCTCGAATCTAGGTTTTCTAAGTAATCGGCTAATATGAGGCGCAAAAGGTCTAATTCGTTATCTGATAGTTTAAGCATTATTTCCTCATTAGGTTAAAAGTTAGGATAAGGAGGGCTAGGGTTAGCCCTAAGATTGTGAATAGGTCTTGATATATCATTATTTGGATTCTTTAATTATTTGATACATATTCCATCCGAGAGTAACAACATATTCGCCAGTTTGTAGCAAGTGATTTATCATGCTCCTATCTGCCTCATGCCATCCCTCCCAGTCTGCAGGGTATCTGCAAACCTCAGACCATCCACGTAATTCATTTTTTTTGTGATACGCAATCATTGGATTATTCATAATTACCTCATAAGTTAGGATGATGCAAAATAGCATCCCATAGGAGGCTTTAAAACCCCCTATAAGCTGATATTTAAGCGAATTGAGGGTTAGGCATGGATAACAAGTTTTTAAGCTCATAAGTACTCAAATACTCTACTAAATCATTGATGCCTTGTTTTACCTTGCCCTGATGCTTTGACGTGGTAACTGAATACTTATCCTTGTTTACAAACCACGTATTGGATTGGTATACCGCTACTGGAAAGTGTTGACCGTAAGAATAGACCACGTATTTATCGCCGTCAATAAGCGCAAATAAAGTACCGTTACAGTTGAACTCTTTACGCTCTGATACTAACGCTGGAACTTGTTTAAGTGTAGTTTTCATATTTAATCCTTAAGAAAGATAACGATAGTAAAAGCACTATCGCATAGCCCTACATGTAAGGCTATACGCTAGGCTTTAAGCCGTAGCCAATTCCTCATGAATGTAATTAGTGCTCATGGTGCGTCTACTTGCATCGTAGCCCCGTGGTTTATTTTGATTACCGCAAAGCATAGGATAGAGACTAAATCCGCAACCATTCTCAAACTTACGGGATTCGATAAGCTCATGTTTAACCCAGCGAACCCTTATTTCTAATTCTTTGAGAGTTCCCGTAAATTCCTCATTGTGTATTGTCGAGAATGGCATCATCATAACCATGCCTTCAGATGCTCCACGATAAGCCGAGCACGCTCTAATCATAAATTTGTATTGTTTCATTTTGTAACCTTTAGGAAAGTTAAGTTAAGTTAGGAAAATACTTTATGTATTTATACATATTATAAACACATAATTCGGAGTTTGTTTAAATTATTTCAAAATATCGTACAGAGACCAGTTATCTCTGTTAGCCAAATATTGCAACTCGTCATTGTCCTGCATCATCTCTGATACTTTGGAGAGCAATTTGGCATTATGCAACTCATCCTCTACTCTATCGAATTGGTATTCAACCCAACGAGTAAACAAACGCATATATTCAGAATGTGTAATTTCGTACATAAAGACCTCATAAGTTAGGATTAGTTAGGAGTGAGAATTATTAGGCTCTCACCTATATAGCATAATAGAATCGTGCCAGTTGCTATAAGTCATTGATTTATATATATGCTCCAAAACCCTATGTAATATATCTACTTACATATTAGATATGTTATCAACATGTTATTCTTAGTACGAAAGTATACCCACATATGATTGTGCTTATATGTATATATACTGTAGAATATGTATTAAATATCATATAGAAACAATACTTATGGTTGTGTATATCTGTATTTGTATAAGGTAGATAAACAATTAGGGACAGATATAAAAGACCTAGGTGTATGTCACCGTTCTCTCTCTATATTTAACATAATGTATGCTCTCTCTCCGTCTAGGGAATGGTCACGTGTCATAACATGCGTAAGTCATCACTACGCGTGCGTGGCAAGTGATGGGGACGAGGAGGTGTAGTGTGCGTGCCCCCCACAACGAGTTCCCCAAAAAAATTTACGTATGTATGGGGTTTATTTGTGTGTTACTATTGGGGGTATGAAAACATGTACCAAATGCAATGAATCCAAGCCTGTAGAGGCTTTTCGCTTGAATACCGAGTCTTCTGACGGTTATGCCTGGTGGTGTCGGTCTTGTCAAAACAGAGCGTCAGAGCTATCAAAAAGAAAGAATAAAGAGGCATATAGGGCTAAAGAAAGGGCTAAATACGCCCGTAGGAAGGCAAAAGAGAAGGGAGAGGGGTATCAGGTGGGTAATCCTGAAAATAGGGCTAATCCTAAAGGTAATGCGCTTGACCCTGATACAAAAAGGATTAGACACAATGTTCGTAGAGTAACTAGACGAGCTATTGCGTCAGGGAAGCTGGTTAAAACTCCCTGCCATATTTGCGGTGAAGTTCAGGTAGAAGGTCATCATCCTGATTACTCTCGTCCGCTGGATGTTGTTTGGCTATGCCGTAAACATCACAACGAAGTTCATCACTCATAAAAAAATTTATATATCTGCCAGTCGGTCTAAAGTTATCGTATCGAGTAGGTTGATAGCGTGTGCTGCTGAGTAGACTATACGGGTGGGTATACGGGCGTGTACGTTGTAGGTGGTCCACATAGGACCTGTGTCTACGCCTTGTATACGGTTGACTCCTTTTGCAAGACATCCTATGTCTGTGACGGTCATACCCAGTTCTAGGGTGGATTGGCAGAGTCCTGTAGGGTAGGTGGTGATAACGGTAGAGCCTTCTTCTAGGTACTTCTTGGTGAGCTTCTCGAAGAACCAAGGGTTGTAGTCTGGGAGTTGTCCTGACATGGGGACAGAGTTGACTATAAGGACATCGTAGGCAGGGTACTTCCTCCTGGCTAACTCTGGGTAGTCAAAGAGGAAGGTATCTGGGGTTTGCATGGGGTTCATGACACCTATCTTGTTGGCAAGATAACTAAACCAATCTAGGTGAAAGGCTACCCAGTCCTTGTTGAGTGGACTGCGGTAGAAATAGCCGTCTGCACCTATCCAAGCGTTGATAGCGTCTCCTCTGTGGGGTAAGTCCTGTAGAGTGATGGGTACGCCCTCAATGAGGGGTAGGAGCTGCGGGTGGTACTCTTGTTTGCAGTAGTGGATACATTCGATACTTGTATCCTCCTGACAAACCCTACGTAGGAAGTTCAGGTGATGAAGCTGGTCGCCCAAGTGGTATTCGTTGAAGGTCTTGATTAACATTTGACTGTCCTTTAGATTATGGTATTATCAGATTATAGGTAGAGGTGATTATATGGAGATATTAGAGATAGAAAAGGGTACGTTACTACCTAGCCCACGGGTGGTGTACGCATATCCGTATGACAGCATGGAGGTGGGGGATAGTTTTACTGTGCCTGTGAGTGCGAGAGCAAAGGTGCTCAACGCCAACTACAGGGCATCTAAGAGGTTAGGGTTTAAATTTTCTAGCAAATCAGAGGGTGAGTTACTGAGGGTCTGGAGAGTGTCATGATAGAACTACTGTGGATGAACGAGGATGAACTGCGTGAGCACTGCCATTTGTTGGTAGAGGCTTTGCTTGTCTCTGAGCACCACAGGATAGAACTGGTTAATAACATGGGGAAAGCGTTAGCGTATGGATACAACAGAGGATATGCAGATGCGGCTGTACAACTCAAGATTGAGACTCAAGAGGGAGATGCAACGCGCACTCTCTTGCATTAGTCCTGGCTCTAAGAGGTATCTGGCGAAAGAGTGGAAAGAGAAATACTCAGACGTTGTTTACCAAGAATTAATACGCTGTGCTAAAAATAAAAGTGCAGCAGAAGCAATAGCAAACTGGAACATAGAGGAGATGAAATAATGGCAACAGAATCCGTAGTACCACCCGTCACAGACGCTGACGTAACAGGTCAACTTATCTTTGACCAAGCTAAACAACAATTCCCTTACCTGGCTAACCAAGATATTGCCTACAAGTATTCTCCTAAAGACAATCCAGAATATATGCTGGAGTCTTACAAGGGAGACGACATCCCTCCTTGGGCACAGGGTAAGCAAGCAGCTATAGAAGTCTTTAATCCTGCTACAAAGCCTATAGACATCCTTGGTGACTACGTGAGTCACTACGCAGTTGAGAGCGACCCCAAAATGGCTGCTTACTATCAACAGTTTCAAAACGCATTAGACCCTGCCGCTATGCAAGAGAGGTACAAGTACCACGTTGAGAACCTTGGCGAACAAAGACCTTATGAGCAGTGGTGTCAGATGACTGGCTTGCCAGAGATATTCAGAGGCTATACCTTCAATCAGTTTGGTACACCTGAAGAAGCCAAGCAAATGTACAACGCACAGCAGCTTCAAATCCTTGACCAGGTTCGTAACTATTTAGGAATTAAATGATAAGTAGAAAACTAACAGCAGCAGTCGTCACCGTCACCAAAGGTAGACCCGAGCTAGACAAGTGTATAGCCTCCGTACAGGCTCAAACTTACCCTGTCCAGCACTACCTACTGTACGACAACGGTATGCTCCCCAAGCTCCTCCTACAGAAGAATCAACAGGTCTGTGTATTTCCAACTCCTATAGCCATGCCAGACAAAGATGGTCGTAGATGGTTAGCGGCTGTACCTCACCTGATTAACGAAGACGTAATCTTTTTCTGTAACGATGATGACTGGTTTGACCCTGACCACGTAGAGTCCCTCATGCAGATTATTCAACGGGGTAACGACTGGGCGTATGCCCTGCGTAAGATACACGACAAGGACGGTAACTTCCTGTTCAACGATAGGTGTGAAGCCCTGGGTGACCTCCATGAAGACTGGAACAATAAGGGATGTAACTTTGTAGACTGGTGTATGTGGGGTATGCGTACAGACAAGTTAAAGGGTATCTCAGCAATCCTGGGTATGCCTGGCTTTGGTAGTGACCGAGAGTTCTACAGGGTAGCAAAACAAATGTTCCCTAAGTACCAAACAACAAAGAAGCACAGCTTTAACTTCAGACTGGGTGGTAACCCTGGTTCTGTGACAAAAGAGTTTTTTGATGCTGGTCACAAGTTTATGAAAGACAAGTACGGTGAAGTAATGCCCTGGGAGGCGTGATGGATTTTGATTTACAAAAGTTCTACAAGTTCTGTGCCGAGCTAAAGATTGAGACAAAAGAAGAAGGTCTTAAGAAGATGGGTAAGCTCCTGGGGACACAAACCTATGTTATGGAAGAAATAGATAAGGGATTAAATATTGATGATGTCCATTTCTTTGTTATTCTCAAAGGGAGGCAACTGGGAATCACGACAGTATCCCTGGCGCTTGATTTATATTGGCAGTTCACACACCCCGGATGGCAAGGGACTCTTGTTTCAGACACAGAAGAAAACAGGGATATGTTCCGAAGTACGTTGGGAATGTATATTGATGGTCTGCCAAAAGAATATAAAATTCCGTTGGTTGCCCATAATAGAAACCAAATGGTCCTTAAAAACAGGTCTCGCATCTTCTATCAAATTGCGGGAAATAAATCTAGGTTGGGGCAGGGTAAGGCTATTACATACCTACATGCAACGGAAACAGCATCCTGGGGCAATGACGAAGGTCTAGCCTCCCTGATTGCATCTCTTGCAGAAAAGAATCCTCAGCGTCTGTACATCTTTGAATCCACTGCACAAGGGTTCAATATGTTCCACGATATGTACAAGACTGCCAAACGAGCAAGAACACAACGTGCAATATTTTGCGGATGGTGGCGTAACGAGTATTACTCTGTTCACCCAGACTCTAAAGAGTACAAAGTCTACTGGGATGGAAAGTTAAAGCCTGACGAGAAAGAATGGGTAAAAGAGATTAAGAAAATGTACGGGGTTGAGATAAACTCCCGTCAGATGGCGTGGTGGCGGTGGAAGATGGCTGAGGGTATCAAGGACGAGACTCTCATGTACCAAGAGTTCCCACCCACAGAAGACTATGCCTTTGTGATGACAGGAACAAGTTTCTTTTCTAACAGTAGGTGTACAGATGCAGCCAAATACGCAAAATCCCTCGACTACGAATGTTACAGATACGCCTTCGGACAACTCTTTCAAGACACAGAGTGCCTACCGTCCTCAGACCGTCTGGCAACGTTACGGATATGGCAACAACCCGTTGATACCGCCTACTACGTTATTGGAGCAGACCCAGCTTACGGCAGCTCAGACTGGGCTGACAGATTTTGCATACAAGTATTTAGAGTCTATGCAGACGGACTTGACCAGGTTGCTGAGTTCGCCACATCGGAGCTTAACACTTACCAGTTCGCTTGGGTCATTGCTCACCTTGCTGGAGCATACAAAAACTCGACTCTTAACCTCGAAGTCAACGGACCAGGACAAGCCGTTATCAACGAACTCCGTAATCTCAAACGACTAGCAGCTGCTATCCAAGGTCCTATGGCTAAGGACATGATGGACGTGCTCGGTAGTATGCAAAACTATATCTGGCGTAGAAACGATACGATGGGAGGTCTGTCCAACTCCATAGGATTCCTGACTACCTCATCATCTAAAGAGCGTATGCTCTCCTACATGAAAGATTACTTTGAGCGGGGCATGATGGGCATCTTCAGCATGGACACGTTGGAGGAAATGAAAGGCATAGTCCGGGAAGATGGATTCATAGGTGCACCTGGTCGAGGTAAGGATGACCGTGTGATTGCAGCAGCCCTGGCAACCATTGCTTGGGCAGAACAAGTACAGCCTAGACTCATTGGTATGCGTCTGTCAAAAGAAATGTCCTTGCGTCAAGACGAGTACACCCCTGAGCAAATTGCTGTAGGCAAGAATGTGAGTAATTACTTAAAAGCTATTGGCGTATACGGGGGTAAAAATGCAAGCTCTTGACAAACGAACACTCAAGAAAGAACTCAAGCTATTTTTAGCAGACAAAGATAGGGGCATTTCTATCAAAAACTTTTGTGAGATAGCGGGTATATCTGAGCGTTTGTTCTTGCTTGTTGTCAAAGAAGGCAAAGCACCTATGACTGAATCTTCTCAGCGAGGACTCAACCGTGCTTATATGCACTGGAAAGAGGGCAAGATACGGGTCATGAAGAAGCATACCAACGAGACATATCCTGATTACAGAAAAGAACCAGCGCCCCCAGTCATACCAATGAACAAGTTAGTCTTTACTAACGGGGGGTTTAAAGTTCAAAGCAAGCCTCTAAATAGGCATGATTACAGCAATTTCGACAATATTTTGTTAACAAGGGGGTAATATGGCGGTTTTAAAAGACTATTTGTGTACAGAGCACGGTGTATTTGAATCTAGGGAGGCAAAATGCCCTATAAAGTTCTGTAAAGGCGAATTATCGGTAGTTTTCCTAAAACCAGTGAGTGTAAAGTCAGAAAAGACCAAATCTAACGACAGAAACCTAAAACAACTGGCTTTAGAGTTCGATATGACCGATATTAAGTCTACAAGAGCTGGTGAACACCAAGAAGGCTACCTAAAACGCAAAAATAAGCTATCTGACAAAGAATTTGCCCAGGCTGGTGAGGCTATGGCTCATAATCAGAAGATGCAAGAGGAACAACTCGTCCAACAACGATTAAGTGGCGCAATGTGGGGTAATGGTGGTAATATCAACCTCAAATCCGTCATGGGAGGGCAGTTTAAGCCTGTAGCTGACGAGTCTGTTAGCGTTTTACCGAAAAGTGTAGGACAATTTGTACCACCTAAACCAGGTGCAGGGACTCAGGTTGACCATGAGGGTTTAAAGATTAACACCAGTGCGGAGTAAAAATGAAAATACCAAAGGGGATGCTAGACAGAGATGAGTTCTTTAGGGACATCATCTACAAATGTGAAGTCTCCTTAAACTCCAGAAAGGTAGATTACGCCTCTCTGAGAAACTGGTATCTGTTTGGTAACGGACCTGACGAAGCTCCTGCACTCTACAACAAAATATTTCCTCACCTTGACCAGGTAACTTCTTTCCTGTACTCGGCTGAGACTACCCGTTTCTCCATAAACTTGGGTGCGTCTGTCCCCGACAACGAGCACAGAAAAATACCAACGCTTACCAAGGCGCTCAACAACGAGTGGTTAAATAGCAACGCTGACCAAGTTTTTTCTACAGCAACTACTTGGGCACTTGTCTACGGCACAACTTATGTCAAGCTCATCATGAACAACGGGATTCACCCGTACATGGTCGAGCCTGGTTGTGTAGGCGTGTTGCGTGAAGACATCACGTACACAGACAGGCAAGAAGCACTCATCCAGAAATATTACATCACCAAGTCTGAGCTATACACAAGACTGTACAGCCACCCTAACCGGGACAAGATTATCCAGCGCATGAACTCCATGCCACACGAGAGGACAGAAATTGCGAATGGTCTGGAGCGCATTATTATTTCTCAGTCTAATCCTACTATATACGGTAATGTTAATTTGGATTTGGCTGGTGGCAATCGTTACAAAGCTGAGGTCTCTGAAGATACGGTTGAGATGACCGAGCTGTGGATATGGGATGATGACGCAGCAGATTACAGAGTTGTAACTAAGGCTGACCCTGACATCATCATCTATGAGCGTTCAGGCGAAGAAATGTTTATGAAGGGTGAGTTGCCATTTATCCAGATTTGCCCGAACCCTTTATACGATTACTACTGGGGCGCTTCTGAAGTACAGCGTTTGATATACCTTCAGCAGCTCCGCAACAGACGGATGACAGAGATTCTTGACCTGTTGTCCAAACAGGTTTCCCCTCCAACGGCTCTGATTGGGTTCACAGGCATCCTTGATGAAAAGAACTTTGCACTCAACCGTGCGGGGGGATTACTATCCACAGATATGCCTAACGCTAAGGTAGAGAAGTTAGCTCCCACTATGCCGCCAGACCTCTTTACTGAGATGCGTGAGATAGACGCAATGTTTGAAGAAGCGTCTGGTGTGGGTAACGTTCTCCAAGGTAAGGGAGAAGCTGGAGTTAGGTCAGCAGGACATGCAAGCCAGTTAGCCCGACTGGGGTCATCAAGAGTTAAAAAACGGGCGCTAATTATTGAAGACTCGCTGGAAAAACTAGCGACCCTTTACCTCAAGTGTATGCAACTCTATGACGATACGCACCTCAAAGACACGCACGGTGTACCTTTCATTGCCGAACAGTTCACCAAAGAATTTACGGTTAAAGTGGACGGACACTCTAACTCCCCGATATTTACGGAAGACACCCGTACCCTTGCTTTCAACCTACTCAAGGCAGGGGCTATTGACAAAAAATCATTACTTGATTTAATAGAGCCACCAATGAAAGAAGAACTTCTTGAACGGCTAAAACAGATGGAGGCAAAACAGGCTTCACAACCTCACCCGCCTCCTGGTGAACATAAGAAAGAACACAAAGCCCCTGGCGCTAAGAAGGAGGGATAATGGCTACAAAAAGTGTTGGTGGACCGCAAACCGCTCCCAAGGCAGACCAGCCACGGGTGACAACAGAAACTCTGAGAAAACAAACAAGTGGACCTGGCTTGACATCTAGAACTACAGGTGTTAGAAATACGTCTGGCGGGAGAACGCAACGTAACTACGCCAGAACTTAAAGGAAAATCATCATGATGCACAGATACGGTAGAAAAGGTCGTAAGACTCGTAGATAATTTCTTGAGAGAGAAAGAGGGTGTGGCTGCCTCCCCTTATAAGTAGGTGACCGCTGCTAAAGGAGAAATACCATGGCACGTAAAGCTCGTAAACACAAGCGTAAGTAATTTCTTGGGGTCAAACCCTTGAAATGAACCGACATTGAGGGGTATGTCGTAAAATACCCCTCACCCTATTGACAAATAGTTTGTAAGTGGTTACAAACTAGGGCAAGGAGAAAATATGAGTGTTCCGTCAGATAAATTAATGGAGTTAATGGGTGGACCAAGGTCTGCTGGTACTCCCGTCCCTAATGCGCCCCCACCTGGGGCAAATATGTCTGATGCTGAAGTTCCTCCAATGGCTTCCCCTATGACTACTCCAGAACCTAAGATGGGTTCTAAAGAAGCAGCAAAAATTAATTTAGGTATGGCTCAAGATTTACTTGAGCAATCTCTACCCGCACTAGGCTCTGATACTGAAGAAGGTAAGGCAGCTCTAAGTGCAATAAGTGCAATCAATAAAGTTTTGGGCGCACGCAAGAACAAGACAAATGAACTTCAACAGTCAGAGATTCTTCAGATGTTGCAAACACTACCGCAAGCTGGTGGTGGAACTCCTGAAGGTAAAGCGATGGCTGCTGCACCGATTCCTGGTATGCCTCCTGCGGGTGGTATGCCTCCCCCACCTGGCGGTATGCCACCAGGTATGCCCCCACCCCCAATGTAAACAGGAGTAATCATGGATTTATTCAAACCCAGAGGTAATTCTCAACCACGTAGACCTACAGACAACAACCAGAAAAATGGCGTAGTAGTTAATACTCCCCGTTATTCTCAGTTGGGTGGTTTGTCAGGCGCTGCTAAAGCTGCTTTTGGCGGCATGAGAGTTGAGAAACCAGCAGACGGTAAAAAAGTAATTTAATAACGGTAAGAGGGTAACATCATGGCACTAGAAAATCTTTCCTTAGAAGCACGAGACGAGTTAGCATCACTTATGCAAACTCTTGCTGAGTCCCCCGACACACGGGAAGACATTTTGCGTTTGACTAAGAAAGTTAAGCCTGGTCTCAACATTCCTGAGATTGACCTTAAGGACAATACAAACACCGCATTACAACAAATGCGTCAGGAAAATGAGGCTATCCGTAACGAGCTAAGAACTCGTGACGCACAGGCTGAACTAGACAAGCGCAGGAAATCACTTGTGAAAAAAGGTTTGGTTTCTTCCGAAGATGAAGTAGACGCAGTTGAGAAAATCATGTTGGAGAAGAAAATCTCTGACCACGAGACTGCTGCTGAGTACCACAGATATATGAAAGAGGCTGCAAAGCCTACACCTACTGGATACAATCCTTCCGCAGTTCGCCAATTTGACCTTGGCAAGTTCTGGAAAGACCCAAGAGGTGCAGCGCAGCAAGAGGCGGTGAAGGCATTTGCAGATTTGCGTAAGCCACAGCGCCCCATCGGTTTGTAAAAGAGGGTGTAATTTTGTCAGGGCAGAGATGCCCATCTTTAAGGAGCTAATATGGCTATAGGTGGTGGAATTCTGCCCCAGACAGGTAGTTCGCAATTTAACGAGCTTACATACGTAACTCGTAGAGCGTTCATTCCTAAACTGGTTGTGCAGTTATACAACAGCACTCCGTTAATGGCAGCGTTGATTGCAAACAGTCAACAAGCTAGTGGCGGTGTATCTTCAGTAACTGTACCTGTTCAGGGTGCTCAGTTCGTTAACGCACAGTGGTCTGACTATTCTGGCTCTTTTGCCCAGCCGTCAGTACAACAAGGTGCTTATAACGCTGAATACGACCTCAAGTTGATGATTTCTCCCGTACCGTTCCTCGGTATGGAAGGTGTTGCTCAACAAGACGCTGCAATCATTCCATTGATTGAAGCACGTATGAATGACGCAACCAACGTGATGATGGATGCAATGGCAACAGCCTTGTACAACAACACCACAAACAACCAACAGTTTATCGGTCTTCCCGCAGCCATTGATGACGGTACTGGTGGCGCAACATACCAGACTACTTACGGTAACATCAACCGTAGCACCTACACATGGTGGCAGTCTAAGGTTTACAACGCAGGAAACGTAAACCCAACTCGTCAAAACATTCTCCAATACATCTCTGGAACAGTTAAGCGTGGCGCTGAAATGCCTAGCTTTGGTGTTTGCGGATTTGGTACTTGGACACTCTTAGCTCAAGACTTCGTAGGTCAAGAGCAATACGTTATCACCCCAGGCTCAGGTTTTGACGGTGACAACAACGGTCCTCAAGCAGCTTTCAGAGCATTGATGGTTGCAGGCGTTCCAATTTATCCAGACCCATATTGCCCAGAAGGTACTGTGTACTTCCTGAACACTAACTACCTCAGCCTCTATATCCACGAGCAAGGTTCATTTGTGTTCACAGGATTTGAGTCCACACTCCCGAACTGGCAAATTGGTTACGTAGGTGCTGTTCTTATGATTGCTGAATTGGTGTCTGTCAAGCCCAAGTCAATGTCTAAGATTAACAACTACAACTACCTCTCACTGTAAGGAGCACACTAATGTCATTAGCATTAAACAAAATCATCCTTGCAAATGCAACAGCGAACACGCCTGGTGCGTACTTCACTTTTGCTAACATTTCAGCAACAACCACAGGTAACGTTATCCCAGCAGGAACATATTTGATTCCTGGTACAGCTAACGTATTCATTACCGTGGCTACTGCCGTTAATGCAACAACTGGAAACATCACTGCTGTTTCTAACTTGTACGCTATTAACACAGGCGGTATGGTTATTTCTGACGGTGTTAACGTATTTGCAAACGCTACTACCAACGTTGCCAACATTACTGTGTTGACAGTTGAAGGTGGTCAAAACGTTTCTGGTACTTATAACAACGTTTAAGGAGTAAACAATGGCTAATCCCGATTCAGTCAGTCAGTATTACCTGGATTCATTTGGGAATGGTCGCATTGGTTCTGCTCAAGTAGTATCACTTGCAACGGTAGGTAACGTAACAGCTACGATACCGTTGTTAAATGGTGGTTTGACAAACAGTGGAGCAGTTACAGGTTCTGGTGCAGTTATTGTCCGTAGAATTACGGTAAATAACCCAACAGGAGCTGTTTCTTCCGCTTATGTCACTATTACAACAAGTAACGATGGCAACGCTTCTAACGCAGTTGTTGCTAACGTGGCTTTGTCTAATATGACCGCTACAGGCAGATACCAAGACTTAACCATTGCTCAACCATACCTGTCAAACACAGTAGTTTCTGGTTCAGTTACACAGGCTCTGTACGTTAACGTAACGACAGCTTCTGGTAATGCCAACACAGTTAACTTCCAAGTTTACGGTGACGTTGTTTCTTTCTAATGGAAACCGTATTTGTCACGAATCGTAGCAACACCGAATTGACCATAGGTTATGACGGTGTTGTCTACGAGTTTAAACGTAATGAGTCTGTAGAGATTCCACTAGGTGGGGCAGTACAGCTCTTTGGTTACGGCTTAGACGATAGAGAACACATTTTGGTTCGGCACGGGTGGATTCACACTCATGCGGAACTTGAGGAAAGTTTAAAAAAGCTAGACCAGTTTGAAATAACAACTGTGAAGCCAGGAAAAAACAGCTCGTTACCCTCGGCTGTAGGAGTTGTACCCCTTCGGGTTGAAAAATCCGTTGGGGGGAAATCCTCTGAAAGACGGGTAGCTTAACTATGGATGCTTCATGCCAACGCTCAATGATTACCTTTATCAAGTTGAAAATCTGTTGCATGACTCCAACAATAACTTTTGGTCGCAGTCTCAGTTAACAAATTACATTAACGAGGCTAGAGAAAGATTAGTTAGAGACACAGGATGCTTGAGGACGGTACAAAACACGTCCACACCTATTGCCTCATACAACCCGTACACAAGTACAAACACAAATCAAACACCAGCTACTCCTTGGGTGGCTAATACGGCTGTAACTGCGGGGCAATATGTTTTCAGCAATATCTACATCTACCAGTACCAAACTTCAGGAACTTCTGGGTCATCCGCTCCTGCGTACCCTACTGGCTCTAATATTTTTCCCCCATCTACTGCTTTCGCTGACGGTACAGCAACTTTGCTCTACGTACAAAATGCGGAAATCATCCCATTCCAAGCTCTACCCAATGGAATTAATACGATTGACATTCTTGGTATTAATCTATACTGGGGTAACAGTCGTATTCCTATGCGTTATCTTCCTTGGTCTGACTTCACAGCTCAATTACGTTATTGGCAAAATTACGTAGGCAGACCAATTTGTTTCTCCGTGTACGGTCAGCAACAGATTTATATTGCGCCTGTACCTGACCAAAGTTACTACATTGAGCTAGATACTGTCATTTTACCAACAGCCCTATCTCTGAGTACACCAACAGCCGTAGACCAGATACTAGACCCTTGGTCAACCTGTGTTCAGTATTACTCTGCTTACAAGGCTAAGTTTTACGAGCAATCTTACGGTGAAGCCGAGATTTTCTTACAACAATACAACAAGCACATCTTGAACGTAATTAACAGTACGTATACAAGAAGGATTCCGAACCCCTATAGTAGTGGAGGTTAGGAATGGCAGCAGCAGAGCAGAAGAAAAGCTATGCGGTTATTAAACAATTCAAGGGAATTGACACCAAAGCCAACCGCACGGCAATCGAGAAAGATGAGTTTTATTGGCTAGAGAACGCTATGCCTATTGGTTCGGGCAATTTGCGTATTACGCCTCAGTCTACAACTGTCAGTAATTCGTCAGGTAATGCTGTAGTCTTTTCCAACGCTGTCACTTATTTGACAAGTGCCAATATTACGGACGATTACATTGTTGCAGCCGAATCTAACGGTGCAATGGAGTATTTTGACCTAATTACGCAAACAAAAGGCAATGTAGCGGCTGTTGGAACGTTTTCAGGCACTGGCGTTAGTGCGGCACAATATCAAAACACCAATTTATTCATTGGAGACCCGACAAAAGGTCTTTATGAATGGGATGGAGGCAATCTTGTAGCCATAGGTTCTGTTGGCGTTATAGCGTTAACTAACCCTGGTTCTGGTTACACGGCTGCTCCTGACGTTGTTATTGGCGCACCTAATCAAACAGGCGGTAAACAGGCTACAGCAGTGGCTACGTTATCCACATCTAATACAGTCAGCTATATTTCACTTACAAATGCGGGGTCTGGGTACACCTCACCCCCTTCTGTGACCATTATTGGGGGCGGTGCAAACACAAATGCCACTGCAATCACGGAATTAACTACTTTTGCTACGGGTACAGTTGCCGTGCAAATCAATTCTGGCGGGTTTGGATACGGTGCTAACGGCTCTTTTTACGTCACATTTAGCGGTGGAGGCGGTTCTGGAGCAAATGGAACGGCTATTGTCCTTGGCAACGTTGTAACCCAGGTCATCATGAATAATCCTGGCTCAGGATACATTTCAGCGCCTACTGTGAGCTTTGCAAACGGTTATACAGCCAACGTAACCGCAAACGCAACCGCTACAGCTATTGTCAACACCAACGGAATTGTGGATGTAGCCACATTCTCAGGGCGTGTTTGGGTTGCAGCAGGGCGTACCGTATACGCCTCTAGTGCTATTAGCCCGACAGATTTTAGCTCTGTGTCTGCGGTAGCTTTTAATTTGTCAGATTCGACTCTGCACAACAACATTCAGGCAATATTGTCAGCCAACAACTTCTTGTACATCTTTGGTGACGATAGTATCAACGTATTCAGTAACTTACAAGTTACATCTACAGGAAATACCGTATTTACCAATACCAACGTGTCTGCGTCTATTGGTTCTAAGCGTATATACGCCATATTTCCGTATTTCAGGTCTGTTTTGTTCATGAACGACTATGGTGTGTACGCCCTTGTGGGTTCTACAACCACCAAAATTAGTGACCCACTAGACGGTATTTTCCCCTACATTGACTTTACCAAGCCTATTACGGCTGGACAGGCGCTGCTCAACAATATTTTGTGTGCGGTGTTTAATTTTTATGTAACCAGCTCATGTCCGTTTGGCTACGGTGGTTCTAGGTACATTCAAGCCGTGTTTTTTGAAAAAAAATGGTTTATTACGTACCAAGGACAGATTCAGTACGTTTCTTCTGCTCCTATAGGTGGAAAAATAAACCTTTACGGTACAAATACGTCAAATGCGTTATACCAGTTTTACAACAGTACAACTGCGTCTATACCAAGCTACATTCAGACGGCTTTGCAAGATATGGGCGACCCTATCCGCACCAAGCAAGCGTTAAAATTTGCAGTAGAAGCCACGCTTACAAACGGCGGTCAGTTTAATGTGACGGTGGATTCTGAGCAAGGACCAAGCCCAGCGTACACCTTGTCTGACTCTGGAGTGTCTTGGCTAAATAACAGTTCTCAGGTAATATCATGGGTAAATAACAGCAGTACGGTCATCCAATGGCTGTTATCCACAGGGTATTACTTGTATAAATCGGATGCCTCGCAGTACGGTAAGTATTTGGGACTAACCATGACTTCCAACAATGCTGGGTTTGTAGTAAATACGTTTGAGTTTGAACACGAATTAAGAGTGAGGTTCTAATATGTCTGGTGTACCCTATGTTTTTGGCAACGCAACAACATCTATTCCGTTGTCGCAATTAGACGTTAACTTTTCTACCACGGCTACTCTTGGTAATGCGTCTGTAGGTCTTGGTAATACAACTACGACTGTTGGTAACTTGACGCTTACCAACACAACCATTACAACTGGTAATGTCACTACAGATTTGACTATACACGGATTAACAGTAGGTTTAGGTGGTGGTTCTGTATCTACAAATACTGCGGTGGGTGCTAGTGCGTTTCCCTCAAATACAGATACTTTTGGTTATTCTGTTGCGGTTGGTTATAAAGCATTAAACGCAAATACAAGTGGTTCATCAAATACTGCTATTGGTGGACAAGCATTGCAAACAAATACAACTGGAGGCAGTAATATTGCAATGGGTTTAAATGCCCTTAGCGCAAACACTACTGGAAGTAACAATACTGCTTTAGGGACTTCATCTTTAAATGCAAACACCACAGCATCTAACAATACATCAATAGGCTATCAAGCAGGGTATAACGTAACAACAGGAGCTCCTAATACTTTTATAGGTACTTATTCAGGCAGTAAGTTACAAACGGCAACCAATAACACTGGAATAGGTTATGAATGTTTAGGTTATAACATTGCTAGTGGATACACAACTGGTTCATATAACACCGCAGTTGGTGATTCTTCTTTAACTTCTGTAAGTAGCGGGTCTTATAATTCTGCTTTTGGTTATGCTTCTTTAGCTTCCAACACCACAGCATCTCAAAATACTGCGTTAGGATATCAAGCAGGATACACAATTACAGGTGGTGGCAATGTAATCCTTGGTTATAACGCAGGATATGCAGCTGGTGTTGGGATGACAACAGGAATAAACAATATCGTTATTGGCTCAAGTGCAAGTACCAGCGCAGTAGGTGATTCAACATCAATCGTGCTTATCGCCAATGCTAGTGGAGGACTTGGTAAAGGTTCTTCTACTGGCTTTATTTCTCCTAATGGTGGCGGTGTATATCAAGGTAACAATTCAACTCTTTGGTCTATTACTTCAGACGAACGTCTTAAAAAGAACATTGTAGATAACACAGTTGGTCTTAGCGCAATAACTCAAATTAAGATTAGAAACTTTGAATATCGTTTGCCTGACGAAATAACAGATTTAGATAAGTCAAATGCTGTAGAAATTACAGGCGTTCAACTTGGCCCAATAGCTCAAGAACTTCAACAAGTATTGCCTGACTGCGTAAAAACAGAATCAACTGGCGTTATGTCCGTAGACTCTAGTGATGTTCTATGGCATCTTGTTACAGCAGTCCAGCAACTCAGTGCACAAGTTACAGCATTACAAGCTAAGGTGGGCGCATGAACCAAGTAATTACACTTCTTAAAACAAAATCTGTTCAGCACGCTTTGTTGATTGCTGTACTCAGCGTATTACAAGGTTTTGTGTTTGAGCTGCCTCTTACGCCTGTAGAACAAATGATTGCAGGAATTTTTCTAGCGGTGTTTATTGTTTTATACAAAGATGAAGTGAGTACAACATGAGTGTAAGCGCCCCATTTTCCCCTTGCGGTAACACGGTAGTCATCACGGCTACTACAACTGCTCCTGCCCCCGTACAAGTACCGTCTGCAACACTAGGCGGTAACCAGTACCGTATTATCAATAGTGGTTCTGTAACTGTTATTTTGGGATATGGTCAGACTTCTGCGTTAGCGTCTTCCGGTGCTGTTGTACCTACAAGTACGCAGTCTAATTGCTTGCCACTATTGCCAGGTACAGACGAGATTATTACGTTTGTGCCCAATGCTTACTTTACTGCAAATGCTACAACTGCAAACGCAACAATTTATATCACGCCTGGAGATGGTGACTAATCATGTTAAAGACCGTAAGTAGTTCATCTGGCAGTAGTGGATTTCCAATCACACTAGGTAATACTGTTATTACCGCTAGTAGCACTACTACGACTTTATCTAACCTGACTCTTAACAACGTTATTATTAACGGTACTACTGAGAACAACGTATCTTTCAGCAACGTCAACGTACTTAGCGGTAATATTGCTAACGTAACTATCAGTAACGCTACTGTAATCAACGCCAATATTACTTCTGTTGCAACAACATTCCCTAATAGTTTTTTAGCTAATAGCTCTACAACGCTTGGCAACGCTACCTTAACACTGGGTAGTTCTACGTCTAGCGTAGGTAATCTGACGTTAGGTAATGCAAACATTACGTCTGTAGCGTCTACGTTTCCTAACAGTTATTTAGCCAACTCAACGGCTACGCTAGGCAATACAACTATAACACTTGGTAGCACTACTTCTACTGTCGGTAATTTGACACTAGGAAATGCAGTGGTTACTAGCGGTAACATTACGGCTAATTTATCGGGTTCAACAATACCTGCAGCGAACATTACTGGTATTTTGTCTGTACCTAATGGTGGTACTGGTATTGGTTCATTGTCTTCTGGTTCTTTTGTTATTGGAAATGGCACAAGCGCTCTAACAACAGGAGCTTTTGGAGTTAACGCTAATGGCGCATTAACAATACAAGGCAGCGCCGGGTCTAACAGTCAAGTGTTTATCTCTACGGGAGGTGGTACTTTAAATCAGTTTTCAAACACACTGTCTAGCATAAGCATAAGCAATGTAACGATTAGCAGTGGAACAATTAATGTACAAGCAACCAATCACACTGCAACAACTAACGCCAATGCCACTATGTCTACGGCTAGTATTCCGCTTGTTCCACAAGGATATATGCTTTTTGACTTAAATGGCACTGTCGTGAAAGTACCTTACTACGCTGTCTAACATGGAATTACAACAACTATTTGATATTGTGGTCACAGTTGCAGGATTTCTTGCGGGATGGGTGCTGAACAACATTACTAAAGCTATAGAACGCTTAGATGCAGATGTTCGTGATATGCCTAAAGACTATGTAACAAAAGAAGACTACCACAGAGATATTGACGAGATTAAAGATATTTGTAAACAGATTTTCAACAAGCTAGATAACAAAGCAGATAAGGCAGGGTAAATCTATCAATCAAAACGACTTAGCCTACGTTGAATTTGGGGACATTACTGGTCTCGGTAGGTTTGCGTTTGAAAACTATTTGCAGCATGAGTTATTCTTCCAAACGCTTAACAGTCGTGGAATACAAACACCTTTTTATCCTATAGAAGAAATAGACCCGTCTAATATTGACGACTGGTTACTTATCCACAACCAGATGCACGAGTCGTTAGCGACTATTCTTAGCTTAGATAACCCGTTTCAGTTGCTAGATGCTGACTTTAACGTTGAGGATGACTTCTACGATTGGCTAGGTGTACACCAAGATATTCACCAGCAGATTGCAACAGCGTTAGGAGTGTTCTAATGGCAACAGCAAAACAAGATGCCTTGCAATATATACAGCATTTAAAGCAATTGGTGCAAAGTAGCGGCGTACCCCCGCAAGTGTTTTCTCAACTTGGTCACATGGCTGAGTCTGCAATAAAAGACCATGCTCAATATCCGTTGTTAATCAAACAATTACAACAATTCAAAATATTAGACCCTGGCGAATTTGACAACAAATACAGTGGATTACTTATCCAAATTGTTGTTCTTATGGGAAAGATTGCGGAGGGTAAAGCATGAGTTGGTTAAGTCAAGAAATAAATAGAGCTGAAAGCACGACTATAGGCAAAATTATTACGGCTGTAGCAGTTGCTGTAGCTGCGCCTGAAGTTGGTGCTGCTATGGGATTATCTGGTGTGGCTGCGGCTGCGGCGGGTGGTGCTGTAACTTCAGGTGCTATTGCGGCTGCGGCTGGTGAAACGACTAAACAAGTTGAACAAGCGGCTGCCACTGGTGCAGTAGGTGGAGCTGTTGGCTCGGCGGTTGGTGGTGGTGCTCCTACAGATATAGTTTCTGGAGCAGAAGCAGGCGCTGCTGGTGGCGCTGCTGGTGGCGCTACACAAGCTGCTTTAACAGGTCAAAATGTAGGTCAAGCAGCCATAAAAGGTGCGGAAACGGGTGCGGTTGTAGGTGGTGGTGCTGCGGGTTTAACCAACTTAAGCAATCAAATATATGCTGGTGGTCAACCCATTTCTCAGACTGTACCTAATTACGCAGAGCCTGGTGGCGCTCCCATTGAAACAACTATTCAAGCAAATACAAGTATTGTTCCTGAATATAGTAAATATACGCCGGGAGGATTAGGATTTGCTGGTAGCCCTGGAACTGCTGATATTAATTCTCCTCTAGCGGTAGCGAGATATGCTCCCGCTGCTGAGAGCGTAGAAGATATTAATTTAGGAGCTAATTACAATCCTAATACAACTATATTTACGCCTGGAGGAGTAGTAGACTATTCTTTAGGTCCAGCAAAACCTAGCGAAGGTTTGTCTGGAACTCCTCCAGATGCGTTAACAACTCCTGTTGCGGGTTTGTCTGCTGATACTTTAGGTGCATTAAAAAGTGCTTACGGTGCGGGAATAGGTATTTTGTTAGGGGGCAAAGCTCCAGGGATTAGTGCGATAACACCTAACATTAGCGATACGGCAACAACAGGAACAACGTCATCAACAACTGGGGGCGCTCCTGGAGGTACAGAATTAGACCCGAGCACTGGTAAAACTCCGCAACAAGTTTGGGGTGACAAATATACATCATTGAAGGAAGGCTTAAACGTATGAGTTCCATTAAAAAATTAACAGGCATGGGCGGTGACATTCGCCAGATTGCTAAACTCTTGCAAGCAAAAGCCCCTCCAGGTCACAAATTGGCTTTTATTAGCGAAGAAGAAGCTGCGCTCTTAAAGAGTCGTGGTGGCTCTGGACGTATTACGCCTGAGGGTATTCCTTCTTATGAGTTAGACGATAATTTGCAAATTACCGGGGCATCTCCCGCTACAGAACCTGCTCCTGCTGCTGCACCAACTTATTATTCAGACCCTACTAGCGCACAAGGTATGCAACCTGTTGCAGAAGCAAAGACAGCTACTCCAAGTGCAGACACTTTTGTACCCGCTACAGGAGTTCCTACTCCAGGATATGGTTCAACAACAGGCAGAGCAAGTCCGTCAGAAGAAGGTGGATATGTTGTTCCAAATGCTACGTCTTCTGCTGCGTTCCGTGATTTGTATCCAGCAGGAAGCACTGCGCCAGGTCAAGCAACTATGTACACCCCTAGCGGTCAAGCTGCTACTGTTCCTGAACCTACAATAGCTCAAAAACCATCATTTGTAGACAAAACATTAGATTATTTAGGTCAACCTAAAACATTGGCTGCGCTTGGTATTGGCGGTACAGAAGCGTTATTAGGCGCAAGTCAAGTTAGAAAAGCTCAACAAGAAGCTGCTCAGGCTAAACAACAGCTTCAGGCTATGGCTGCACCTTATCAACAACAAGGTCAACAACTACAACAGTTGGCTCAACAAGGTCAGCTCACTCCTGCTAACCAACAAACCCTTGCTGCGGCTAGGGCGCAGTTAGCGCAAGGAGCTGAGGCAAGAGGTGGTGTCGGTAATCAACAAGCAGCTAACCAGATAGCTACATTGACACAAAGTTTATTGTCTAATCAGATGAACATGGGTATTCAATTGCAAAGCGTGGGTGATAAGATTGCTCAAAGCGCTATTCAAACAGGTATACAGGCTGACCAGTACATTAATCAACTTACTGGTAATTATGCTTTAAACATTGCTAGAGTGGCTGCTGGTGCTTCTGGATTGCCTCAAACACAAACTACAACCACAACAACTAAAAGTGAATAAGGAATAAATTATGCCTGACGTATTATCTCCAAATCCACTGACATCAAAACCAACTGACGTGTTGGTTAAAGACGCTAAACCTAAAGTTGAATCTACCGAGCTTCAGGGTTTAACTCCTGCTCAAAAAGGTGTTTTACAAGCAGAGCAAGAGCAAGAAGCGTTTAAACAATTTGGTGAACAAACCAAGCGTGAACAAGATTCCATGCTCTCTGCTGGTAAAGTTCAAGCTATACAAAAGTTTGCAGAAGAACGTGAACCTGCGGAACTTAAAGAGCAATTAGACACTTACGTTAAAGAGCAGGCTAAACCTTTTATACCAACAGAGAAGACTGCTGGAGATTTAGGTTTAATTTTCACACTTACAACTATTCTTGGTTTTGCTATTGGCGGTGGCGCTAAAGGCTCTGCTCAGGCTGCTCTAGCTGCTCAAAACGGTATGCTAGAAGGTTACCAAAAAGGTGACATGGATGCCTACAAAAAGCAGAAAGACATCTTTGAACAAAATCAAAAAGCGTTAGCCAAGGCTGTTGAAGGATTGAAGTACGAGTTAGCACAAGCAGAAAAGACTGCTTCTGTTAATAAAGAGCTAGGCATGGCTCAAGCAGAAAAAGCTGCCGTCACATATGGTGGTGACGCATTTAAAGAATATGTTAAAAAGAACGGTATTCCCAAGAGTTCTGAGTACGCCAAATCGTTAGAGTCTATGTCATTCAAAAATCTTGAATTGCAAGAAAGATTAACTCGTGATGCTAACGAATTAGAAATGCAAAAAGCAAGGTTAGGTCTAGAGCAAGCTAGATTAACAGAAGATATACGCCATCACAAACAAGAGGAAGCAAGGATGGCGGTTGGGAAAATAGACCGTGAAGTTTTGAATGAAGCAACAAAATATTATCCTGGATTAGAGCCTGCAAATCTAACAAATTTAAGTAAAGCTGGGGTTGAAAGAATTGTTGGCGGATTAGAAACCATTAAATCTATTGAATCTGTTGCAGATTACATCAAACAACATCCCGAAGCTGTTGGCGCTACTGCAAAAATTAAAAACGCAATCAATCTTGATGCAATAAAAAGCATTACGGGTGATGACCAGGCTTCTGCTGATGCAAAAGAAAAAATCCTTAATGACCAAATAGACAATGCTATTGCCAAAGGAAAATTATCTTCAGACGAAGCAAGGTCAGCAAAGGTTCTTAACAAAATGTTGTTTTCTGTTGCTTTGTCAGATGTTAAATCGTCTGGACAGCGTGGCAGTATTTACTTGGATAAGGCTTTTCAAGGCTTGTACGACCAAGCGTCTAAACTTGGAACTCTTACAGAAATTCTTCACAAACGTATTGAAGAATCTGACAGAAGACTTAGTAATGTTGATATGAATGTGGAAAATAGAAGCGATAAAGATGCTTTCCAATTAACCACCAAAGGAAGTGACCAGTGGATGCAAGAAAACTTCCCTGTCTACACTCCTGCTCAAATTCAAAAAGGATTAAAAGACGGTACGATTAAGAACGGAATGTGGTTTAGAGGAACGGACGATATTCCTCGCCAAATAAACCTTGGAGGTAAATAATGGCAGACCCATACGCACAATTCACAGGTAAATCAGACGTTTCTGACGGCTCAAGCTCTGCTTTAGCGGGTACGACAAAACAAGTTGGTCGTGGAGTTCTTGAAGCTGTTCCATTTGTTGGTGAAAAAATGGCAACGGGAGCTGGATTGCCTGAGCCAAAAAATTGGCAAGAAAGATTAACAAAACGTGCTGCAACAAATTTACCTTATGCTTTGGCAGCAGGAGCAACTGGTGTAGGAGCTATTCCGGCAACGGTAGGATTTGTTGGCGCAACAGGATTAGGACAAGCGGCAGAAGAACTTGGTGTATCTAAACCTTATCAACCTGTTTTTGAAATGTTAGGCGGTGGATTAGCGCCTTTGACAAAAGATGTTTCAGGACGAGTTTTAGGTTACATACAACAACCTTTGGAAGAATTGTACAAAAAAGGTACTAAATTAAATTACGAGCTTGGACCAGGCGCTAGAACATCTCAGGGAATGAAATATGGCTCTGGAGAAAATCCTACAGCGGCTATACAAAACTTAGAAAAGTTTACAGAAGAAGCTACGGCTCGTGCTGGTAATCCTAGCAAAGTAATTGATGCAAACTGGATAAAAAAGACTGGTGACGATTTAGGTACTACCGTAAACAGAATATTTGCAGGTCAAACCTTTCAGTCTTCTCCAACATTTGTAAATGAAGTCAACAACTTGGCGAGAGAAGCTGAGTCTGCTTTTGGTCAACAAGGTAACGTTGTTAAAACAATACTTGAGAAAAACATTGGCGGTCAACGGGCTGGTGGAAAGTTGGTAGACCCTCAATTTGCTGCCGAAGATTTAAGAAAAGCCATTGTTGAAGTTAATGGTTCACTAAGCGGAGCAACAGGCAATCAAGCCAGAATTCTGCATGATTTAAAAGATTCTTTAGAAAAAGTCGCTGAGACTAATTTGAACAGAGTTGATAAAACAGGCAAACTCGCTCAAGAATATAACCAGTGGAGAAAAGAATACAACTCCTTTGCAACGATTCGGGACATTAATCAACTTTCTGGAAGAACAGGTGTTACTGCTGCTGGTCAACTGAATCCATCAAAACTGTTAGATGTTGTGACAAATAGAACAGGTGGTGTTGCAACAAGAAGCCCGTTGTATTCTGATTTGGCTGAGTTGGGCGATATTATGAAAGTCAAAGAAATACCTCTAACAGGTGTTACAAAGGGCATGACTCAATTTTTTACAGAGAGTCCACTAGCAAAAGCGTTGCAGACAAGTATGCAGCCAAGACTTGCAACAAAGGGGTCTAAAGCGGGATATGTTCAACCTTTAGCTCCTCTTGAAAAATACACTCAGATTGGCGGGGATTCTTCAGGCTCTAAAGACCCGTATTCTCAATTTACAGGAGGAAAATGATGCCATTACGTAAAGGAAAATCCCGTGAAGTCATTTCAGAAAACATTAGCAAGCTCACAAAAGAGGGTGGTCGCCCCCGGAAGCAAATTATTGCTATCGCTTTGTCAACGGCTCGTAAGCCCAAAAAATCAGCCAAAAGAAAGGCTAAAAGATGAGCGAAAAAAAGCCTAATCTATCTGTTGGCAGGGGTGAGAAGCAATCTGTTGCAGCTGGTGGTGGTCTCACCGCTAAAGGCAGGGCTAAGTACAACCGTGCCACAGGAAGCAATTTGAAAGCGCCCCAGAAGTCTGGTCCACGCCACAAATCCTTTTGCGCCAGGTCTAAGAGCTGGAAAGGCGAGAGAGGCAAAGCAGCTAGACGTAGGTGGGGTTGCAGATGAGCAAGAAGAAAGACAAGGGTATAAGTCCAGCGCTAGAGAAGGCTATTGCTGACTTGCTGACGGCTACCATGCTAGACCCCACTGCGTCCTTGACAGACAAGACTAAGATTATTGACCGTGCGCTGAAACTTGAGGCTTTGAAGGCAAAAGTGTCGGATGATGAATACGGTTCAGGGTTCTTTGACCACGCAGACGAGGAAGACGATAAGGATATATGATAATATGATTACCTTTAACAGGAGGGTACATCATGGATTCAGTAACTTTAATTCGTCTAGCGTTAGAAGTCATCTCAGACCGATTGATAACGATATTGGCGTTGTCGATGAGTTGCGGTCTGACTTGCTACACGTTGTGGGCAGGGGATTGGACAAGAGTCGCAACTTTGAGTATATTCGTGCTATTCAGTTATCTAATGGTAACAAACAAGGAGAGAAGTAATGCCAAGCAACAACCGAAGTATCAATCCGATGAGTCCGAGTAGTGACTATGAAAATAGCCACATGGCGAACTCTCATCATCAAAGACCTCATGAAATTAACCAGCAGATAGCCAAGTCTACACGCCCACAGTTGCCTAGAGATGGCTCTGTTGGTCAAGAACGCTGGACTCCTGGCACGTTGCCTAAAGGCGGATTCAGAGCTGTGTTTGACTTTTCTGGCACACCTAGCTACAACACTAAGAAGTCACCTACATCTGGTGGTGGTAAGAAGGTGTATTAATGGCTAATAATATTCCCTTTCAGCCTATGGGACCGACCGTAAAGGTTTTGGTCAATGGCGCTGCCAACACACAATCTAACGTATTTACCATCACAGCTACCAGTCCTTGCCAACAATTCTATTTGGCAAACTCTGATACCAATGCTGCGGTATATGTACAGATAAGTGCGTCTAATTCTTTTAATGTCTCATTGCCAGATACAGGTCCTTCTAATGTAATTACTTTACCGCCTTATTCTTATAAGGTTGTAACGTGGTTGCAAGTTGGTCCTACTGCTAACGTTTATGCAAAGGTAATTGGAGACGCAGCCAACGCATCTGTTTACGTTTGTCCTGGCGAGGGGTTCTAAATAGACCCGTTCACGTTGGCGATGATGGCGTTCTCTGCTGTAAAAAGCGGAGTGGCTGCCTATAAGGAAATCAAGCAAACAGGCGGGGAAGTTGTCCAAATAGTAAACGAGCTAAGTGGTGCACTTGGCTCTTTTTTTGACCATCAGGAAGCGGCTAAAAAGGCAGATGAGGAAATAAAGAAGAATCCTCCCAAGGGTAAGTCCTTGCAAGCCATAGCTCTTGAGAATGTGCTGCGTAAGAAGCAGCTAGAACGGGCTGAGTACGATTTAAGACAGATGCTGGTGTATGAGTCACCCCCTGAGCTAGGAGCGGTCTGGACGGAGTTTGAAGCAGAGAGAACCAGGCTCATTAAAGAACAATCAGCGCTAGACAAAGCTCAAAAAAAAAGGAAGTCCTCGAATCATACGAAAGGCGTATGCGAAATGACAGGATTAAAGTGGGAGTCGCAATCTGTATTGCTGTTTTCGTTGTGGCGTTTACCATTGGCGGCTTGATGTACCAGATTCATCTGTGGACAGAGGAGCGCAAAAGAGAAGAACGTTGGTATATTGAGTTTCATAGGAAATTCGAGGAAAATAGCAAAGAGATTGAGTGTTACAACCTGTTTAGAGAGACAGGATATTTACCCAAATACTGTAAGGATTGATATGGATTGGCTAAAAACGATTGCACCCACTATTGCCACTGCTCTTGGTGGACCATTTGGAGGATTAGCGTATGAAGCAGTTTCAAAAGTTCTTGGAGTTTCTCAAGACGATGCAAAGAAAATGCTTGACGATGGCAAGCTCACTGCGGAACAGATTGCAAGCGTTCAGCAAGCGGAAATAGCGCTCAAGGCTAAGGCTCAGGAGCTTGGATTAGACTTTGAACAGTTGGCGGTGGCTGACCGAAAGTCCGCAAGGGAGATGCAAACAAATACGCACTCCTTTATTCCTCCCGTCCTCGCTATTATGGTCACCATAGGGTTTTTTGGTATCTTATACGGGTTGATGACCGAGCAGTTCAAAACTTCAGACGCTCTCCTCCTTATGCTAGGTAGCCTAGGCACAGCATGGACTGGTGTTATTGCCTTTTACTTCGGTAGCTCTGCTGGTTCACAAGCTAAAGACGCTATGCTTCACAAATCAACACCGTTGGATGATAAGAAATGATTAACTCACGCTCACTAGATGAACTACTTCCAGAAGTCAAAGCCAAAGTTGAACAGTTCATATCCTTATGCAAGGATGCTGGAATTGAACTCCTCATTACATCCACTTATAGAGACAATGAGAGTCAGGCTGCTCTCTATGCTCAGGGGCGCACTGCTCCAGGCAATGTTGTTACGAACGCTGGACCTGGTGATAGTTATCACAACTACCGCTGTGCTGTGGACGTTGTGCCTATGGTTAATGGCAAACCTGATTGGGATGGAAGTCACCCAGTGTGGTCAACTGTTGGCGCTCTTGGTGAGCAAGCTGGTTTAGAGTGGGCGGGTAAGTGGACAGGGCATTTTCGTGAACTAGCTCACTTCCAATATACGGGCGGTTTGACAATCGCTCAACTAAAAGAAGGCGCTGTCATAGCCTAAAAAATCCTAAAACGGATTTAGCCTCCCCGCCACCAAGAAAAATCACTTTTCCAAATACGCAAGAACTGCGCCACCTAGGCGCTGTACATCTTCATCTTGACAAACGAGCAAATCAAGATACCACAAGGTTTGCTCTGATTTACCCTTTTTCATGCGATTGATGTAGGCGTTAAGCGTGTCTACTTCCGTCCAGTTGTTGGTAAACCCGATTAAGCAGCCATAGTTGTCAAACATCCAAATATTGTTGTAACCCTGCTCTTTCAGCCTGTGGTTCATATCAAAATACTTGGAATACTGCCATTCCTCTTTAGCATCTTCTTCTATATAAATAGGCGGTTTTGTGGCAAAGCTAAAAGTGTCGATTACGTCCCAATCGTAACCATCTACGTCAACTTTAATAAGACCGACACCTGTTTTTACAATTCCATCTAATTTCAGAACTTCCTCTGTGCCTACTTTTCCTTTTAAAACAGCAACAGGAATATTTATTTTTTCAGTATTTTTGTATAAAAGTTCTAAACACTGGTTTTCAGGCTCTACGCAAATAAAGCTGAGTTGAGGGTTGTTGAGACTCATAGACACTGCTAGTGCCCCGCAATTAGCGCCTACGTCAACAATAGTACCCTCCAAATAGGGTGCTAGATGAGGCAGAAAACGGTCATAGAGACGAAATTTCTGTTGGTAGTGGGGTATCAGGTTACCCGCATTAAATTCAATTTGTATTTCACTCATTACTGTGCCTTTGCATAATTGGTGTTTTTGAGGACAAACTTGGCGCACCTACCTTCCACAATAGTCAACGTTTTGTCTGTCCTCATTTTTTCTTCTACTCTTGTAACCTCTAGTTTGCAGTCTTCTTGTTTGGCGTAAGGTACTTCTACGGCAATCATGCCGCAGTCAATACCTTTGCAAAAGAACACAATCGCTAGGTACATGAAATTGTTCATGGTGCTGGTGTGAGTCCACCCTCAAATAAGTAACTACCAAAATGACCTAGTTGCACCCAAGGAGCAGCCCAGACCGACAGTCCTGCCTCTCTAGCCTTCCAGCAAAAGAAATAATCCTCTGAGAGCAGTCTTTCTGTGCCTGGTTCGATAGCACAAGCAAAATACTCGGTAATGCGGTCGTTAGAGATGCCACCATCTAAGAACAGCACGTCATTGTTGTAGCTCTCAACAACCGACTTCATGACTTCAAAAGTATTACGTTTTATAAGCATAAACCCTGTACCGCCGTTGAATATTTCTACTGGCTGGTCTCTAGGGACTGTGATGCTGCCTTCGTAGTTCTTTAGGTTGATTACAAGACTTGCTGTGCGTGTTTTGAGCTGGTCATGGGGCACACCCTCCTTAACGGCTTTCTCGACCTCTACCCAGTTAATTTCCTTCTTAGGATAGATACCGCAGATGATGTCTTTGTCAGCCTCAATCATCTTGATAACGTCCTGAGAATTAAATTTGATGTCAGAGTCGATAAAGAGTAAATGTGTGCACTCGGGGCGCTTCATAAACCCGTGAGCTAGGGCATTACGACCTCGCTGAATAAGGCTTTCGTTAAATATTGCAGAAAACGCCATGTCGTACCCATTCTGATTTAACACTGGTCCTAAAGTTAAAAGACTCTGAGTAAAGTACCCTGTGCACATACCTCCGTACATTGGAACACCAACAAATATATTTCCTTTTTTAGACATGATTCCACCCCTTTTTTGTGTTGATTATTGATACCATTGCTTGAGAAATTGAAAATTCTTTAGCTATCTCGGATTGATAAAGTTCACCAGACTTTAGTTTTTCTTTTATTTTTTCAACTAAGTCTTTGTTTAATTTAAAAGTAGCTTTTATTGCCCTACCTTTTTTCTTGCTGTCCTGTTGATTTTCTACAGGAGTACCTAAAAACAAATGAGCAGGATTAACGCATGATGGTGTATCGCATTTGTGACAAACGTACTTTAATGGCTCAAGCTCACCAACAAAATATTCATAACTGGCTCTGTGAGCCAATGATGATTTCATGTTCATGTCTCTGCATTTACCGTATCCGTTTGATAACTTAGCACCTTCCCATATCCAGCAACCATTTTCAGATTTCTTGATATGGCGCATAAATCTTTGTTCAAAAGTCATTGGTTTCATATTTTTCCTTAAAAATGACAGACTGTGAGATTACAGGGGGTCTGTCAGCACCTGTCCTAACTCCGAGATTTGCTCTCGTAGTTGCCTCTCACTGGAATGATGGTGAGACGTGCGGGGGTCGAACCCACGACCAACAGATTAAAAGTCTGCTGCTCTACCAACTGAGCTAACGTCCCTGTTTTCACCCGTGAGCTATCTTAGGCGTTGTGACAAAGCTCATTCCGTCTTCAAACCCTTGTTGATAAGCCATATCGTATATTTCCTGAATACTCATGTTCTTCAGCTTTATGATATGTCCTCTATCCGCAGAACGTACTTCCCAGTCTTGGCTGACTTCCTCCAGCCGTGTACGTGTACCCTGATGTTCGATTTTCTCACCCATGATATGGTCTCACTTTCTTGAATTTTTTTAATGCGTGATGAAACACCAGAGGCAGTTACCTGTACCGCCAATACTTCACCGTCTTTAAGCGCTAATATATCGCACCAACCCCACAAGTCTTTTCTGACTCGTGCCCACGGATTCCAGTATTCCACAATCCACGGTAGGTAGCCTTCCTCCCTGAGGTACTCTAGGCTACGCTGAGTTGGTGATGTCTTTTTAGTTGCCATCAAAAAGGTATAGAGTTATCGTCATCACCATATTTGACTTTGTTTCTCGCATAGCCTGGTGTTACCTCTTTAGGCTGTTGCTCCTCTAGCTTTTTCTTTTTCAGCCAGTTGTCTTCACGAACAGAGAACATGGTTGTACCCTGTTTTGTCTCTTTTTGCCACAAACCAAAGTTAACTCGCTCACCAGCTTTGTAGTCCATGTCTAACACTAAATGTCCTGTGAAATCAGGACCTTGCGGGTGCTTCTTATGCTCTGGAGCTTGGTAGAACAGTGTTCCGTAGCCGGGTTTGTCGGGATAGTTGTTGTTAGTTGCCATGCGTGGTTTCTCCTGATAAATATTTGTATTCGGCGAACTCTTTGCCGCCGCTCTTAACCATTTTTGTAATGATGGGATGTCCTTCTTTTCTAAGGACTTCGATATGGGCTGCAAGCCTGAACGAACCGTAATGCTTGAGGGCATCTTGCGGTGTGATGGTAAGTCCATGTTGTAGGTGTCTCAAGATATTTGCCTTTTGAGTTCCTAAACGTCCTGAGACACTTGGGGCTTTGGGAGTGGATTACCTCCGGCTGCTGCAATAGCTGCTTTCACCTTTAGCTTATCCACTGTCGTAAAACCGTCAACCACAAGCTCGTTTGCTACTTTCAAAGACTCTACCTTCTTTTCCTTGTCAGAATCACTAATCTTGGTAGAAGACATGATTCTGCTAACCATGTTGCCGTAGGCATCTATCCAGTCTTGCACAGAGTGATAGCTAGAGTGAGGTTCGTCTAGGTTGGGTACGTAGAGTTTAAACGCTCCGTCCTCGACAACCTCTGGCACAACTTCTTGAGCCATTCCCATATCTTTGACTTTTGGGGGGTCAAAATCTTGAACTTCCTCAACAGCATAGTGTCCTAATATGCAAGCGGGATAAACAGACCTTACAGCTCTACTGACAACCCTAGAACGGAGCATATCTTCAGGATATTTTGTCCATCCAGAATTTTCTTTGTAAAGACCCGCTAATTTAGCCATTTCAATAGTCCACTCAACCTTCAAAGAACCTCCTTGAGGGTGAGAGAACGTGCCAGAGCACTTTGTAGGAGATATTTCGTGCCAGTCAACCTTTCCTCCTGCCAACTGGAAACGAGCAAGCATAGCCTGTGATTTAAGAGCTGGTCTTCCCATAATAATGTCGTACTCTTGAACGACTGTTGCGGGATGTTTTCCTTCTGCCTGTGCAACAAGCATAACGGCTAACATTTGGTCTTTGTTTTTAAATCCGTAAAAGTTTGATTTCACCATAGCGTCAGCCATGACGTTCATATCAGATACTGCTACTAAGTTACTCATCTTTATTCTCCCTTGCTTTAATCATTGCATCTGCCCATTTATAAGCGGCTTTTGTAATGTTTTCCATTCCCGCTCCTCCTATCAACTCAGGTAGCACTTGACCAGCAAACCAGTCTCTGAGTTCCATGCCTTCGTGTTCCACAATTAACCCTGTGGTAGGGTGTTTGTACATGATTGGATATGCTTTCATTTCAGTAAAAACCTCCTAGAACCGGGAACTTCCCTAATAAACGACTTGTAAATGTCAGGCATGGATTGCTCAAATAGCTTGGCATCAAACTTATTACTAGCTTTTGCTGCTTTCCACGTAGCCAACACTTTTCCGTCTATAGTCTGCAAACTAGATGCAGTCTCCATAAACCCAGCTATTAAGGTCTGTAATTGCTCCTCACGACCCTCTAAGAGCTTAATTTCCTCTTTGATGCTACGTAGGGCTTGGCAAGCCTCCTCAACGCTCCTAGAAGCCATCCTGACGCTTTCTGGGTTGTCTTTAGGGTAAAGTAGCTTTACCTGTTCCAAATCTTCAGGAGGTAGGGTAGTGCCTGTCTGTACGTGTGCCCAGATAGTTGCCATCTTTTGGATTAGCTCATCCTTTTGTTGGTCGGTGATGTCAAAAGGGAACATAACGAACTCTTGACCACCGAACAGGACGGCTAAGTAGATACGGGTATTTCCGAATACTGCAGTTTCGTGGACTAACTGAGCAAAATCAGCGTCAGGAATGGTATTAGAAATATCGTCAAACTTATTACGCACACCAGCGTTATAGTTTTTACACTCGACCAGAATTGTTTGTCCATCTTTCGTCCCTGCAAAGTCAAAATGTGATTTAAACCAAGATTCTTTCTTGTGAGTGAGGCTTTCCTCTATCTTGTTAAGCTCTACGCCTAGTTTTGCCTGTGCAAGCCTACCAATTACGGGTTCCATGACGTGACCCATCTGGACTGCCTCTATGGCACTCAAGTCTGGGATGTCCATCTTGCCCTGTTTGGTCAAAATAACCTCATTAGCCTTGCCCATAGCTACCCGTCTAGAGTCACCAGACCAGATAGCGGAATTACGTGTTTGTGGTGTGAAATCAGACATGGTTAGCCTCCTCAAAGTAAATAGCTTCTATCGTGCATCTTTCAGGCGCTGTACTGTTCCGTTCTATGGAGCAGTAGGGTAGTTCGTCCAGAGGTGTTGGAGAGCCGTCTACGGGGCTTAAAACACGTCCACGGGTGCATTTAGCAAACGAATTGCGTTCGCCTTTTGCAACTTCAAAATACTTGCAGTCGATACAAAGTTTCATGTGAAACATCCTTTAGGTTAAGTTAGGAAAATACCACATACGTATATGTGATGAGAGGATTATAGCATTAGATGATTAGTCTTGAGAGTTAATCGTTTACCCCTATGTTGTTTTTTTGTTTTAATTTAGCTTCTATTGCTTTGACCAAATCTCTTAAAGTACCGCCTTCTTTCCAATCAATGTCATCTTCATCAGATAACCCTACCCATTCTTTAGCTTGGGGCTTGGCATACAAAGGCATCTCCCATTCAACTGCTATTGGCATTGATTTGATTACAACTGGGTTTATAGTGATATTTAATCTTTGTCGATGATTTGTTAGATATGCCATAGGCTCATCTTGATTTACTTCTTTATTCATTCTTATTCCTTTATTCCGTGGGCGGCTTCAATTGCTCTGGCAAACACAATTGGATTGATAAGTGTTTTGTTTATGCGTTTCCAAACAACACAATGTTGCGCCCACATTTCATCAATCCGCTCATCCGTCAACGGCTTGCGTTGTTGTGGTGTGGTGTAGACGGGTTCTTTCGTAGATGAGTTGTGACCGCAAGACGGACACTCATACGCACCATCAAAAGGTGTGAGGCAACAGTCGCATAAATACGCCTCACCCACAGGTTCATCCTGCTCTTGTTTTAGTGCTTCTTCTAAAGTGGAAATAATTTCTTCTGTCATTGCAACGCAATCTGATGCCAAATTTTCTTGACCTTTAAATGGCTTTACGTTTCTCAGAAAAACCAAATTTATTTCCAACGCCTCAAGTGCTTGTTGCATTACTTCTTTAGTCATATCTATTTCTCCGTTGCGTTAACAAACCACTCAAGGTCTTCAACAATAGACTTGAATTCTTCTAATAAGTTAATCGCTTCTTTTCTTTCAATAAAACCCAAATCAATGGTATGGTTGTCTATTCTTATAGAACAATCAGCAAAATCACTAACTCTTCTTAATTTAAATTCAATACTCATTTCTTACTCCTTTATGCCGTGAGCGGCTTCAATGGCTCGGGCAAACGTGTGAACATACGAACCGACGATGGCAGCCGGTGTACTTGCTATTTCTGCAATCTGCTCATCCGTCAGTGGCTTGCGAGGTTGTGGGCGTTCATAAAGAGGATACCATTCAGACTCATATGGGTCTGGATGCTCTTTACCCCAAACAACTTCTGGTTCATCCTTTCCAATATATCTACCATCATCATCCTCAATAAAACCAGAACGAGTCCATGCCACAGGCTCACTTTGTTCTAATCCAGACTTCAATAGTGCAATCGTCAGAGCTTGGTCTGCTGCAACTGCTTCCCAGTCTGTATCGTCTTGCTCTTGCTTTGGGGATTCATCACAGAATGTATCTTTACGATGAATAACACCTAGACGATAAATGTTGCCACAGTAACAATGCTGGTCTTCTTCTTGTTTTACTTCTTTACTCATACTGCCTCCAATCCACTCATAAGGGTCACTAGGTTACCCAGCTCCTCCCTAAACCCTGCTGCGTCCACCTCTGCTTCTATAAGCCTCTTATAGCGTCTAATCATGATTAGGTTCTCACGTAGGCGTACAAGCGTGTCTATATCTGGTTGACGTTTATACATAGCTTTTAGTTCTTTCTTGCGTTGTTCTAGTAGTTCTATCATTCTTTTACCTTTTTGTCTCTGGTTGCTCCAAACATGCACATAAAGCAACACCAAGCAGATATGTAGTACATACATAGACCTATCGTGATTACCAAGATAGCGTTGTAGATATACATGCAAATGGTTTCAACGGAATAATCAGTAAAAATTATTTCTTCTTTAGTCATTCTCTACCCTCCTTAAGTACATCCCCAACTGTCTTGGGTATTGCTTTGTATTTCCAAAACCAAAGACCATCACAGTAAGCAGACGGCTTACCCGTACGCTCAACGTACTCTAACCATCTGTAATCATGGGCACTTATCTCAACTGGATACCATGCAAACCACTTATGGGGCTTAGATAGTCTGTCTATTTTTTCTAAATGGGTCTCCCCGAAATCTATTTTCATGTTTTACCCTCTTTTCTAACAAGAATTGGCACATTTATTTGATTACTGTATTCTTTAGCATTTGCATGGGACGTTATTAAGAACTTATTTCCTTGCTCATCTGTGAAATAGTTACCTAAATCTACATACTTAAATCCATCTTCCCTATTGGGGTCATGGACAGTCAATATGCACATAACACCTGTATTTTTATAAGTCATTTTTAAACTCTCAATAGTTAGGAATTTCAATATTTTTTTTACTCTTTTAACATTCCCATAGGGAAGGCAACCAGAGAAAAAACACTCTAGTACTCCACAACTGCAAATAAAGTTATCCACAATCGTGAGATGCTCTCGTTTATCTAGCCTACAAACTTATAGTCTGCCTGGTTTTTCTCTGCCCCGAAGCTCCTCACGCTAGGAGACACACGCCCAGTTCGGCACGTTTATCTGAGTCTGTCGCATCCACATTCTCAAGGGTCTGGTTGTCTAACCCCGTAGGTATTGCAATCGTTAGGACAATAAAAAAAGGTCTTAAAAAACCCCCCTAATCGCGCCCCCGGTATATTGGGGTAGGAGAGTTATCTAAGACCTCTAATTCATTGCGCGCGACCACAATGGGGCAAATCATATCATAATTTTATTGACTATCGAAAAATATCCAATAAAACATGAATCCCGCACAAAATCCAAACACCAATTCATAGCTCATGGTTAACCCTTGTTGGGGCAATTAGGACATTTAGGGGTCTTTTGGCAAACCCCCAGCTCCTCGCACCTAGAAGCCACAATACAGCCCCACCGCTCCAGCTCCGGCCAGGAAAGCAGCCAGGAGGTACAAGACTAGCTCTGTAGTCTCTAGCGTCACGTGTGCGCGAGGGGGCTTTTCTATCTCAAAATCTGGTTTATACATTCTTTTCTCCGTTTAAAACTAATATCTTGCAATATAGGGCGTTTATCTTGCTCTCAAGGCTCGAATCTAGGTTTTCTAAGTAATCGGCTAATATGAGGCGCAAAAGGTCTAATTCGTTATCTGATAGTTTAAGCATTATTTCCTCATTAGGTTAAAAGTTAGGATAAGGAGGGCTAGGGTTAGCCCTAAGATTGTGAATAGGTCTTGATATATCATTATTTGGATTCTTTAATTATTTGATACATATTCCATCCGAGAGTAACAACATATTCGCCAGTTTGTAGCAAGTGATTTATCATGCTCCTATCTGCCTCATGCCATCCCTCCCAGTCTGCAGGGTATCTGCAAACCTCAGACCATCCACGTAATTCATTTTTTTTGTGATACGCAATCATTGGATTATTCATAATTACCTCATAAGTTAGGATGATGCAAAATAGCATCCCATAGGAGGCTTTAAAACCCCCTATAAGCTGATATTTAAGCGAATTGAGGGTTAGGCATGGATAACAAGTTTTTAAGCTCATAAGTACTCAAATACTCTACTAAATCATTGATGCCTTGTTTTACCTTGCCCTGATGCTTTGACGTGGTAACTGAATACTTATCCTTGTTTACAAACCACGTATTGGATTGGTATACCGCTACTGGAAAGTGTTGACCGTAAGAATAGACCACGTATTTATCGCCGTCAATAAGCGCAAATAAAGTACCGTTACAGTTGAACTCTTTACGCTCTGATACTAACGCTGGAACTTGTTTAAGTGTAGTTTTCATATTTAATCCTTAAGAAAGATAACGATAGTAAAAGCACTATCGCATAGCCCTACATGTAAGGCTATACGCTAGGCTTTAAGCCGTAGCCAATTCCTCATGAATGTAATTAGTGCTCATGGTGCGTCTACTTGCATCGTAGCCCCGTGGTTTATTTTGATTACCGCAAAGCATAGGATAGAGACTAAATCCGCAACCATTCTCAAACTTACGGGATTCGATAAGCTCATGTTTAACCCAGCGAACCCTTATTTCTAATTCTTTGAGAGTTCCCGTAAATTCCTCATTGTGTATTGTCGAGAATGGCATCATCATAACCATGCCTTCAGATGCTCCACGATAAGCCGAGCACGCTCTAATCATAAATTTGTATTGTTTCATTTTGTAACCTTTAGGAAAGTTAAGTTAAGTTAGGAAAATACTTTATGTATTTATACATATTATAAACACATAATTCGGAGTTTGTTTAAATTATTTCAAAATATCGTACAGAGACCAGTTATCTCTGTTAGCCAAATATTGCAACTCGTCATTGTCCTGCATCATCTCTGATACTTTGGAGAGCAATTTGGCATTATGCAACTCATCCTCTACTCTATCGAATTGGTATTCAACCCAACGAGTAAACAAACGCATATATTCAGAATGTGTAATTTCGTACATAAAGACCTCATAAGTTAGGATTAGTTAGGAGTGAGAATTATTAGGCTCTCACCTATATAGCATAATAGAATCGTGCCAGTTGCTATAAGTCATTGATTTATATATATGCTCCAAAACCCTATGTAATATATCTACTTACATATTAGATATGTTATCAACATGTTATTCTTAGTACGAAAGTATACCCACATATGATTGTGCTTATATGTATATATACTGTAGAATATGTATTAAATATCATATAGAAACAATACTTATGGTTGTGTATATCTGTATTTGTATAAGGTAGATAAACAATTAGGGACAGATATAAAAGACCTAGGTGTATGTCACCGTTCTCTCTCTATATTTAACATAATGTATGCTCTCTCTCCGTCTAGGGAATGGTCACGTGTCATAACATGCGTAAGTCATCACTACGCGTGCGTGGCAAGTGATGGGGACGAGGAGGTGTAGTGTGCGTGCCCCCCACAACGAGTTCCCCAAAAAAATTTACGTATGTATGGGGTTTATTTGTGTGTTACTATTGGGGGTATGAAAACATGTACCAAATGCAATGAATCCAAGCCTGTAGAGGCTTTTCGCTTGAATACCGAGTCTTCTGACGGTTATGCCTGGTGGTGTCGGTCTTGTCAAAACAGAGCGTCAGAGCTATCAAAAAGAAAGAATAAAGAGGCATATAGGGCTAAAGAAAGGGCTAAATACGCCCGTAGGAAGGCAAAAGAGAAGGGAGAGGGGTATCAGGTGGGTAATCCTGAAAATAGGGCTAATCCTAAAGGTAATGCGCTTGACCCTGATACAAAAAGGATTAGACACAATGTTCGTAGAGTAACTAGACGAGCTATTGCGTCAGGGAAGCTGGTTAAAACTCCCTGCCATATTTGCGGTGAAGTTCAGGTAGAAGGTCATCATCCTGATTACTCTCGTCCGCTGGATGTTGTTTGGCTATGCCGTAAACATCACAACGAAGTTCATCACTCATAAAAAAATTTATATATCTGCCAGTCGGTCTAAAGTTATCGTATCGAGTAGGTTGATAGCGTGTGCTGCTGAGTAGACTATACGGGTGGGTATACGGGCGTGTACGTTGTAGGTGGTCCACATAGGACCTGTGTCTACGCCTTGTATACGGTTGACTCCTTTTGCAAGACATCCTATGTCTGTGACGGTCATACCCAGTTCTAGGGTGGATTGGCAGAGTCCTGTAGGGTAGGTGGTGATAACGGTAGAGCCTTCTTCTAGGTACTTCTTGGTGAGCTTCTCGAAGAACCAAGGGTTGTAGTCTGGGAGTTGTCCTGACATGGGGACAGAGTTGACTATAAGGACATCGTAGGCAGGGTACTTCCTCCTGGCTAACTCTGGGTAGTCAAAGAGGAAGGTATCTGGGGTTTGCATGGGGTTCATGACACCTATCTTGTTGGCAAGATAACTAAACCAATCTAGGTGAAAGGCTACCCAGTCCTTGTTGAGTGGACTGCGGTAGAAATAGCCGTCTGCACCTATCCAAGCGTTGATAGCGTCTCCTCTGTGGGGTAAGTCCTGTAGAGTGATGGGTACGCCCTCAATGAGGGGTAGGAGCTGCGGGTGGTACTCTTGTTTGCAGTAGTGGATACATTCGATACTTGTATCCTCCTGACAAACCCTACGTAGGAAGTTCAGGTGATGAAGCTGGTCGCCCAAGTGGTATTCGTTGAAGGTCTTGATTAACATTTGACTGTCCTTTAGATTATGGTATTATCAGATTATAGGTAGAGGTGATTATATGGAGATATTAGAGATAGAAAAGGGTACGTTACTACCTAGCCCACGGGTGGTGTACGCATATCCGTATGACAGCATGGAGGTGGGGGATAGTTTTACTGTGCCTGTGAGTGCGAGAGCAAAGGTGCTCAACGCCAACTACAGGGCATCTAAGAGGTTAGGGTTTAAATTTTCTAGCAAATCAGAGGGTGAGTTACTGAGGGTCTGGAGAGTGTCATGATAGAACTACTGTGGATGAACGAGGATGAACTGCGTGAGCACTGCCATTTGTTGGTAGAGGCTTTGCTTGTCTCTGAGCACCACAGGATAGAACTGGTTAATAACATGGGGAAAGCGTTAGCGTATGGATACAACAGAGGATATGCAGATGCGGCTGTACAACTCAAGATTGAGACTCAAGAGGGAGATGCAACGCGCACTCTCTTGCATTAGTCCTGGCTCTAAGAGGTATCTGGCGAAAGAGTGGAAAGAGAAATACTCAGACGTTGTTTACCAAGAATTAATACGCTGTGCTAAAAATAAAAGTGCAGCAGAAGCAATAGCAAACTGGAACATAGAGGAGATGAAATAATGGCAACAGAATCCGTAGTACCACCCGTCACAGACGCTGACGTAACAGGTCAACTTATCTTTGACCAAGCTAAACAACAATTCCCTTACCTGGCTAACCAAGATATTGCCTACAAGTATTCTCCTAAAGACAATCCAGAATATATGCTGGAGTCTTACAAGGGAGACGACATCCCTCCTTGGGCACAGGGTAAGCAAGCAGCTATAGAAGTCTTTAATCCTGCTACAAAGCCTATAGACATCCTTGGTGACTACGTGAGTCACTACGCAGTTGAGAGCGACCCCAAAATGGCTGCTTACTATCAACAGTTTCAAAACGCATTAGACCCTGCCGCTATGCAAGAGAGGTACAAGTACCACGTTGAGAACCTTGGCGAACAAAGACCTTATGAGCAGTGGTGTCAGATGACTGGCTTGCCAGAGATATTCAGAGGCTATACCTTCAATCAGTTTGGTACACCTGAAGAAGCCAAGCAAATGTACAACGCACAGCAGCTTCAAATCCTTGACCAGGTTCGTAACTATTTAGGAATTAAATGATAAGTAGAAAACTAACAGCAGCAGTCGTCACCGTCACCAAAGGTAGACCCGAGCTAGACAAGTGTATAGCCTCCGTACAGGCTCAAACTTACCCTGTCCAGCACTACCTACTGTACGACAACGGTATGCTCCCCAAGCTCCTCCTACAGAAGAATCAACAGGTCTGTGTATTTCCAACTCCTATAGCCATGCCAGACAAAGATGGTCGTAGATGGTTAGCGGCTGTACCTCACCTGATTAACGAAGACGTAATCTTTTTCTGTAACGATGATGACTGGTTTGACCCTGACCACGTAGAGTCCCTCATGCAGATTATTCAACGGGGTAACGACTGGGCGTATGCCCTGCGTAAGATACACGACAAGGACGGTAACTTCCTGTTCAACGATAGGTGTGAAGCCCTGGGTGACCTCCATGAAGACTGGAACAATAAGGGATGTAACTTTGTAGACTGGTGTATGTGGGGTATGCGTACAGACAAGTTAAAGGGTATCTCAGCAATCCTGGGTATGCCTGGCTTTGGTAGTGACCGAGAGTTCTACAGGGTAGCAAAACAAATGTTCCCTAAGTACCAAACAACAAAGAAGCACAGCTTTAACTTCAGACTGGGTGGTAACCCTGGTTCTGTGACAAAAGAGTTTTTTGATGCTGGTCACAAGTTTATGAAAGACAAGTACGGTGAAGTAATGCCCTGGGAGGCGTGATGGATTTTGATTTACAAAAGTTCTACAAGTTCTGTGCCGAGCTAAAGATTGAGACAAAAGAAGAAGGTCTTAAGAAGATGGGTAAGCTCCTGGGGACACAAACCTATGTTATGGAAGAAATAGATAAGGGATTAAATATTGATGATGTCCATTTCTTTGTTATTCTCAAAGGGAGGCAACTGGGAATCACGACAGTATCCCTGGCGCTTGATTTATATTGGCAGTTCACACACCCCGGATGGCAAGGGACTCTTGTTTCAGACACAGAAGAAAACAGGGATATGTTCCGAAGTACGTTGGGAATGTATATTGATGGTCTGCCAAAAGAATATAAAATTCCGTTGGTTGCCCATAATAGAAACCAAATGGTCCTTAAAAACAGGTCTCGCATCTTCTATCAAATTGCGGGAAATAAATCTAGGTTGGGGCAGGGTAAGGCTATTACATACCTACATGCAACGGAAACAGCATCCTGGGGCAATGACGAAGGTCTAGCCTCCCTGATTGCATCTCTTGCAGAAAAGAATCCTCAGCGTCTGTACATCTTTGAATCCACTGCACAAGGGTTCAATATGTTCCACGATATGTACAAGACTGCCAAACGAGCAAGAACACAACGTGCAATATTTTGCGGATGGTGGCGTAACGAGTATTACTCTGTTCACCCAGACTCTAAAGAGTACAAAGTCTACTGGGATGGAAAGTTAAAGCCTGACGAGAAAGAATGGGTAAAAGAGATTAAGAAAATGTACGGGGTTGAGATAAACTCCCGTCAGATGGCGTGGTGGCGGTGGAAGATGGCTGAGGGTATCAAGGACGAGACTCTCATGTACCAAGAGTTCCCACCCACAGAAGACTATGCCTTTGTGATGACAGGAACAAGTTTCTTTTCTAACAGTAGGTGTACAGATGCAGCCAAATACGCAAAATCCCTCGACTACGAATGTTACAGATACGCCTTCGGACAACTCTTTCAAGACACAGAGTGCCTACCGTCCTCAGACCGTCTGGCAACGTTACGGATATGGCAACAACCCGTTGATACCGCCTACTACGTTATTGGAGCAGACCCAGCTTACGGCAGCTCAGACTGGGCTGACAGATTTTGCATACAAGTATTTAGAGTCTATGCAGACGGACTTGACCAGGTTGCTGAGTTCGCCACATCGGAGCTTAACACTTACCAGTTCGCTTGGGTCATTGCTCACCTTGCTGGAGCATACAAAAACTCGACTCTTAACCTCGAAGTCAACGGACCAGGACAAGCCGTTATCAACGAACTCCGTAATCTCAAACGACTAGCAGCTGCTATCCAAGGTCCTATGGCTAAGGACATGATGGACGTGCTCGGTAGTATGCAAAACTATATCTGGCGTAGAAACGATACGATGGGAGGTCTGTCCAACTCCATAGGATTCCTGACTACCTCATCATCTAAAGAGCGTATGCTCTCCTACATGAAAGATTACTTTGAGCGGGGCATGATGGGCATCTTCAGCATGGACACGTTGGAGGAAATGAAAGGCATAGTCCGGGAAGATGGATTCATAGGTGCACCTGGTCGAGGTAAGGATGACCGTGTGATTGCAGCAGCCCTGGCAACCATTGCTTGGGCAGAACAAGTACAGCCTAGACTCATTGGTATGCGTCTGTCAAAAGAAATGTCCTTGCGTCAAGACGAGTACACCCCTGAGCAAATTGCTGTAGGCAAGAATGTGAGTAATTACTTAAAAGCTATTGGCGTATACGGGGGTAAAAATGCAAGCTCTTGACAAACGAACACTCAAGAAAGAACTCAAGCTATTTTTAGCAGACAAAGATAGGGGCATTTCTATCAAAAACTTTTGTGAGATAGCGGGTATATCTGAGCGTTTGTTCTTGCTTGTTGTCAAAGAAGGCAAAGCACCTATGACTGAATCTTCTCAGCGAGGACTCAACCGTGCTTATATGCACTGGAAAGAGGGCAAGATACGGGTCATGAAGAAGCATACCAACGAGACATATCCTGATTACAGAAAAGAACCAGCGCCCCCAGTCATACCAATGAACAAGTTAGTCTTTACTAACGGGGGGTTTAAAGTTCAAAGCAAGCCTCTAAATAGGCATGATTACAGCAATTTCGACAATATTTTGTTAACAAGGGGGTAATATGGCGGTTTTAAAAGACTATTTGTGTACAGAGCACGGTGTATTTGAATCTAGGGAGGCAAAATGCCCTATAAAGTTCTGTAAAGGCGAATTATCGGTAGTTTTCCTAAAACCAGTGAGTGTAAAGTCAGAAAAGACCAAATCTAACGACAGAAACCTAAAACAACTGGCTTTAGAGTTCGATATGACCGATATTAAGTCTACAAGAGCTGGTGAACACCAAGAAGGCTACCTAAAACGCAAAAATAAGCTATCTGACAAAGAATTTGCCCAGGCTGGTGAGGCTATGGCTCATAATCAGAAGATGCAAGAGGAACAACTCGTCCAACAACGATTAAGTGGCGCAATGTGGGGTAATGGTGGTAATATCAACCTCAAATCCGTCATGGGAGGGCAGTTTAAGCCTGTAGCTGACGAGTCTGTTAGCGTTTTACCGAAAAGTGTAGGACAATTTGTACCACCTAAACCAGGTGCAGGGACTCAGGTTGACCATGAGGGTTTAAAGATTAACACCAGTGCGGAGTAAAAATGAAAATACCAAAGGGGATGCTAGACAGAGATGAGTTCTTTAGGGACATCATCTACAAATGTGAAGTCTCCTTAAACTCCAGAAAGGTAGATTACGCCTCTCTGAGAAACTGGTATCTGTTTGGTAACGGACCTGACGAAGCTCCTGCACTCTACAACAAAATATTTCCTCACCTTGACCAGGTAACTTCTTTCCTGTACTCGGCTGAGACTACCCGTTTCTCCATAAACTTGGGTGCGTCTGTCCCCGACAACGAGCACAGAAAAATACCAACGCTTACCAAGGCGCTCAACAACGAGTGGTTAAATAGCAACGCTGACCAAGTTTTTTCTACAGCAACTACTTGGGCACTTGTCTACGGCACAACTTATGTCAAGCTCATCATGAACAACGGGATTCACCCGTACATGGTCGAGCCTGGTTGTGTAGGCGTGTTGCGTGAAGACATCACGTACACAGACAGGCAAGAAGCACTCATCCAGAAATATTACATCACCAAGTCTGAGCTATACACAAGACTGTACAGCCACCCTAACCGGGACAAGATTATCCAGCGCATGAACTCCATGCCACACGAGAGGACAGAAATTGCGAATGGTCTGGAGCGCATTATTATTTCTCAGTCTAATCCTACTATATACGGTAATGTTAATTTGGATTTGGCTGGTGGCAATCGTTACAAAGCTGAGGTCTCTGAAGATACGGTTGAGATGACCGAGCTGTGGATATGGGATGATGACGCAGCAGATTACAGAGTTGTAACTAAGGCTGACCCTGACATCATCATCTATGAGCGTTCAGGCGAAGAAATGTTTATGAAGGGTGAGTTGCCATTTATCCAGATTTGCCCGAACCCTTTATACGATTACTACTGGGGCGCTTCTGAAGTACAGCGTTTGATATACCTTCAGCAGCTCCGCAACAGACGGATGACAGAGATTCTTGACCTGTTGTCCAAACAGGTTTCCCCTCCAACGGCTCTGATTGGGTTCACAGGCATCCTTGATGAAAAGAACTTTGCACTCAACCGTGCGGGGGGATTACTATCCACAGATATGCCTAACGCTAAGGTAGAGAAGTTAGCTCCCACTATGCCGCCAGACCTCTTTACTGAGATGCGTGAGATAGACGCAATGTTTGAAGAAGCGTCTGGTGTGGGTAACGTTCTCCAAGGTAAGGGAGAAGCTGGAGTTAGGTCAGCAGGACATGCAAGCCAGTTAGCCCGACTGGGGTCATCAAGAGTTAAAAAACGGGCGCTAATTATTGAAGACTCGCTGGAAAAACTAGCGACCCTTTACCTCAAGTGTATGCAACTCTATGACGATACGCACCTCAAAGACACGCACGGTGTACCTTTCATTGCCGAACAGTTCACCAAAGAATTTACGGTTAAAGTGGACGGACACTCTAACTCCCCGATATTTACGGAAGACACCCGTACCCTTGCTTTCAACCTACTCAAGGCAGGGGCTATTGACAAAAAATCATTACTTGATTTAATAGAGCCACCAATGAAAGAAGAACTTCTTGAACGGCTAAAACAGATGGAGGCAAAACAGGCTTCACAACCTCACCCGCCTCCTGGTGAACATAAGAAAGAACACAAAGCCCCTGGCGCTAAGAAGGAGGGATAATGGCTACAAAAAGTGTTGGTGGACCGCAAACCGCTCCCAAGGCAGACCAGCCACGGGTGACAACAGAAACTCTGAGAAAACAAACAAGTGGACCTGGCTTGACATCTAGAACTACAGGTGTTAGAAATACGTCTGGCGGGAGAACGCAACGTAACTACGCCAGAACTTAAAGGAAAATCATCATGATGCACAGATACGGTAGAAAAGGTCGTAAGACTCGTAGATAATTTCTTGAGAGAGAAAGAGGGTGTGGCTGCCTCCCCTTATAAGTAGGTGACCGCTGCTAAAGGAGAAATACCATGGCACGTAAAGCTCGTAAACACAAGCGTAAGTAATTTCTTGGGGTCAAACCCTTGAAATGAACCGACATTGAGGGGTATGTCGTAAAATACCCCTCACCCTATTGACAAATAGTTTGTAAGTGGTTACAAACTAGGGCAAGGAGAAAATATGAGTGTTCCGTCAGATAAATTAATGGAGTTAATGGGTGGACCAAGGTCTGCTGGTACTCCCGTCCCTAATGCGCCCCCACCTGGGGCAAATATGTCTGATGCTGAAGTTCCTCCAATGGCTTCCCCTATGACTACTCCAGAACCTAAGATGGGTTCTAAAGAAGCAGCAAAAATTAATTTAGGTATGGCTCAAGATTTACTTGAGCAATCTCTACCCGCACTAGGCTCTGATACTGAAGAAGGTAAGGCAGCTCTAAGTGCAATAAGTGCAATCAATAAAGTTTTGGGCGCACGCAAGAACAAGACAAATGAACTTCAACAGTCAGAGATTCTTCAGATGTTGCAAACACTACCGCAAGCTGGTGGTGGAACTCCTGAAGGTAAAGCGATGGCTGCTGCACCGATTCCTGGTATGCCTCCTGCGGGTGGTATGCCTCCCCCACCTGGCGGTATGCCACCAGGTATGCCCCCACCCCCAATGTAAACAGGAGTAATCATGGATTTATTCAAACCCAGAGGTAATTCTCAACCACGTAGACCTACAGACAACAACCAGAAAAATGGCGTAGTAGTTAATACTCCCCGTTATTCTCAGTTGGGTGGTTTGTCAGGCGCTGCTAAAGCTGCTTTTGGCGGCATGAGAGTTGAGAAACCAGCAGACGGTAAAAAAGTAATTTAATAACGGTAAGAGGGTAACATCATGGCACTAGAAAATCTTTCCTTAGAAGCACGAGACGAGTTAGCATCACTTATGCAAACTCTTGCTGAGTCCCCCGACACACGGGAAGACATTTTGCGTTTGACTAAGAAAGTTAAGCCTGGTCTCAACATTCCTGAGATTGACCTTAAGGACAATACAAACACCGCATTACAACAAATGCGTCAGGAAAATGAGGCTATCCGTAACGAGCTAAGAACTCGTGACGCACAGGCTGAACTAGACAAGCGCAGGAAATCACTTGTGAAAAAAGGTTTGGTTTCTTCCGAAGATGAAGTAGACGCAGTTGAGAAAATCATGTTGGAGAAGAAAATCTCTGACCACGAGACTGCTGCTGAGTACCACAGATATATGAAAGAGGCTGCAAAGCCTACACCTACTGGATACAATCCTTCCGCAGTTCGCCAATTTGACCTTGGCAAGTTCTGGAAAGACCCAAGAGGTGCAGCGCAGCAAGAGGCGGTGAAGGCATTTGCAGATTTGCGTAAGCCACAGCGCCCCATCGGTTTGTAAAAGAGGGTGTAATTTTGTCAGGGCAGAGATGCCCATCTTTAAGGAGCTAATATGGCTATAGGTGGTGGAATTCTGCCCCAGACAGGTAGTTCGCAATTTAACGAGCTTACATACGTAACTCGTAGAGCGTTCATTCCTAAACTGGTTGTGCAGTTATACAACAGCACTCCGTTAATGGCAGCGTTGATTGCAAACAGTCAACAAGCTAGTGGCGGTGTATCTTCAGTAACTGTACCTGTTCAGGGTGCTCAGTTCGTTAACGCACAGTGGTCTGACTATTCTGGCTCTTTTGCCCAGCCGTCAGTACAACAAGGTGCTTATAACGCTGAATACGACCTCAAGTTGATGATTTCTCCCGTACCGTTCCTCGGTATGGAAGGTGTTGCTCAACAAGACGCTGCAATCATTCCATTGATTGAAGCACGTATGAATGACGCAACCAACGTGATGATGGATGCAATGGCAACAGCCTTGTACAACAACACCACAAACAACCAACAGTTTATCGGTCTTCCCGCAGCCATTGATGACGGTACTGGTGGCGCAACATACCAGACTACTTACGGTAACATCAACCGTAGCACCTACACATGGTGGCAGTCTAAGGTTTACAACGCAGGAAACGTAAACCCAACTCGTCAAAACATTCTCCAATACATCTCTGGAACAGTTAAGCGTGGCGCTGAAATGCCTAGCTTTGGTGTTTGCGGATTTGGTACTTGGACACTCTTAGCTCAAGACTTCGTAGGTCAAGAGCAATACGTTATCACCCCAGGCTCAGGTTTTGACGGTGACAACAACGGTCCTCAAGCAGCTTTCAGAGCATTGATGGTTGCAGGCGTTCCAATTTATCCAGACCCATATTGCCCAGAAGGTACTGTGTACTTCCTGAACACTAACTACCTCAGCCTCTATATCCACGAGCAAGGTTCATTTGTGTTCACAGGATTTGAGTCCACACTCCCGAACTGGCAAATTGGTTACGTAGGTGCTGTTCTTATGATTGCTGAATTGGTGTCTGTCAAGCCCAAGTCAATGTCTAAGATTAACAACTACAACTACCTCTCACTGTAAGGAGCACACTAATGTCATTAGCATTAAACAAAATCATCCTTGCAAATGCAACAGCGAACACGCCTGGTGCGTACTTCACTTTTGCTAACATTTCAGCAACAACCACAGGTAACGTTATCCCAGCAGGAACATATTTGATTCCTGGTACAGCTAACGTATTCATTACCGTGGCTACTGCCGTTAATGCAACAACTGGAAACATCACTGCTGTTTCTAACTTGTACGCTATTAACACAGGCGGTATGGTTATTTCTGACGGTGTTAACGTATTTGCAAACGCTACTACCAACGTTGCCAACATTACTGTGTTGACAGTTGAAGGTGGTCAAAACGTTTCTGGTACTTATAACAACGTTTAAGGAGTAAACAATGGCTAATCCCGATTCAGTCAGTCAGTATTACCTGGATTCATTTGGGAATGGTCGCATTGGTTCTGCTCAAGTAGTATCACTTGCAACGGTAGGTAACGTAACAGCTACGATACCGTTGTTAAATGGTGGTTTGACAAACAGTGGAGCAGTTACAGGTTCTGGTGCAGTTATTGTCCGTAGAATTACGGTAAATAACCCAACAGGAGCTGTTTCTTCCGCTTATGTCACTATTACAACAAGTAACGATGGCAACGCTTCTAACGCAGTTGTTGCTAACGTGGCTTTGTCTAATATGACCGCTACAGGCAGATACCAAGACTTAACCATTGCTCAACCATACCTGTCAAACACAGTAGTTTCTGGTTCAGTTACACAGGCTCTGTACGTTAACGTAACGACAGCTTCTGGTAATGCCAACACAGTTAACTTCCAAGTTTACGGTGACGTTGTTTCTTTCTAATGGAAACCGTATTTGTCACGAATCGTAGCAACACCGAATTGACCATAGGTTATGACGGTGTTGTCTACGAGTTTAAACGTAATGAGTCTGTAGAGATTCCACTAGGTGGGGCAGTACAGCTCTTTGGTTACGGCTTAGACGATAGAGAACACATTTTGGTTCGGCACGGGTGGATTCACACTCATGCGGAACTTGAGGAAAGTTTAAAAAAGCTAGACCAGTTTGAAATAACAACTGTGAAGCCAGGAAAAAACAGCTCGTTACCCTCGGCTGTAGGAGTTGTACCCCTTCGGGTTGAAAAATCCGTTGGGGGGAAATCCTCTGAAAGACGGGTAGCTTAACTATGGATGCTTCATGCCAACGCTCAATGATTACCTTTATCAAGTTGAAAATCTGTTGCATGACTCCAACAATAACTTTTGGTCGCAGTCTCAGTTAACAAATTACATTAACGAGGCTAGAGAAAGATTAGTTAGAGACACAGGATGCTTGCGGACGGTACAAACTACGTCCACGCCTATTACATCCTCTAACCCGTACAACAGCACAAACACAAATCAAACACCCGCAACTCCGTGGGTGGCAAACACTGCTGTGACTGCGGGGCAATATGTTTTTAGCAACGTCTACATTTACCAGTACCAGACTTCGGGAACTTCTGGGTCATCAGCACCTCCGTACCCTACTGGCTCTAACGTTTTTCCCCCATCTACTGCTTTTGCAGACGGTACAGCAACTTTGCTCTTTGTGCAAAACGCTGAGATTATTCCCTTCCAGGCGTTGCCTAATGCAATTAATACGATTGACATTCTTGGTATTAATCTTTACTGGGGTAACAGTCGTATACCTATGCGTTACCTTCCTTGGTCTGACTTCACTGCTCAGTTACGCTATTGGCAAAATTACATAGGTAGACCTATTTGTTTTTCCGTATACGGTCAGCAACAGATTTATATTGCTCCTATACCCGACCAGTCTTACTACATCGAGCTAGATACTGTCATTTTGCCGACAGCTCTGTCTCTGAGTACGCCAACAGCCGTAGACCAGATATTAGACCCGTGGTCAACCTGTGCACAGTATTACGCAGCCTACAAAGCTAAGTTTTACGAGCAATCTTACGGTGAAGCCGAAATATTTAAGCAAGAATACAACAAACACGTCTTGAACGTACTCAACAGTACCTATACAAGAAGGATTCCGAACCCCTATAGTAGTGGAGGTTAGGAATGGCAGCAGCAGAGCAAAAGAAAAGCTATGCGGTTATTAAACAATTCAAGGGAATTGACACCAAAGCCAACCGCACGGCAATCGAGAAAGATGAGTTTTATTGGCTAGAAAACGCCATGCCCGTTGGTTCGGGTAATTTGCGTATTACGCCTCAATCTACAACTGTCAGTAATTCGTCAGGTAACGCTGTAGTCTTTTCCAACACTGTCACTTATTTGACAAGTGCAAATATCACAGATGATTACTTAGTTGCGTCTCAAGCTGACGGGTCAATGCAGTATTTTGACTTGACTAGCTTGACTAGAGGCAATATTGCTGCTGCTGGTACGTTTTCTGCTTCTGGTGTAGCAGCTACACAATATCAAAACACCAATTTGTACATTGGAGACCCTGTAAAAGGTCTTTATGAATGGGATGGCGGTAACTTAGTTGCCATAGGTTCTATAGGTGTTATTGCAATTACCAACCCTGGAGCTGGATACACAGGCGTTCCTGACGTTGTAATTGGTGCACCTAACCAGACAGGCGGTGTACAGGCTACTGCGGTGGCTACAGTCAGTACAGCCAACACAGTCAGCTATATATCGCTTACAAATGCGGGTTCTGGCTATACGTCACCCCCGTCCATAACAATTAAGGGCGGTGGAGCAACAACAAACGCC